>Ga0316363_10002951_pt1 | contig 12542 bp, 9 predicted proteins | sample Sb_taG_3_FD_200459 | JGI IMG/M metagenome (GOLD analysis project Ga0316363, IMG submission 200459) | Peat soil microbial communities from Weissenstadt, Germany - Sb_50d_a_PC metaG (v2) (version 2) | ecosystem: Environmental > Terrestrial > Soil > Wetlands > Peat | place: Germany: Weissenstadt...
GACGAAGCCGCCGATGTTATCATCCGCGACGGCCTCAATCGGCTTGCTCCGGCCGTGCCGGTCATTTCCGAGGAGCGCGCCGCGCGCGAAAAGCCGAATCCGATTGCGGCCGGCAGCTACTTTCTGGTCGACCCGCTCGATGGCACGCGCGAGTTCATCGCCGGCCGCGACGAATATACGATCAATATCGCGCTCATGACCGACAGGACGCCGCTCTTCGGCATCATCTGCGCACCGGCGCTCGGCGATCTTTGGCGCGGTGTCGTCGGCCGCGGCGCCGAGCGGCTTTCAATTGCGTCCCGGACAGAACCGCCAATACCGATCCGCACCCGGCGGCGACCGCAAACTGAAGCCGTCGTCATGGTCAGCCGCTCGCATCTGGAAGCGCGCACCAAAAGCTATGTCGACGGTTTGCCGGGGGCGAAACTTGTGCAAAGCGGCTCGTCGATAAAATTTTGCCGCCTCGCCGAAGGCTCAGCCGACCTTTATCCGCGGCTGGCGCCGACGCACGACTGGGATATCGCGGCCGGCCACGCCATCCTCAGAGCCGCCGGCGGCAGCGTCACCGCGCCGGACGGCACTCCGATCGTCTACGGCACCAATGAGCTTTTGATCCCGGCTTTCCTCGCCTGGGGCGATCCCGCGAGCGCCGTTTTGCTCAAGGGCTGAGCGCGCGCCTGACGTCGGGCCATTTGCGTTCGGCCTCGGCGCTCAAGCGATCGGCATCGCCTGCGAACTTTTCCAGCCGGGCGCGATCGTAGAACAGATAAAGCCGTTCGCCGGCGATGAGCCATACATTTGGGTTTCCAGCCACCGCCACACCGCGGGTAACGCCGATCGGGTCGTAGCCGCCGAATTTCGGCATGTAGATATCCGGCTGCGCGGCAAACGCGTCGCGATTGCCGACATTGCGAAAGCGCCAGATCGCGCCGGCATAGCGCAATTCGAAATTGGCGCTGCCGGCCACCGGCCGCCCGTCGGTGAAGAAGGCGACCGGATCATAGCCGCCGATCGCCAAGCCGGTATGCCAGTCCACCACCAGCCGTTCGGTGGTGGCGGCGACGGCGGCCGGCGGACCGGCCAAAAGCGCCATCAGGACGCCGGCCAAAGCTGGAAAACCGGCCGCAAAACCGGCGCACAATCGCTTCCGTTTCTGCCGCGCTGCGGTCATAGTTCTGGCGAATGGTGCAGTGATTCGGATAGGTCTCACCGAGAGTTAAACGAAAGCGTGTGAGCAAGGGGTTAAGGGGAAACACGCCATGAATTCGGCTTCGCGGCTCGCCGTAATTGCCCTCCTCTTTACCGGCTTGGGCGTAGCGCCATGCGCCGCGCAGACTGCGCCGGCCGAGCCGCCGACCGGCTCGGTCCCCGCCGGCCCGCCGCAGCAGCAACCGCCGCGGGACGACAGCCGGTTCCAGCCGAACGAGCTCATCGATGCCGGGCATCGCTTCTTCGGCGGCGTCTCGCGCGGGCTTGCCATGGTGGTCGAGAAAGCCGTGAGCCAATGGGGCCTGCCCAACGGCTACGTGCTCGGCGAGGAAGCCGGCGGCGCCTTCGTCGGCGGCCTGCGCTACGGCGACGGCACGCTCTACACCAAGAATGCCGGCGATCTGCGGGTTTTCTGGCAGGGCCCCACGCTTGGCTTCGACGCCGGCGCCGACGGCGCGCGCACCATGATGCTGGTCTACAACCTGCCCCGGACCGCGGCGATCTTCGACCGCTTCGGCGGGCTGGACGGCTCGGCCTATTTCATCGGCGGCTTCGGCATGACCGCGCTCACCGCCAATAATATCGTGCTGGTCCCGATCCGTTCCGGCGTGGGGCTGCGGCTGGGCGCCAATCTCGGCTACCTCAAATTCACGCAGCGGCCGACCTGGAACCCCTTCTGACGTCCGGCGGCAATTTACGCGACACCTGACTTCATTAAAGCCGCCCCCGATCATGTCGGGGGCCGCGCCTTCGGGTGACACAAACGCGACAGCGCCAAACTCTTTGCAGCAAACAATGGCGCGGCGGCGAAAGTCGGTTTAGGTTAACGGCCGGTGAATGTGGTGCGGTGGGTATCTGCATGGCAGGGTGCCGCGATGCGGACGGAGGCGTAGTCTCATGATCGAACCGGTCATGTATTTCGGCATCGGTTTCCTGGTTGCGGCGTTGCTCGGACTGCTGTTCGTCCCGCTGGTTCATAACCGTGCCGTACGCCTGACCATGCGCCGCCTCGAAGCGGCGACGCCGCTGTCGATCGCCGAAATCCGCGCCGACAAGGATCAGTTGCGCGCCGAATTCGCCATGTCGACCCGCCGCCTCGAAATGAGCGTGGCGCAGATGAAAACCAAGACGACGTCGCAGCTTGCCGAGCTCGGCAAGAAGGCCGACGCCATCAATCAGCTCAAGAAGGAGCTCGGCGAGAAGACCGCGACCATCTTCGCGCTCGAGGCCCGCGACAAGACCCAGCGCGAGCAGCTGCGCACCACCGAAGAGGAATTCCAGCTCAAGAACAGCGCGCTGCGCGAAGTCGAGCGCACGCTCGCCGACAAGGAGGCCGAGCTGGTCAAGCTGGTCGCCGAGCTGGGCGAGCATTCGATCACGTCGGACAGCCAGCGCGTCGAGCTTGCCGCGTTGCGCACCCAGGTCGAGGCGATGAAGGTCAGCGTCACCGACTACGAACGCACGGTGAAGGACATCGAGCTGCGGCGCAATCGCGAGCGCAGCGAATCCGAAGCGACGGCGGCGGAATTGGCCGCTGCCCGCGAAAAGCTCGGCAGTCTCGGCGAGCGCACCACCGAGCTCGAGCGGCAGCTCCTGCTGCAGACCACCGAAGCCGAGGTCCTGCACAAGCGGGTGCAGGAGCTGGAGTCAAAGCTCGGCGACCAGGGCCGCGCGCTTGCCGAACGCGATTACCAGATCGAAAAGCTGCGCAACGACGCCGAAGCCGCGCGCCAGACCGAGACCGACCTGCGCAGCGAATTGGCCTCCGTCGGCGGCCGCAGCTCCATCGCTTCCGACAAATTCCGTTCAGATATCAAGCAACTCGAAGCGCAGCTCGCGCTCGCGGTCGAGGAGCGCAACAAGCTGCAGCGCGAGCTTTCGGTCATGAAGCGCGACGCGGAATCAACCTGGGCATCCGAGCGGGTCGAGAATGCGCTGTTGCGCGAACGCATCAACGACGTCGCCGCCGAAGTCGCCCGCCTCACCGCGGCGCTGGAAGGCCCGGGCTCGACCATCGTCTCCATGCTCGCCGTCGACGCGCCCGCCTTGGGCCAAGGCGGCGTCCAAGGTGCCGCACCTGCTGTCGTCGACATCAACGGCAAGCCGCGCGAGGCGCCGGCCGACGGCATGGATTCGCCGCAGGAAAACAAGACCACGCTGGCCGACCGCATCCGCGCCCTGCAATCGACCGCCTCGCGCGCGGCATCGTCGAACTAGGCTTCGCTTGACACCCTGCCGAGCCGCTCCCTATTAACTCCGGCTTGATTGTTTGGCCCGGGCGCTTAGCTCAGCGGGAGAGCGTTCCCTTCACACGGGAGAGGTCGTAGGTTCAATCCCTACAGCGCCCACCAGCCTTCGCTCGCTAAGCGAGTGAAGACTGCCGCGCCGAAGCCGAACGGCGAAGGCGGGCTACCATCGCCGCTAAGCCGCATCTCGCTTGCCGATTAATGATCGCTTAATCACCGCAGAAACGGCCCCTACCGATACCCGTGTAATTCGAATTCCATTTTAAGTTTTTCTTCTTGGCCCGCGCTTAGTGTCCGAAAACCAACCCCGTTTGCAGCGCGCTTTAGCAATCGGACGGCTCATCCCTCGCGGCGTCCGCCGCCTTGGAATCGTTGTCGAGTGCGTATGGCGAATCCCGAAATGTCCGATCAAATGCCGGATTCACCGCCCAATGACGACAGTCCGGTAGCGGAAGCCTCGCCTGCGGCGCTTCCAAACGAGACAGCGCAATTGCAGCGTCTCCTTGCCGAAGCGAAGGACAGCGAACGGGAGGCGCGGCGCGCGCTCGGCGTCCTCGCGTCCATCATCAAGCACCTGCCGGTGGGCGTGACGGTGCAGGCCGAGGACGGCAAGCCGCTGTTCGCCAACGACATGGCCGCCGAATTTTCCAGCCCGGCGCCGGGCGGTGCCGCGCCAAGCGGCGGCGAAGCCATAGAGGCGCAAGCCAGCACACCGACCGTGACCATGACGGAGGACCGCGTTGCCGGCGCGGGCGGCGAACGCACGCTGTTGAAATATTGCCGACCGGCGCGCATTCACGACCGCGACGTGCTGGTGACGGCGGCGATCGACCATACCGAGCGCAAGCAGGCCGAGGTCGAGCTGTCGCGACGCGCCTATTTCGACGACCTGACCGGATTGCCGAACCGCACCTTGATCCAGGAGCACGTCGAGCAATTGCTGACGAGCGCGGAAACGTCGCCGCGGTTTGCGCTGGCGTTCCTCGACATCGACAATTTCAAGCACATCAACGACTACTATACGCACGCCATCGGCGACGCGCTGTTGGTGAAGGTGGCGCAACGGATCGCAACGAACGTCCGCCCGTCCGATATTCTCAGCCGCATCAGCGGCGACGAGTTCCTCCTGGTGGTGCATCCTCTCGCCCGCGACGAGGATCTCGCCGAGCTCATCGACAGCCTGCTGCAGCAGCTCAAAGAGCCGTTCCTGATCGAAGGCTTCGAGATATTCACCTCGGCGTCGATCGGCTTGAGCGTCTACCCCGACCACGGCCGCAATTACGAGATGCTGCGCCGCGCCGCCGATACCGCCATGTATCGCATCAAGGAAGGCGCCAAGGGCGGCGCCGCGCTGTTCGATTCCGACATGGGGCGGGCGATGACCGCCAGGATGAAGCAGGAACAGCGGCTGCGGCTCGCCGTGCGCGACGGCCGCTTCTGCTGCGCGTTCCAACCCAAGGTCGATATCCGCAGCGAGGAAGTGGTCGGCGTCGAAGCGCTGATTCGCCTGCGTGACGAGGACGGCGAGATCCAGGCGCCCGGCGACTTCATCGGGCTCGCGACCGAGCTCGGCCTGATCGACGATATGGCGCACTTGGCGCTCGATCAGATCGTGCGCTCGATGGATCTGATCGACGAAGCGTTCGGCCCGCACGTCACCGTCAGCATCAACATCGCGGCCAAGCAGGCCTGCAATATCCAGTTCATGCGTGACTTTTGCGACGAGCTGAAATCGACGAACTATGCCGGCCGCTTCATCGTCGAAGTCACCGAAGACGCGTTCGTGGCCAAAAGCCTGTTCCAGTCGCAGGTCCTGCCGATGCTGCGCGACATCGGCGCCCGCGTCTCCATCGACGATTTCGGCACCGGCTATTCGTCACTGGCAGCGCTCGCCGACATCACCGCCGATGAGCTCAAGATCGACCGCTCGTTCATCACGGATATTCACAAGCGCTCGCGCAGCCAGAGCATCTTGAAGGCCATCGAGGCGCTCAGCGAGCCGCTCGGCATGACGGTGATCGCCGAAGGCGTCGAGACCGCGGAAGAGGTCGCCTTCCTGCAAGCCGCCACCCGTATCCGCTATGCGCAGGGCTACTACTATTCCCGGCCGATCCTTATGGAAGACCTGACGACGGCACGACATGGCGGTTCCGGCAATTCCCGCTCCCATGCCACGCAGCGGGACCAGTCGCCGCTGCGCGCACGACGCTAGGTCCAAGGCAACGCGGCGGCGGACGCGCCGTACATCGAGCGGACTTGGCTAATTCTTGCTTAAGCGGCGGTGCGACAGGCTTCGCCGTGAGAATCCGGTCAGGTCCGACGCATCGTGCACGAGTTCCACGGCGACAAAGCCGCATTGATATTGCCGAATTAACGGAATTTCCAACCCGCTATGCCACTGTAAAACGAAGCTAAGCCGACGTTCGCGGGACTATGCCGGTTAGCAATCAATAAGGTGACAGCCGATGCCGCAGGTCGCTCTCCTGGGTCAAGTCAATTCGGTCCGCGGCTGCCAGGCCAGCGTCGGGCTTACCGGCGCAACTTCCAACGGTCCGGAGGAAACACGAGCCACGGTCGGCAAATTCCTCGGCGTCTGCGCCAATAAATCGCTGCTCATCGGCCTCATCACCGACGTCTCCTTGCAGCCGGGCCCGACGCCGCAAGACCCGCATGTCGCGACTGCCCAGCTCGAGCTCATCGGCGAAATCTCCAACTACGATTCGCCGTCGGCGCGCTTCCAGCGCGGCGTCACCACCTATCCGGCGATCGGCGACACGGTGACCTTCATCGCCGCGCGCGAGCTGCGCCTGATCTTCCACTCCAGCAGTTCGCGCATGATCGATATCGGGCATCTGCAGCTCGATGCCGCCATCGCCGCCCGCCTCGACGTCGACGAAATGGTGAGCAAGCATTTTGCCGTGCTCGGCACCACCGGCGTCGGCAAGTCGAGCGCCGTTGCGCTGTTGCTGCAGCAGATCGTCGAGGCTCGTCCGGACCTGCGGTTCTTTGTTCTCGACGTCCACAATGAATACAGCCGCTGCTTCGGCGACCGCGCCCAAGTGCTCAATCCGAGCAATCTCAAGCTGCCGTTCTGGCTGTTCAATTTCGACGAGATCGTCGACGTGTTCTTCGGCGGCCGGCCCGGTCTCGACGAAGAGATCGACTTTCTGTCCGAGGTCATTCCGCTGGCGAAATCGCTGTATGCCCAGCAGTTCTCGGCCCAGGGCCGGCTCAGCACCAAGAGCGGCGAAGTCGGCGCCCGCTACACCCTCGACATTCCGGTGCCCTACCGCATTGCCGATCTCATCACGCTGCTCGATTCGCGGATGGGCAAGCTCGAAAACCGCTCCTCGCGGATGATCTATCACAAGCTGATCACCCGCATCGAAAGCGTCTGCGGCGATCCGCGCTATGCCTTCATGTTCGAGAATGCCAATGTCGGCGGCGACACCATGGCGGAAATTTTGGCGACGCTGTTCCGGCTGCCGCCGAACGGCAAGCCGATGACCATCATGCAATTGGCCGGATTTCCGTCCGAAGTGGTCGACGCCGTGGTCTCCGTCACCTGCCGCATGGCCTTCGACCTCGGCCTGTGGAGCGACGGCACCAATCCGGTGCTGCTGGTGTGCGAGGAAGCGCATCGCTATATGGCGGCCGACCACAATATCGGCTTTGCGCCGACCCGGCGCGCTATTTCGCGGATCGCCAAAGAGGGGCGCAAATACGGCGTCTTTCTCGGCCTGGTCACGCAGCGCCCCGCCGAGCTCGAGCCGACCATCCTGTCGCAATGCAGCACGCTGTTCGCCATGCGCATGACCAACGAGCGCGATCAATCGCTGCTGCGTTCGGCGGTCGCCGATACCGCGGCCAATCTGCTGGCGTTCCTGCCGTCGCTCGGCACCGGCGAAGCCTTGGCCTTCGGCGAAGGCGTGGCACTGCCGACGCGGCTCAAATTCAAGCAATTGCCCGACAACCTGTTGCCGAAGAGCGAGACGGTGAATCTCGGCGAGCTCTCGCCGGCAAACAGCAAAACTCCGCATTCGCTGACATCGGTCGTCGAGCGCTGGCGCGGCCGCATCGGCGAGCAACCGAGCCTGCAAAGACCGGCCGCGGAGACCGCATCGCCGACGCTCGCGCCGGTGGAGCCGGGACAGCCGGCGGCGGCGCTCGATCCGAACCGCTTCCGGCTGCTCAAACGGCCGTTGGACCAGCAGGTGTTGAATGCCGGCTGGGACAAGACGATCGAGCCGACGCGGCGGTGAAGTACGCTCAATCTATCGATAAACGAGAACTGCCCGCGCTCTCGGCCTGCCGTACTTAATTTCTACCTCAAATGAAACTTTCTGACTGACCCGAAGCGCAGTGGACTGACTCTGGAATTCCGAAAATTTAAAATAAAACTCTGTGTGGCGCTCGCCACCTCGGATGAAACCAAAACTCCTCTCGCGGTCCAAATTAATTATGGTGCCGACTTGCCGCTGCGTCCAAGGCTTCCTGACCATCACTGGCCTACCAACGTTAAGTGCCTTACTTAATCCGTAGAAAATTTCATACTCTACGCCAACTCTAACTTTGGGAGCCATATTCGAGAGTGTCCTCTCCCTGAAGCACCACCTGATAAAAACCTCTGAATCCTCGTCTTCGACTTCCTCCCGCTCCTTATAACAAACTACATTCTGCTCGTATAAGAACTGGAGAAAGATATCTGCGGTCTCGAAGAATTGAGGCAACTGCCTTCTTGCAGAATCGCACTCTATGATAAATTCGTTGAAGGCTTCTGTGAATTGGTCGTACTTAAATTTGCGCTTCCCGCGAAGATGAGAAAAAAATTGCAAAAATAAAATGTACTCATCCTGCGAGTAATAAAACAGAAGTTGATCTCTTATTTCGCCCAAAAGATACTCTGCGTGCGCGTCCCTAAATGACGGGTCATTAAAGTCATCGGCGTTTACATATTCTGCTGAGCCTCTTTTCTTTTTCACAATTTCTTGCATGGTACCTATCATGCTGCTGATATCGCGAGGCCGATAGTAACTAAAACGGAGAAAGGCAAGAAACGAATTTACGCCAGCTTCACCAGATACAGCCTTAGCCATTACATTCTCAGCATAAAATGGAAAGTAATGGTCCCAAGCATCTCCTATTTTAGCGCTAGGATTTTGCTGTTGTACGGAGAGAAGCCGATCTGCGACCTTAAATAACAGAGAACCACGGTAATCCTTATATGTCGTTATCCAATTTAAAAACACAGAGTTGTCGCGAAGTTTCGTATTTAAATTATGTAACCCGGTACGCAAAAAAGTGTCAGGACGGACAAGGAGCACGATTCGAATTCTGCCCCGCGAATCTTTTATGTTTGCCAAAAAATCATTGTTGATCGCCCAGACACCATCGATCAATCCACGTACACATTCAAAATAGTCTGAGTATTCAATATCTCCTGGCCGTACGTCGACACCGTCAATGAAGATCAGACAATTCTTGTCCAATCGCACGCCGCTCAGCGCTATTTCGAAGGCTTTTCTTATTTTCATAAGGTGGGTCTGAAAAATTGATTCAGAATCACGCGCCTCGTTGCGTATCTTCGAGCTTACGTTTGCGCCCGCACCCATGTGTTTTGCAATCAGGGAGGATGCGAGTTCAGCGGATTCCACGAAACTAAGCATTTTGACAATTTCGGGCGCGAAAGCATGCTCGTAAAATTCGTCAATCGCATTTTTCAACGCACCTATTTTTGTGAACCGCTTTAGAAAATCCGGCGTACCCGATTCCTCCAGGATATTAGTGGCGGCCGCCATTAATAAAAGCGTACGCCACACTTCGGAGTACTGACTTAATGGTAGGTGACCCTGCCGCTTCAGTTCCAAAAATTTCTGATATTCAGTCTGTCTGACATCAAAAATCGCTACCTTGTGCTCCTTATACTCACTATTTTCCAAGTAGGTCGCATACGCAGTCTTTCCCGTTCCCTTTTCCCCGACCAAATAGAAAACGTTGGGATCAAGAATGCGATCTAAATACTCATCTCTGACGAAATAGCGCGCCAGCAATTCTTTGTTTTCACGTCGCTGGTAATTTTCGGCATTACTGAATCCGACGTTTAGGTCGGTAAAAGGGAGATACATGCTTTTCTCCGATTTCGGCCGCAGTGGAGACGCACGGCAAAGTTGCGGTAAGTTACGGCAGCGCCTGGGCTTTGCCAAGGTGTTGTGACGCAATTGCGCCCAGGCCCGGGCCGCGCGCGGAAGCTCCGGGATAGGCGCTTGCACGAGGCAATTCTGGAGACTTTCGCCTAATGCGCCAAACCGCTCCGCAAATGCAACGAGGGCGGCGCAATGGCCGCCCTCGGGTCTGCTGCTCGTCGTGAACTACTTGTTGATCGTGCTCGCCGCCGCGGTGCAGGTCGCCTCGTCCTGCGAGCCGGTGCCGCCGGAGCAGCCGATGGCGCCGATGATCTTGCCGCCCTCGACCAGCGGAATGCCGCCGCGCGAAGCGATGACGTCGTCGAGCGTCAAAATGTAGTTGAAGCCGAATTTTTGCACGGCGTCCTCGAACGCTTTGGTCGGACGGCGATAGCGCGCCGCGACCCGCGCCTTGTGCTGCGAGATCGGCACCGAGGCGAGCTGGGCGCCGTCCATGCGGCCGAAGGCAATCAGATCGCCGTTGGGATCGACCACCGCGACATTCATGGCCCAGCCGCGCTTGGTGGCCTCGTCGACCGCCGCCTTAACCAGCGCTTGGGCGCGCTCCATCGAAATCGCCGTGCCGAAAGGAATATTGAACGGCATCTTGTCGGGAATGGCATTCAGGTCGGGCGGCGCAGGCGGGGCCGCCTGCTGCGCCATGGCTTGACTTGCGGCAAGCAAGCCGGCCGCCAGCGCCAATACAGTCAAACTACGCGACTTCATTTGGGTCTCCTCCCTTATGGGCGGCGTCTTGTCGGCCGCTGTCGCGATCTTAGACGAAAAAAAGCCGCCCGTGCCAGCGAAGTTCGGGCTCCTCGATGTGCCAAGCCTTTCGCGGCTCTTCTCCGCGCGGTGCCGGCAGCAAAAACATTCCATCAACCATGCGGGCAAAGAAACGAACGCGCTGCGCCGCAGGCTGGCTCCGACAGCTTTGCCGTCTTTGGATGGCGCCTCGCGCGCTTTTACTCCGCGGGCGGGCTCTTCATCTTCGCAAGCGGCCATCGGCGCCGGCGCGCGGCGTTCCGCAAGCCGTTGATGCGACGTATAAAAGACGAAGGAGCGCAGAGGGTCGCCGAAGCAAGGCGAAGAAAAAACGAACGGCCCGGTCCCGAGGGAGCAGGACCCAGGCCGTTCTGATGCCGGAAGGTGCCCCATCGTACACCCCACCCCGACACTGCCTCGATGATGCCGAACCGAGGTTGACCGATGGTTGACGGGTTTGGGGACGGACGCCGGAGCGAACGCCGGTTATTTCAGCGACGTCGAGACGGTCGAGAACGTCGTATTCAGGTTGGTGCCGAGTGCCGCGACCACGGCGATGATGGCGACCGCGATGCCTGCTGCCAACAGGCCGTATTCGATGGCGGCCGCCCCTTGCTCGTCGGCAAGGAAATTCCACAGCGATGTGCGCACGACTTGGTCCTTTCCCATTGCTTTAGTCGCCCCTCGTGCAAAATGCCCTGATCGAGTGCGCGCACATGGCGCGCATGCGTACAAATACCGACGCCGTCGAACCGAATCATTACGCGCGTTGCGAAAATTCTCCGCAATAAAAATGTAAAAATGCGCGCTGCGCCGGCACGTCGTTGCCGTCAATGCGCCGATGCGCGCGAAAGGCCCTTTTGCGCAAGCTCGTCGAGATAGTCCCGCCAGTATTTTTCGCGATTTTGACCGAGTTCGAAAAGATATTCCCAACTGAAGATTCCGGTCGAATGCATATCGTCGAACGTCAGCCGCACCGCGTAATTGCCGACCGGATGCACTTCGAGGATCTGCACCGCCGCTTTGCCGCCGACGGTGCGCCGCTCGCTCGGCGAATGGCCCTGGACCTCGGCGCTCGGGCTGCGCACGCGCAGATATTCGGCGGCGAGATCGAAACTCTCGCCGCTGTCGAAGGCGACGGTCAGCGCCTTGCGATCCTTGTGCAGCCGCAATTCCGTCGGCCAGGGGCTACTCATGGCAACCTGCTATTCATGGCAGAATCAATCGAGCGTGATGTGGCCGTCCTCGATGACCTTTTTCCACTTCAAATATTCGTCCTTGGTGAAAGCGGCGCCTTCGGCGAGGCTGGTGCCGCGCGGCGTCAAGCCGAACTTGGCGAAGGACGCCTTGAGCTCGCCATCCTGCAGCGCCTTGTTGATGGCGCTGTTGAGCTTGGCCTGCACGGCTGGCGGCGTGCCGGCGGTGCCGTATAGGCTGAGCCAGAGATCGACCGAGTATCCGGGCAGGCCCGCCTCTGCGACCGTCGGCAAATCGGGATAGACCGCCGAGCGCGTCGTGCCGGTGGTGGCGAGCGGAATGATGCGGCTGTCGCCGGTGAACGGCAGTGCGCCGGCGATGCTGGAAAACGCCATCTGCACTTTGTTGCTCATCATGTCGGTGAACGAGCCGCCGATGCCTTTATAGGGCACATGCACGGCGTCGATGCCGGTGCGCAATTTCCACATTTCGGCGGCGAGATGCGGCGTGGTGCCGACGCCGGCGCTGGCATAGTTGAGCTTGCCGGGGTTGGCTTTGCCGTAGGCAACCAGCTCGGCATAGGTCTTGACGCCGAGCTGCGGCGCGACCACCAAAACCTCGGGCGAGGAACTAACCACCGAGAGCGTCACCAGATCCTTGAAGATGTCGTAGGGCATGGATTTTTGCAGCGTCGGATTGGCGACGATGCCCGGATCCATCAGCGCCATGCTGTAGCCGTCGGGCGCCGCATGGGCGACGTAGTCGACGCCGACGATACCGCCGGCGCCGGGCTTGTTCTCGGGCACGACGGTCTGGCCGAGCGCATCGCCGATCTTCGCCGCCAAGACGCGGCCGGCAAAATCGACGATGCCGCCGGGGCCATAGGGAATGATCAGGTGCACGGGCCGATCGGGAAAATTCTGCGCGTGCGCCGGCAGGCTTG
>Ga0316363_10002954_pt1 | contig 12531 bp, 9 predicted proteins | sample Sb_taG_3_FD_200459 | JGI IMG/M metagenome (GOLD analysis project Ga0316363, IMG submission 200459) | Peat soil microbial communities from Weissenstadt, Germany - Sb_50d_a_PC metaG (v2) (version 2) | ecosystem: Environmental > Terrestrial > Soil > Wetlands > Peat | place: Germany: Weissenstadt...
CCGCTGATCCTTCTCGCCCTCGGCCAGTGGGATCACCTTGTTATAATCGCGCCGAGCTTCATTGATCAGCTTCTCTTTCTCCTGCTGGGCCTGGTTGACCTCGTTGAACGATGCCTGCACCGGTTTGGGCGGATTGATGTTCTTCAATTGCACCTGATCGATGCTGATCCCCATTGCGTATTTAGTTGCGAGCGCCTGCATCTTGGTCAGCGCTTCCGTTTCGATTTCCTGTCGGCCAATGGTAATCACCTCGTCCACGGTGCGATCGCCGACGACCTCCCGCATTACGGATTCCGAAACATCACGGAGGGTTCCCCTTGGTTCCCGAACGTCGAAAAGGAATTTAACGGGATCCGAGATGCGGTATTGAACCACCCACTCCACCAATGCGGCGTTCAGGTCACCCGTCACCATCTGCGCTTCCTGCTTCGCGTCGCGAGGAATTTGATACGGATCGGTGGCCCCTGCGGTCGCAAACCCGAATTCCTGCTTCAACTGCCGTTTGACAGGAACGATTGTTGCCACATCGATGCCCAGCGGCAGCTTGAAATGCAATCCCGACGGAACATCCGTTAGATACTTTCCGAAACGTTGCACGACGGCGACGGAGTCGCTCGGCACAGTGTAGTAGGTCGTCCATGCGACGAGGGCGGCCAGGGCTAGGATAACTAGGACGATCGCGCTGCGTGGGCCACCGGTTGGCATGATCTGCCTTAGCCGATCCTGCCCCTGCCGGACCATATCCTCCAAATCTGAGCCGGGTTTGGCCCCACCACCCCAGGGGCCGCGTCGGCCGCCATTATCGTTCTGCGATGGCATTTGAATGTCCTCTCTTGTGCACGCTTGAGTTCACGCTCAGCGTCTTTGCATCGTGCTGACTGGCCTAATGCATTAAGCACTGTTACCACGCCTTGATCGTGGGTTGCGTGAAATCAGCATCACTTAATGCGGTGCAGCGAAATGTCCGGTTTCGGGGGCAGATCGGAAGTGACTTGGTCACGCTCGAAATGACGTGAATGACCCATACCGCCCATTTGCTGCGAGACTTCGGTGCAATGCAGCACGGCGCGCCGCTACACTGATAGAAGCGCTTGATCGTTGTCCTCTTATCGGGGTGAGTCAGACCTCATGCGGGGGTCGTGCTTACTGAAATAGGCGCAAGCCGCGCTACCGTAACTTCGCCATCAGTGACGTAGTGGTTCACGGGTTCCAATGGCAAACGTTGGCCGGATCGATACGAATTCACATCTTCGATGACGCGATTATTCCGCAGTTGCGCAATGATGAAGTCCCGTTCGGCGTTCGTATCCGAGTCGGTGGCGTGGGTGATCTGAAACGTGAGCCGGGTTAAGGACAAACCGGTATCTTTGGTGCCGGCGCCAACCCAGAGAACGTGTGCATCACGCGGTAGCCGGTCAGTGTTCAGCCAGAAGGCGGCTGTTCCCACCGTGGCTTCGGCGCGCGCCAAACTCAGAGCCCAAAATCTAATATGATGGCGCTTGCGTGGGCTATTATCAATGGCCTTCTGGAAACCGATGTCTTGGCCGCGTCCGTACAGATAGAGGGTGCTAAACGGGGCGGTCGGATAGGGTGAGTTGAGTACAAATGCACGGATCATGCGCCACGAGCTGGCCACACCCAAGCGATCAGCCTCGGACCAGCCGGCGGTTGCAAAGGCGTCCCGAAGCTGTTGCAGCGTTCCGATAAGTGCGAGATTGACGGGATCGCCAGGTAATCCGTCGGCGGTGATTGTGAAGCGAGGCACGTGTTTGCGCTGGAGGATTTTAAGGCCCATTCGAACAGCGCGCGGAAGGATAATATACGCCGCCATGCCATAAGTGAGTGCTACAGCCAAAATGGTTGGCAGCCTGTGGTCGGTAAATCTGAAGACAAAAACGATCAACCAGACACAAAGAATACCCAACCCGAGGATGAGCAAACGGTGCAATAAGCGCTTTAGCAATCTCACGATCTGGCCACCACGAAACAATCCATTCTGCTTCTATTGTACGCCGAGCTGCGCCGGCAGCCTATGTGATCCATTCCGTGGTCCGCGAAAACCACTCAAACATGTCCGGTTATGCGCGCGAATAGCGGACATGATAAATCGGTTGGTCCTGACCCACAACGTCGCTCTGCTGCGTGACTTCGGTGCAATGCAGTACATAAAGTATGGCGTATTGGTACCTATGAGTGGAACCTAAAACGCTCGATAAATAGATGTTCTGCGTCCCCGCCATCCCAGGAGCGCTCGCGGACAATCGCTTTGCGTCGGGACCTCACGAAGTCTACCTTCAGCGCCCAACGAAGGAACTAACCGCCTGCTCAGGCGAGTGCGGAGGAGAGTATGCCACAGGACCTTGCGAAAACGTCGGGAACCAATGGGGCGACGGCCGGCACCAGAATGGAGAGCTTTGAAGCCCGCGCGATCAGCGAGCTGAAAATGTACGGCGTGATTACCCTCTATCTCTGGTTTTTCTTCTTTCTCTTCGGCCTTTACAAGAGGATGCTTCTTCAGGAGAACGGGATCAGCCTCTGGAACGAGAGCTTTGCAATCGTCAACGCCCTGATTTTTGGCAAGGTAATTCTTATCGCCCAGGCGTTCAATGTCGGGCGGGCTCTCAGAGACAAGGCTCTCGTCTGGATCGTGCTAGGCAAGTCGCTGCTGTTCATGATCCTTCTTCTTCTGTTCCATGTCGCAGAAGAGGCGATCCGTGCCTGGTTCAAGGGTCTGCCGCTGTCGAGCAGCATCGAAGACTTCGGAGGCGGCACGTGGCTCGGCCTCATCACCTATGCGGCGATTTTTTTCGTCGTACTGATTCCCTTCTTCGCGTTCCAGGAGGTAGCAGGCGTGGTTGGTGCGGGCGCCCTCTCCGACCTGTTCTTCAGCCGCGACAGGAAAGAATTTAAATTTGTTCGGGAGTGAGTGCTGACGGCGGACAGTCTACTACGCGGGGAATTTGTCGGATAAGCTCCCTGTTGCCTCGGTCCAGAAGCTCGGTTAGGCCACAATAAATTCAGCGAAAGCGGGGCCACCATGCAAGAGATCGCGGACTGGCTCGCAAGCAACCCGGCAACGTGAAGGCGAGGCCCATGGACGGCGACGCAATAATTAGAATCGTTTGGGGAGCGTTTCTCGTCGGAATCCTCATATCCATTTACTTCGCCCACCGGCGCCGTCGACTCCGCACCAAAAGGCTGCTGATGATGGAACTCCTCAAGAGGTACTTCCAAGGGGACATACCTGTTGATCAGCTCGGTCAGCGCACACGAGAAATAGCCGATCATCATTTCATACACAGCCCGGAATTTTATTCGCTGGCTATTGCGGCCTTCCAAGGCGCCGTTGATGCAAAACTTGCACATCAGGCACACTCTAAAGAAGACGAGAGGAAGTTGTTGAGTTTGTTGGCGGCTTTGAAAAAAGAGTTCGGGCTGACTGATCTTTATCAAATTGAAGCATGGCGAGCGGGACGCGAATAGTCCTCCAACTCTTTCTACCGAACCAAGCCCTTTCCTGCAGAATGTTGTCGGGGCTCTATATTGGGCTCGTATCGACTTCCTCGGCGAACAAATACGATCCTGACGCCGAGAAGCACCAATAAAGCTGCCGGAGGGCATTGTCACGCAATTGATCCTTGTCAATGAAGAATTTGGTGCGCCGGTCTTGCATCGCTGATCATTTGGGGATCGAATAGTCGCCCACCAGAAGGTTCGAAGGACACGTGCGATGCATATTCGCTTTCTCGTCGGCGCCCTGCTTGTAGTCGGCTTCGTTGTCGGCGGCGTGCTGCTGGCGCCTTCCTCCGTTCATCCCTCGATTGGAAGCTTGTTGGCTCCTACCGCAGAAGCGAAGTCGAAAGTCCGCAGCCTCCTCGACCGCGTGCTCGGCAAATCGATGCCGGAGGGCATCGTCAAGACCAATGGCCGCATCGAAGCGACACAGGTCGACGTCGCCGCGAAATATCCTGGCCGGTTGGTCGACATCACAGTGGAAGAAGGCAGCGAGGTCAAAGCGGGACAAGTCGTCGGCCGCGTGTCGTCGCCCGAATACGAAGCCCAGCTCAGAGCGGCGCAATTCAATGTGGAGCGCGCCAAACAGTCGATGGCAGAGACGGAATCGCTCATCGACCAGCGCAAAGCCACGTTGGCGGCGGCAAAGTCCGATTTCGAACGCGGCCAGGAACTCGTCGGAAAGCAAATTATCACTCAACAGACTTTCGATCAGCGCCGCCGCAATTACGAAGGAGCCCAGGCAAGCGTCCAGGGTGCGATTGCCCAGCGCGATCAAGCCGACGCCTCCATCAAGAGCGCGCAGGCCGAGGTCGAACGCATCGAGTCCGTGTTGCACGACCTGGTTCTTGTCTCGCCGCGAACGGGACGGGTGCAATACCTACTCGCGCGGAACGGCGAGGTGATTGCCGCCGGCGGAAAAGTCCTGACGGTTCTCGACCTCGAAGATGTGTACATGACCATTTTTCTTCCAGCTGCGACCGCCGGGAAACTGGAAATCGGCGGGGAGGCTCGCATCATTTTGGATCCGGTTCCGCAATACGTCATTCCCGCCTCGGTGAGTTTTGTTGCGGCCGACGCGCAGTTCACGCCCAAGACCGTCGAGACCGCCGAGGAACGCGAAAAGCTGATGTTCCGCGTCAAGCTCAAGCTAGACGCTGAACTTTTGAAAAATTATTCACGGAGGGTGAAGACCGGCGTCCGCGGCCTCGGGATCGTGCGCACTAAAGTCGTGACGGCATGGCCGGACGACCTTCAAGTCAAGCTGCCTCAATGACGGACACTGTCGTCGCCCGACTCGAGAACGTCTCGCACCATTATGGAGCGACGATCGCGCTCGACGATGTCACGATCGATATTCCAGCGCGCAAGATGGTGGGGGTGATCGGACCCGATGGGGTCGGCAAGTCCACCTTGTTGGCGCTGATTTCCGGCGTGCGCACAATCCAGAGCGGACAAGTTGTGGTGTTCGACGGCAACCTTACCGACGCGGCCCACCTCAAAAGCCTCCGCGCCCGCATTGCCTACATGCCGCAAGGGCTCGGCCGCAATCTCTATCCGACGCTCAGCGTTTTCGAGAATATCGATTTCTTCGGCCGGCTGTTCGGACAGTCGGCTTCCGAGCGACGCACCCGTATCACCGAACTCCTGACCGCCACCGCGCTCGATCCGTTCGAGGATCGCCCGGCCGGTAAGCTGTCCGGCGGAATGAAGCAGAAGCTCAGTCTTTGCTGTGCGCTCATCAACGATCCGGATCTGCTCATCCTGGACGAGCCCACGACTGGTGTCGACCCGTTGTCGCGGGGACAATTCTGGGACCTCATCAACACGATCAGGGCGCGACGCCCGCAAATGAGTGTGATGGTGGCGACGGCTTATATGGACGAGGCACAGCGTTTCGACTGGCTAATGGCCATGGACGACGGAAAGATCATTGCGCATGGCACGCTGAAGGAACTACTGGATAGGACGGGAGAACCTACACTCGACGAGGCGTTTATCGCACTTCTGCCGGAGGAGAAGCGCGCCCTTCATCAAAAGGTGGTCGTGCGGCCGCGCGCAGCTTCGGCGGACGAAGTGCCGGCGATCGAGGCCGAGGGCCTGACGCGGCGGTTCGGCGATTTCGTCGCTGTGGATCACGTCAACTTCAAGATCGCGCCGGGCGAAATCTTCGGCTTCCTCGGCTCCAACGGCTGCGGCAAATCGACCACAATGAAGATGTTGACCGGGTTCCTGCCCGCCACTGAGGGCTGGGCGAAGCTCTTCGGGAGCCCGATGGGATCGAACGATATGGAGATGCGCCGCAACGTCGGCTATATGACGCAGGCCTTCTCCCTCTACGGCGAACTTACCGTCCGGCAGAATCTCGATCTGCACGCTCAGCTTTATCACCTGCCCCACGATAAGCTCGAAGGCCGCATCCAGGAACTTTTGAAACGCTACGATCTGGCAAACGTCGCCAACGCCAAACCCGAGAGCCTGCCGCTTGGCATCAAGCAGCGACTTCAGCTTGCCGTGGCTGTGTTGCACGAGCCGGCCATTCTCATCCTCGACGAGCCGACCTCGGGCGTCGATCCTATCGCGCGCGATGCGTTCTGGCGCACGCTGATCGATCTCTCCCGCGACGACGGCGTGACGATCTTTCTTTCGACCCACTTCATGAATGAGGCGGAGCGATGTGATCGCATCTCACTGATGCATGCGGGCAAGGTGCTTGCGGTTGGCGCGCCGCTCGAACTGGTTAAGGAGCGCGGCAGCGATTCGCTAGAAGACACCTTCGTCGGCTATCTGGCTGATGCGGCTGGGATCGACCGCTCGAAGAAGGTCGAGGCGCCAGCGCCCGCAGAGGTGCCGATCGCGGCGGAAGCGGCGCGTATGCCAAAGCGGTTCGATTTGGCCCGACTGTGGGCCTACGCGCGCCGCGAGACCGTCGAGCTTTTGCGTGATCCAATCCGGCTCGCCTTTGCCGTCTTCGGCCCGATCATCCTGATGTTGGCCTTCGGATACGGAATTTCCTTCGATATCGAAAACTTGCAGATGGCGGCGTTCGACCAGGACAACACGCCGGAAAGCCGGCAGTTGCTCGAAGGCTTTTCTGGCTCCCGGTATTTCTCGGTGCAGTCACCTATCACCTCGGCCGCCGAGGGGGAGCGGCGCCTGAGGAGTGGCAATACCCAGATCGTCGTCGAAGTTCCCAGCGGGTTCGGCCGCGATTTGCTGAACGGTTCGCGGCCGGAAGTCGATGCGTCGGTCGACGGCGCCATGACGTTCCGGGGAGAAACCTCGAGAAACTATTTAACCGGCGTCGTCAGGAAGCAAGGCGAGGAACTGCAGCGGAAGTTGCGGCGCGCAGGAAGCCCGAATTCTTGGAGCGACGACGATATCCAGACGCGCTTTCGCTATAACCAGGCCTTTCTCAGCGTCAACGCCATGGTGCCGAGTGTGTTCATGCTCATGCTGTGCCTGATCCCCGCCATCATGTCGGCCATCGCGGTCGTGCGGGAGAAGGAAACCGGCTCCATTGCCAATTTCCGCTCCACCCCGATTACCAAGCTCGAGTTTCTTCTCGGCAAGCAACTCCCCTACGCCGCGGTTGCCATGGTCAGTTTCGTTTTCTTGTTCTTTATGGCGATTTTCGTGTTCCGAGTTCCGATCAAAGGCTCGTTTCTCACGCTGCTAATCGGAACGGCCGTTTATGTCGTGGCGACAACCGGTTTCGGCCAGTTGATTTCGTCGTTTACCCGCACGCAGGTCGCGGCGGTGTTTGCAACAGCGATCCTGTCCATCGTGCCCGCCGTCAACTTCTCCGGATTGTTCGCACCAGTGTCGTCGCTGTCCGGCGGGGCAAAAGTTCTCGGTCTGACCTTCCCATCGGCGTGGTATCAGCCGGTCACTGTCGGGGTCTTCGCAAAGGCGCTCGGAATGACCGACCTCTGGCGAAACGTCGTGGCGATCGCGGTTATCGCACTGGCGTACCTCGCCCTGTCGCTTGTGCTTTTGCGCAAGCAGGAGGCGTGAAATGTCGTTGCCGCACACCGCGCCGGTTCCGAAATTGGCGGAGGCCAAAACGCTGACGCTGCGCGATCATATTTTCAATATCCTGCGTCTCGTGATCAAGGAGCTGAGAAGCATCCGAGCGGATCCGACAATGCTCATCCTTGTCGCCTACGCTTTCAGCATTTCGGTCAATACGGTCGCAACCGGAGCAGTGACCGAAGCGACCAATCTTTCCGTCGGCGTCGTGGACGAGGACGGTTCGGATCTCTCGAGAGAGATCGCTGAAGGGCTTGTTCGACCGACATTCCAGCCCGCTGTGCATATCAGGGCGTCCGACATCGATGCGAAAATGGATAAGGGCGAGCTTTTATTTGCCGTCGAGATTCCTCCCAACTTCCAGGCCAATATTCTCGCCCAGCGGAAGACCGAGATCCAAATCAACGTTGACGCGACGGCGGTGGCCCAGGCCGGCAACGGCGCCAGCTATCTCAGGAGCGCCATATTCAACGAGGTTCAAAACTTCATCTCCAAGCGCGGGGACCCGTTAAGCGACCCGATCAATCTCGTGGTCCGCGCGAAATTCAACCCGAACCTAAAGACCGCTTGGTTCTCGGCCATGACACAGGTGATCAATCAGATCACGCTCCTGACCGTAATTCTCACCGGCGCGGCGCTGATTCGCGAGCGCGAGCAAGGCACCGTGGAGCATTTGTTGGTCATGCCCGTGGTGCCCGCCGAGATCATGCTGGCGAAAATGCTGGCCAACGGTCTCGTGATTCTCGTGGCAGCGATGCTGTCGCTGCAATTTGTGGTCCATCTTTGGATCGGCGCGCCGATTGCTGGGTCGATCGTCTTGTTCCTGCTCGGCGCGGCCCTTTACGCGCTCGTGGTGGCGGCCCTTGGCATCCTGCTCGGCACTCTCTCGACGACGATGGGCCAGTTCGGGTTGCTGGCGATGCCGGTCCTGATGGTCACGCAATTGCTTTCAGGCAGCAGCACTCCGATGGAAAGTATGCCGATCTGGCTGCAATATGTGATGAAGACGATCAGCCCAACGCCGCATTTCGTCGCCTTTTCTCAGGCGGTGCTGTTCCGTGGCGCCGATCTCTCGCTCGTATGGCAGCCGCTTCTAGCAATGCTGATCATCGGTTCGGTTTACTTTGCTTTCGCGATGAGTCGGTTTCGGCGCGTAATTTTTGGGAGCTAAACCACATGGCGCGGGTCAAAGAGGCAGAGCATGGCAAAATGAAGCGGAAGCTCTACGAGAAGGAGCTACGTAAGCTCCAAGTTGAGCTTTGTTACGTGCAGGATTGGGTGAAAGCGAAGGGGCAGCGGGCCATCATCCTATTCGAAGGCCGGGACGCCGCGGGCAAGGGCGGAACGATCAAAGCTATAACCGAAAGAGTAAGTCCGCGCGTCTTCAGGGTCGTGGCGCTGCCCGCGCCTTCTGATCGTGAAAAAACGCAGATGTATGTTCAGCGGTACGTCGAGCATTTCCCCGCGGCCGGCGAAATCGTCATATTCGACCGGAGCTGGTACAACCGGGCAGGCGTCGAAAACGTGATGGGATTTACCAGCGCGAAGGAGGTGGAGCGGTTCCTCAGCCTTTGCCCGGAAATCGAAAAATACATAACCGACGCGGGGATCATTCTGATCAAATTCTGGCTGGAGGTTGGGCAGGAAGAGCAAAAAAGGCGTTTTTTCGCGCGCATCAACGATCCGCTTCGGCAATGGAAATTGAGTCCGATGGACCTGGAATCGTACCAGCGCTGGTACGACTATTCGCGTGCTCGCGACGCGATGCTAAAAATCACCGACGTCGATTACGCACCCTGGCACATTGTGAGATCGGACGACAAAAGGCGCGGGCGCCTCAATTGCATCTCCAAGATCCTCGAACTCGTCCCATATAAGAAAGTGTCCCGACCGACAGTCAAACTGCCAAAAAGAACCACCATGAACAAATACGACGACCAAGCATCGTTGCGGGGACGACACTTTGTTCCTGAGAAATTCTGATTTCGGCGGGCCGTTCGTATGAGCAGTATTCTGGACAGCCCGCTTATCGTCTTCATAGCTTCTCTCATTGCCCAATGGCTCGCGGCATATGCCGGCGACTTCCTCCGCGGGCAGAGACGGCCCGTACGCCAAGACGAGCGAGAAGACCTCGATATCGTCGAAGCGGCTATTCTGACGCTCGTAGCTCTTATTATCGGATTTAGCTTCTCCATGGCCGTCACACGCTACGATCAACGCAAGAATTACGAGGAAGCGGAGGCCAATGCGATCGGAACCGAATATGTACGTGCCGATTTGCTGCCGGCCGCAGACGCAGTGAGTGTACGTGAGTTGCTGAGGCGGTATCTCGATCAGCGTATTGCGTCCTACCTGAGTCGCGAAGAGCGCGAGATCGGTCAAACCGACACCGAAAGCGCAAAACTACAAACCGCGCTTTGGTCCGCCATTCTGCCTGCAGCGAACGCCCGCCCAACACCTGTGACGGCCCTCGCCGTTGCAGGCATGAACGACGTTCTGAATTCGCAATCACGCACTCAGGCAGCTTGGTGGAATCGCATTCCTGTTGCAGCGTGGTCGTTGATGGGGCTGATCGCAATCGCGTCCAATTCGCTGCTCGGCTACGGCGAGCGTCGAAAAGGTGCGCTTTTGCTTCTTGTCTTGCCGGTAATCGTCTCAATTTCTTTCTTGCTCATCGCCGATATCGACAGCCCGCGCGGCGGGATCATTCGCGTCCTTCCGCACAGCCTGATCGCACTTTCGCACTCGATTAAAGCGCAATAGGCCGATAGTCATGGCAAATGAAACTCTCTCGAGAGCTGGTTTGAAAACTCCAAACGCCGCCGCGATCGCGGGTCTGCCAATTTTCGCGTCGGGTCTCGGCGTGTTGGGTCTGTTCGGCTGGCGCAGGAAGCGGAAGGCTCAACCGGCAACCTGACCATTTTGCATATGCTCGATAAGAGATTGACCGCCGCGAGGCGGTTTTTCTTTTTGTGCCGATCATGTTGCAGTGCATGAGTCCCCTTATGGCCCGTTGCGACAGGTATTGCAGCGCAAGCGAATGTCGGCTTTCGAGGGTTGATCTCAACCGGTCGACGCAACACTGGGGCCAGCTGCCAATAAATAACGATAAGGGTTTGCCAAACGCTCGCCCAATCGCTTTCAGCCGTAACCCTTCACAACCAGCTATCCCCACAACGTAATTTTCTCTGCCGCCCAGGCACCACCACGAAATCTCTGACTTATCGGCCTATAATCGATCTTTTCCATCTACGAGGCAGTGTTGCGTCGACCGGTTGAGCCGGCAAGGGTAGAGCTGCCGTGACGCAGAACACCCTACGATGTCGCAGTTTGACCCGGAGCCGACGTCGAGCGCGACTGAATTTGACAAAGGTCAATGCGGATTGGCGGCAAAACCATAGACGTCGGCCCGACGGGGTAAATGATGCCGGAGAGGCTGTCATGCTCGATTGGCTCAGTTGGCCCGCTGACTTGCTCCTGAATGCTGGCGCTGTTGTTGCGAGTTGGTTTGTTAGCAAAGACGCGACTAATTTCGCGCTCGTTCAGATGATGGTCGCAACGCTGGTGTTGGCGGCTGTCGTGTCCGCGTTTGTATATTGGCAATCGCTGGTTGAATATTGGAAATCGCGTTGGAGACCCCGCGAATGAGGCGGGGAAGTTTGCTGCTTCTCACGACAGTGATCGCAGCTGGATTGATCGTCCCCCGGCATCGAAGTAAAGGCCCAACGCTACTGAAGCCGCAGATCGCGGTGTGTTTTTTGCATCAACAGGCGATGGCGCAAGCGGGTTAGATTCATCGAAATTGCTGCATGCCTTTCGGGCACACTGTGCGGAGTGAGAAGGAGGACGTACATGGCTCTCAGAGACTTCCTGAGAAACAACTGGCCTGCAGTCACGATCACCGTGACCGTTGTTGCGATTGTCATCGCAGCCATCGTGTTACTGCGCAGCATGCCACCACGCATGATCGTTATGGCGACTGGGTCCAAGGGCGGCACCTTTTACGACATCGGCGAACGTTACCGCGCGGCACTCGCGAGTGCCGGCGTCGAGGTGCGGCTAGTGCCCACGGGAGGCGCGGCCGAAAACCTCGCGTTACTGCTCGACCCACATTCGGGAGTAAGTGTTGGTCTGGTCCAGGGCGGTACTATTGGCGCGGAAGCTTCATCTAAACTCGAATCACTTGGGACGATCTTTTACGAACCCTTGTGGCTGTTCCATAAACGCGGGTTGCGAGACGACAAAGGGGTTGTAGATCTGCGGGGCCGGAGGATATCGGTTGGGCCTGTAGGCAGCGGCGGCCGGGCACTATCACTCGAACTGCTCAAACGCAACGGGATTGACGGGCAGGTCAGCGAATTGCTCTCCCTGGCGCCAGAGGCAGCGGCCGAAAAGCTCTTGGCCGGGGAGATCGACGCGGCGGCAACATTGAACGCCTGGGAAGCACCCATAGTGCAGAAGCTTATTACCGATGAGCACATTGAGCTTTTCAATTTTGCCGCGCGCGCAGACGCGTATGTCGCGCTTTATCCATTTCTGAATAAAGTGGTGGTGCCGAGGGGTGTGGGCGATTTAGCAAAGGATCTGCCGCCAACCGATGTGATCCTGTTCGCACCGAAGGCCAGTTTGGTCGTGCACAAGGATCTGCATCCTGCGATTCAATACCTGCTGCTCGATGCCGCAGTGCGGATCCACTCGAGGCCGGGCATTTTTCAACACGCTAACCAATTCCCTGCCGCCGAAAGCATCGACCTCCCACTGAGCCGCGAGGCGCTGCAATTCTACAAATCTGGCCGCCCATTCCTGCACAACTATCTCCCATTCTGGGTGGCGGAACTGTTCGGCGCGCTAATCCTTTTGCTGATTCCAATTTTAGGCGTGATCTACCCGTTGATAAGGTTTCTGCCATCCCTGTACAGCTGGCTGATGCGATCAAAGATAGCACGCATATATGGAGAACTGAGATTTCTGGAGGATGAGATAATG
>Ga0316363_10002959_pt1 | contig 12524 bp, 11 predicted proteins | sample Sb_taG_3_FD_200459 | JGI IMG/M metagenome (GOLD analysis project Ga0316363, IMG submission 200459) | Peat soil microbial communities from Weissenstadt, Germany - Sb_50d_a_PC metaG (v2) (version 2) | ecosystem: Environmental > Terrestrial > Soil > Wetlands > Peat | place: Germany: Weissenstadt...
GCGTCGTGCTGCTTGCGCACGATCGCCCGCACCGCTTCGCGTCCGGCGCGATCGATTTCGGCGGCATCGACCGCCTCGCCGCGCGCGCGCAAGGCAAAGAGCCGCGTCAACTCGCGCGGCCGCGGCAGGCTGCCGGTATGGGTCGTCAATATTCTCGACGTAGAACGCTGCATCGGTTCGGCCTGGTCATCTTGACACATGATAAGGCAGCCAAAGGGCGAGATCGGGCCACACTATCACCAGCGCCAGCACCACGAACATCGTCAGATGGAACGGAATGGTGCCGAGGATCACCTCGCTCAGTTTACCGTCCCAGATGCTCTGTATGACGAACAGATTGATCCCGATCGGCGGCGAGATTTGCCCAAGCTCGACGAAGAGGACGAGAACGACGCCGAACAGCAACGGGTCGATGCCGTAACTCGGCAGGATCGGAAAGATCAGCGGCACGGTAATCACGATCATGCCCAGACTTTCGATCAGGCAGCCGAGCACGGTATAGAGGAGGAACAGCGCCAGGAAAAATTCCAGCCGCGTGAGATGCAGGCCGACGACGAATGCGGTCACCTTTTCGCCGACGCCCGCGAAGCTGATCGCATAGGAGAACACATAGGCCGAAAAGATGATGAACAGGATATTTCCGGAGAATCTGATCGTGCTGTACATCGCGTCGATCAATCCGCGCGGCGTAAGATTGCCGAACACGGCGCCGAGAAGGATCGCAAGGCTGCATCCGATGGTCGCGCCCTCGGTCGTGGTGACGAGGCCGGCATAGATACCGCCGAGCGTGCCGCCGATCAGGATGGCGAATGGCAGGACATCGGCCAGCGCGATCATCAATTCGTGCAGCGAGCGCGGTCCGGATTCGCGCGGCGCCACCGTGGGCACGGCCAAAGCGTGGGCGCCGATATAGGCCATGAAGGCCGCGGTCATCATCAGGCCGGGCACCAGCCCAGCCATGAACAGTTTCGGCACCGAGGTTTCGGTAAACGTGCCGTAGACGATCATGCCGAAACTCGGCGGCAGCAAAATGCCGAGCGTGCCGCCGGCCGCCAGCGATCCCGCCGCCAATCGCCGGTCGTAATTGCGGCTGATGAGTTGCGGCAGCGCCACGCCGCCGATCGAAGCCGCCGTCGCGATGCTCGATCCGCTCACCGAGGCGAAGATCGCGCAGCCGGCGATGTTGGTCTGCAGCAATCCACCGGGAAGCCGGGCCACGAGCTTGGCAAGGCCGCTGTAGATGCGGCTGCTCAAGCCGCTGACGCGAAGAATTTCCGCCATCAGCATGAACAGCGGCACGCAGGTCAGCACGAAGCTGTTCATGCTGCCCCAGCTCACCAGCCCCAGGCTGTTGAGACTCGGCAGGCCGCCCTGCAACAGCAGATAAAACATCGCGGGAACCGCGATGGCGAAAGGAACCGCCATGCCGCACGCCAGCAGAACAAGAAAAAAGGCGAACGTGACGACGATCTGAATGTCAGGGCTCACCGGCGCCCTCCGTCGTCTGGCTGAACGCGCGCAGGCGGGCAACGTCGGCCGCGAGCGTGCGCACAACCGAGAAGCACAGCGCCGCCGCGCCAAGCATCATGGCGCTTTGCGGTATCCACAGCGGCGTCGCCAGATAGGTCGGGGCGCGATCGCCGAAGCGGAACGAGGAGAGCTCGAACCTCGTCAATTGCCACAACAGCAGCACGCAGAAAACGAGCGAGAGAACATCGAATATGACGTGGGACACCGCGCGGGCGAACGGCGAGAGGCGAGACTGGACCAGCTCGACGTGGTGAAAGCTGCCGCTGATCTGGCATACCGGCAGGCTGACAAAACTGATCACTACCAGCATGTAGCCGCCGAGCTCATCAGAAATCTCAAAGGAAAAATTGAACAGCGACCGCGTCAATATATCGACGCCGATCACGACCAGCATCACGATTATCGCCGCGACGCATGCGAGCTTGCAGGCCCGCTCGACAATGCTTTCCTTGAGGCTTGGCGTAGACGCACCGCCACGGGGGCGGCCCTGCTCGATCTGTACCATTATGGTTGCTGGGATTTATCGTCCAAGCGCGTTCCGCACCTTTGCCAGCGCCTTGATGACGTCGGAACCGCGCGATTTTGCCCATTCGTCCCAGTACGGTGTCATTGCCTTGACCGCGCGATCGTTCTCTTCCGGCGTCGCCTTGGTGAAGGTGTATCCGGCAGCGGTGAGGACTTGAACCGATTCCGCCTCTTCCTTCTGCATCGTCTCCTGGTCCCAGCGCGCGGTGTCTTCGGCAACCTTGCGCAGCTTGCCCTGAAGGTCGGGCGACAGCTTGTTGTAGGCTTCGGTGTTGGCGATGAAATAGGAATTGTTGACGTTGATGATCAGGACATAGCCGTATTTGAGCAGATCCTTCCACAACACCGCGCCGACGCCGGCGGTGAAAATACCGTCGACCACGCCGCGGTCGAGCGCCGAGGGGACTTCCGGCGCGCTCATCGTGATCGAGGTGCCGCCGAAGCTGCGCACGAACTCGCCCTGTTCCGGCTGCGCGACGCGAAGCTTCAGGCCTTTGATGTCGTCGAGCGATTCGATTTTCTTGCGTCCCCAAATGAACTGCAACGGATAGGTATAGGAGGCGAGAAGGGTCGAGCCTTTCTCAAGGTACGCCTTTTCGATGTACGGTTTGAGCACCGCGTCCGCTTTGGCGAAATCCGCGTAGGATTGAATGAGCATCGGCAATCGGGGAATGCCGGCGACCGGGATATTTCCCGAATTGAACAGGTCGTCGCCGACCTGAACGACATTCTCGCCCACGGCCTGCGTGATATTGCTGGCATTGATCTGCAGCGTGCCCGCCAAATGCAGCCGAACCTTGAGTTCGCCGTTGGTCGCCTTCTCGATCTCCTCGGTAAACATTTTGGCGCCGCGCGATGTCGCGAAATTCGGCGCCGACTGATGCATGTAAAAATTCCAGTCCTCCGCAGCGGGCGCCTGCCCACTGGAAACGAGCATGAGACCCAGCGCCAGACCAAGTGCCGCAACGGCTGACCTGGCCTTCAGGTTTTGCTCGAGCATGGCGACCCTCCCTTCGTCATCGCCGGTACCCTGGCGATTGACGAGATGCTGTTTCGTTGCTTTTGCAGCAACAAGTTTTTCGTCGAAAGAGCCTATGGACAGCTCATTTGGCTGTCAACGCGCGATAGGTCGGCGGGCTTGGCGTTTTATCGATGCGCTCGATGGACGTGGTGGCCGATGATCGGAAGCGATAACATCAAAGAAGATTGATCCGGATCCTGGGGCGATGGCCAAAATGGATGTCCAACACGACGTGATCGTGATCGGGGCCGGCATCGCCGGCCTCGTCGCGGCGAACCGCGCCGCGCAGCTCGGCAAGCGCGTCATCGTCCTGGAGAAGAGCAAGGAAGAAAAGTACCTGTGCAATTCGCGCTACACTTACGGCACGTTCCACATCAATTTCACCGACGTGGCGGCGGACGAGGAGGTGCTGTTCGGCAAGATCGAAGCCTGCACCGAGGGCCTTGCGCGCAAGGATCTGGCGCGCGCCATCGCCAAGGATGGCCGCCGGCTGATGCAGTGGCTCAAGAGCGAGGGCATCGATCTGGTCGATCTCGGCGGCTACCAGACCAACGTGCTGGCTCCGCCATGGCGAAAAGGCTTTGGCCTGACCTGGCGGGGCTATGCCGGCGACGTTGCGCTGGGGCGGCTCGAAGAAAATTTGAGGCAGCGGCAGGGCCGGATTCTGCGCGGGGTTCGCGCCCGCGCGCTGAAGGTTGTCTCGGGCGGAATCGAGGTCGAGACCGACGCGGCCGACGGCGCCGGCAAATTCAATGCATCATCCGTCGTCATCGCCGACGGCGGCTTCCAGGCCAGCTTCGATATGATCCGCGCGCACATTTCGTCGGCGCCCGAAAAACTTCTGGCGCGCAACGGCGGCACCGCGACCGGCGATGGTCTGCGCATGGCGCGGGCGGTCGGCGCCGCCAGCACCGGGCTTGGCGTGTTTTACGGCCATCTGCACAGCCGCGATGCGATGAATTCCGTCCGGCTGTGGCCGCGGCCCTATGCCGACGAGATCGCGGCCGCGAGCATCGTGATCGACGCCGACGGCCGCCGTTTCGCCGACGAGGGGCTCGGCGGCATCTATTTATCCAACGTCGTGGCGCGTCTGCCGGACCCGCTCGGCGCTAGCATCGTTTTCGACCAGGCGATCTGGGACGGACCGCCCGGCCGTGGCCATGCGCAGCCGCCCAATCCGCTGCTGCCTGAGGCGGGCGGCACGCTGCATCGCGCCAGCACGATAGCGGAACTGGCCGGACTGATCGGCATCGCGCCGCCGCGGTTGGAGGAGCTTGTCGGCGACTACAACGCCGCCATCGACGCCGGCACGCTGCACATGCTGTCGCCGCCGCGTCGCAGCGACCGCTTCAAAGCGTGGCCGATCAGGACCGCGCCGTTCTATGCGCTGCCGATCTGCGCGGCGATCACCAACACCATGGGCGGCATCGTGGTCGACGGCAACGGCGCCGTCCTCGACGAAAGCGACACGCCGATACCGGGCCTGTTCGCGGCCGGCTCCACCGTCGGGGGACTGGACGGCGGACCGAACGCCGGTTACGTCGGCGGACTGATCAAGGCGACGATCGCGTTGCGCGCCGCGGAAGCGATTGCGGCATCCTAGCGCCGCGCGTGCATGCTCAACAAATTGGCGCGAGGGAGAAACCTACCATGTCGTTCTACGAAAATGGCGCCGTTCGCATCTACTATGAGGAGGCCGGCTCCGGCTTGCCGCTTTTGGTCCTCCCCGGCGGCGGATTGAACTCGACGATCGCCGGCCTCAGCGCCAGCAACTCACCCTTCAATCCGATGAAGGAGTTCAAGGGTGAGTACCGCTGCATCGCGGCGGACCTGCGCAACGCCGATGGCGGCCAGTCCTCCGGCCCGCTCGAGATCGACCGGCCATGGGACGCCTACGCCGACGACCAGCTCGGATTGATGGATCACCTCGGCATCGACAAGTTTTTGGTGTTGGGCTTCTGCATTGGCGGTCCCTTCATCTGGAAGCTGTTGCAGCGGGCACCCAAACGCATTGTCGCCGCCGTGCTGGCGCAGCCCAGCGGTTCGCGTCCGGAGCTGCGCGACCATTTCTACGACACCAATATGAAGCGCTGGGGTCCGCCGCTGATTGCCAAGCGGCCCGAGATCACCATGGAGATCGTCGATAAATTCCTGACCAGGATGTACCGCACCAATCCCGATTTCGTCTTCACCGTGACGCGCGATTTCGTGCGCAACTGCCAGACGCCGGTGCTCATCCTGCCCGACGATGTCCCGTCGCATCCGTACGCCGTCGCCATGGAGTCAGCGATGCTCGCGCCACAAGCCGAAGTGAGCATGTTTCCGTGGAAGGAGCCGGTGGAGCGGATTCCCTTGGCGGTTCGCCAGATCCGTTCGTTTCTCCGCGCGCATCGGGCGGAGATGGCAACACCATGAAACGCAGCACCGACCGGATTCTCACCACGCACACCGGCAGCCTGCCGCGTACCGCCAAGGTGGTCGAGCTTTTGCTCGCCGAACAAAAGCAGCCTGGGGCGCGCAAGGCCGAACTTGATGCCGCGGTCCGCGAGGCAATCGCGCATGTGGTGCAAAAGCAGATCGCATGCGGCATCGACATCATCAACGACGGCGAACAGGGTCGCACCGACTATACCGTGCATGTGCTCGATCGGCTCACCGGCTTTGCCGGCGAAAGCACGCCGCCGCTCGGCACCGGCGACGAGGAATTCCCGGAACTGGCGCAGTTGCTCACGCATTTTGCCTCGCCGTTCCAGTACCGGCCGTCCTGCACCGGCGATGTGACCTGGAGAAATTGGGCCGCGGCGCTTGCCGATATCGACATGTCCAAGGACGCGATGCGGGGCGCAAACGCCGCCGAAACGTTCATGACCTCGCCGTCGCCCGGCCAGATCGCGCGCTATCTCAAGAACAAGCACTACGAGACGGAACAGGCTTACGTGTACGCGCTCGCCGATGTGATGAAGCGCGAATACCAGGCGATCGTCGACGCCGGCTTCATTCTGCAGCTCGATTGTCCCGACCTCGCGATGCTTCGCCACACCGTCTATTGCGACAAGAGCCTCGCCGATTTCCGCAACGTCATCGCGGTGAATGTCGCGGCGCTCAATCACGCGGTCGCCGATATTCCGGCCGACCGCATGCGCATGCATGTGTGCTGGGGCTCGACCGTGGCGCCGCACCACACCGACGTGCCGCTCATCGACATCATCGACATCGTGCTGACCGCAAAGCCGCTTGCCGTGTCGTTCCCCGCCGCCAATGCGCGGCACGAGCACGAATGGAAAATCTGGCGCGAGGTCAACTTGCCCGCCGGCAAGGCGATCATTCCGGGCGTCATCGATTCGACGGTGAACACCGTGGAGCATCCGGAGGTCGTCGCCGACCGCATCCAAAATTTTGCCGCTGTGGTCGGGCGCGAGAACGTCATTGCCGGCGTCGATTGCGGCTTCGGCACCTTTGCGGGCCGCGTTCAGGTCGACTCGAAGATCGTCTGGCTCAAGCTGCAATCGCTCGCCGAAGGCGCCCGCCGCGCCTCGGCGCAGCTCTGGGCCAAGGCGGCGTAGCGGGCCGCAACTTTCAGCATTTCGTCAACGGCGGATAGTCGCGGGTGTAGACCGGGTGGGCAAGGAACTCGCTTTCCGGCCAGCTCCAGAACTGGCTGACGTTTTCGTAGGTCTTTATCGTCTTATTCCAGAGCGTGAGCCCGTATTTGGCGCCCTCCTTGCCCAGGCGCCGCACGTAAATGTTCCCCACCGCGTTGTTGAGATGGTCGAATTTGAGCGGCCCGCGCGGCGTGTCGGCGAGACTGACCGCCTTCAACGTCGCCATGAGCTTGTCCTTGTCGCTGAGATCGCCGCCGAGCGTCTTCAAGCCGGTGTCGACGACCTGGCAGTTGATGTAAAGCGCGGCGGAGTAAAGGCCGGGAATGGCGTCGTGGCTTTTCAGCATGCTGTCGACGAAGCGCTTGTTGCCGTCGGTGTCGAGGTCGACCGTATAGGGGGTCGCGCTGACGAGACCGAGCGCCTCGTCGCCGAAGCTTCTGAGCAAGGCGTCGTCGGCGCCGGTCATTCCCGCCACCACCGGATATTTGAGCCCGGCGCCGGCGTAGGCCTTCATGAAGCGCAGCGGATTGGACCCGGCAAAGCCCTGGCAGACGCCGTCGCAGTCGGCGATCTGCGCGATGTATGGGGTGTAGTCTGGGGTGACCAGCGGCGGCCATAGCTTGTTGACGATGCAGCCGCCGCCCGCCGCAAACGCCGCCTGGAAGCCGCCCATCTCCTCGTAGCCGTAAGACAGATCTTCGCACGCGGTCACGACGCGCTTGAGTTTCAGTTCGGTCGCCGCGTAATGCCCCATCGCGTGCATGGCTCCCGACGCGGTCGCGCCCGCCCGCAGCAGATAGGGGTTGGGATGGCGCTGCGTCAGATCGTCGGCGGCGGCGACGCTGAACGTCGGCATTTTTTGGTCGCGGATATAATCGTTGATGGCGTACAGCTCGAAGGTTGCGAGCGGACCAAGAATGACGTCGACCTTGTCGTGCTCGACGAGCTCTTGCGCCTTGGTCTTGGCGCCGGCCGGATTGCCGCCGGTATCGGCGGAGAACAGCTCCACTTTTCGGCCGCCCATCATGGAGTCGTTGTCCTTCAGGAACGTCAGTACGCCCTGTTCCATCTGGACGCCGCCCTGCGCCAGCGGGCCGGTCTTCACCGTGAGAAGTCCGACCTTGATCGATGGCGATTGCGCGATCGCCGGTGCAGGGAAGCGCCCCACCGCGGCGGTCGCACCGGCGGCAATGCTGCCCCTGACCAGCGTTCGGCGGCTGAATTTGCGGGTCATCATCTTTTCCTCCTGGCGCCCCATCGGTGTTTCAATCGGTCTATTTCCTTACTTGGCCGGCGCCACCAGGGAGTAGCGCCCGTCGGCGGCAAGGCATTCGGCTTGCGGCAAACCCAGCTCCTTCCGCACCATGTTGGTGCCGAGCACCAGCGAAACCATCTTGTAAAATGCATGGCGGCGGCTCATGCCTTCGCGCCCCATGCCGCAATCGGTCGAGATCACGAGCCGCTCAGGCGGAATGTGCTTGAGGGCGGCGCGGATTTGCGCCGCCACCTGATCCGGGGTTTCCACCTGCAACACGTGGTGGTCGATGACGCCGATGGCGACCTTTTTCCCGGTGATGGAACGGCCGATCGCCGCCAAATCGATGCCGCCGGAGCTCGACGATTCGAACGTAATCACGTCGGCATCGACCGTGTTGTAGATGTCCAACGCCGGCTTGTAGCTCTGCACCTCGGCGAACATGCGCTGTTGCGAGGGATTGCCCCAGCAGGAATGCGCCCACACCTCGGTCTTGTCGCGCAAGCCTTTCACCGTGCGATTGAACACCTCGACCATCAATTGCGGCGTGATCACATCGTCCTGGATTTTGCGCACGGCAATCAGGTGGATCTGCGGCTCCTCGATCTGAATCACCGGACAGCCGGCGTCGGCAAGCTCGTGGTATTCCTCGTTGAAGGCGTCGGCGATGGCGAACATGCGCTCGGGCACGCTCTTGTAGTGCCGGTCCTGCAGCGCAAACGCGACGATCTCCGCCGATACGGCGCCGAATTTGACCGGCCGTTTGGTGAACCGTTGCGCCGCTTTCCACATCGCGGTGTATTGCAGATTGCCGCGACCGATCTTGCCGGTGATGACCGGCATGACGCGCGACTCGAGATAGTCGTGCAAGATATGACCGCGCGGAAAGCTCACCCCGCCTCGTCCCGCGGGCGTCGCCTCGGGATGCGCGGCGTCCAGCCCGCTCATGTGGTTCGGCGGATAGGCAGTCCAGCTCTGGCCGCCGACGTCATCGTCGAATCGGCAGTCGCCGTCGGTGACGATGTCGAGGCCGGCGAGTTCCTGATCGCGCAGATAGCAGGCCAGCGCATCCTCGTATTGCTCGCGGAAGCGGCGGCTCACCATCGCCTCGAGAAAATGCCGTGTGCCGAGATTTTCCGTGTACCAGCTCGGCCGCGGCAATGAGCCGGTGATCGTCGTCGGCAGCTTGATGTCCCTGGTGACCCGATACATTTTGCACGCCTCCTCTGTGATCGCGATGACAAGCACCTTTGCACAAACACTCAATTGACGTTAGCATAATTGCAATTGGTTCGAGATCGATCCGCCAGGGAGGAAAACATGTCGCCAGTCGCCGAACGGACGCGTGCGATTTCTGTCACAAAACTGCATCCGGACATCGGTGCAGAAATCCGCGGCGTCGATCTCAGCCGGCCGCTGGACGAGGAGACGCTGCGGCAGATCAAGGACGCTTGGCACCGGCATGCGGTGCTCCTGTTCCGCGATCAAAACCTTAGCGAAGACGATCAGCGCCGGTTTGCCTCCCATTTCGGCCCGGTCGCGAAGCGGGTGCCGCCGAAGCCCGGCGCACCGGGCGCGGCCGATGCGCTGGTGTGGGACGACATGATGACGATCAGCGATCATGTCGACGCCAACGGCAAGGCGCTCGGCTCGCTGGGACACGGCGAAATGTGGTTTCACACCGACAAGTGCTACCATCGGCGGCCGCATCGCGCGACGTTCCTCTACGGCATCGAAATTCCCTCCGAGGGCGGTCACACGCAGTTCTCCAGCATGTACGCGGCTTACGAAAACCTGCCGGCCGATCTGAAGCGGCGGCTCGACGGCGCAATGGTCATGCAGGGCCAGCAATACGGCGTCGGCCGCCGCATCGACGTCACGCTGCCGCTCGAGAGCACCCATCACTGCGCGCAGCCGATCTTCGTCACCAATCCCGGCTCCGGCCGCAAAGCGCTCTACGTCGCCGGCCAGAACTCGATGTGGATCGAAGGCATGGACCGCGACGAGAGCGAAGCGTTGCTGCAGCGGCTGTTCGCCATCGCCGAGGATCCGGCGATCATCTACGAGCACGTCTGGCGGCCCGGCGACCTCGTCATGTGGGACAATCTGGCGTGCCTGCACGCGCGCACCGATTGGCCGAGCGAACAGCGCCGGACGTTGCGCCGCTGCACCGTCGAGGGCGAGCCGCTGTACTAGTATTCAACAGTCGCGCAAACGCGTTGCGGTAAATACCGTGAAACTTCCCCGCCGGACTTTTTTGCACATCGCAGCTGGTGCCACCGCGCTGCCGCTGTTGTCGCGCCTCGCATGGTCACTCGATTATCCGACACGGCCGGTGCGTGTGATTGTCGGCTTTCCGGCCGGCAGCGGGCCCGACGTTATCGCCCGCCTGATCGGACAACGGATTGGGGACCGTCTGGGTCAGCAATTCTTCGTCGAAAACCGGTCGGGCGCGGGCTCAAGCCTAGCCGCCCAGGATGTCGTCGCTGCGCCCGCGGACGGCTACACCTTGCTCCTCACCGCCAACGCCAATGCGGTCAACGCCAGCCTTTATCCGAACCTGCCTTTCAATTTCGTGCGCGATATCGCGGCTGTCGGCATGATCTGCAGCGCGCCTTTTCTTCTCACCGTCAACCCGGCAGTGCCGGCGAAGACTTTTGCGGAGTTCATCGCCTACGCCAAAGCCAATCCGGGCAAGATCAATATGGCGTCGCCGGGTATCGGGACCACGCCGCATCTCATGTACGAACTCCTGAGAATGATGACGGGCATCGAACTGGTCCACGTGCCGTATCGGGCGGGTTACATCCCCGATCTGCTGAGCGGCCAGGTGCAAGTCGCGTTTTCAACGATAACCCAGGCGATGCAGTACGTCGGAGACGGCAGATTGCGCGCGCTGGCCGTGAGCAGCGCGGCGCGGTCTGACGTTTTGCCTGACGTGCCTGCGATCGAAGAAATCGTGCCGGGCTATGATGCCAGCGGCTGGTTCGGCATTTGCGCACCTGCCGCCACGCCGACTTCCATCGTCGAAAAGCTCAACAACGAGATCAACGCCGTCGTCGCCGAGCCGGACACGCGGGCGCGGCTGATCGCCCTGGGCGTTCGTCCGCTATCGATGACAGCCGCGCAATTCGGCAAACTCATCGCCGACGATACCGAGAAATGGGCTAAGGTTATCCGGTCGGCCAATATCAAGGCGGAGTAGTCCGACTGCCGCGAGCTGCCGCGATAGCAAGCGCGCTGAGTGCAAAGGAGCGTCCCCGATGACGATCATCGATTCCCAGGTCCACGCCTACGAGGCGAACACGCCGAAGCGCCCTTGGCACACCGTGCCGAACTGGCCGCCTCACGTGACCGGCGACGAGATGGTGGCGGCGATGGACAAGGTCGGCGTCGACGGCGCGATCTTCATCTCCGCCTTTTCCATGTACCGCTATGACGCCAGTTATGCGGTCGAAGTGCAGCGCGCCCATCCCGGCAAATTCGGCATCGTCAAGCCGGTCGACCCGGACGATGCGGCGGTGGCCGACGTCATCGCCGACTGGAAGAAGACGCCGGGCGCGGTCGGCATCCGCATCATGCTGACCAAGGAGGCGAAGCGCGATCCCAACGACCCCGGCCTCGACCGCATCCTCCGCGCCGCCGTGCGCTACGACATTCCGGTCAACATTCTGTGCTGGGGCAACCTGGACGACGGCACGGCGCTGATCGATCGCCACCCCGACGCGCGATTCATCATCGATCATCTGGGCATCCTGCAGCCGCGCATGCCGCCGGCCCCGCCGCAGCCCTGGGCCGACCTGCCGAAAGTGCTGGAACTCGCCAAGCGCCCCAACGCGGTGATCAAGGTCAGTGGCGCCTGCACGCTGTCCAAAGAACCGTATCCGTTCCCGGACATCTGGGATCCGCTCGCCCGCGTGTTCGCGGCCTGGGGTTTCGACCGCTGCCTGTGGGGCACGGATTGGACTCGCGCGTCCGCGGTCGTCAGCTACGAGCAGGGCGTCGTGCCGTTCTTCAAGACCGACCGTCTGAACGACAGCGAGCGGGCGATGTTGATGAGCGGCGCGTGCGCCAAGGCCTACGGCTGGTCGCCGAAGAAAAGTTAGCTTCACCACGCGTAGCGCAGCGTGCCGGTGCCGGCGTAGGTTTGCGAGCGCGAGGCGAACTCGCCGTCGAACTTGGCGAGGAACGACATCGCGCGTGTCAGATGCAGCTCGGCGCCAGCGGTGGTGAGCGCGGAGTTTTTCGGCACGGCAGCGCCGTTGACAATGAAGTTCGAGCCCGGCAGCGCCTGAAACACGGCCTGGAGCGCCGGATTGTCGACCCAGTCGTGAGCCCAGGCGAGGCGGGCGCGCAATTGCACCGGTATGCCGTAAAGCGTGATCGGCTCGTCGAAGCGCGCGCCGAGTTCGCTGCGGGTGTCGTAGGCCGACATCGCATTGTAGGTGAGGCCGAAGCCGCCGGCGGTCAGATCGGTTTCGCTGTAGCGCGGGGTGTGGAAGTTCTGCACCTGCAATGCGCCGTAGGGAGCGATCGTCCACATCGCCGGCAGTGCGTAGCGATAGCCCGCTTCGACGCGGCCGCCGTAGCT
>Ga0316363_10002979_pt1 | contig 12443 bp, 9 predicted proteins | sample Sb_taG_3_FD_200459 | JGI IMG/M metagenome (GOLD analysis project Ga0316363, IMG submission 200459) | Peat soil microbial communities from Weissenstadt, Germany - Sb_50d_a_PC metaG (v2) (version 2) | ecosystem: Environmental > Terrestrial > Soil > Wetlands > Peat | place: Germany: Weissenstadt...
CACGCACGTCACGGCGGGGACAGGTCAGACACAACCCGTAGCTACGTTCCTGGCATCAGCCAGACCTCCTCAACGTGCTCACTCACAACGTGCGACCTCGTGTCGCAATATGGCTCATAACCCAGCGACATTAGTCTGCGGCCTCGGGTTCGATGTCGTGCTCGGCGGCAAGCTGCAGGATTCTCGCCGGGGGGATGATCTCCGGTTTGGGCGGCTGCAAGATCGCATCCTGGCCGGATGCCTGCCAGTCTTGGAAGGCGTTGCCTAGATTGCCCGAAACCAGGTCTTCGCCGGGCACCATTGGCTGCGGGCGTTCGTCCATCTCGCCGCGGAACGCCTGGTGCTGCGCGGCCTGGTCGCGGATCCAGGTGGCCGCCTCGGTGAGGTTCCTGTCTGGGGCTGGATGCAGTTGTCCGCGCTCGGTGTCGCGGGCGGGAGCTAGTTCGGCGGAACGCAGGGGCTCGATCTTCTGGTGGGGGTGACGGCGGCGTAGTTCGGCGTCGGCGGCGATGGCCAGGCGCCGGGACTGTCCGGTGGCCTGCTCCCATTCTTTCCGGTCGGCCGCGGCCTGGGTGAGGGTGTGTTCCCGCTGCTGGTAGTGGTCGCGCAGAGCGCGGTAGCTGGCGGCCAGGGTCTCGTGCCGGGCAGCCCGGTCATGGTCGTCGTCCTTGCGGGCGGCGGCTGCTTCGGCGTCGGCTCGGAGGGCGCCCAGCGCGGCGTCGAAGGCGCCGAGCCGGGACAGCCGCAGCTGTTTCCCGACGTGGCGGGGTGCCCACGCGGTCTGGGCCGCGTAGGCGTCGCGGAGCAGCCACAGCCGCCCGTCGGGCATGGCCCGGGCGTCCGGCTGCCCGGCTGGGCCGAGGGCCACGAAGGCCTCGTGCCAGGCGGCCCGCTGGTCCGGCGACTCGCGGCCAGGCTCGGGTCCGATCGGGTCGTCTGGATGGCCGTAGCCGTACATCTCCCGGTACCCGGCGATCGCCGATGCTTTGTGTTCCCAGTCATGGCGACCGGCCGGGGCGGCGGGCACTGGGCCGAGGGCGGTGATGGCCCAGACGGGGCTGGTCTGGGCGGTGTGCTTGCCAAGGCGGCGGGTGCGGTCGTCCATCATGGCGGCGATCTCGGTCAGGTAGGCGCGGCGGTCAGGGTCGGGCAGGCAGGGTACTCGTCCGGTCCAGAGGCCTTGCGGCTGGGGAAGGAGCGGGTGGATGCGCTGGCGGATGCGGGCGTCGAGGACGGCGGCGATGTCGCGGGCTCCGGCTAGGTCGCGGGAGGTGATGGCCGTACGGACGACCTCGGCAGGATCCAGGCCGGCTAGCTCGGCAGCGTGCAGGGTCCGGAACAGCCACCGGGCCTGATGCGTGAGCGGCTGCTGATGGCCGGGCGGGAGCAAGGCCGTGACCAGGTTGCGGTAGTGGTCATGGCGGACGGCTTGAGTTTCGGCGGTCCAGATCGCGTGGAGGATACCCAGGTGATCGGCGTTGGCCAGGTTGCGCTGCCGGATCGCGCTGGCGGAAAGCGCGGCCCCGTCGCGGCCCAGGACCTCGGCGAGCACGGCGGCCGGCTCGCGCTGATCCGCCTGGTCCGGCTGTTCGCAGGGAACCGGTGCTGGCGGGTACCCGGCGCGCTCGCGGCGGATGCGGTCGTACCGGTCCAGCCCGGCGGCGGGTCGGCTGCCGGGGGCCGGGTCGGCGGGCCGGGCCGGGGTGGTGAACACGAACGCGAGGTTGGCGTCGGTGCCGCGGGTCATCGCCGGGTACAGCCACTGGCGGTCCTCGCCGCCGGTGACGAGGGCGATGCCCGTGTGCACGGTAGCGCCCTGGGCGGAGTGCCCGGTGATCGCGTAGGCAAGATCGCTGGAGGAGTAGCCGGTGTAGCCGAAGGCGTGGCTGGTGAACCGGCGCTGCCCGGTGGCCGGATCCGGGCCGAGCAGGCGGCGGACCATGACGCCGCGCCGGGTGATGGCCTCGATGCGCAGGATGTCGCCGTTGGCGAGGGCCCGGCCGGGCTCGCCCGCGTCTATCTGGTGGTCGTTGCGGCGGCAGATGATCAGGTCCCCGGCCGAGGCCTCGGCGCCGTCGGCAATCCGGATGGCCCGGCGATTGTCGACCAGGCCGAGATGGATCAGGTCATCGCGGATCCGGGCGGATAGTTCCCGGCAGCGGGCCCAGTCCGCGGCCATCAGCAGCACGTCCCGGCCTTCCAGGTAGCTGGCCACATAGGCGTTCACCGCCTGGTCCATGGCCAGGTCGGGCGGAGCGCCGCGGATCCGGCCATGCTGGTCGTATTCGTCCAGCGCGGTGGCGCCGCCGCGGCGCAGGCGCAAGGAGGCGTGGCGTTCCCAGGCGGCGGTGAACCGGACCGGCTCGGCCAGCTGAACGTAGCCGAGCCGGTCGGCGAGTAGCATCATGGCGCCGCCGCCTTCGACGGCGGCGAGCTGTTCCTGATCCCCGGCTAGGATCAGCTTGCAGCCGTTGCGGGCCGCGTACTCGGCGAGCGCGGCCAGGTGGGCCAGGGACACCATCGACCCTTCGTCCACCACGATCAGCGCGCCGGGCGGGATGGTGTCGAGGCTGGCCAGGAGCCTGGTCGTGTTTGCGGTGACGCGGACGCCGGCTTTGCGGAGCTCGTTGGTGGCGTTCTGTGAGGTCGCGGTGCCGAACACCGGGCCGCCCCACGCCTGCGCGGCGGCGGCCAGGACCCTCGTCTTTCCAGTTCCGGCCGGGCCAGTAATCACTTCCAAGGTGCGGGGCGAGGTGAGCGCGTGCCAGACGGCGGCTGCCTGGTCTAGCCGCAGCCCGCGCGGCGCGGATTGCTCGCGCGTGTCATGTGCGCGGCCGCGCAACTGCGCGTCGAGCAGTGCGGCGTCGGCGCTGAGGCGGCGCGCGGCCACCTCGCCGGGCAGGCGCGGCGCGCCTTGGGTCTGCGCGTGCGCGACGAGTTTGTCTTCGATGGTCAGTTGCGCGGTGGTGGCGTACCGCGCTACGCCGGGCCGCGTGTAGACGCTGCGTCCGTCCAGCTCGCGGCGCAGCGACCCGGGGAGAGGCGGCCACTCGGGGGCCTCCAGGCACACCACCTCGCCGGTCCGCCCGGACAGGGCCTCCTCGGCCAGGCCGAGCAGCAGCTCGCGGGCTTCCTCCGGGCTCATGTGCCGGGTCTCCGGCGGCATGACCAGGGCCAGCTGCCTGAGCAGGTCGTGCCGGGTCCAGGCGGGGTGCTGGTCCGACACCAGGCTCAGTGCCTTGGCCAGCGCCCGCGCCTGCGCGTCACGCGCGGGCGGTCCGGTCGGCGCGCGGCCACCGTGATGCTCGCTCGCCGGCGCGCCGGGGCCACGCGCGTTCGACACCGCGGGCGCGATGCCCGCCAGCTCGCCGCCGAGGGTGGCGTCCCACCGCCGCGCCAGCGCGTCCCAGTCGATCGCGCCCGCGTCCTTGCCCCTGCGCGACTGCAGGGTGGCGGCGTTGGCGATGTGCAGCACCTCGCGCGAGGTCGGCGCGCGGCCGTGCTTGCGCTGCCAGGCTTGCGCGAGCTCGCGTTCCTTCGCGTGCAGCTGCACCGTCCGCGTGGAATACGCGTCCATCTGCGCCTGGCTGATCCCTTGGATCTCGTTGCCGCGTCCGTCCGCGCGCGGGATCCACTCCACGCCGAACTCGCGTGCCAGCTCGCACTCCACCGTGGTGGCCGCGACCGCCTGCAGCGCGCCGAGGACCGCGCGCACGCTCATCGTGTCCAGGGCGCGCCACTTGCCATCGCGGACGGTCCGCACGATCCGGGCGATCTGGTTGTGGATGTGATCCTGGGGGTCACCCTCCCGGCTGGTGCCCTGCAGCCAGGAGGTGACGATCAGCCCGGCGGTCTCGAACCGGCCAGGTTCCCGGCCGTCGATGCGGGTGCCGTGGTAGCCGGTGCGGGTGATCCCGGCCCAGGTCTGCAGGTACTCCAGCGCGGCCCGGTTCGCCTTGTGCAGTACCTCCTGGAACGCCTGCTCCCGCCCGGCCCAGTACGCGGCCGCCCGCTGGTCTCCGGTCAGGTGGGCGCGGCGCTCGTTCTCCCGCAGGGAGGCGTGTAGCACCGAGATCGACTTGGAGAACGAGACCGTCACGTCGTAGTAGGCGGCGGGCTGCCGGGTCGCCTGGGCGGCTTCGCGCTCAAGCTCGATGAGCCTCTCGGCGGTGGCGTGCGGCTCGGCCGCCGTGAGCCGGGCCATGTGATCGGCGAACGTCGGGTAGCGGCCGCGGGGCCGGCCAAGCCTGGCGCCGGTGCGCGGGTCGGTCTGCCGGTATACAGCATCGTACGGCTGGCGGTGGACGGTCTGGCCGGGGGTGAGGCCGAGGGCCTGGGCTCCGGGTCCCCACCAGCGGCCGGGTGGTTCGCCGGCCTGGGCGGCGTTGAGGTAATACCCGCCGATACCGCGTTCGGCGGCGGGGTCTTGGGTCTTCCAGATGTAGCCGAGGTCGTAGCCCTTGGCAACGGTGACGACCACGGCCAATACGGCTCCCTCCTTCCGGTCGCTCAGCCGCAGGACCGGCCATGATCATTTCGATGAATGCAACGGTCTGCGGGGTTATGAACCATGGTGAAGGATCGGCGGTTCATGATCATTTGAAGCGAACGGGGAGACACCACATGGGCGGCCAGCGGAGAGGCTTTGAACTGTGCATATAAGAAGTTCAAAGCCGGAGCGGGAAACGTCGTTTCTTGCAAGATGCGGGCGCGGATCGGCCGGTACCGGCGGGGTTCCTAGTGGTGGCCCGGGTTCGCGTTGAGCAGCTCATCGAGCTTGTCGAGCAGGGCACGGAGTGTGTAGCGGGTGGTGACGACCTCACCGTTCGGTTCCGGGATCAGCGCCTGCCACCAGCCGTTTCCGGCCCCGATGACGATCGCAGGATGGTCTTCGCGGAACCGGTGCAGACGGAGCACCTGGTCATATTCGTCGGGTACCAGCCGCAGCCTGCGCGCTGCTAGATCCTCCACTTCGTGCCTCCCGGCGTTCGCCGTATTTGCCCAGCGACGAGGCTAGGGAGCAGAGGCTGGAATGGCCCGCAGCGGAGTAAAGGTAAAGAACCGGGATGCCGGTGCGGGCGCGGAACCCGCACAAAAGTGCGGGTCAGATCACGCCCGCGCGGCGCGCGAGGGGCCGCAATTCTGGTGTCGACGGGCGGTGCTCCCGGCGCAGCAGCTCGGTGAGGACGTCGCGGGTCACCGGGTCGTAGCGGACCAGCTGCGGGCTGAGCCGTTCGGCGGCCAGCAGGAGGTTGACCGCGGCCGCGTCCTTCCGGGTCATGGCGTACGCGCGCGCCAGGTCGAGGTTGACCTGTGTGCGCCTGCCCACTAGGCCGACGGGCATGGCGGCGAGGTCGAGCGCCTCACCGGTCTCGGTGGCGGTCCGGGGGTCGCCGAGCCTGAGCGATGCTGAGATGGCGTGGATGGCCACGTTGACCGGGCCGAACGCGGTGCCCATGTGGTTCGCCTCGCCGGTTCGAACAGCAATTCCGCAGGCGGTGGTCAGCAGCGATTCTGTCGTCGTCCGGTCGAGGCTGGCCGCTGCCGCCGTGGCGGCGGCCAGGTGCAGGGCCCCGTAGACGCTGAGTCGTTCGGGCGAGGGTGCCCGCGTCGTGCGCTCGAGGGCGGCGGCCGCTGCCATCGCCAGCTCGAGTGCTTCCTGCGGGTGCTTGCGGCCGGTGATCATGTAGGACAGCCGCCAGGCACTGGCCGCGGCGAGCAGCGGGTCGCCGGACTGCTCGGCGGCGAACATGGCACGGTCGGCGGCCGCCCAGGCCAGGAACGGCTCGCCGACGCGGCTCAGCAGCGCGGCCGTGGTGTCGTAGACGCGAGCGCGGACCGCGCAAGCGGCCGGGCTGGCCGAGCCGGCGGTCCTGGCTGCTGTTTCCATGGCACGGATCAGCCCGGGCAGGATATGGCCCGCCGCGTCATAGCGGGTGGCCTGATAAGCCTGGTACGCAGAACGCGCCTGCGCCCGCAGGAAGTCCAGGCTGACCTCCCGCTCCGGCTCTTCGCCGCCGTCTCCTGGTCCGGGAGCGCCGTAGCCCATCATGGCCTGCTCGATCAGCGACGCAGCCGGGTAGGCGCGGCGGCTGTTGTCGTCTTGGTCCCCAGGGCCAGTAAGTTCCTCGATGTCCACCCGCAAGACCTCCGTCAGGCGCACTAGGACGCTGTGACTGTCGACGCCGCGCTTGCCTCGCTCGACCTGGGACAGCCACGACTCCGACCTGCCGACCAGCCCGGCGAGCACGGCTTGCGACAGGCCGCGCCGCCTCCTGGCCCGCGCGATCCGCTGCCCGGCGAGCTCGCGGTCCGGAGGCGTCATCCGGCACCGGCCCGGATCGGGAGCGCGTCGATGACCTCGCTCCACGGCGGCAATCTGCGCTCGTACGGCGCATCTGGATCGAACAGCACCCGCAGGCCCATGTCGTGTAGCGTCTCCAGGCTCTCGCCAAACGCCGGATGGCTGGCGAGCTGGGGCTTGCAGTGCGGCACGACCACGACCGGGACACCGTAGCCGACCATCTCGCACAGCAAGCCCACGGCGAAGTTGTCCGCATGGCCGTGCGCGAACTTGTTGACGCTGTTGAACGTCAGCGGGCACGCCAGTACGGCGTCCGCGGGCGGTACCGACGCGCCGGTGCCCGGCATCCGGTACTCAGACCGCACAGGCTCGCCGGTCAGCCTTTCCAGCTCGGCGGGATCGATGAACCTGATGCCGGCCGGGGTAGAGAAGACCACCACCTGCCAGCCTGCGGCCTGGCACGCGGCGATCAGCACGGGTATGCCCTCGGGCGCCGGAGCGCCGCTGAGTACGAGGTACAGCACACCGCCATCGTCATCCACAGGACCGGACCTTCCTGGATGTCTCGGGAGTTCCAGGATAGGCAGGAGATCACGCTCCCGGCTCGGTCATCACCCCACGGTCACCGGGTTGTGGCTGGCTATCCCTCGCGCTGCGCTGCGGTGAAGATCTTGTCCATCACGTCGGCGCCGGTGGTGATGACGGGGCGGAGCTCGTGCCGGTAGATGGTCTCGGTGGTCCGGGAGCTGACGTGCCCGGCCAGGCGGGCGATCTCTTCCACGGCCACACCCGATACGGACATGACCGACACGAACGTGTGCCGCAGTTCCCGCGGCGCCCACACTCCCTCGATGCCCGCCTTCTTGCACAGGGCGCGGAAGTCACGGCGGACGTGGGAGGCGTCGAGCGGGGTGCCGACGCTGGTGGTGAAGACCAGGTCAGTGTCCTGCCACAGCGGCCCGGCGGCCAGCCGGGCCTCAGCCTGCCACCTGCGGTGCTCCCGCAGCGCCGTCACGGCATTCTGCGGCAGGGCCAGGGTCCGCCGCGACTTCTCGGTCTTGGTGTCACCGTGCAACCGGACCGAGCGCCACACCGCGATGCTTGGCGGAACCGGAGTTCGAGCATAGGGGTCGCCGTCCAGGTCGACGTGGTCCCAGCGCAGCGCCCGGGCCTCTTCGGTCCGGATCCCGGTGGTCAGGGACAGGATCACGTAGGCACCGATACGAGGGTGGTCCTTGGCCGCGGCGAGCAGCGCGGCCGCCTCGGCCGCGGTCATCGCCCGGGACGGCCGCCCGGTCTTGCCCTGCGGCGGCTTCACGAAGCTGGCCACGTTCCGGCCCACGTGATCGTTGGCTTCCGCATGCCGGATAGCCCGCACCAGCACGTTGTGCGTGCTCGCCATGGTCCGGGTGGACCGCTCCTCCGCCAGCTTGTTCAGGGCGCGCCGCACATCGTGCGCAGTCAGGTCCCGCAGCGGGATGTTCCCGATCAGCATCGTGACCGGCCGGAGCAGGTCCACATGCGACCGGACCGTCTTGGCGGCCAGGCCGTCCAGCGCCTCAGCCGCCCAGTCGTCCACCGCCTTGGACAACGTGTAGCGAGCCGAGGTCTTCAGCCCAGCATCCGCCTCGGCCTGGAGCTTCTTGAGCTTCTCCCGGACCTCGGTCTTGGTGCGCCCGGTCACCTTCCGCCGGATCCGCGAACCGTCCGGACGCCAGCCGAGCGAGATCGCGCCCACCCAGGTGCCGTTCGCCGCATCCCGGTAGACCGAACCTTCGCCGTGGCCACGGCGCGCAGTAGCCGTCATACGACGGATAGTACGCCGACTTTGGCTCTTAGTTTGGCTCTCCTCGGAGGCCTTCAAGATCGCAAGTGGCCTCTGACCTGTGGAGCTAAGGGGACTCGAACCCCTGGCCTTCTGGATGCAAACCAGACGCTCTTCCAGCTGAGCTATAGCCCCAAGATGTCTTCCGAACAGGGTACCCGCTACGCACCGGTTAGAGCGCGTCCGTGACAAGGACGAGGCCCGAGGCGTTATTTGAGCAGGCGGGACAGGCGGCGGTCGGCCAGGGGCTTGCCGCCGGTCTGGCAGGTGGGGCAGTACTGGAGCGCGGAGTCGGCGAACGAGACCTCCCGGACGGTATCGCCGCACACCGGGCAGGCCTGGCCGGTCCGGCCGTGGACGCGCAGGCCGCTCTTTTTCTCGCCCTTCAGGTCCGCGGCGGCCAGGCCCGCCGACCGCTCGACCGCTTCGGTGAGCGTCGTGGAGATCGCGTCGTACAAGGTGGCCACGTCGGCCGGCGTCATGCTGGACGCGATCTTGAAGGGTGACATCTTGGCCACGTGCAGCACCTCGTCGGAGTAGGCGTTGCCGATGCCGGCGATGATCCGCTGGTCGCGGAGCACGCCCTTGACCTGGGTGCGGCGTCCGGCCAGCAGGCCTGCCAGGGTGTCCACGGTGAAGTCCGCGGCCAGCGGGTCCGGCCCGAGCGTGGCCACTCCGGGGACCTCGGCCGGGTCGCGGACCAGGTATACGGCCAGGCGCTTGTGCGTGCCCTGCTCGGTCAGGTCGAACCCGGAGCCGTCGTCGAGCTTGAGCCGGAAGGCCAGCGGGCTCTTGCCCGGCTTGGGCGGCGTGGCGGGGAGCTCATCACGCCAGCGCAGCCAGCCGGCCCGGGCCAGGTGCATGATCAGGTGCAGGCCCTGGTCGGTGGCGAGGTCCAGGAACTTGCCATGCCTGCCGACCTCGGTGATCACCTGGCCGTTGAGGCTGGCGAGCGGCGGGTCGAACGTCTTCAGCACCGAGAACGAGGCCGCGTCGGCCCGCGCGACGGCGTGACCCACCGCGTGGCCGCGCAGGAAGGCGGCCAGCGACTCTACTTCCGGCAGTTCCGGCATGCTTCACAGTCTGCCACGAGTGAGGCGAAGTTAGTCACTCGCCGTGGTGAGGCCCGTGGTCGTGATCCCGGGCTGCGATGCCAGTAGATCAGGCAGTTCGCCGATGTCGGCCAGCAAGTGCGTCGCCCCGGCCCGGCGGAGCCTGCCCGCGTCGTCGATGTCGCTGAGCACGCCGACGACGAACCGGGACCCGGCCCGCTGGGCGGACAGCACCCCGCCTTCGGTGGCCGTGACCACAGCCAGGTCGCGCACGTCGCCGAGGCCCAGCCGCAGGCCCGCGGTGAGGATGAGGTCGGGCCAGGGGAAGCCCCTGGCCACGTCGTCCGCGCACAGCACCAGGTCCGCGCGCTCCCGCCAGTCGAGGTGTTCCACGATCAGCGCGAGCGCGGGCCTGGACAGGGAGGACACCAGGCAGATCTTGATGCCCGCCGCGGTCAGCTTGGCCAGCGCATCGTTCGCGCCAGGCAGCGGTAGCATCCCGAACCGGTCCACGGCTGCCTGGAACGACCGCTCGAAGGCGAGATTGGCGGCCTGAGCCCGGATTTCGTCCTCCGGGAACAGGATCCGCATGACGTCGGCGGGCGGCCAGCCGTGCGTCCGGTCGAAATGGACCATCGACCTGACGTACGCCGCGGTGCCAGCGACCACGCCCTGCGTGGCGATAGCCTCCGCGAACGCCCGCTCGAGGACGCTGTCGTCGACGGCGGCCGCCCCGAGGACGTCCCAGCAGACTAGCGATACCGGAGATGTATCGCTCATCTGCGTGCCTCCTAGCGTCGGATCGGCTGTCGGACCTTGCCTCCGACCGCGCGGGTCAGTCCTCGTCGGCTGTAGTGGCCTCGGTCCACAGGTCGAGTTCGGCACGATCGGACTGGACCTTGCGCCACACGGCGAACGCGCCAAGCCCGAGCACGGCGACGACGATGAGCTTCTTCACAGTGAGGAACCCTCCACCTCAATGACGTCGGAGCGGCAGGCGGATCGAGAAATTCCGCCGACCGCAGGTGTACGGCAGCTTAGCAAAGCCGCTCCGCTAACCCGCCCGGCCAGCCGACGCGCCGCACCGGCCGGATTACCGGGCGGGAAACTGTTGTGGCTGATGAAGGAGTGCGTGGTGGGGTTACGTGGACTTGAACCACGGGCCTCGTCCTTATCAGGGACGCGCTCTAACCGACTGAGCTATAACCCCATACCATCGAGCTGACCTGCACAAACAGGAGCGAGCATTATCCTACCGTACCGGTGCGGCGGGTTGCGCCGTGGTTTCGGACCTCAGGCTCGCCGTGATCGTCAAGGCCCGCACCGCAGGAGCGCTCCGCTTGCCCCCGCGATGCTACCGCGGAGCGGGGGGGCTGGGGGGGGGCGTCCCCCCTGGCCAGCAGAGCCCGCTGGCACGTCTCTGGTTTCCCGTGGCGCGTTACTCGGTTTCGCGGAGGGTCACTTCCACGCCGCCGACCAGCCGCGAGGTCAGGTTGTACACCACCGAGCCGATCGTGGACATCGCGGTGATCAGCACGATGTTGAGCGAGCCGAGCAGGGCCGTGTAGCCGAGCACCTTGGAGGCGGAGAACCACACCTTCGCGTTCACGCCCGCCGAACCCTGGCTCGACGTGACGCTCGTCACGACGCGCTGAAGCGAGTCGAACACGCCGAGGCCCGAAAGGACGCCGTAGAGCACGCTGACGGCCACGAACAAGATGACAAAGGCGACCAGCGAGACCACGAAGCTGAACTTCATCACCGACCAGGGCTCCACCCGGGCGACGGTCAGGTGCGCTTGCCGCGCGGTGCGCTTCGACTGCCCCTTCTGCGCCGTGTTCCGCAGCGTGATCGGGCCTTCGCCCGCCGCGGTCTTGCCCGCCCCGGTCTTACCCGGGTTGGCGGGCGGGCCTGCCTTAGGCGGGGCTGCCTTGGGCGCGGCCGAATCCTGCGCCGACGTGCCTGACCGCAGGAACGTCCGCGCCGGGGACGACGGCGAGTTGGCCGGCGGGTCGGGCATCTCCCACGCGAACGCGGCCGGGGAAACGGACGGCGGGTCGGCCAGCGCCGGCGGAACGCTCGACGACGGACGCCCCGAAGGAGCGGTACCCGACAACGCAGTACCCGACAACGCAGTACCCGACAACGCAGTACCCGACAACGCAGTACCCGACAACGCAGTACCCGACAACGCGGTATCCGAGGACGCGGTATCCGAGGACGAGCGCCCCGAAGACACGCCGCCCGGAGGCGCGGTACGCGGAGGCGCGGTACGCGGAGGCGCGGTACGCGGAGGCGTGGTGGTCGAGGTGTCAGCACCCGACGGCTTCGCGCCGGATTCCGCGGGATCAGCGGCGGCCGTGGCCGGCCGGGCCGGGGCGGACGGCGGCGGGCTGAAGCTGAACGCCGACGAGTCATAGGCGGGAGGCTGATCGGCGACCTTGCTCGCCGAGGTCTCCCGGTCCGGGTCAGGACCCTTCGGCCGGCTGCTGCGCGACGCCCCTATGGTGTCCGCGGGCAGCGCGGGCACGCCGTCGGCGATGGTGGCGGCGGCGGCGGCCGGGCGGGCAGTGTCCTTCGCGGTGGCGGCCAGGCTGCCGTTGGGGAGGGCGTCCTTGCCGCCGTTGGCCGAAGCATCCTTGGCCGAAGTCCCCTCGATCCCGTTACCGGTCGTCGGCGCGCCGTTGGCCGAAGGGCCTGCGGCTGGCGTACCGTCGGGTACGGCATCGTCCGGCGGTACGGCCTGGGCGGGAGCGGACTTGGCTGCGGTCGGCTGCTGCGGCGGCCGCCTGGGCGGTGCCATGATGCCGCTCGGCTGCGCGTCCTGCTCGTCACCGATCAGGTCATCACCGGTAGTCCTGGACGTCACGACGGTGGGCGAGCCTCCACCCGAGCCGTCGGGCCTATCTGTGCGCCTGTCCAAGCCGTCCTCCCTCTGGTCCAGACCCTCATGAGGTTATCTCCGGACGAGACGCCCATATGACCGCCTTTGCGAAGAAGGCGGCATTCTGCCGGACTTCACCAGTACTCATGGGACGCTTCTACCCCCGAAACCGTTGCCTTCAGCCTGAAAGTAAGGCGTTCAAACCCGACCTTACACAATCGCCCAGATTATTCTTCTTCCCGATCGCCCTCGTCCACGGGATCCGAGGGGTCACCAGCATCCGTCAGGTCGGCCAGATCCTCGGAAAGGTCCTGGTCAGACTCTTCGCCCGCTGATTCGGCATCGCCTTCGGCCGCGGACTCGGCGTTGCGGGCCAGA
>Ga0316363_10002995_pt1 | contig 12386 bp, 10 predicted proteins | sample Sb_taG_3_FD_200459 | JGI IMG/M metagenome (GOLD analysis project Ga0316363, IMG submission 200459) | Peat soil microbial communities from Weissenstadt, Germany - Sb_50d_a_PC metaG (v2) (version 2) | ecosystem: Environmental > Terrestrial > Soil > Wetlands > Peat | place: Germany: Weissenstadt...
CTGGGCGAGGGCCGCTATGACGTGGCATGGAAGATGGTCGACGACAGCGGCCGGGTTTGCAGCCACCGATGGAAGATCGACGCCAGGCTGAGCCGCGCCGAACGAAAGGTAAAGGTTACGCTGCCGCCTTCCACCGTGACCGACTTTGCCTTGCGCGGCGCGCCCCGCACGCAACAGACCGACGACGCGGCCCCCATACGGCTTACCGTGCTGATGCACGCCGCCCCGCTCAATCCGCGCAGAACGCGGCTGGGTCCGAGGGATCACATGATGTTGCTGGGCACGCTGTCGTCGCTGCTCGAACGTGTTCCGGTGCGTTCCGTGCGGCTGGTAGTCTTCAACCTCGATCAGCAGAAGGAACTGTATCGCCAGGAGCCCTTCGCTCCACAGGCTTTGGGCCAGGTGGCGCGATCGATCGGGGAACTGGAATTGGGCATGGTGGATTACCGCGTGCTCAAGAATCGCGGCGGCCACTTGGATCTGCTGGCCGACCTGGTGAACGGCGAGTTGGGCGCCAAGGAGCTTTCCGACGTGGTGCTGTTTCTCGGGCCGCAAGCGCGAACTTCCGACAAGGTGCCGCGCGAGGAGCTGGAGAAACCGCCGGGCGCGGCGCCCCGGTTCTTCTACATCCAGTACCGGCCTTTCGTCGTGCAACAGCAGTCCGGCCTGCCGGACAGCATCAACTACGCCGTCAACCGGCTGAAGGGAAGGACGCTGATTATCCGCACGCCGGGCGACTTTGCCAAGGCCATCGATCAGATCGAGCGGCAGACGCCCCCTACCGTGACTTCCAGTGCTCCAGCTCGCGCCAGATGAAGTGCGCCACCAGATCGCGGTAGAGCTTCTCGATAAAATCCGGGTCCAGTCCTTCGCGCTGCGCCCACTCGCGGCGCGCCTGGAGCATGGCGGCCTGGCGTTCCGGCGCGGCAACGGCCGATTCGCTGGTCTTGAACCGGGCGGCGGCCCGCACGTAATCGGCGCGCAGGCCGAGGAGCGCGACGATCTGCTCGTCGACGTGGTCGATGGCGCTGCGCACGTCGCCGAGGGAATTGCAGTCGGTGGGGGTTTTCATGGGACGGCCTCCCCTCAAATATGACATGCTAAGGAAGAACGAATGTCCGATCATAAACTTCAAGTGATTCCGCTCGGCGGACTAGGCGAGTTCGGCATGAACATGACCGCCATCCGCTATAAGGACGACATCATCATCGTCGATTGCGGAATGATGTTCCCGGAAGCCGAGCTGCTGGGCGTCGACCTGGTCATGCCCGACCTGACTTATCTCAAGGAGAACCAGGAGCAGATTCGCGCCGTGGTTCTCACGCACGGCCATGAAGACCACATCGGCGCCGTGCCGTACTTCCTCTCGGAAATCGATGTCCCGGTCTACGGCACCGATTTTACGCTGGCGCTGGTGGATCGCCGTCTCGAAGAGTACGAGCTCGAGCAGGAGCCGCGGTTCATCCACATCAAGCCCAAGGAGACCGTCGAGATCGGCCCCTTCAAGATCGAGTTCATTCACGTGACGCACTCTATCGTCAGCGCCGTCGCGCTGGCCATCACCACGCCGCTGGGCGTCATCTTCCACACCGGCGATTTCAAAGTCGATCCCACTCCCACCGACAACGAGCTGTTCGATCTCCACACCCTCGCCGAGTACGGCAAGCGCGGCGTCCTGCTGCTGCTCTCCGATTCCACGAATTCCGACCGGCCCGGCTACACCGAAAGCGAGCGCGCGGTCCGCCCCCGCATGGAGGAGGTCTTCAACCGTGCCGAGCGGCGCGTGGTGGTCTCCTGTTTCAGCTCCTCCATTCACCGCATTCAACTGGTGCTCGACCTCGCGCAGGAATACGGCCGCCGCGTGGCCGTAGTCGGCAGAAGCATGGTGTCGGTCACGGAAATCGCGCACTCGCTGGGACTTCTCGACATCCCCGACGGCATCCTGCTCCGGCCCCAGGACGCCATGGACGCTCCGCCCGACAAAGTCGCGATTCTGATTTCCGGAACCCAGGGCGAGCCCATGTCGGCGCTGGCGCGCGTCGCTGTGGACAACCACAAACACGTTTCGGTGGAGCAGGGCGATACCGTGGTGCTGAGCGCGCGCATCATTCCCGGCAACGAAAAGGCCATCTTCCGCATGATCGACCACATGGCGCGCCGCGGCGCCGACGTGCTGTACGGCGCCATGAGCCCGCCCCTGCACGTCTCCGGGCACGCCAGCGTGGAAGAGATGAAGCTGGTGCTGAACCTGCTGCGGCCGCGGTACTTCATGCCCATTCACGGCGAGTTCCGGCAACTTTCCAAGCATGCGCGCCTGGCCGACCACTTGAAGTTCGCGGGGTTGGAGGAGGCCTTCGTGATGGAATCGGGCGACGTCCTGGAGATCGATCACCACGGCGCGCGCAGGGCCGGCAAGGTCCCGGTAGGCCGCGTCTGCATCGATTCCGGCTCGGTGGACGACGTCGTGCAGGAGGTGGTGATTCGCGACCGCCGCCATCTTTCAGAAGACGGCATCGTGCTCCCCATCATCGCCATCAACCGGCATACAGGGCGCATCGAGAATCTGCCCGAGATCGTGAGCCGCGGCTTCGCGCGCGCCGAGGACGGTTCGGCATTCATGCAGACGGCGCGCCAGATCGTGGCCAAGACGCTGGAGGGCTCGAACCAGGAGGAGAAGACCGATTGGGGTGTGATGAAGGAGAAGATCCGCGCCGACCTGAAGCGCTACATCGTGAAGGAGACGTCGCGCCGCCCGCTGATCATGCCGGTGATTCTGGAGGTGTAGCCCCCCACTACCTGGAAGACGCCTCCGGCCTACGCGGCCATGCCGAGCGCGTCATCATTCCCGCCGATGAAGCCGGTGTGGTGGAGGCAATGCGCGCGGCCTCGGCCTCGGGAACTCCGGTCACCGTGGCCGGCGCGGGGACCGGCGTCACGGGCGCGCGCGTCCCCTTCGGCGGCTGGGTGCTCTCGCTCGAGAAGTTGAACGCGATCGAGATCCATAAGGGCCATGCTATTGCCGGTCCGGGCGTCCTGCTCCGCGATCTGCAAACCGCCGCGCAGCGCACCGGCCAGTTCTATCCGCCCGACCCCACCGAGACCTCGGCTTCCGTGGGCGGCACCATCGCCACCAATGCCAGCGGTTCGCGAAGCTTGAAATATAGTTCGACGCGCCGCTGGGTGGAGCGCCTGCGCGTGGTGCTGGCCGACGGCCGCGTGATGGATGTGTCACGCGGCGATGCCATCGACTTCGACCCCGGCACCATCCCGCTGCCCGACGTTACCAAGAACACCGCCGGCTACCTGCTGCGTCCGGGCATGGATTGGGTGGACCTCTTCGTGGGATCGGACGGCACGCTGGGCGTCGTGACGGAAGCGCGCCTCCGCCTGCTGCCGAACCCGCCTGCCGTACTCGCGGGCCTGATCTTTTTCCCCGATGACGAATCGGCTCTGGACGCCGTCGAGCGCTGGCGCGACACCGCGTCCCCTCGCATGCTGGAGTATTTCGACGCGCCATCGCTCGATCTATTGCGGCGCCGCTTCCCCGAGATCCCGCCGGCCGCGCGCGCCGCCATCCTGTTCGATCAGGAGCTGGCAGCCGATGACGATCCGGAGCTCGATGAGTGGATCGCGCGGATCGAAAGCTCCGCGGCGTTCGCCGGCGATTCGTGGATCGCGCTCACGGCCCGCGACCGCGAGCGCTTCCGCCACTTCCGCCACTCGCTGCCGGAGCTGGTCAACGACACCGTCCGCCAAAGCGGCGCTCTCAAGATGTACACCGATTTCGCCGTGCCTCTGGCCCGCAACCGGGAGATGCTGGCGTACTACCGCCGGCGGCTGGAAGAGGAGTTCCCCGGGCGCTACGTGATTTTCGGCCATATCGGCGACGCGCACGTCCACGTCAACCTCTTCTCCGATGCGGCGAATCCGGCCCAAGCCTCGAAGCTGCTGCTAGAGCTGGCGCGGCAGGCTGTATCGTTGGGCGGCACGGTCTCGGCCGAGCACGGCCTCGGGAAGCGCAAACGGCATCTGCTCGAGCTGCAATACGCTCCTCAGTACGTGGAAGCCATGAAGGCGGTGAAGCGGCGGCTGGATCCGGCGAATCTTCTCGGACGCGGCACGCTGCTTTCAGAGCCGCGACCGTGAGGGAGCGGCCGGAGCGCGATCCCGATAACGCTCCCAATGCGCAGTCAGTTCCTCCACCACCACGCGGCCGACGCGCCATGCGGCTTCGAGCGCCGGATAGTACGCGCTGTATTGTCCAATTTTGGTTTCCGCGAGGCTCTCGGCCGCGCTGAGGCCGGGCCGCTGCTGGTCGTAGTTGCTGGCGGCGCGCAGCACCAGCACGCGATTCAGGTCCGCGCGGCCGGCCTTACTCAGAAAGGTGAGCGCCTGCAGGGTGCCGGTGTCCTCCATGGCGGAGGTGACATAGTTGCCGTGCCCATCGGTGTGATACTTTACCCAGTCGTTGGCCCACTCGTTCAGGAGCTTGCCGTGCCAGAACGTCATGGATGACAAGGTGTCGCCCTTGAGCACGAACGGCGGCCGCCGGGCGTTCTCCTGCTGGTACTGCTCGCGCCGCCGGCGCATCGCTTCGTTGTCGGCGAGCGGCACATTCTTGGTTAACTGGTAGGCCCAATCGACCAGTCCCGGATTGAGATGGTAAGACTCGCCTTCGTCCGGCGCGCGCGGCAGCTCATAAGGCTTCGACTTCCGCAAGGGGACGTAGCCGGTCTTCCAATCCGCGGGAATCTCGCGAGCATCGATCTCGTGCCCGAGATCTCCATCCACTACCCACTCGGCCCAGACCGCGGAGCCGAGAGACCCATCCGCCGGATCGATGCCCGCAATGCCGGCCACCAGCCAGTAGGCTTGCCGCAAATCGAAACGCGGATCGAGTCCCAACGCCATGATGCTGGCCGCCGCTTTGGCCGTGCCAACGCCCGTAACGATTCCGAGAACGCCTTGCCGGTTCATGCGCAGATCGCGGCTGCCGGCCGGAAACGGGAGCACGCGGTCGAGTTTCTCGCGCTCCACCCAGTACTGGAATTCGCCCGGCTCGTCCCCCGTGTCGGCGCCCCGCTCGAACATCGTCACCACCACCACGCGGATGGGAATCCGCCGATCCGCCGCCTGGGTCAACTGGATGCCCAGAAGCTGAATCCCCAGAAGCTTAATCCCCAGAAGCAGGGCCGCGGCGGCGAACAGTCTCGATCTCATGGATGCATGGTAACTCTGCTATCCGCTGCCCGCGCTACCATATCCCCATGGTCCGCTGGCTCGTCATCGGCATCGGTGACATCACCTCCAAACGCGTCTTGCCCGCCATCCTCGCGGAGCCGCGCAGCGTTCTGTCCGGCATCGTCACGCGCGATCCCGCCAAAGCGGCGCCCTACGCCGTGCCCGCCTGGACGGATTTCGCGCGCGCTCTGGTGGAGTGTCCGGCGGACGTGGTCTACGTCGCTTCGCCGGTCTTCCTGCACGCGCCGCAGACCATCGCCGCCCTCGGCGCCGGCAAACACGTACTCTGCGAAAAGCCCATGGCGCTGAACTATGCCGAGGCGCTTTCCATGCAGCAGGCCGCTGCCGGGAGCGGCCGCACGCTGGGCGTCGCTTACTACCGGCGACTGTATCCGAAGGTGACGCGCGCCCTCCAGTTGATCGAGTCCGGCGCGATCGGCCGTCCCGTCTTTGCGGAAGCCACCTCGCACGGATGGTCCGATTTCGCGGATGGTCTCCGCGCCTGGATCGCCGATCCGAAACAGTCCGGCGGAGGGCCGCTGCGCGACGTCGCCTCGCACCGCATCGACCTCCTGAATCACCTCTTCGGCAAGCCGGTGCGCGTGAGCGGGCACCTGTCCACGCTGGTCCAGCCGATCGAAGTGGAAGACAACGCCACCGTCCTGATCGAATACCAAAGCGGCGTCCGCGGCATGGTGGACGTGCGATGGCACTCGCGGGTATTCCGCGACGAGTTTCGCATCCGCGGGACAGAAGGCGAGATCGAACTGTCGCCGCTCAACGGGCCACTCCTCGTCCACCCGCAAGGCACGGAGGAGATTCCCAATCACGCCAACCTGCACTACCCGGCGATCGAGGACTTTGTCAGTGCGCTTCGAGATGGGCGGGCTCCGGTATCCACGGGCGCTAAGGCGCTGCCGGCCGAGTGGGTGATGGAGCAGGCCAGCGGGAGGTAAGCGGGGCGCACTCTTCGGACGCCATTGGGCTGAACTTGCGGGTGGGCGACGACTGGTCCGGAATGTGTTCATCGGATTCGGCGATCACGGTGATTGCCCGCGTCCGTGGTTTCCGATAAGCCCGTATATTGGTGGCAAGGCCGTTCAGCGTGCGCCTTCCCAGCGACTTGGCCCGATCCTTCACAAATGGGTCCACCTCGATCACAGTGAGACCGCCAAGCGCCTCTCCCGTTACGCAATCTCCGAGCCAGTCAAGAAAGCGACGTGCTTCCGCGCAGCGATCCAACACCGTTATAGGGGCCAGCCCGCGCTGGTCGCCCATCCACCGCGCATACCCTCGACAGAGCCGCTGCCGCAACATCCTCGCAGGCGTGACTGCAACCGATACCGGTGGCCACTGGCCTTGAGCCAAGCGCAGAAGCATGTGGATGCTGCTGGTTTGTACCGGTCGCCATCCTCTGTAGTCAGGTGGATGACCATGGCGCTGGCGATACCTCCGTTGGGCATGCTCCAGATAGCGTTCGACATTCGTGGGGTCCGCTCGACGACCTAAAGTGGCGAGCCGGGCACATTCTCATCCGGCAGAGCAAGACTGGCAACCCGCTGGAGCTTCCCTTGACCGACGAGGTCGGCTCCGCGATTCAGGATTATCTGAGAAAGGTCCCGCGCCATGGCCTCCATCGGCAGGTTTTCCTCCGCCTCAAGGCGCCTGGCGGCCCTCTGAAAACAACTGCAGTAATCGAAGCTTTCCAGGCATGGTCGGCCCGAAGTGGTCTGGAGATTCCCTTCAAAGGTGTGCATTGCCTTCGCCACTCCTATGCTCTCCACTTACTCCGGCAGGGCGTTCCGCTGAAGACCATCGGCGACGTTTTGGGCCATCGATCACCGGAGAGCACTGCGGTATACCTGCGAAATATTGGGACGCCGCTTCGCCAGAACCTCAATCTGACGCGGGAGACCTTTCCGCAGTGGAGTCAGAGCCTGGAGCCGCTCTCGGCGACCACCAGGCTGGCTCGCATGCAGACTGTCAGAAACTTCTGCATCTATCGCCGGCGGATAGTTCCAGACTGTTTTGTTCCTGATCCACCCAATTTCCGAAAGCGTGCCCTGTCATCCGGCCGCATATCTTCTCCGAGGCCGAAGTGGCCAGACTTCTCGGTCACTGCGATGTATTGCCGGAAGATCCCGCGCGATCTCCATTGCGGTGGGCGTGTATGCGGTTGGCCATTGTCCTCCTCTACACGGCGGGCCTTCGGCGTGGAGAGTTCATCCGGCTCAAGCTACGGACTACGATCCGTACGCTAAAACGTTGCTGATCCAGACGTCCAAGTTTCACAAATCGCGGCTGCTGCCCCTGCCCGACGATGTGGCGAAGGAAGTCGAGAGATTCCTCAAAGCCCGTCGGGCGGCTTATCCATCCACTCTCGATACCGAACCTTTGATTCGAAGTCCATACGGACCTGGACGCAGTTACACCGGGGAAACGCCTGTATGAGAACCTGCGCATTCTGTTCGCCCGCGCCGACATCCAGACGGCCGACGGACGGTTGCCAAGAGTTCATGATTTTGGTCACAGCTGCGCTGTAAACGCACTGATCCGTTGGTATCGCGCCGGTGTGGATGTTGAAGCCAGATTGCCGTTGCTGGCGACCTGGCTGGGGCACGTCTCGATCCTGTCCACCTATCATTACCTCCATTTCGTCGAAGACCTCCGGTTGGCCGCCAACAGCCGCTTCATGGATTCATATGGCGGCACCATCGTTCCGGCTCGGCAGAAGGGGGGCGATGATTAATGCAGCCTCCTCCAAACCGACTCGCTTCATTTTCACGCCAAATAGTGAGCTAACGTTTTGGGCGCCGTCTACCGGAACCTTAGGGCCAGTGAGCGTCCGTCCCACCAGGGAACAGGCGTGGTGCCCTGACCGAAGCCGGCCGCGAGCAACAAGGGATTGTGGGCTCGCTTGGGTAGTGTCACCTCGACGCTTTTGTCGGTGATCTCGACTTCGGCCGGGGTATTCAGGAAATGGCGGAAGAGTTGGCGGGATTGGGCGGATTCGAATCCGGCGAGCCTACGGCCCAGCATGCGATACAATCCGCTTGCCACTTCGGTCAGAGTGACGTCGAAATCGATCTTGAGGCGGACCGCCGAGCTCAACGCATCCAGATGAAAGAACTGGACGGCGTCGGCCAGCCCGTTTTCGATCAGCATACGTTGCGCGTAGCGGGTAATGCGTTTGGCCGCCGAGGTGCGCAGATCGTTGGTCAGCAGGACGGTGGGCTCCTCATGGCCCAAATCGGTGATCAACATTTGCCGAATCGGACCCTCATAGTCACGCAAGTTCACCTGCTGGTCAATGACTCTGGGAGTCTGATACATGCGGTGTGGCACATCCAGGTGTACGGTGCGCCAGGCCGACCGTGGCGCATTCGCCACCTCGCGCAAGATCTCCGGCGACCGGCGGCGTAGGGTCATGAAGGTGATGCCATCTGGTTCAGCCGGCTCAGCTTGGCGTAGGTGGGGCCAGAGAGAACTCCCGGCAATCGGCGACGGCAGCGGCCGTGGGAAGGATCGTCGCCGGCCTTTCGGCATGCTGGCGCCGGGACAACCGGGCGAAGCCTTCTTCGCGCAAGATCTCCCAGATAGCGGTGGCACTCAAGGGGGTCAACTGGGTCTTCAGGGTGCCTTCGATGTCATAGATGGAGAGGGTTCTGCTTGCGCATGGCAAGGATCAGATCGCGGACGGCGTCTTTCTTAGGCTGGGAATGAGGGCCGCGCTTGAGCTCACGGAAGAAGTCGGGCTTGGAGCGGCGGAAATGATGACGCAAGACGCGAAAAGAGCCTGGGGTGTAGCCAAAGCGGCGGGAGGCGTCCGCAGAGGAAAGGCCTTCGACGAAGAAGGCACGGAGGGTCTCGTACTGGCGATGGGAGGAAGAGGCGGGTTCGAGGAAGAAGCGAGCCTCGGGGGTTAGAGAATCTGGTGAATTCTCCATAAAACAAATCTTGACACATATGTTGTACGGAGCCAACCGAAATCACAGCTCATCAACCGAGCCGCGACCGTCAGGGAGCGGTTGCTGCGGCTGAGCCGCTAAATCCCGAAAACGCGTAAGCACCTGTCAAGCGCAGACGCCCCGATCAACCTGGTCTTTGATAGTCTCCTTACAAGATTCGGCCGTCTGAGCGAAGGCGCAGCCGCCGGTCGCGCCAATCCACATGGTGGCCGAACAGCCCCGCCAGCCACACCGCGAATCCGAAGAGATCGCGCAGGGGAATCATCCAGAAGTGGGTCGCCACCAGGCGGTCTTTCAGGATCCACAATCCCACCATCGCGCCCGCAATCATGCGCGCGCCCAGCGCCACCCCGCCGGCCCACCATTGGTGCCCGGCGAAGGCCACCAGGGCCCACCAGGTGGCATGCGTTACCACGTACCCGAAGTAGCCTCCGGGGCGCGAAACCCGGATCGTCCGCGACCAGCGCAACTGGTGCCGCCACGTCTGCCTCCAGCTTTCTCCGCCCAGGTCGGTCTCCACCACCACCGGGGCGAACACGATACGATAGCCTAGCTCGCAAATGTGCCGGCCGAGTTGGTAGTCGTCCGCCAGGTACCCGGCGATGGTCTCGAACCCGCCGATCCGCCGCAGCGCTTCGGCGCGAAATACCATGGTGGACCCCAGCGCAAACTCCGACACGCCCAGCAGCCGGGCCACCAGGACACTAGGCGCGAATTCCGTGGCGATGCCCAACGCTTCGACGCGCGCCGCCCACGAATCCGCGTGGCCTCGGTAAAGGCACGTGACCAGGCCGATTTTGGGATCTTCCAGCGGCGCCGTGACGGCTCGCAGGTAGCCCGGCTCGACCGTTATGTCGCTGTCATTCACCAGCAGCAGCGGGTAGCGGGCGTGCGCGGCGAGCTCCGCCAGAACCCCCACCTTGGCGTTCGGCGCTTTGGTACGGACGATGCGGACGCTGATCGCCCGCTCGGGAAACTCGCGTTGCAGGCGCTCGATGTCCTCGATGGCCGCGTCGTAAGGGTCGCTGACGCCGAACAGCATTTCGAATTCCGGATAGTCCTCGGTCGCGTGGGAGCGGATGGCTTTGTAGAATTGCGGGTCGCGCCCATGAACCGGCTTCAGGATGGAGAGCGGAGCCGCCATTCGCGCCGGTTGGGCGCGCCGCTCACTCAGGGAGAAATGCCTGCGCCACGCGAGCGCCGCAATCGTCGCCAGGAAATAATATGCGGCCGCTGCCCAGGCGGGCAGGGCCAGCCAGATCACAAGGAGACCAGCGCCACGCCGCAGATCACCAGCGAGGCGCCCGCCCAGCGAAGCCCGTTGACGTGCTCTTTCAGCACGTACTTGGCAAGCACTGTCTCCAGCACGTACGTGACAGCCGTCGCTGGAACCGCGAAGCTGAGGTCCGCGATGGTCAGCAGCCCCATGTATGCGAAAAACGAGACCGCCATCGCCACCACCGACCCGATCACGTAACGGTTGCGCGCGAGTACTGCCATGGCCCTTCCGATGGCGCCCGGGCGGAAGTCGCGGATCTCGCCGTGGCGGCGCATTCCCATTGCCTGCAGGACTTCGCCCGCCGTCGTCGCCGCCACGATGATCGCGATCCACATCCACTTCATTGGCCCGCCCCCGCAGTCCGCGGCGCGGTACGGCCGCCCACCAACGCCACGCCAGCCATGATCAGGACGATTCCGGTCCATCGCCTTGCGGTGATCTGTTCGTGGAGCCAGATCCTTCCCGCCAGCGCCACCAGCACGTAGCCCACCGAGGTTACAGGCAGCACGTAGCTCAAGTCCGCCCAACTCAGCAGGGCCATGCGCGAAAGCATCCAGAGAATCATCAGCAGCACGCCGAGCGAAACCCACGGCCGGAACAGCACCGTGATGTACTCCACCGGCGTCGAGAGCTGCGGCGGCATCCCACGCTTCATGAAGAAGTTGCCGAAGACGTTGCTGAACACTACCACCACGGCGCAGATCCAGGTTTTCACTCGAAGCCGCGCGGTTTCCGTGTTCATGCGTTCAATCGCCGGAGCCGGCCGTAACCGGCGCCGGCTTGGCGGCCGCTTTGTGCTCGGCCACAAACCTCTTGCGTTTGGACCGCAGCGCCATGTACTCTCGAGCTTCCTTGGTGAGCCGTTTGCGCTCCGTGGTGTCGAAGATCGCCTTTCTCACAATGCGCCACACCACCCGCGGCCGGAAGAAATACTCGCCGTAAAACCGCTCCACCCATTCCACCAGCTCACCACGGTCAAGCCCCGGGTAAATGATGTTGGGAAGCTGATGGCCCGTCTCGTCGGTCATGGAATCGATAGTGATGAGATTGTTCTGCTTGACGTAATCGTAGAATTCGGTTCCCGGGTAGGGATGCGCGATGGAAACCTGGATGGTCTCGGTATCCAGCCGTTTGGCGAAATCGATGGTCTTGCGGATGCTCTCGCGGGTTTCCCCGGGCAGCCCGATGATGAAGTCGCCGTGAACCACCAGGCCCAGCTTCTTGCAGTTGGCGGTGAACCGCTGCGCCATATCCACCGTCGCGCCTTTCTTGATGTTCTTCAGGATTTGTGGATCGCCCGATTCATAGCCCACGATCAGCAGCCGGCAGCCCGCTTCCTTCATGGCCTTGAGCGTGTCGTAATCGGTGGTGACCCGCGACGTACACGACCACGTGAAGTTGAGCGGCTTGAGTTTCTTCGAGAGCTCGATGGTCCGCTCTTTGCGGTAATTGAAGGTGTCGTCGTCGAAGAAGATTTCCTTCATCTGCGGGAACTGCTCCAGAGCGAACCGCACTTCGTTGGCCACGTCGTCCGACGATCGCAGCCGCCAGCGATGCCCCGAGTGCGTCTGCGGCCACAGGCAGAACGTGCACAGCGCCGGGCAGCCTCGCGAAGTGTACAGCGAAACGAACGGGTTCAGCAGGAACGGCACGTTATAGCGCGTGATATCCAGATCGCGTTTGTACACCTTCGTCACCCACGGCAGATCGTCCAGATTTTCGATGGCCGGCCCTTCGGGGTTGTTCACGATGTGCCCGTTCTTGCGGAAGCTCACGCCCGGCAGCTCTTCGAGCGGCTTGCCGCGCGCGTAATCCACAATCTGGTAATCGAACTCGCGCCGCACCACGAAATCGATGGCCTTAGTGCCGCGCAGTGTTTTGTCGGGCTCGGTGGTCAC
>Ga0316363_10002999_pt1 | contig 12373 bp, 14 predicted proteins | sample Sb_taG_3_FD_200459 | JGI IMG/M metagenome (GOLD analysis project Ga0316363, IMG submission 200459) | Peat soil microbial communities from Weissenstadt, Germany - Sb_50d_a_PC metaG (v2) (version 2) | ecosystem: Environmental > Terrestrial > Soil > Wetlands > Peat | place: Germany: Weissenstadt...
GGTTGGCGGGATATGCGGGGGAGATTGTTGTGTATGATCGGCATCGGGAGAAGGTGCGGGCGCTACGGCGGGAATCGCGGGTGGAGATGGCGCGCGATTTGAAGGCGGCGGTCGAGCGGGCCGGGATGCTGGTGATTGCGGTGCGACCGGGATCGGTGCGGGAGATGCTTGGGAAAGTGCTCGCCTGCGGTGTGACGTTACCGCGGCTGGGCGTGAGTCTGGCGGCGGGGATTCCGCTGCGGAATTTGCGGGCGTGGATGGGACCTCCGGTGCACTGGGCGCGCGCCATGCCGAGTCCGGTGTGCCGCATTGCCAGAGGGTTGACTCCGGTGAGCTTTGACCGGGGCGTTACGAAGAGTGAGCGCGCCCGGGTGCGGCAGTTTTTTGCGCACGTTGGGCCGGTGCTGGATCTGCCGGAACGCCAGCTCGATGCCATTACCGCAGCCCACTCGCCTACGCACGGATATCATGCCCTGGCGACTTTGGCGAAGGCCGCGCAGGCTGCGGGGCTGGATCGCGCAACCGCACTGACGGCCGCGGCTCACGCGCTGAGTGATGGCATCTTGTATTGGAGAGAAAGCGGATTGGCGCTCGCCGATCTGTTGCGCGAAGCGGCTACGCCGGGTGGGATTGCGGCGGCGACCATGTCTGCGATGGATGCGGCCGGGTATGCGCGAGTGGTGGAGAAGGGGATTCGGGCGGGTGTGAAGCGAGCGCGGCTCAATGCCAAGTTGTGATTCTGCGCGAGCGATTCATTTCGGAGTTACCTTGGTTACCGTCGAACTGGGGCGCGGTCTGCCACAATAACTTAAGGTGCGACGATTGCCCGGAGTTCTGGCGCACGGGCAGCCACTGCGATGGAAGTTACTACAGCCAACACGACGCGGCGCAGCACGCGAGTTCGAGTGGAGATTCCGGTCAGCGTGATCAGTCTTGACCGGACGAAACCGTTCGGCGACCGGTGTATGGTGCTGATTGTCAGTGCGCAGGGTTGCGGCTTTCGCAGTTCGGAAGCGCTGCAGATCGAGACGCCAATCCTGCTGAGCGGTCTGCCCGGCGGCGGCAGCGTTACGGCGCGAGTGGTGAACTGCGTGCCGTTGGGAAACGACGGCAATTATTTTCTGATTGGGGCTTCGCTCTATACGCACGGGAATGTTTGGGGGATTGCCAATCCTCCGGCGGATTGGAAGGTCGCGGCGCAGGACAATCCTGCTCCACGCCCGGCAGCCAGTCCCAGAGCAGAGGCTCCGACACTGACCGTGAACAAGAAAGTCTGGCCGTACAATTTGTTTTCCGAAGGCGCTGAAACTCATCCTGGGCGCAAGTAGGGGCCACCTACAGTTTCAAGCTGTGGTGCAGACGCCAGCAAGACGCAGCAAGCTGCGTCTCTACAGGGGCAATAACAGGTCGGTCTTGTTCTTTCGTAACGTCGCCAACTCCCCACACGCTGCCATACTCTGGGTAAGCATATGTCCGAAGAGCTTAATTCGACGGCGCCGGTTGTGTCAGGCAAGGTAGAGAAGCTGAGCGATCGTCCGTTTCGGGTGAAGCTGCGAGGCTCGGTGCTGGTGCTGGTGCGGTTGCCGAACCGCCGGTCGGTGAGAGGCGCGTTCCACCAGCTTTCGACTTCGGGCGGAGTCATTCATCTGGAAAAGCCGCTGGACGAGAAACTAGAAGTCGAGTTGATTTTTCACCTGCACAAGACGACCATTCGCGGCAAGGCGCAGATGCTATTTCCCATGTGGGCGACGCAAGGGTGGATGCAGCCCTTCCGCTTCGTGGACCTTTCCGATGCCAGTCGGGAAACTTTGGACACGAACCTGAAGTCGTTTCTTGGTGATGCGCAGAAGGGCGCTGCGACCGGGGCCTAAGTACCTCAGGGGCTAAAGCCCTCCACGCTAGGGAAGGTTTTCTCGCAGCGCTGAAAGCGCTGCGCTACCCCAAAAAGCGCTGCGCCACCCCAAAAAATGCTGCGGAGACCCAAAACCCTGAACTCTCAATCAGCGCTGCGTTACGCAAAAGCGCTGCGGACCACAAAAAGCGAACTATTCATCTGATTGCGAAAACCCGTCATGGTCACCTGCCACCTGTGTTTCAAACGTTTTCCTCTGTCAGCGAGCCGCATAGTTACTGTGGTTACCTTGGGTACGGGGGCGGAAGGGCTATGATCCGAAGATAGGACTCATGTCATGAAGCGACTCAGCTTTCTGGTTTCACTCACGAACAACGACAACGACTATCAGCAGGAACAGGCTGCGGTGGCGGAAAAAGCCGCGCGGCGTCTGGGCGTGGACGTGACCATCATTCAGGCGAACAACGATGCGCTGGCGCAGAGCCAACAGTTGCTGCACTATGTTCAGGATGCCTCGGTGGTGCGTCCCGATGCAATCGTGTTCGAACCCGCGGGTGGCACCGCATTTCCGCAGGTGGCACGAGCGGCGGCGGCGGCGGGAATTGGGTGGGTGGTGTTGAACCATGAGGTCGATTACATTCTGGAGCTGCGGCGGAAATATAAGGTTCCGGTATTTACCATCAGCTCCGATCATCAAGAAGTGGGCAAGATTCAGGGGCAGCAATTTGCGGCGCTGCTGCCGAGTGGCGGATCGGTTCTGTATATCGAGGGGCCGGCGAACAGTTCCGCGGCGAAAGAACGAACGGCGGGGATGAATGTGACCAGGCCGTCGAACATTCAAGTCAAAACCATGCGGGCGAATTGGACGGAGGAGAGCTCCTATCGCACGGTGAGTTCATGGCTGCGCTTGCGTACCTCGCAGGAAAGCCATATCGATCTGGTGGGAGCGCAGGACGACAGCATGGCGATGGGCGCGAGAAAAGCCTTCAGCGAGATTCCGGAGGGTGAGCGGGCGCGGTGGATGAAGATCCCGATCACCGGATGCGATGGAATGCCGAAGACGGGCCAGGCGTGGGTGCGCAACGGGACGCTGGCGGCGACGATCTTCATTCGTCCAAATACTGATCTCGCGATTGAGATGCTGGTCGAGGCGTTTAAAGGCGCCACTTTGCCGGAGCGCAAGGTGACGGAACCGGAGTCGGTGCCTTCGCTGGCGGATCTGGCGAAGTCGGGAAAGATGCAGAAGGGCGCGGGCGCCTGAGCTGAGGACGTTCGAGCTACCCTGTACTGCAGATCAATCCTGTCGCTTCCAGGTAACCTCACTTGCGTCGCCGCGTCGCGTTCGTGAACCCCGCAACCGTGAACAGCACCGCTGCAATTGGAAGCGCGAGGAGAAAGCGCCAGGTAACGCAGAAGACAGCGATCTCAAGAAGAATTCTTTCATAGCCTGGTATTGGATCGGGAAGTCCCTGCTTTAACGACGGAAGAAAAGCAGCCCACACTGCGGCTGGCAGGACAAACATTCCACCGATCAGTACAACCGACAAAATAGCAGCGGTCCTGAAGCGCACAATTCCTCCCGCGGTGCCTGGCAGCCAGGCGCAACAATTCTCGGAGTGTAAAGTTCGTCGGGCGAACGAGTCTTTCTTCTGCTGAAGGATACGGACTGGAACAGGTCCTTCACAGGTCCTTCCTAGTTTTGAATGTGTGTGCCCGGGGGCGCTCGCCTTCGGCCTCGCGGGACGGCCGAGGCGGCCGTCGCCACATGAGCCGGGACGGCCGTCCTTGGTATAAAATTCGCGCTGCTTGCTAACTCACGAGGATCCTGACATAAACAGACGGATCCGTACGGATGTGCGAAGTCGAGCGCCAATTTCACGAGGAGAGCCTATGGCAGATGCCGCAAGAAATGCAGAAGTCGCTCAGCCGCAACAGTATCAAGCATCGCAGTTGACCTGGGACAAGATCGCGGACAGCAAGGAATTTCAGGATTTGATGGCGACGAAAAAAACATTCATCGTGCCGGCCTTCATATTCTTCGTGGTCTATTACTTTGCCTTGCCGGTGCTGGTCGGCTATGCGCCGCAATTCATGTCCATCAAGGTTTGGTATGTGAACCTGGCCTACCTGTTTGCCCTGTCGCAATTCTTTGTAGCGTGGCTGATCGCAGGGTTGTACGTGAGAGCTGCGAACATCTTCGACCGTCTGGCAAAAGACATTCTTAATAAGGCCGAGGATGCAAAGGGAGGCAAGTAAGCCATGAATATTCCACTGACAATGTTTCTGGTATTCATCGCCATCACGCTGTTCATTACTTACTGGGCCTCGAAGCGCTCGGCCGGGGCGAGCGCATACTTTGCAGCGAGCCGGCAGATCAAGGGCTGGCAGAACGGGATTGCGGTCGCCGGCGATTATATGAGCGCGGCGTCGTTTCTGGGAATCGCGGGCATCATTGCGTTCCAGGGGTATGACGGGTTTCTGTTTTCGGTGGGCTGGCTGGTCGCGTACCTGACGGTTCTGCTGGTGATTGCGGAACCGCTGCGCAATGCCGGCAAGTACACGATGGCGGACGTGCTGGCGTACCGCCTGAAGCCGCGGCCAGTGCGAGCCATGGCGTCGCTCAGCACGCTGACGGTGAGCACGTTCTACATGATTGCGCAGATGGTGGGCGCGGGCACGCTGGTGAAACTGCTGCTCGGAGGAATGGTTACCTACAACCAGGCGGTGATCGGAGTGGGACTCCTGATGATCGTGTACGTGGTATTCGGCGGCATGCTGGCGACCACGTGGGTGCAGATCATCAAGGCGATCCTGTTGATGTCGGGGACGTTCCTGCTGAGCATCCTGGTGATGGCGCACTTCCACTTCAGCTTCGCACAATTTTTCGCGGCGATCTCGCAGGTCACCTATCACGATGCGAAGGGTGCGGTGGTGGTGAAAGACTTTCTGCAGCCTGGGCTTCGTTATAAGCCGCCGTACGGGCCGCTGGATTTGATCTCGCTGGGGCTGGCGCTGATCTTCGGGACTGCAGGATTGCCGCACATTCTGGTGCGGTTCTATACGGTGCCGGACGCCAAGACGGCGCGGCACAGCGTGGTGTGGGCGATGGTGCTGATCGGCAGCTTCTACATCATGACGACGTTCCTGGGATTCGGAGCGGCGACGATTGTGGGCCCCGACTTCATCAAGACCCACGGGGGCACGAACATGAGCGCGCCGTTGCTGGCCAACGCTCTGGCCGGGTCGATTTTCTTTGCGTTCATCTCGGCGATCGCGTTTGCCACGATTCTGGCAGTGGTGGCCGGACTGACGATCAGCGCGACGACTTCGTTCTCGCACGACTTCTGGACGAACGTGATCCACAACGGCGTCGAGCGAAAACCGGGTGAAGAAGTGATGGTGGCGCGCATTTCGGCGTTTGTGGTGGGCGCGGTGGCGATCGCGCTGGCCATTGTTTTGCAGACGGCGAATGTGGCGTTCCTGGTGGCGCTGGCGTTTGCGGTGGCGGCGTCGGCCAATCTGCCGGTGATTGTGATGTCAATCTTCTGGCGGCGGTTCAATACCGTGGGTGCGGTTGCGGGACTGGCGGTGGGATTGCTGGCGTCGATCGGGCTGATTCTGGTGAGCCCGAGCGTGATGGGGATCGATCCGCCAAGCGTGACCGGCGCGGCGCGGCACATAATTCAGGCCAAGGCGTGGTTCCCGCTGGAAAATCCCGGCATTCTGAGTATTCCGCTGGGATTCATCGGGGCCATCCTGGGCACGCTGCTGAGTCGTGAACCGTCGTCGCAAGATAAGTTCAACGAACTGCTGGTTCGTTCGAACACGGGACTGGGAGCGGAGAAGGCTACGGCACACTGAGAGCCGGCTTTCGGCTTCGGGCTTTCGGCTTCGGACCTCAGGCCTCAGGCCTCAGACCTCAGACAAATCGGCCCAGTTTGGACCGGGTGCTGGAGCCTGAGGTCTGAGGCCTTTTCTTCTTCTGGTTCGCGAATATGCTAGATTGAGTTCGCGGGCCTATAGCTCAACGGTTAGAGCAGCAGACTCATAATCTGTTGGTTCCAGGTTCAAATCCTGGTGGGCCCACCAAACCGGTCATCATCCTCAACGTTGAACCAGGCATCGCATAAATCCTGGCCCGCAAGACGGCTCACGCAATTGCCCTTTCAGGTACGTCCGTAACTTTCGCGCGCCGATTCTGTCCACTAGCCTATGCGCGAAGGGCACTTGGGGAGAGGACTCTATTATGGATAACCGTCGTTGGCTTTGGAGGGGCGCGTGTCTGCTGGTAGCGGGCGTAATCTTCTGGGCAGTGGGCCAGGCCGTGAACCCCAGCAGCGGAGACACGGAGTTTAAGAAAACACTGGAATCGATGAAGCAGGTCAAAAGCTTTCGCGGCGCGTATATCGAGAGCGCGTCGGGCACCCAGCATTCGGAAAGGCTATGGGACGTGGATTGCAACCGGGTCATTGTCCACCAGCAGTCTCACGATTCGCAGACCGGCGCTGATTCTCCTTTCGAGATGAAAGAAGAAGAGTTGCTGGTGGGCGACCAGAGGTACACCCGTAGCGGCGACGGATCCTGGGAGAACACCGGGTACGCAGGCGAGCGCGGTTCAGCGAAGTGGTATTGCGACAACGTTGCGCGCGGCACCGCTCGCGATCTGCTGCCGGATATGTACACCATGGTCAGCCACGCCCTGACTGAAAAGGGCGACAAGAAGACGGTCAACGGTGCTCGCTGCCGGGAATGGAAGTTTGCCGTAAGGTCCCTCGGCCTCGCTGCCCCCCTGCAAGGTTCGATGTGCATCGGCCTGGACGATCATCTGCCGTACGAGATGACCACGAAAGACGGCGGCCACTATTCCTACTCCGATTACAACCGCCCCATCCAATTCGAAGCGCCTGAAGCCGTACTGCAGCCGGCCAGTTCCACTGGTGGATCGAACTGAGTCAGACCCAAGGCCAGGGTGACCGGAAAAAGGCTTCTAGCGATGCAGTCGCAGCGGTTATACCAGCGGACCTGTGGCCCATTGGTTCAAGGTCCGATCCGTTCATCCTTCTGGTCCCAGTCGTTGACACTCGCCGACCCGGGAATTACAGTTGCGTAGCTTCTCGTTACAAAACACAAAATTTGCAGGAGGCAGGCATGCGGTCGAAGCGATTCTGGGCGGGGGCATTGGTGTGTCTGGGCTCGGCTTTCGCTCTGGGGCAGGATCCGGTTAAGGTGGAACCGAAGCACTACACGAGAAACTTCGAAAATGACCGTGTGGATGTAGTGTCGGTTCATTACGGGCCTCACGAAAAATCTGTGCTGCATGATCATCCTGGCGGGGTCGTGGTGAGCCTTACCGAAGCGCACCTGCGTTTCACCGATGAGAACGGGAAGGTGCGCGAGGTGTTCTCCAAGGCCGGCGAAGCGCGCTGGTATCCGCCCTTCAAGCACAAGGTGGAGAATCTGGGCGATACGACCTATGATGCGGTTTACATTGGAGTCAAGGGAAAACTTGCCGCGTCGAACGGGTCGACGGATCCGACGACGGCGACGGACGATGAAGTGAAGAAGATGGTTGCGGAATACCTTGCGGCGGCGGGAAAGCCGTGAGGCATCGAAGGCCGCGGCCTGCTGGACACGGCTCCCGAAACTGAAGCCACATTGTTGGCGCCCGGAAAATCAGGAGAGCCCTGTCGGAGGGATCTCCTTCTCGCTGCGAAGTCGTACTTCCGCAGAGTCCTGACCTAACATCTACTGCCGTGGTAACTCGCCGACAAACCCGTCGAGCTTGGCTCGACCGGACAGCCGAGGGCGGCTGTCCCCACAGGTTCCGTGCATGGGGCGAGCAGCCGGGTCATCTTCTTGTAAGATAATCTTTTGGTGGCTTTATGGCGGAAGTGCGGACGGTCGCAGCTGAGGTCGAATTGCTGGAGCGGGTGTATGCGGCGTTCAACCGGCGTGACATTGAGACTGTGCTCGCGGTGATGCATGCCGACGTCGACTGGCCCAACGGGATGGAAGGCGGCCGGGTGTTGGGGACTGCCGCGGTGCGGGATTACTGGAAACGTCAGTTCGAAGTGCTTGACCCGAACGTTGTGCCGAAGAACTTTTCCCGCGAACCCGACGGACGGATCGCAGCCGATGTGCATCAGGTGGTTCACGACAAAGGTGGGAAACTCGTCGTCGATCAGATGATCCAGCACGTGTACGAAATTCGGGACGGGCTGATTCAGAGCATGGAGATTCGGGTCTCGGATCAAGTTTGAAAAGCTTTACCACGAAGGACACTAAGGTACACGAAGGAAAACAAGTACAAATTCGTAAATTGGTTCCTGAATTCGGATTGAATTCATTCTTGAGGGGAGTTATGGCGCACACTGTTTTTTGCGTGAAGCTGAAGAAGGACATGCCGGGGCTGGATGAGCCGCCATTCGACAACGACCTGGGGCAGAAGGTGTACGACAATGTGTCGCAAGAAGCGTGGCGGATGTGGGTGGAGCATTGCAAGATGCTGCTGAACGAGTACCGGCTGAACCCGGCTCGGCGCGAGGATCAGGAAGTGATCGTGAAGCAGATGGAGCAGTTTTTCTTTGGCGAGGGTTCGGCGAAGCCGAAGGAGTACGTGCCGCCGACGCAGTAGGGAAGGGAGGAAGTCGAACCTCCAACCTCGGGCCTGACTTCAGCATGTGGAGCCCAGGTCAGGGTCGAGGGCAGCCGAGCTTTGCTCGGCCTGTCCGGGTCTGAGACCCGGACCCACACGAATATCCGGACCCACACGAATATCCCACACAAACATTGCTCCGGCGCATTTCTTTTTGCGCAAGCCGTTTGCCGGCGTCCGTTCTCGTCTTGTGCTGCTGCTGATTTGCGGCGGGGAGGACGGATATGAAACATCAACGGGGATTTACGTTGCTGGAGATGTTGATCGTGGTCACGATCGTTCTGATCATTGCAGCTATTACCATCCCGAGTTTGGTGGATTCGAAGATCAGGGCCAACGAGGCTTCCGCGGTGGCTTCCGTTCATGCCATCAACGTGGCGGAAGAGTCGTATCAGGCAGCATACGGCGGATACGCAGAAGCGCTGGCGAACCTGGGCGGGGGCGAGCCCTGCGCCAAGTCGGCGGCTACGGCGTGCTTACTGGATCAGAGCCTGGCCGGAGGCGTGAAGTCGGGCTATAACTTTGCGGCGGTAGGAGGCAATCCGGCGAATGGGATGAGCACCAGCTATGTGGTGGGCGCGGCGCCGGTGGTGTTTGACCGCACCGGCAAGCGGATGTTCTGCTCGACCGATAAGAATGTGATTCGCGCGGATCCGAATGCCGCCGGCAGCACGGCTCCTCCGGACGGGCAGCAGTGCGCGAGGTTTAGCGCGTTGCAATGACGCGGGCGGGGGTGCTCCCCGGGGTGGTGCAAGAGATTGCAGTCTTCGGATATCATGGCGACCCGTGACCTTGATGAAGGAAGAACCCCCGAGTTCGCGCTGGCGCGTGGTACACGACATCCTGCTGTACGGCGGGTGCAGCGGCTTGCTCGTCGCCGTCCTGAAGCTGACGGAGTACCGCTTCCTGGTGGTTGAGCATTCGCTGGAAATCTACGTCGCGCTGGTCGCTGCCCTGTTTGCCGGGCTGGGCATCTGGCTGGGGCTGACGCTCACCAAGAAAAAGCCGGAGGTGATCGTCCAGGAAAAGATCGTCCAGGAAACGATCGTCAAAGAAACGGTCATTAAAGAAACGATCATCCAGGAAGTCCCGGCGCAGGCGGCGGGACCGTTCGTTGCCGACGAGAAGCGCGTGAGCCAGTTCGGCATTACCGTGCGCGAACTGGAGATTCTCGGGCTCATCGCCAGCGGGTTGAGCAACCGGGAGATTGCCGACCGGCTGTTCGTCAGCGAAAACACGGTGAAGACCCACTCCAGCCGGCTGTTTGATAAGCTCGGCGCCAAGCGGCGCACCCAGGCCGTGCAGATCGGCAAGACCTGCAGGCTGATCCCGTGAGGCGTTCGACACGTTAGTGTCATCTGTCGCAACCCACGCGTGCCGCAAGCCACGCGCTGCAACCCACCCGAAAGCATGATTTTTCGCTTTTCTCGCGTAAAATCATCCGAAAGTATGACGACAGCGCGCGGGGTTCCGGTTACATTTCGGGCACGTGAACGGGTCCGGCGGGCCTCGCCCAGCCGGGACAGCCGAGGCGGCTGTCGCTACATGAGTTGATTGGCGGACAGGTAAAGGAGGGTCATGATGAGGCGCGTAACCGGGATTGGCGGAATTTTCTTCAAAGCGGAGAACCCGCAGCAGCTTTACGACTGGTACGAGAAGCATCTTGGCATCCAGCGCGATGCACACGGCCAGGGAGCGTCGTTTCATTGGCGCGAACTGCAGGCCGCAGATGGGACCGAGCCCGGTCCTAAAGCAGTGACAGCGTGGTCCATCTTCCCGCAGACGACCAAATATTTCGGTGTGAGCAAGGCCAGCTTCATGGTCAACTACCGCGTCGATAATCTTGACGCACTGCTGGAAGACCTGAAGAAATCGGGAGTCGAAATCGATCCTCACCGCGAAGAGGCCGACTACGGCCGCTTCGCCTGGATCACCGACCCAGCCGGCAACCGCATTGAGTTATGGGAACCGCCAAAGCCGAAGGAAGAGGGACCGTAGCGGTGGGGGTGCCCGAGGAGAGTGACTTTGGAAGGAGACTGAGTTCGATGAAAAAGATTGTTCTGACCTTTGGGTTGATTTCGGGCGCGATATTGACGGCGCTGATGCTGGCGACGATGCCATTCGCCGACAAGATCGGCTTGGAGAAAGCAGAAATCCTCGGCTACGCCACGATCGTGCTGGCGGCGCTCATGGTGTTCTTCGGGGTGCGCTCGTACAGGGAGAATGTCGGGGGCGGGCGCCTGACATTCGGTCGTGGGTTCGCCGTCGGCATCCTGATTACGTTGATCTCGAACGCGTGCTACGTGGGGACTTGGGAAATCGTCTACTACAAATTCATGCCCGACTTCGCGGAAAAATATGCCGTCCACATGGTGGAACACGCGAAGGCGTCTGGGGCGAGCCCGCAGAAGGTGGAGGAGACGCAGCGGAAAGCGAGCGACCTCGCGCGGAATTACCACAATCCAGTCATCAATGTGGCCATGACGTTCATGGAGGTGTTTCCCGTCGGGCTGGTGGTGACGCTGGCTTCGGCTGGGATTCTGCGGAAGAAGGGGCGTGACCCGGGGAGTTCGGCAAGCTGAGAGTGAAAGGTCTTTACCACTAAGGACACGAAGGTTCACGAAGGAAACGATCCCAGAAATCCGTTCGTTATCCCTTCGCTTTTTCGAGGTTACTTCGGTAGTTACCTAATGCACCAAAATTGATGCACATTTCATCACCCCGTAACAATCCGCTGCTAGAAATGGGATATGGATCTGCACGTGTACAACACGCTGATCCTTTCCGACCTGCACCTGGGTGCAGAGACGAGTCATGCCCGCGAGGCGACGCGGGTGCTCAAGGAAAACCGCTTCCAGCGGCTGATTCTGTTGGGCGACATTTTCGCCGATCTTAATTTTGCCCGCCTGACCAAGGAACACTGGAAGTTTCTCGGCTATATCCGCAAGCTATCGAATCCCAAGCGCAAGATTGAAGTGGTGTGGGTGGAAGGCAATCACGATCACGGGCTGACCAACATTATGTCGCACCTGGTGGGGGTTCGCGTGTACCAGGACTACAGGTGGGAATACGGCGGGCTGCGGCACATTGCGATTCACGGTCACCAGTTCGACGGATTTCAGGTTAGCCGGGTGAAGCTCAGCCAGTGGGGCACGTCGTTATTCCTGCAGTTGCAGAAGCTGGACTTCAAGAGCAAGCCGATTACGCGGCTGATTGACCGGCTGAACACCCGGTGGCTGCGCATGTCGCCGAAAGTGGCGTCGGGGGCGCTGAACTACGCGCGGCAGCACGGCGCGGACCGCATCTTCTGCGGGCATACGCACGAGGCCATCCAAGCGGAGCAGGACGGCATCCATTACTACAACTCGGGTGGGTGGGTCGACTCCCGGCTTACGTATTTGACGATTGATGAACAGGGGGTACAAATCCATGACTTCGACGAGCATGACTTCGACAAGCATGACTTCGACGAGCGTGAATCCGGCGAACGAGCTGACGATCGTGATTCCGGCGAAGAACGAGGCGAAACTGATTCCGCGCTTGCTGACGTCGCTGACGAATCAGGACTACTCGAAGATGTCGAGTACGAGGGTGTTGGTCGCTGACGCGAACTCGACGGACGGAACGCCCGAGATGGTGATGAGTTTCCGCGACCGCCTGAACGTGAGCGTGATTCGCGGCGGGATGCCTTCGGTGGGACGAAACCAGGGCGCGGCGTATGCGGACACTTCCTACATTCTGTTCCTGGATGCGGACATTGAACTGGCCGACCGGTCGCTGGTGCGGCGCTGCGTGGAACGGGCGCAGAGCAAGCAACTGCACTGCGTGACCACGAACATCCTGTGTAAAGACGGCAGCTGGCTGGA
>Ga0316363_10003008_pt1 | contig 12350 bp, 10 predicted proteins | sample Sb_taG_3_FD_200459 | JGI IMG/M metagenome (GOLD analysis project Ga0316363, IMG submission 200459) | Peat soil microbial communities from Weissenstadt, Germany - Sb_50d_a_PC metaG (v2) (version 2) | ecosystem: Environmental > Terrestrial > Soil > Wetlands > Peat | place: Germany: Weissenstadt...
CGTTCCCATGCTGTCGGTCAACGTGGCGATGAACGCCTGCGCCGTCCCCGAAACCGCCGCACCGCGCGCCGGTGTCAGACTCACCACGGCGATCGTACCCGCGGGCGTGAACACCACCTGCCACACTCCCAGCGCCTGCCATCCCGAGTTGCCGCCCTCCAGATCCCTCGCCGCCAGATACACCACCTTGTTGCCTCCGAATCCGGCGCTGAAGAGCATATTCAGCGTCAGGGTCAGCGTGTTGCCGCTGCCGGAGGCCGAAGAGGCCGCGCCCGCCACCGTGCACTGGCTGTTGGAAACGCTTCCCGATCCGCCCAGCGCCAGCCCCGAAGAAAGCGTCCCGCCGTTATCCGCCACCAGGTAGAGCACCCCTGCGCTGCGGCTGTAAGCCAGGTAACACGCGTTCCGTCCATCCAGAAAATTACCGATCAGCACGTTCACGATATCCAGATCCTGCCAGCCGCGCGGATCGTTGAAGGTGAAACTCATCACCTCGCTCGATCCGCTGCCAGATGCCGGACTGACTGCGATAGGATTGGGCGCCCCGGTCCCGGTACTGCCGGGATTGACCAACTGAGTGACCGCCGGCGATGTGCTCGGCGCGTTGTTCGCATCGCCCCCATAGGAAGCGGTCAGCGAGTGATTGGCGGCCGTCAGGGAACTGGTGGCCACGGTCGCGACGCCATTGCTCAGAGCCCCGCTTCCCAGCAGGTTCGCGCCATCGAAAAACGAGACGGTCCCGGTCGGATTGCCGGGCGTTACCGTGGCCGTGAGGGTCACGCTCTGTCCGGCAACGGAGGGATTGGGCGCTGCCGCCAGCGCGGTGGCGGTGGTCAGCAGGGCGACGGACTCGATGACCGGCGAAGAGACACTCGGCGCGTCGTTGGTGTCGCCGCCGTAGGATGCGGTCAGCGAATGGCGGCCAGTGGCCAGCGTCGAGATGGAGAAGTTGGCCGTCCCGGCGCTCAACGGGGCAATGCCAATGGTGGTTGCGCCGTCCTGGAAGGTCACGTTGCCCGTGGCGGTGGAAGGCGAGACAGCGGCCGTCAGCGCCACGGTTTGACCGGTGTTGGACGAAGTGGGAACGGCCTGTAAAGTCGTAGTGGTTACTATCTGGTTGACCGTCGCCGCGACCGGCGACGAGACACTCGGCGCATCGTTGGTATCGCCGCCATAGGAAGCGGTCAGCGAATGGCTGCCGACGGACAGGGTGGCGGTGGAATTGGCCGTCCCTGCGTTCAACGGGGCGGTGAACAGGGTGGTGGAACCGTCCAGGAAGGTCACCGTGCCCGTGGCGGTGGAAGGCGCGACAGTCGCCGTCAACGCCACGGTTTGACCGACGGTGGGCACCACCTGCAAAGACGTAACGGTCACGATCTGGTTGACTGTCTGGTTGACGGCGGTCGAAACCGATCCGAGGTAATTCGAATCGCCGCTGTATGAGGCTGTCAGGCTGTGCTTACCGGGCTTCAGTGCCGTCGTCCCCACGCTGGCAACTCCGCCAGACACACTGGCGGAGGTAAGCTTGGTTGCGCCATCCAGGAAGGTGACGGTTCCCGTCGCGCCGGCGGGGGACACGGTCGCGGTCAGCGTTACCGTATGGCCTACGGTGGAAGGATTGGGTACCGTCGCGAGGCTGATAGTGGTGGGCGCCTGGTTGACCACCAGAGTGGTGGCTTGGCCGGTTGGGAAAGTGGTGCCGTTCTCGTATACGGCTTCCAGTTGGCTATGTGTGCCGACTGGTAAGGCCGATGTGTAGGAGTTCGCCAAGATTGCCTCACAAATCGGATCCCTGGGAGGAAACGCAATCTGAACCGCAGTTGCGGTGCCTATGGGTCCGCTGATATCTACGGTATGATCGAAAAAGAATACCTCCACTCCCCCGCAGTTATCGATTCCATCCACAAATGCGGTCAGGGTCACCGGCGTCCCGTAGGTAATGGGGCTGACCGGATCGGTCCTCAAGGTGAGTGTCTGTGCCGGGGCCAGGCCCGCCAGGCCGCCGAGCAAGGTCGCCATACAGATAGCGCGGAGTCTGTTCATCGTATCGCCTCTTTCGCTGGAAGCTCTGCGTCGAGCCCGGCCGAAGCAAGACTCCACGAAATTGCGGAGGGGCCCCTCGGTTGCCGTGCAGTCTATCACATCCCGCGGATAAGGAATGGAGACCGCAAACTCCGGGTTACTGCGCCGTCCGCGGTCCTGAGGGCCATCGCGCGCGGGTCCTGCTGTTCACTCAGGCTGAGTCAGCGCGCTACGGCGCTGGTCTGGTATCTTAGATGGAATCAACTTTTGGGTGACGGATTCATCCCGGCCTGATAAGGCGGAAAGCGGAGGAAAAGGTTCATGCGATTTGTGTTGACGTTGATAGCTCTCTCGGGGACCGGCGTCTTGCCGGTGTCCGCACAAGATATGACGAAGCCGGCTCCGGTGCTCGAGATCACCCGGGAAGCCATCAAGGAGGGGAGAGGCCCGGCTCATGAGAAGGTGGAGGCGGATTGGGCCGCGGCGATGCACAAGGTGAACCATCCAGCCCACTACATAGCGCTGGGAGCGCTCTCGGGATCGAGCGAGGTGTGGTTCATCAACCCGATGCCTTCGTTTGCGGCCAACGAGGACTACGACAAGATATCCGAGAAAGAACCGGTCAAGAGCACGATGGCTATGCTGGAGTCGCGGGATGGGGAACTGCGCGCGTCGTCGCGGACCATGTGGGCGGTGTATCGTCCCGACCTGAGCTATCACCCGGAGAAGTTCAATCCGGGGAAGACGCGCTACGTGGTGGCCGGCAGCATGCGGGTGAGGCTGGGCCACGACGACGACTTCATGGCGGGCGCCAAGCAGTGGTTCGGCGGCCATGACAAAGCCAACATCGACATGTGCATGCTAGGGTACCAGGTGGTGGCGGGAGCGCCGGCGGGTTCGTACCTGTTCTTTACCATGATGGACTCGATGAAGATGCTGGATGGAGAGGCGGAGCGCATGCAGGCGGTGCAGCAGGCCATGGGAGCGGAAAACCTCGCGCGGCTCATGAAGGCCAGCGGGGATGTCTTTGTCTCGATCGAGGACACGCTGCTCCAGGTGAAACCGGGCATGAGCTATCCTCCCCAGGAGATGGTGGACGCCGACCCGGCTTTCTGGAAGCCGAAACCGGTGGCGAAGCCGGCCAGCGCCGCGGCAGCGACGGAGAAGAAGACGGGGCAGTAGGGCTCAGCTCACCTTGCTGGCCCTCAGTCCGCACCAGCGCTCCGCCACCACGATCGAATTCGCCGGGTTGCGCGGGTCGTACCTCACCAGTACCGGTCCGCTCAACACCAGGTCGGAGGGGATCTGGCCGGCGAGCCGCGAAACGTCCTGCGATGCGGTGTACTCCATGCCGCGCACATCGTACGAATAAAAGATCAGGCCTTCGCGGGCCTCGACCAGCGTGGCGTCGCCCATCTTTCCGTATGCCACCAGGAGGTCGCGCCGCCGCCGTTCGCGCTCATCCGGCGAGACGCGGGACTTCGTCCACGATTTGAAAGCGATCAGCGCCAGCAAGATGGCGAGGACCGCGGCCAGCCCGAGGGTGAGCAGCTCGTTGGCCGAATACGAACCTGACACAATGTTACCGGGTGACCGGCGTCTCCTGAAACACCTTGTTCCAGTCCTTCTGAAACTGCTCCAGCCCTTTGTCGGTGAGCGGGTGGTTGAAGAGCATGTCCAGCACCTTGAACGGCATGGTGCCGATATGGGCGCCCGCCAGCGCGGCATCCACTACGTGGAGGGGCGACCGCAGCGACGCCGCCAGGATCTGCGTCTTGAAGCCGTAGTTCCGGTAGATCTGGGTGATGCTGCGGACAAGGTCCATCCCGGTGTAGCCCACGTCGTCGAGCCGCCCCACGAACGGGCTGATGATATAGGCGCCGGCCTTGGCGGCCAGCAGCGCCTGCGCCGCGCTGAAGCACAGCGTCACGTTGACCCGAATCCCCTCTTTGCTGAGCGTCGAGGTGGCCATAATGCCGTCGCGGGTGAGCGGGCACTTGACGACCACGTTCTTGTGAATGCGCGAAAGCTCGCGCCCTTCGCGGATCATCTTGGGCGCTTCGGTGGAGACCACTTCCGCGCTGATGTCGCCGTCCACGATGGTGCAGATTTCGCGGATGTGTTCCTCGAGCGGCCGCCCTTCTTTGGCGATAAGGGTCGGGTTGGTGGTCACGCCATCCAGGATTCCCCAGCTGGCTCCTTTCCTCAGTTCGTCCAGGTTCGCAGTGTCGAGAAAGATCTTCACAATTTCATCCCTCCGGATTCTTCCACAATTTTAGCACCGTGGCCCTGTGGACCGCGCCGTTGGGGCAGTGCGGCTGGGCGCTGCCGCCCCGGGGGACCGCGCCGTTGGGGCAGTGCGGCTTGTGTGGTGTCTCGCATAAGAATTGACAACAACCCGATGTGGGGCAGCCATTCTTGGCGGCGGACCCGCTTTCCAGCGGGTCCAGCCGGCTGAAAGCCGGCTGCGGGCAGGATTGCCCGCCCCACGTCTATTGTCGAATATTGCGCTGGACAGGACACTAGGCGCTGCCGCCCCTGGGGGTGCGCGTTGCTAACCAGTTCCGAGCGCCGTAGTCTAACTGTCAGCCGGATGGAGTTGACCGACGCAGCCTTCGTGGCCAAAGCGCGTGTGGGCGATACTCACGCGTTCGGCGTGCTGGTGGAACGTCATGGGCGCTCCCTGTTCCGGCTGGCTTTTCGTATGACCGGAAACGAACAAGACGCCGAAGACGTTGTGCAGGAGAGCTTTATGCGCGCCTTTCGCCAGCTCTCGAAGTTCGACGAGCGGGCCAGCTTCGGCACGTGGCTGTATCGCATCGCGGCCAACTGCTCGCTCGACCTGGTCCGCAGCCGCAAACGGCGGGCCGGACAAATGGTCCAGGAAGATTCGGAAATGGAAGATCCCACCCTGTCGCTGCCTTCAACCGATCCCGGGCCGGAGCGCATGGCGCTTTCGGCCGAGGTCCGCGGACGCGTGGCCGAAGCCATGAACGAGCTGAGCCCCACCGAGCGAACCGCCTTCGTGCTCCGGCATTTCGAGGGCATGTGCATCGAAGAGGTGAGCCGCGTGCTGGAGTGCCAGCCCGGCGCGGCCAAGCACAGCGTCTTTCGGGCCGTGCAGAAACTGCGAAGGGCGCTGGAGCCCGTAGTGAGTCCCGCAAAATGAACCACCTGAGCGAAGAGCAACTGATCCTGCACTACTACGGCGAAGAGGCCGATCCGTTCGCCGCCGAGCAGCACCTGGAGGGATGCGCGGACTGCCGCACGCTGTACGGGTCGCTGCAGCGCGTCCTGAACGTAGTGGACTCGCTGCCCGTGCCGGAGCGCGGCCCGGAGTACGGCGCCCAACTCCGCGAGCGCCTCCAATCGCGGCTGGCGGCGGCGCCGGCTTCCTGGCCGCGATCGCTTTGGAACTGGCTCACTCCGCGCACGCCGCTGCGCGTCGCCGCGGCAACCGCGGCCTTTTCGCTGCTGCTGGCGGCCGCTTTCGTGGCTGGCCGTTTCTATCCGCAGGCGCAAAAGCTAAAGCCGGCTCCGATGGCCGCGGCCGATCCGCAGGTGCGGGAGCGCATCCTGCTGGTCGCGGTGGGCGACTACCTGGATCGCTCCCAGATGGTCCTGGTCGAGCTGGCCAATGCCCGCCCCGATGGTCCGCTGGACATCTCGGCGGAGCAGGCGCGCGCCGCGGACCTGGTCAGCGAGAGCCGGCTGTACCGGCAGACCGCGGCCCACACCGGCGACGCGGCGGTCGCCACGGTCCTCGAGGATCTGGACCGCGTGCTGCTCGAAATCGCCCACGGCCCTTCCAGCCTCTCGCCGGGAGAACTCGATAAGCTGCGTCAGCGGCTGGAAGCCGAAGGCATTCTGTTCAAGATTCGCGTTCTGGGCTCCAACGTCCGGAACGAGGAAGAGCCCGGCCCGGCAGGCCGGCAAAAACTATGAAAAAGGTTACCGACATGATCCACTCTCGCGTATGGTTCCCCCTGACTTTGATGCTGGCGGCGTCCGCCGTGCCGGCCCAGACGCCCCCGGCCGCGCCGCTGGCTCCGACGGAGCCGCTCTACCAGCTCGCCCCTCCAGCGCCGCCGGCCAGGCCGCTTCCTCCGGTTGCGCCGATGGCGCCGATGGCGCCACTCGCTCCGCTGGATGCGCCCGAGGCGTGGGAGCAGCTCAGGGCGTTCAAGCTGGACTCCGATGCGATGGAGCAGATGAACGCGTTCAAGATGGACGCCGAAATGATGAAAGGGCAGATGAAGGCGTTCAAGATGGACACCGCGCCCATGGCCTTCTTTCAAAACGCGGCCATGGCCGGCGTCCGCCGCGCGAACGATGACCGCCTCTACGAATCGGGCCTGAGCGCGCTCGACAATCACCGCTACGATTCCGCCCTGGAGGACTTCAACCAGGTGGCGGCGCACGCCGGATCGAGGGCGGATGGCGGATGGTACTGGAAGGCTTACACGCTGAACAAGCTCGGCCGCCGCGACGAGGCCATCGCCGCCATCGCCGAGCTGCGCAAGAGCTTCCCTGGCAGCCGCTGGCTGGACGACGCCAAGGCGCTGGAGCTGGAGGTCAAACAGCAATCCGGCCAGAGTGTTTCGCCCGAGAGCGAATCCGACGAAGAACTCAAGCTCATGGCGCTCAACGGCCTGATGCAGTCGGATCCCGAACGGGCGATTCCCCTGGTGGAGAACGTGCTCAAGGGCTCGAACCCCCCGCGCGTGAAGCAGCGCGCCCTGTTTGTTCTGGCGCAGAGCAGCTCGCCCGTCGCGCAGCAGACCGTGGAGCAGATCGCCCGCGGCGGCGGCAATCCCGACCTCCAGTTGAAAGCCATCAACTACATCGGCACCATGCGGCGGCGGCAGCAGGGCTCCACTACTGCCACGACGCCGCCCATCCTGCCGGAAATCTACGCCGCTTCGAACGACCCCAACGTGAAGCGCGCCATTCTGAATATCTACATGGCCAACCGCGACACCCCGCACCTCGCGGATGTCGCCAAGAACGAGAAGAGCCCCGACCTTCGCCGGGACGCTTTCGCTCACCTGGGCAACAACGCCGGCCAGCCGGAACTCTGGCAGATCTACCAGTCGGAGACATCGTCCGACGTGAAGGAGCAGATCCTGGGGTGCATGTACAGCAACGGCAATTCCGAGAAGCTGGCGGAAGTGGCGCGCACCGATAAGGATCCCAAGCTCCGGCGGGCGGCCGTCCGGGTGCTGTCGAGCCAGAGGTCCGCCACCTCCGGCGATACGTTCGTCTCCATCTACAACGCCGAGCAGGACCCGCAGAACAAGCAGGCCATCGTCGACGCGCTGGCCGGCCAGCATAACGCCAAAGCGCTGGTGGCGATCGCGCGCAACGAGAAGGACACCAAGATGAAGCTGCGCATCGTCGACCGGCTTTCCAACATGAAAGATAAAGACGCGCAGGACTACCTGATGGAGATCCTGTCCAAATGAAACGCGCGGCGTGCGTGCTGGCGCTGGTCCTGCCGCTTGCCGCGCAGCCCAAGCTGCTGGTGAACGCGCAGGTGAAAACGCTGCCGGCCGGCGCGGGCCTGGAGACGGCCTTCCGCGCGCTCCTGGCGGCTCAGCCGCAGCCGGCTTGGATCGGCTACAGCGTGCCCTCGGTCCGCACCAACCTGGGCTGCGAGTACGTCCGCGACAGTTTCACCATGCCCGGCGTGGTGCACCTGGAGCCCCCGGACCACGCCGTGATCCTGTTCCGCGTGGAAGCAAACGCCGTCAACCGGATTCGTTCGCTCTCGCCGGATTGCGAAATCGATGCGGGCGGGCTGCCATTCTACTGGCTGACGGATGTGCAGCCGGCCCAGAGCGTGGCCCTGCTCCTGACCTTCGTGTCCGGCCGCGACAGCGACAGCGCCGTCGGAGCCATCGCGCAGCATGCCGATCCGGCGGCCGACCAGGCGCTCGACCGCTTCCTCGCCGCGGGCCAGCCGAAATCGCTGCGTCAGAGGACCGTGACGTTGCTCGGTTCCACGCGCGGCCGCAACCCGGCGGTAGTCGCGACACTCCTCAAAGTGATCGAAAGCGATCCCGACACCGAGATGAAACGCCGCGCCGTCTCCGCGCTCCACTCGCTGCCCGACGGCGCCGGAATCCCGCTGCTGATTCAGCTTGTGAAGACCAGCAAGGATGCCGAGGTCCGCAAGCAAGCCATGTCGACTTTGGGCACGTCCCGCGACCCGCGCGCCACGGCATTCTTCGAGGAGATCCTCAAGCGGTGAGCATTCCGGCCGGCCGGCGCTCTACTTACCGGCGTCCGGGGCTTGATTCCCCAGCCGCCGGCGCTGGTCTCTCGTAAGCTGGGTTACGCGATCCGAGAGTTTCCTGCTGCGCGCCTTCTCGGCATTCAGGTCGGTCGTGAGCTTTTCCGTCTTCTTGGCGAGGCTGTCGCGTTCCTCGCGCACGGGATCGGGGAGAGGCGCCAGGCGGGGAGGAAGTTTGCCCAAGTACGTGGCCACTTCACTGGCACTCTCGCCGTTCGGGCCGTTGACCGTCAGGGTCAGATCGACCTGTTCCCCCTCGCGTCCATAGGTGAACGAGCCGGCCTGCAAGTGCGCCGCGTCCAAGGGGACCGAACGCGTCTCGGAAACGTCGTGAATGACCAGGGTGCCCCCCGTGGCGCCGCGCACGGTGGGGGCATTGCGGTCCCACAGGATCCACAACTGGCCGTCCGTATCGATGGTCCGAAGCCCGAGGTAAGGCGCGACGCCGGCCTGGAATGCGCCGCCCGGAGATGCCCCCGGCCGGAGCCATGCCGCGACGGGCGCCAGCCACACCTGACGCGTCTGGTATGCGCCGGCGCCGATGGCGAGGCCCGCCAGGATTGCCAGCACTACACTCCACCAGTTTCTGGATGATTCCGGCGCAACGTGGGTGAAGCTCGGCAGGAACGCTGGGACTGCCGGGACATCCGGCCGGGGCATTTCCTGCAGGCGATCGGGCGGATGGATTTGCTCCAGGGCCTGGGCGGGCGCTTCTTCCACCGCCTCCCGAACATCGCCATTCGCGCCGTTCCGGAGCGGCATCGGAATTGCGGGTTCTCGCCGCGTCACGGGAACGTCCGGGTCGCGCGGCGTGGTTGCCTCATCGGGACCCCGCGGCGCCCCCAACGGCTCCACGACAAACTCCCCGCGGCTGGACGCCCCATGAAAGGAGCCGTCCGCCTCCCGAAAGAAAAAGCCCGCGCGAGTGGGCTGAAACGTGTGGGGCTTCAGCACCAGGGCCACGTGCCAGGGTTCCGGGAAATACTGCTGATGAATCTCCTGATCGGGTTCGGAAAGCAGGATCTCGCTGCGAGTATGGGAGTGGTACCACCCCACTGGCTCCAGGCCGCCCGCCTCCCCGGAAATGGAGGCTAGCAGTTCCGCCAGCCGCACCTGGTCCTTCGGCGAGAGAGTGAACGACGGCCCGTAGGCGTGTTCGCAATCCAGAGGCCTGTAGTCCTGGATCGTCACCTTTCCGCCCGCGTGTTTGCCCAGAAGCAGGCCGCCGATTTCGGCGCCGCCCCGCGGAAGGGAGAAAAACGCCTCGACCACCGCCAACCGGATATCGTCAAGCACCCGCAAGGAATACTCCACCGTTACCGCGCACTGCGGCGCCTTCCAGGTAGCTACGTCGCTCGCGGTGTGGCTTTCCATCGAGTTCAGATTCCGCACCCCTGATTGTAGCCGTTCTGGAACGGCCCGTCAGCTAGTTAACGTCCTACAGGTTAGTACTAGATCGCCCCTCCGGCCAGGGGAGTGCCTCGGCCCGGCGCCTGCCCCCTGGAACAGTACCAGAAGGTACGCGCCAGCCGCCCGGCTTGACAGTCCCCCGTTTAATCCTGGCGGCCCTCAGTATAATGAAGTCGTGCCGAAATCCAGAGACGTCGAATTGCGCCTCCAGAAAACCGAGCAGCAGTTGCGCCTGTTCCAGAAGATCAGCCGCTTCATGGTTCGCGAGATGAGCCTTCAGGAAGTCCTGCAAGGCGTGGTCTCCCTGATGGTCGAGTTCACGGTGTGCGATTCCTGCCTGGTCTACCTGCTGGACGGGGAGGACCTGGTGTTGTGCGCTTCCAATACGCCGCACCCCTCCACCATCGGAAAACTCCGCATGAAATGGAGCGAGGGACTCACCGGGTGGGTGGCGCGCGAGCACCGCATGATCGCCATCGCGCGCGAGGCCTATAAGGATCCCCGCTTCAAAGCTTTCCGCGAGCTGGAGGAAGACACGTTCGAGGCGTTCCTCTCGGCGCCCATTATCGCGCGCAACCGCGTGGTCGGCGTCATCAACATCCAGCACCGCGCGCCGCACCAGCATACCGGCGGCGAGATGGAAGTGCTGACCACGGTAGGGGAGCAGATCGGCTGCGTGCTGGTGCTGGCGCGCATGGAACCGACCGCGGTGGAAACGGCCAACCATGTGGAACTGGTGCTTTCCTCAGGGCCCATTTCAATGAAACAATAGAAGCCAGAGTGACCTTCTCATCCTTTCGGCCGGTCGCCCTGTTGGCGGCGCTCACCGGGTGGCTGGCGCCGGCGCATGCCCAGCACTGGCAGTTACAGTATTTCTACGATAAGGACAAATCCACGCTGGTCCTTACCGACCTCCGCTTCACCTCGCCCTCGCGCGGCCTGGCGGTCGGAAGCATCGTGGAAGGCAAACATCACAAGCCGGTGGCGGTGGTTACCTCCGACGGCGGCGCCAACTGGCAGACCGTGGACCTGCAGGAACCGCCGGTTTCGCTTTTCTTCCTCAACGAGAATGTCGGCTGGATGGTCACTACCGACGGCCTGTGGCAGACCAGGGAATCGGGCAAGGACTGGCACAAAATCCGCGGGCTCCCCGCCGGAATTTTCCGCGTCTACTTCACGGACGAGAACACCGGCTACGCCGTCGGCGCCAAGAAGAAGGTGGTCCAGACCGACGATGGCGGCCAGCACTGGAAGCCTTTGGCTACCGCCGCGGAAACTCCCGGCGCCGAAAAGTACAGCGCCTACAACTGGATCGCATTCGCCACGCCGAAGCTCGGCATCATCACCGGGTGGAACATTCCGCCGCGCCTGTTCCCCCAGCAGTTCCCCGACTGGATGGCGCCGGAGGAGGCGGTCAATCGGCGCGACACGCCTCACCTCTCCTACTCGCTGGTCACCAGCGACGGCGGCAAGACCTGGAAGGCCGGCTCCGCTTCCTTGTTCGGAGAGGTGACGCGCATCCGCTTCAACCCCAGCGGCAAAGGACTGGGCCTGGTGGAGTATTCGAACGCCTTCCGCTACCCGTGCGAGGTTTACCAGATCGACTGGGCGACCGGCAAGAACGAAACCATTTATCGCGACCGCCGTTTCGCCGTCAGCGATATCTGGCTCTCCAGCGACGGCACGGCCTGGCTCGCGGGGGTCGAGGTGCTGGGCCAGCTCCGCAGCGTGGTTCCCGGGAAGGTGGAGGTGCTCAGGAGCCGCGGCACGGATTACACGGTGTGGGCCAAACTCGATGTGGACTATCGCGCGACGGCCAACAACGTTGTCTTCTCCGCCATAGACGACCGCAATATCTGGCTGGCGACCGACAACGGCATGATCCTGAAGCTGGCGCAGTAGCCGCCGGAACAAGAGCGCCCCGCCTCGTTTTATTCACAGATAATTCACGCGAGTCGTCCTGTAACCAACTCGAAACACAGTAGATAAATATTGTTGAAATAAGGTGTTTAGGGGCACAAAAGCTGTTGACGGCCCGCGGCTTTCGCGCCATACTGCGAAAGGTTCCAAGAGGTTTGAGGAACAGCAAGCCTCCGGAAACGTAGCGGACCTGGAACGTTGATCCGCAGCCGGGAAACTAGCGATAGATAACGGCGGCGGGGAGCGATAGGAGATCGGGCGGATTCGGAAGGCGGGCCGGCGGGCGGCAAATCCTGTTGAACGCTTTGATCCGGAGGGATGTAAGAGTCCCGAAGGGGAGTGGAGGCGGGAGGCGCAGCCAGCCAGGCGAGTCGTAGAGACCGCAACGGGCCAGAAGCGTTGAAGCAGCCTAGATCCGGGGCGAACCGGTCGAGGCGGCGGAGCGGAAAGGTCGAACGGGCGGAGAAGCGATAAGCCAGGGAGCGAAGTAGCAGGCCGGGAACTTTGACCCCGGAATGGAGGCTCTGAAAGGGGCAGCCGTTGCGGGCGAGGGAAAGGCCGTTACGAGCAACCGGTCCCGGGCAAGAGGCAGAATGCGGCGCGCTTTGAAGCGTTAATCCGGTATTCGGGGAAAGACGGATATCGGGGAGCAGAGAGGCAAAGCGTCCGGCGCTCTTGTTTGCGAAGCTCGGTGCCGTGCATG
>Ga0316363_10003011_pt1 | contig 12349 bp, 10 predicted proteins | sample Sb_taG_3_FD_200459 | JGI IMG/M metagenome (GOLD analysis project Ga0316363, IMG submission 200459) | Peat soil microbial communities from Weissenstadt, Germany - Sb_50d_a_PC metaG (v2) (version 2) | ecosystem: Environmental > Terrestrial > Soil > Wetlands > Peat | place: Germany: Weissenstadt...
CTCTTTGAATTTTTGCTTTTGCCGCGCCGACATCATGCTGAAAGCCATGTTCAACATGTCTTCGGCAGACACACGCGCCTGATCGGTCAGCGGCACTAGATCGCCATCGATGCGCAGGTGAGGATAGTTCCCGACCTTCAAATGCAAGTCAGAAGCGCGGCGCTCCATGGCGATGCGGAGCAAGTCGTCGATATTCATGCAGACGGGACTCCAGCTACCTGCCTATCATGACCCGAACCGCCTCCGCGTACGAGATGACGGAAGTAACGGCACCATTGGCCGCTGGCTTGGCCTTTCTGGCTTCTGGCAGCTGGAAAGCTGGCTGCGAGTTCCCAGCTGCCTCTAACCTGTCGTCTGAGCTTGTATGCCTCCGCCAGGCACTCTCTCGATGCCGCTGGCTCGCATGGACGCCTCTACGCCGCTGCCTGAAAAGGCTCGTCGTAACTGCCTCCGTAGATCGAGGGCACCTTCGATCCCATGGGACGCAGATAAGTAGCCAACTCGCCCCGATGATGAATGCTGTGATTGTTCAGAAATCCCAGATAGAACGCCGCCGGGAAGTTGAAGACGAAAAACTGCACCGGGGTCAGCAACTGTTCCGCCGAAAGGGCGCGAACTCGATCCAAGCCGCGTTTCATATTGCTGTCGTACCAATCCACCACCTCAGCAATTGTCTTGGGCTTTTCTACCTTCGCCGGAGCGGACATGTCGAACTTCAGATCCGCGATACTGTTCAGGAAGTGGACGTCGGTGCTCGCGATATGCCAGGCCAGTTCCCACGCCGTGCGCGCGTGGGGGTCTGGCCGATAGTCCCTCTTCCCATCGGGGACGGCCGCTAAAACTCTCTTGGTAATTTCAACTTCTCGGGCAAGACCATCAACCATCATGGCGCGATAGCCCAGGACAAATTCGGGCGTGGGGGCAGACATAGCAGTTCTCCTTCGGGCTGGGGGTTAACGAAAAGAACGAGGTCGCCTGTGATCAGGCGCGTTTAACTATAGTTCAAGGCTACAGGAAGAGCAAACGCTCTCTCTAGACAATCAGCGACGTACGACAAGCTACAGAGTTACACGCTCACCGGCAGCTTCGCTCCCACCGTAACCGGCGTCAGCCAATCATAGCGATCGGCCTTCTCGCCGCGGACGATGCCGTAAAACTCTGCCTGCAGAGACTTAGTCATGGGGCCGAGCTTGCCCTTGCCCACCGTGATTTTGTCGACCGAGCGAATGGCTGTGATTTCGGCGGCGGTGCCGGTGAAGAAAACTTCATCCGCAATGTAGAGCGACTCCCGCGGAATCTGCTGCTCCACGATCTTGATGCCGAGGTCGCGCGCGATCTGCAACACCGAGTCGCGCGTGATGCCCGGCAGCACGGAGTTGCCAAGCGGAGCCGTGTGCAGCACGCCATTGCGGACGACAAACAGATTCTCGCCCGAGCCTTCGCTGACGTAGCCGCTCACATCCAGCGCGATGCCTTCCGCGTAGCCGTTGACGATCGCTTCCATCTTGATCAGCTGCGAGTTCATGTAGTTCGCGCCAGACTTGGCCATGGCGGGCAGAGTGTTGGGCGCGATCCGCGTCCAGGAAGAAATGCAAACATCCACTCCCTCACTAGCGTCAGTCCCCAAATATTTTCCCCAAGGATAATTCACGATATAGACTTCGATGGGGGAGTTGAAGGGGTTGACGCCGGCTTCGCCGTAGCCGCGGAGAACGACGGGGCGGATGTAGCAGGGCCACACGCCGTTGTGTTTCACCAGGTCGATCATGGCGCGTACGAGCTCGTCGCGGGTGAAGGGGACGTCGGTGCGGTAAATGCGGGCGGAATCGATGAGGCGCTGCATGTGTTCGGGGGCGCGGAAAATCGCGGGGCCGCTCGGCAGCACGTAGCAGCGAATGCCTTCAAACACCGAAGAGCCGTAGTGCACAACGTGAGACATCACGTGGAGCGTTGCGTCGTCCCAGGCGATGAACTTGCCGTTGTGCCAGATTTTTTCCGTCTTCTGAATCGCCATGCAGACTCCTTCGGTATAAAGATTCGCGGAAGCGGCTGGGGATTCTCCGACTGATCAATGATCGAAGAAATTCGTCTTCCAGAATGGAATTATAACGTGGAAGCGGGCTTGCCCAACGAAATCAGGGGATCACATCCCGGACGAATCACCCTTGTCGAATCGGTCCAATTTTCGCTGCCCAGCCCCTAAAGGGGCGGCTGAGTTCGAACTTTCGGCATCGCTAAAGCGATGCCCGGATACGAATCGCACTTGCACCACGGACGGTTAGCGAATCGCAAGGATGTTGTTGGCGACGCACGCACCTTCACCGGCAACGATGAGCCGCATCGTAATGTGTTCCGCTTTGTAGTGATGGCTGCGATGCAACAGGTACACGACTCCAACTCCCGCGCCAAAGCCTAAAGCGGACCCGGCAGCCTCTCCGGCTGCACCACGCGTCACGAAGGGGCGCATGATCGGATTGACTTCGCGGAGACCCTGGTTCAGGCCGCGCTGAGTGGTGACGGCGTCGGCGGCGACCAGTCCGGCTAAGATGCTGACGTTCACCTTGTTTTCGACCGTCCAGAAAGGACGTTGGCTGGGCGCATCAGGAAGGGCGGAAGTGCTCGCCGTGAAACTCTGTGCCTGCACAGCAACGCTCAGCAAAAGAATCGAGAGGAGGTATTTCATCTGGTCTCCCGTAATTAGTCGTTATGTAAGGTGAGAGTAAGTCAGAAGAACACGATAGTACATGGCCCATCTCGTGGGGATCAGTGGCCCTTTGGTAAGAGTAACTTTACGGCTCTGGCAAGTTACTCGCGATGGCTCTCAGCCTCTGAATGGGCTGACAACAGGGTGTTTGGCCTCGCTGAAGCGGTACCCTGATACGGAACAATTTGCACTTGTTCCGCAGCTACCAGCAGATTCTGCCGGACTTACGACGCGATCGAAGTCGTGCCTTTGGCTGGAGTACGGGTCTTTCCCGTCGCGATGTTAGTAACTATTACCTTAGTTCGCATGAAGGCGTCGATTTTCTGTCGCTATGCGAATGGTGAGGCGAGCCCAGTAGAAATCGAGTCGCAGTCGACTGCGCGGTAGAGAGAGCAGGCAGGTATCTTTCCGACGGTACAGACGCATCCGTCCGCGGAATACCCCCGCCCAAGCAGAACTTGGACGGGATACCTTCGAGAGTAAGGATGGACGCGCTAATCTGCGCCACCCGCCACCCTTGACTTGAGCCCAGCGTTGGCGTACGGTCTTGGGCCGTGCGGGAGGTTGCATTTTCCGTGCAGTTCGTTTTGCGTAGGATCGGGATGACACCAGGCGTCGAGTTGCTGGCCTCTTACTGGACGATCTCGGCAGGCCTTCCTCACACGGACCGGGAGTATAGTCCGTTCGATTTCAAAGATCGTGTGGAATCGGCTGCCAGAGCGGGTTTCAAGGGCTTTGGCATCTGGCATGCCGACCTCGAACATGTTCTCGAAAAGTACCGCCTCCAGGAAATGAAGCAGATCCTCGATGACAACGGCATCCAACACGTGGAGTTGGAATTCCTGACGGACTGGTTCCTGGAGGGGGAACGAAAGGAGTCATCGGACATCCGAAAAGCAAGGTTGTTCGACGCCGCCGAAGCGCTCGGCGCGCATCATATCAAGGTTGGCGATTTCTTCCAGGAGCAATGCTCTCTACTGTGCCTCATCGATGCGTTTGCCATTCTCTGCGAGGAGGCCGCACAACACGGTACAAGAATCGGCTTCGAGCTTATGCCCTTCGCCATGATCCGAACGCTGGAGGAGTCGCTGGCGATGGTGAAGGGCGCAGGAGCACACAACGGCGGAATCGTGATCGATCTGTGGCATGTGGTGGAACTCGGCATTCCGTATGAAGAAATCTGCCGCGTGCCTCTGGAATGCGTGGTCGGCGTGGAGTTGAACGATGGGACGGTTCACTCGCCTTGGAGTCTGCACGAGGATACGATCCATCACCGGCGTTTCTGCGGCGAGGGAGACTTTGGTGTCCGGGGCTTCGTTCAAGGCATGCAGAAGGCGGGCTACGCGGGCCCTTGGGGGATTCAAGTTTTGTCCGCGGAACTACGGACGCTGCCGCTCGAGGAGTTGACGACGCGCGCGTTTCGCACGACGATGGCGCAGTTTCAGTAGAATGCTCGGAGATCCGGGGCATACTTTTGTGTTGTCATCCTTATCACTCCGCCCGCTGGTGCGGGATGATACGGGAAGGACCAGGTTTTGTCATTAGGAGCGAAGCGAAGGGCCACGTATTTGAATTCGTGATGCAGAGGTCCTTCGCTTTGCTCAGGATGACAGTTGGAGTTTATGCTGCGAACTTGCGGGCCATGACACCATAACCATGATCCAGAATCCTGCTCTCCCGAACCCGAAACACCGGCCGTGGCCAGACTCACTCGATGCGCTCGTAGCGGCGCCGGCCCACCATCAACTGTTGCTGGAAGACCAGCGGGTGCGCGTTCTTCATACCCGCATTGCGGCGGGAGATGTAGTTCCGCTGCACACTCATCGATGGGGTGGCATCGCTTGCTTGCTGAGTTTCGGCCATTTCATCCGGCGGGATGAGAGGGGCGAGATTCTGTTCGATAGCCGCCAGGCGGGAGATCCGCCGAAGATCCCCTGCGCCCAGTGGCTGCAACCGCTTGCGCCGCACACGGTGGAGAACCTGGGACCGTTGGAGATCAGCATCCTTATCATTGAACTCAAAGATCTCTTATGAGGCTGAGAACATGTTTGCGGGCGTGGCCCTTGTAAGCGAAACGAATGGTTTGCAAATGGAACGGACGTTCGATAGAATTTGCCGCGCATGACACGACTCAGCGACGGCCTGGTTTATGAGATCGGCTCATGAGAGCAAACGATTACTTGGATCGCAAGATCGAGACGGCGACAGCAAAGGAGACCGCTAGTCTGCAACAGGCACTGCTCGCACGGCAACTCGACTACTTGTTTGCTCGATCCGAGTTCTATCAGGAAAAGTGCCGTGCCGCCGGGATTCGTCGCAAGGACTTTCGCAAGTTGCGTGACTTGGTCTGTTTCCCCTTCACGACGAAGGAAGAATTGCGCGTGAGCCAAGCGGCGCATCCGCCTCTGGGACGGCATATCGCCGCCGACTGGCATGACGTGATTCGCGTCCACAGCTCGACTGGGACCACCGGCAAGCCCAGCTTCGTCGGAATCACGCGCCGCGACGCAAAGGTGTGGACGAGGCTGACGGCGCGATCGTTCTACACGCAGGGGCTGAGGCGCACCGACGTCGTGATTCACGCGGCGGGCCTCACGCTGTTCGTGGCGGGATTGACTTCGAAGGATGCGATCGAATCGGTGGGCGCGGTGTTTGTTCCTCTGGGCCCAGGCGCATCGGAGAAGGCGCTGACGATCATTCCGCTGCTGGGCGCGAATGCGATGCATTGCACTCCGTCCTATGCCGCGTTCTTTGCGGATTTCGTGCGGGAAGCGGGCATGGATCCGCGAGAACTGGGATTGAAGAAACTGTTCTGCGGAGCCGAGCCTGGAGCCGGTATCCCTGCGGTACGCGCCAAGCTGGAGCAGGACTGGGGCGCGCGAGTCACGGAGGGACTGGGAAATGCCGACATGGCGCCCATCATTTTCAGTGAATGCCCGGAGCAGTCTGGGATGCACTTCAACGGGCCGGATGCGGTGGTCGTGGAGATCGTTGGTCCGCAGACCGGCGAGAGCCTTCCGCTCGAAGCGGGCGTAACGGGGGAACTGGTGTACACGAGCTTGCAGCGGGAGTGCGTTCCCCTGCTGCGTTTTCGCACGCGCGACCGGGTTCGGGTGTTGGGTACTTCTTGCGCGTGTGGCCGTACGGGTTTCAAACTGCGTTGCATCGGGCGTACGGACGACATGCTGATCGTGCTGGGGGTGAATGTTTTTCCCTCGGCGATCAAAGATGTGGTTTCGAGTTTCCATCCGGCGACGACCGGAGAAATTCAAATCGTACTGGACAAGCCGGGGCCCGGAGTCGCGCCGCCGCTGAAAGTTGTCGCAGAATGTTGCGGCGAGCCCGCGGCTTCGGCTGCGCTCAAGCTGGCGATTGAGCGCAAGATCAAAGCGACACTGAGCGTTTCGACGTCGGTCGAACTGGTGCGTGCAGGCACGTTGCCGCGCTACGAGATGAAAGGGCAACTGGTGAAAAGGGCGTACGAGGACAAGACGGCAGTTGCTGCCGAGGCTCGGCAGACATAGCAGGTTGCGGAAAAAGTCGAATGCCGATGCCCAGCCCGGGAAGGGGCATCTCATTTCCCGTAGAGACGCGGCTTGCCGCGTCTCCCTAGACGAGGCAAGCCCCGTCTCTCCAAGCGGAAGAACTTATGTTTGTGAATCGCATTCGAATCCGGGTCGAGTTCGGAGATTGTGACCCGGCCGAAATCGTCTTCTACGCCAACTATTTCCGCTGGTTCGATCAGTGCACCTCGGCGCTGTTTCATGCGGCGGGACTTCCTCTGCGGCAACTGTTCAAATCCCATGGCGTCGTCGGCATTCCGCTGGTGGAGGCGCGGGCGCGGTTTATCATTCCGTCCACGTATGGCGACGAACTGGTGGCGGAATCCTGCGTCACCGAATGGAGACAAAGCAGTTTTATAATCAGCCACAGATTCCTGCGCGATGGTGTATTGGCCCTGGAGGGCTGGGAGACGCACGTGTGGGCGGCCGCCCATCCTTCCGAGGCTCACCGGATGAAGAGCGTGCCTCTGCCCCGGGACGTGATCCGGAAACTTTCGGGCACGAAGAAGCGTCCGGGACGGAAGAGGCTGCGGAAAAACTAGTCGAGGGCGCAAAAAAGCGCACCTCGGGCGCTAAAGCACGGACACATTTTCAACGACTTAACGGCACGAGTAAACTCGTGCCCTTCCCAAAGCCCAATTCGACCAGAGCTCTTCCACAGCCTGGGAAGAGGTAAGACGCACGGCGGGTCGGAACAAGGAGAGGTATGCGCGAGCTTAACGTTGGAGTTGTTGCGGTCGTTCTCGGTGTTCTGATTTTCCAGGGATACAACCTCTCCACTGCGCGAGAAACGAAGTCTCAGGCGGCGGCGTCAGCAAGCGTGAGCGATGCACAGATCGTGAAGGCCGAGAGTCAGCCGGGAAACTGGCTGACATACGGGCGCACGTATAGCGAGCAGCGCTTCAGCCCGCTGCGCGCCATCAACCACCACAGCGCATTCCGACTCGGCTTGGCGTGGTACTTCGATCTCGATACCCGCCGCGGGCAAGAAGCCACACCCATCGTTGTCGATGGCGTGATGTATTTTTCCACGGCATGGAGCAAGGTGTTTGCGCTGAACGCCGCGACGGGCGCTCGCCTCTGGTCCTACGATCCAAGAGTGCCGAGGCAGTGGGGCGCAAACGCATGCTGCGATGTGGTGAATCGCGGCGTCGCCGTTTGGCAAGGGAAAATCTACATTGGGACTCTCGATGGCCGACTGATCGCGCTTGACGCCGCTACCGGCCAACCGGTTTGGGATCAGCTGACGATCGATCCGCAGTGGCGCTACACGATCACGGGTGCGCCGCGCATCGTGAAGGGCAAAGTGATTATCGGCAACGGAGGCGCCGAGTTCGGCGTGCGCGGCTACGTGTCGGCTTACAACGCGCAGACGGGCAAGCTGGCGTGGCGCTTTTATACCGTGCCCGGCGACCCCTCGAAACCGTTCGAGCGCCCGATTCTCGCGCAGGCCGCCAAGACGTGGACTGGCGAATGGTGGAAGATCGGGGGCGGCGGCACCGTTTGGGACGCCGTGGTCTACGATCCGGAGCTTGATCTCCTGTACATCGGCGTCGGCAACGGCGGACCGTGGAACGAGAAGTACCGGAGTCCGAAGGGCGGCGAGAATCTTTTCACTTGCTCTGTCGTTGCGCTCAAGCCGGACACCGGGGAATACGTTTGGCATTATCAGGAAAATGCAGCTGACGACTGGGACTACGATTCATCGGAACAGATCATTCTGGCCGACATCCCCATCGAAGGCAAACCACGGAAAGTGCTGCTGCACGCTCCGAAGAACGGGCTTTTCTATGTCATCGACCGGGAGAACGGGGCGCTGATTTCAGCGAAGCCCTTCACTTTTATCAACTGGGCTACCGGGGTCGACATGAAAACCGGGCGCCCGATTGAAAGCGACATGGCGCGCTACCCCCGCGTCGACGCGCCGCCGATTGTTCCCGGGCCTTTGGGCGCGCACAATTGGCAGCCGATGTCCTACAGTCCGCTGACGGGCCTGACCTACATTCCCGTCAATGAAGTCGGATTCAACTACAAGTCGCAGGAAGACTTCGAGTTCAAGAATTTGGCGGGGAATTTCGGCATCGACATGGTAGCCGCGGGAATGCCGCAGGATCCCAAGATCAAGAAGTCCATTCTCGACAGCGTCAAAGGGAAATTGGTCGCGTGGGATCCGGCGCAGCAGAAACAGGCGTGGGCGGTGGAGCGGCCGGGACCGTGGAATGGTGGAACACTCGCCACGGCTGGGAATCTCGTTTTCGAAGGCACGGCCGCTGGGCGCTTTGAAGCGTATCGCGCTGATACGGGCGAGAAGGTTTGGTCGTTTGACGCGCAAACCGGCGTGATGGCAGGCCCCGTGACCTATACCGTGAATGACGAGCAGTACGTCGCGGTGCTCGCCGGCTGGGGCGGAGTTTTCCCGCTGGTCGGGCGAAGTTTCGTTCAAGTCAGGACGAGTGCGCAATGTCAGCCGGATGTTGGCGTTCAAGCTGGATGGGAAGGCGAGCCTCCCGCCGCTGCCGTTGCTCGAAGAACCTATTTTGAATCCGCCCGCTTCGACCGCGAGCGCGGCTGCGATTCACCACGGGGAGGTAGTCTACCAGCGCTTTTGCTCCGGATGCCACGGCGATGTTGCAGTCAGCGGTGGAGTGCTACCGGATCTTCGCTACTCCACCACGCTGGCGAACGAGCGATGGTTCAAGATTGTTCGGGACGGCGCATATCAATCGCTTGGCATGGTGTCGTTTAGCAAGGAAGTATCGCAGCAAGATGCGGCTGACGTTCGCGCCTACGTCATCTTCCGCGCCAATGAGAGCGTGAGCGAGGCGAAGGCTGCCGCAACAAAAGACGCGCAAGAGGCTAGCCCCAAGAAGTAAGCCTCCGAAATCAGTGGAGAGACGGGCGCCACCACCTGACTGACGTCGCTCCTCGATTTTGGGGTGGCGCAGCGATTCAGTGTTGCGATAACCAGGTTGTTTTCAGCACCGGCTTTACCCGTTGAGAAATGTCACCGGACCACAACACGGCTGTTTATCTGCTTGGACTACACCAATACAACTACCGCGGTAGACTCGGAACGACCACCACGGAGATGGCCGAAGTTTGTGGTATAAGTTCAAGTTTGATGTCGATAACCTTGAAACGCCCGCTCGGCAGGTGCCCGAATCGCGTACACGCTCGCCCGTCAGGAGCTGTTATGTTTCGTTTCCGTGCGGTCCTCCTTGTTTGCGCCGCTGCGTTGTTTTGCGCATTGGCCGGTGCCGCCCAGTCTTCGTCTGCAGAAAAATCCCAAGGCGGCCCGGACAAGAACGCGAACGTTATTAAGGTGGGTATAACGGTCATGAAGAACACGGCGGTGCGTTCCGTACCCGTGACCCTGGAGCGCGACCGCTTGGTCAGCGCCATTAACCAGACGAAGCCGCCGAAGCACTCAAAGAACAGCGCCAAAATTCAGGCGGTTGCCCTGGACAGTTCTTCACCGAACGCCGCGAACGCGCAGGCGCGCGATCTGGGCTGCGATTACGTGGTGTTTACCAATCTGACCGACCTGCGGGAGTCAGGCGATCCCGCACCACCGCCCCGGCCCGGCGAAGTCCGCATTGGCCGCGATCCCGTGGCCAACGATCCCTCGGTGTTTAACCGTCACGAGGTGCAGCGCTACGCCGTGATGGAGTTTCAGCTATTTCGCTTGGATGATCCCACCCCGCGCTTCGACACTTCCGCCAGCGCTCACGAGGCCACAACCGAGGACGGAATCGTGTCCATATTGATGGACCGCGTTGCCAGCCGGGTCGTCGGCGAAATCCGTAGCAACAACACTCGGTCCCCAATGGAATAGCCGACCTGTCCTCGATAGCTGTCGTAATCAGGCGTGGGTGTTGAAAAACTCTTTTCAGGGAATTTCACCAACGAGATTCGTTTGCAAGTTATTGAATGTTCGTTCGCCGTAGGCGCTGAAATTCACTGAAGTTACTGCTTTGGTTCCTTTTTCAACAGCCACAGGCGATCTCACCAATTACTCTCGTTCGCCGTGAACGTCATCATACGCTTTTCTGTTGATGAGGGTCCGAACCACGGCTGCAAGAAGGGCGCCCGTCTCCATCTGCGTGAACCCTACTTCGCACTTTGCCGTGCCAACTCGCGCTCGATGATTCGGCGCGCATGCACTCCGCCGGCATCGATCTTGAAGTTGAGAAGCTCGCGGTCCGGGCGACGCAGAATGTTGTCCTGTTGCGCTTCGAGGATCTCCGTGTCTTCGGCAAACACCGCGGCTTGACCGTCGCGAATACGAAACGTCAGGCCGCGGTCGTCCGTCTGAAAATTGCGCACCATGCCCCAGTGATACCAGGTGGAAGTTTCGCTTTCCGGGGTCATCAGGTTGACGACAATTCCGGTCACGCCTTGGGAGCGGTCTCCGTCCGGCGCGCCGGTTCCTGCCAGCGCCACTCCCACGTCTATCATGACGTTCGCCGGCAAAGTGAAATTGCAAATCTGCCAGCGGTCGCACTTCTCAAACGACTGCAGATTCGCCGCCCAGAACGGCGGCGGATCGATGTTGTGCATCCAGCGCGTGACGCGCACCGAAGTGGCGTCGGACGTGACCTTGATCGGGGCTTCGAGAATTTCGTGTTGGCCGATGCTGGAGGGATGCACGAACGTCTCGTGCGATAAGTCCATCAAGTTATCCACCAGGAGTTGGTAGTTACACTTGAGATGGTAAGTGCTGCCTTCGAAAACCCAGTTCGGGTCCGAGCACCAGGAAAGATCTGGAATTCGTTTCTCGTCAGCCAACGCCGGGTCGCCGATCCATACCCAGACGAAGCGGTGCTTCTCGGCGACGGGGTAGGTTCGAAGCTTGGCCTCTTTGTGAATCCCTTCCTGGCCTGGCATCCAGACGCACTGGCCACCGTGGTCGAAGCGCAACCCATGGTACTTGCAAACCAAGTGCTCGCCCTGCAAAAAGCCCTTGGAGAGAGGCAGTAGCCGGTGGGGACAACAATCTTCAAAAGCGGAGAGCGCACTGCTGGTCTGACGATAGAGAACGATGGGTTCGCCGCAAACGATGCGTCCGAAGGGCGAGCGTCTGATCTCGTGATCCCACGCCACCGCGTACCAGTAGCCTTGCAAAAACATTGGACCCCCTGAGTTCGCTTTATGGCACGAACCGGACGGGCGAGGGCGCCCGTCGCTCCATCGCCTTACAGTCCGGCGTCGTATGGATCGCCGGCCGTGATGAAAAAGTTGATGTTTACAGTCGCCAAATCCAGCGGTGGAAACTTCGCTTGGAATCGCGCGTCGGATAACTTCCCACGACCGTAGCTTTGATATTCGGATTCATGTCGACTCCTGCCTCGCGGTGCAGACTGCCGGTTGGAGCGCCATCATACTCCCGCGCAGCACCACTTCGTAAAAGGCACTTCAAAGTAACCGAGTAAGGGCACGGAAAAGTAACCAACTATCTCGCAACATACCATTTCTGACGGCAATAGTTTCCACTTGTAGTCTGGCTCGGACTTGGATTACAGTGATCCCCGTTTCGTTGCCCTGGTGGAACGCGGCGAGCCGGGGTGGGGCCGCCGAGCCAACTTGTTTCGATGATGCGCCGTTCGTGGAGGTATTCGTGTATCGCAGTGATGTAGTCGGGAGTCTCTTGCGTCCCGCGTATCTAAAGGAAGCCCGCGACCAGTTCGCGGCGGGCAAGCTCGCGGACGCCGCGTTCAAGAAAGTCGAAGACCGGGCCGTCGATCAATGCATCGACCTGCAGATTCTCGCCGGCATGGAAGTGATCACCGACGGCGAGGTGCGCCGCTACGCTTTCTACGGACACTTGATTGACGCCGTCGAAGGCTTCGACAAATACGGCGGCTGGGCAATTCCTTTCCGGGACGAAAAGGGCGAGCAGTTGGTTTTGCCGCGCCCGGTGGTCGTGTCCAAGCTGCGTCGCAAACGGCCGCTCTGCTCCGAAGAATTTACCTACGTGCGCGCGCGCACCAAGCACCCGGCCAAAACCACCATGATCAGCGCGCAGCAGGCCGCGGCTTACTACGACAGCAAGAAATCCGCCGGGGCTTATGCGACCGTCGAC
>Ga0316363_10003036_pt1 | contig 12283 bp, 12 predicted proteins | sample Sb_taG_3_FD_200459 | JGI IMG/M metagenome (GOLD analysis project Ga0316363, IMG submission 200459) | Peat soil microbial communities from Weissenstadt, Germany - Sb_50d_a_PC metaG (v2) (version 2) | ecosystem: Environmental > Terrestrial > Soil > Wetlands > Peat | place: Germany: Weissenstadt...
CCCAGCTTCGAGATGTGCCCCGGCCTGCTCGAAACACGATTCTATGCGGCTCGCAGCATTCCCGCATTCGCTTACGGACCAGGATTGCTGACAGTGTCTCATGGGCCGAACGAGTTCGTTCCAATTTACAACATTTCTCAATGCGCGTTGATCTACGCGCTTACAGCGGCGGAGATGTTGCGCTAATAGATAGCTGGCAACTGGTAGAAGTGGTACCCGATCCGATCACTGTCGGTTAACGGGCGATCCGTCAGTTGAGAAGTTGATACCGGCAGAAATCTCAATTTCAAGCTACTCCCACCATTGATCCGCATGGTCTCCATGGCAAGCTAACGCACCTTTCCTCCAACGTCGCAGCAAATCGAAACATATGTCAACTTGGAAAGACCGGCCTCGGAACGATGCCGAGCAGTCGATTTTTATGTGGCGGATGGCAACCGAGAAATGTCGTTCCAAAGAGGTGTTCGTGAAGCACGACAACATAACCGACATCTACACATATATGAGAGCTCACGCGAGTCTCTTGGGAGAGCGCATTCTGCAGGAGTATCCGGCACTCCACCAATTCGACGATGCAGTTTCATCACGGATTGAAGGGCTGTTACGAACGCCTTTCCCCGCGCAGACCATCGCCATTATGGGAGTGGCCAAACGTTGGCAGCAGGCGCGGACATCCATGGTGGTCGCGGAATGCGGTACCGGCAAGACACTGATCTCGCTGGGAGCGATCCATGTTCATAGCCGAGGGATCCCTTTCACTGCATTAGCCATGGTTCCACCACACCTGGTCGAAAAGTGGGCGCGCGAAGCATTTCTGACATTGCCGGGGCTACGCGTGTTCCTGATCGATGATTTGCGAAATGGTGGCGACGAGAACAAATCCCACGGCGTGAACGAGGTGCGGTTGAGGCAGGGACGCATCGTGCGGGAAGGGTTGCATACCACGTTGAGCGAGTTGCGGCTGCGCAAGGATTCGCCGAGTTCCCGTAAACGCTGGCTGTCGCTCTGCGGGAGACCATCCCTGTTTATCGTCGGACGTGAGCGAGCCAAGCTGGGTTACTTCTGGCGCCATGCTTACCGGGTACCACATTCTGGACCATACGTTGGCTGCATAGTGAATTCGGACACGGGCAAACCGGTGATCGTGGACGATAGCCGATTAACGGCAGCTGAGTTTGAGAAGGTCAAGATTGCCGAGACCATTGAGACCAGGGGAGAGAAGTCTTGTCGCCCGCTGCACAGCCCGCTCTGGCAGGCGGACTCGGACAAGCTCCGCCGCATGGCCCCGATCGAATTTATTGGGCGCTACATGCCGGAATGGTTTGACTATGCGATTTGCGACGAGATTCACCAACTTGCTGGCGATACCGCACAAGGAAATGCCTTGGGCACTCTGGCCTCATGCACCGACCGGATCGTCGGGCTAACCGGCACGCTGCTGGGCGGCTATGCAGACGATCTGTTTAATACGCTATTCCGTCTCGAAGCGAGACGGATGAAGGAGCATGGCTACGAATGGGGCACGACGGGGCGCAGTTCCTTCATTCAGGATTACGGCGTTCTGGAAACCATCACCAAGGTAGAACCTGCCAACAATGCCTGCTCCAAGGCCAAAGCGACCAGCACGGTCCGACGCAAGCCGGGAGCCTCACCGCTGCTGTTTGGCGAATTCCTCATGCAGCTGTGTGCCTTTCTGTTTCTGGAAGATATCTCAGGGGAACTGCCGCCATACGAGGAAACCTATCTGAGCGTGCCGATGGACGCTCCTATGCAGGAAGCGTACCGCGAGCTCGAAGAGGACATGCGGAAGGCGTTGAAAGCGCACCGGGGCAACCGATCCGTTCTGAGCACAATGCTCAATACTCTGCTGCTGTATCCCGATCATCCCTACGGGATTGGGACGCTGTACGGTACCGAGTTCGATCCTGAACTCAAGCGCAGGGTCCGATTCGTTATTGCAGAACCCCGCGACCTTCCCGACGACCGTATCTATTCCAAAGAACGCAAATTGATCGAGGAGATCAAGAAAGAGCTGGCGGAGGGACGGCGGTGTCAGGTCTTTGCCGTGTACACGCAGAAGCACGACGTTACAGCCAGGCTTCAACGAATCCTGAGCAACGAAGGGCTCCGCACGGCAGTCTTGCGCGCGAGCGTGGACACGTCCAAGCGCGAGGCCTGGTACGCCAGGCAGGTCAAAGACGGAGTCCAGGTGGTGATCTGCCATCCCAAGCTGGTGGAGACGGGCCTCGATCTGCTCGACTTTCCCACAATCATTTTCTACGAATCTGGATACTCGCTACACACCTTGCGGCAAGCCAGCCGCAGGTCCTGGAGGATCGGACAGCGCCGACCGGTGCGCGTGAAGTTCCTTTGCTCGGAAGGGACGATGCAGACATCGTGTTTGCGCCTGATGGGCAAAAAGCTCCTTGTGGCTCTCACTATGGAAGGCAAGTTTGCCGGCGAGGGATTGCAGAGCATTGATGAAGACGATGACATGCTCTCGGCGATGGCGCGGGAGCTGGTCGAAAGGAATGGTATTGGCGAAACCGCCGACTCTATTTGGAGAGCCCTCAGTACAGAACATCAAAAGCTATTTCCGAGCAATTCTCACAGCCACGATGATGCCTCATCGATCGAAATGCCGGGCATTCTGTTGGATACTCAGTCTGCCCCCGCGAGTCTTGTTGAAGGAGCCATGGACACCGGGTCTATCGTCGTCTTCGGACAGCGACCGCAAGCGTTGTCAGGTAAGAGGCGGCGCGGACGGCCAGCTGTCCCGGAACAAGCTTCCTTATTCGGCTTCAGTTGAGCTGCAGCAATCGAATGTCGAGTGACATGGTGCTGCGTCACTCGTGAAAGGGATCCCCTCTCCTAGAATCGCTCAACCGTCGCCGGCAATTCGGCGGTAATTGCAATGCCGCATCTTTCTCGCCTTCAAGAAGCTTTGTTTTCAAATCACCAAGGAGGAAAGAAGTATGTCAGAAACAAGTACGCTCATTGGCTATGGCGGCCGAACCATTGGTCGCGAAGAACTAGCGCTGGTGCCGACGCCAGCGGCAACGGAAACGCACCGCCCGGTCCCGCATCATGAGATCGTGCAAGCATTGATCGAGACGCTCGGCTTTCGCCACATCGGCGTCGTTCACGACGAGTACGCAGTCTCGCCGGACGGCATGAAGGCCTTCGGGGTTCTCGATCTCGCAACCGAGATGGAGGGATGCCGCTTCTCCATCGGCTTGCGCAACTCCCATGATAAGAGCATGCGTCTGGCGATGACCTGTGGGTATCGCGTATTCGTCTGCTCGAACATGGCGTTCGCCGGGGATTTTACCCCGGTGCTCGCAAAACACTCAAAGTCGTTCTCCCTCATCGACTGCATCTCGGTCGGCGTCGACCGGATGCAGCGCAACTTCGAGCCGATGCGGAAGCAGGTGGAAACCTGGCAGAAAAGTGAATTGACAGACGTCAACGCCAAGGTCGTAATCTATGAGGCGTTCGTGGAAGGCAAGTTGGAAGCTCCAAAACATCTCGCCCGGACCGTGCACGACCTGTACTTCGAGCCGCAGTACGAGGAATTCCTGCCGCGAACAATCTGGAGTCTGTCCAACGCGTTCACCTCGGCATTCAAAGAACTGGAGCCCATTCCGCAATTCAAGGCGACAGCAAAGCTGGGGGAGTTCTTGGAAGCGCGATTCTCACAATCGTTCTAGCCACGGGGCGGGCCAGCGTACTTGCAATTCCGGATTGCGCAAATCGTTTCCCGCGGCCGAAAGGGAGTTCATACAGTCCATAGCCTCAAAGTTGTGCGTGCAATCGAAACCGGCAGGCTCCGCCCCTCGTATTGGATACCCGTTTAGGTAAAGCTGCGATCGCACAACTTTGAATTTACTGATTCGGCGGTCGAGTGCGTGCCTGCGGAGCTGCGAGCGGCATGCGGCACCGCGACCGCGCCCAGTAGCAAAGCCGCTCCAAGCGCAGTGAACACCGAATAGCCCAGAGGCGCGGTGATCCCGAGGGCAATGCTCATGGTCAGTGCAAACGATAGCAGTAACGCTCCGCTGCTCCAAGCGACAACGCGTTGATAGATTCCCAACAAGAGCGCGATGCCTAGTCCAAGCTCGATGATAGTTTCCAAGACAGCGAGTCCAGGAATTAGGCTCTTCGGAACAAACGAGTTAAGCACGGCGACGTATTGCACGAAGTGGGTCCAATCGCCCCATGACACATTCTTACTTCCGTACGCACCCAGCGAGCCGAAGCGGTCACAGATCGATTCGAGAAAGGTGATGCCTAGGGCCAGGCGCAAAAACACTCTAGCGATTTGCAAAACACGTTCATTGTTCATAAGAGTTTTGTTAGTTCCTCCTTACTGTGGCGTGTAGATCGCCGTATCGCGGTGGAACTCAGACCACGCGAACCAGTACTCCGGCTCGAGAATGAGTGGCTCAGGTTTCGATCCCTTCAGCCGGCCTGCGACGCACTGACCGTACGCATTCCAGCCGGATTTGGTTTCGCGATCGATAAGTTCGGTCGCATCCGCATTCGAGGCGTCGAAGGTCAGCCTGCGGCCGCCTGCCTTGGCGACAAACGCGGTTGTGGTGTCCGTGCTTGGCTGGTGCACGATCACCAGCGGCGTGCCGCCGAGCGAGTCGTTGATGACACGCACAAGACGTAGCGCTTTGAGTGGGAAGGCTTTGTTCGCGCCAGCTACATCGAGCCCAGCCACCAGCGCCTTCGGCTTAAGCCGGTCGTCGCGGTACGTCACATCATCTGGCACGGGGCTCGCGCCGAAGCCGCCCTGCTTCAAGAATTTGTTCACCGCGCCCATGCGCTCGGCGTAGCCGGGCAGCGGCTTCACCACAAGCGTGTCGGGATGCAGCCGTAACCATTCCGCCCAGCTCGTAAGCAGGAACGGATACAACTGCAAATGCTCGCCCTGCAACGGGCCTGAGATCGCCACCAAGCCGGCCTGCTGCCAGCGGCTGCCAGTTTCTTGATCCTTGAAGACCTCATTGCCGCTGGCGAGGCCTGCCGTGTCCAAGACGAGCGGCTTGCCTTTGGCTTCGGCCTTGAACACGAGGGCCGTGTTGCAGTAGCCGCACCAGGTGATCGCGATCGGCCCCTCCGGCGATTTGTCTTCCACCAACCCATGCTGCCAAAGAATCCCAGCCGGGTACGCCTTCGGCACTTCTCCGTTCATAAGGCCGATGACACGATCATCGCCGTTCATAAAGATCGCATCCTTGGCGCTGATGAATTGGGGATCGTGAACGGCCACGTACGGCAAGTCCTTCTTCGCGGCAGTCTGCTGGGCGGTCGCGGCAGTGGCGAATAGCACTCCGATCAACATCTGGGGAGCGAACCAACGTCTCATCACGTGTAAACCTTATGGTCGTCTGCCACTTTCGCAGTCGGCATGGCCTCTTCATTGCCGGTAAGAACCGCGCGGATCCCCGCAGCGCCCATGCCCTCGCGTTCCGCCATCTTCACCGCGAGTTGCGTGCACGGTCCGCTGGAGCGTGTTGTTAGGCCCGCGATAGCGAAATGCTGGCGATATAGCAAGCCAAAGAAATGCAGATGCTTGTGAAAGGCGTACTGAACCAATAAACCTTGGCGAGCACAACAAAACCACTAACCATGGCCAGCCCGACAACGAGCAGGAACGGTGAGTGAAAGAGGAGTTGGCCGTGAGCCAATGCGAGAAAACCGAAAACCAAGCCGAACAAAATAAGTCCCATGCTGTGGCTGGCGTTGAAGCCCACCCAACACCGCCACATTGTTGTTTCTTTCGTAATGGCAGGTGAAATCTGGCTCATGCTGATTTGCAGCGCGGGGTCACGAGGCGTGAGCTTCGGCCCCCAAAACGTATAGACGAGGTGGAGGACCCCGAGTGTAAGGATAATGCCCGCACTAAGAACCATAAGAACTTTTGCGATCAAGATACTCTCCTTTTTTGTGGGCCTGACTCGTCTTAGGCGACAGGGAGTCCGCGAATCTGGGCCTCCTGTCGCATAACCTGGAATGCTGATAGCGACGTATTGATTTATAGAGGATAGAGGCGGCAATTTGAGACACGCGTTCGCTGCTCATATTGGTTTCAATGATTCCTTTCCCTTTTCGTGGAAGTTGAAGGCAAGCATTTTGGCTGGCTTGAGGGAACTGGCGCTGCCCGAGGGCAAGTGAATGCGACCGGGTGGTTCGTAAAAGATGTCACCAGCCTTGAGCACAGTCTCAGGCTCACCCTCAACGTGGAATCGGAATTCCCCTTCGAGTACAGAGCCCAGAATAAATCCGGGATGTGTGTGTTTGGGCGAAGTCAAGCCCGGAGGGAAAGTCAGCTCAACTGCAGTGACCTCCCAGCCGTCCAGACTAACCGGCGGCAGGTCGTGCGAATATTTCGTCTCTATCTTCCACGATGCCGCCCCTTGGGCGAAGTGGCCCGCGATCAGAGTTAGGCTGGCCATACTGGCCTGAAGAAATTCCCGGCGATCTTTCATAATTCCAAAGTAGAATTATCTTGGTACAATCAAACTAGCAATATTGTTGCAATTCGTTGGACCATGTGAGACGAGGATCGCTGTCCAGAACTCAAAGCGCATTGGGAGCCGCTCCGCCAACCTTTCAGTGACGAACGGCAACTTCGGTTCCCGCCAAACTCACCTTGGTGCAAGTATGCCCGTACCCTAGTGCATACTTTACCGAGGGATAGACGCGCGCGGAGGCAATGTCGAGCGCCAGCGAAACCAGCGCTTTTTTGCCCCAGCGGGTTACGATCTCGCGGCGTAAGCGGTCTGACTCCGCGATGTCGCGCCGCAGAACGGCTTGCGCAAAGCGGAATCCCAGCGCAGTGTCGGGCGGCATGGCTCCTTCATCGCCGAGCACAACCGCACGGATCGCCGCAGGGCTCATGCCCTCGCGCTCCGCCATCTTCACCACGAGTTGCGTGCAGGGCCCGCAATCCTCGGTAAGCGCCGCCGCCAGCTTCGCCGCGTACCACGCCTCTCGCGGAACATCTTCGCGGTAGTTGGAGATTTTCACTATTTTGGAAAAGCAAGAATAAGCGCGCGGACTGGCCTGATGGATATCCCGCCAGTACGACACATCATAGTCAAAGGCTCGCTCAAAGGCGGCGAGGCGGCGCCGCACCAACCATCCCAGCATCTTAGTTCTCCTTTACTCGTTGATAGACGCCGCGACTTCGGAGAAATGTCCCCCGCAATCAGTGTCAAGCTAGCCACGCTGGACTGAAGAAATTCCCGGCGATCTTTCATGAGCCCAGAATAGATTCTGTATTGGTATGATGGATAGGTCCATATTACGCAAATCCTTTATACCAATCGGCAAGGTCTCAACCCGATGCCCAAAGATGTAAGCTCTCTCGAACTCGCCCTTCATGAAAAAGCGCCTCACACTACGCTGACTCGCTGGCTCTACCAAGAACTGCGCAGCGCCATTCTCGAGCGCCGCCTGCTGCCCGGAACGCGCCTGCCGGCGACCAGGGACTTTGCTGTTCAATACGGTATCTCACGCGGAACGGTAGTGACTGTGTTTGAGCAGTTGCAGGCGGAAGGCTATCTGAGTGGAAGGGTCGGAGCCGGTACCCGGATCAACGAGCGGCTGTCGCAAGATGTGCTCAACAAACCTGCGCCACAGCCGCGAATAAGGAAGCTGCCGGTACCACTTCGAGGGTTGTCTACCTCACGCCCTGCGCATCCGTTTCGACCTTACGAGCCTGCGCTGACCGAGTTTCCGGTACAGATTTGGGCACGTGTTGCCGGCCGCCGATTGCGCCGGACCTCTTCTTCGCTGCTGGCTGGTGGCGACCCGCGAGGGTATGCGCCATTACGCGAAGCCATTGCTGCGTACCTAGGTTCGTCGCGTGGCGTGAATTGCTCGGCCGACTCAGTGGTGGTGGTCTCCGGGGTGCAGCAGGGTCTGGACCTGATTGCTCGTCTGCTGATCAAGCCCGGGGACCCTGTCTGGGTGGAGGACCCAGGCTACTTCGGCGCCGTCGCCGCCTTTCGTCAGGCTGGCGCTCGGATTATTCCCGTGCCAGTGGACGAAGGCGGGCTTTCGGTATCGCAAGGAGAAAAGTTGTGCAAGCCAGCAAAAGCGGCCTATCTGACGCCGGCACATCAATTCCCGTTGGGCATGGCGATGCCCGTTGAACGTCGGATAGCGGCTCTGAAGTGGGCCCGGGAGACCGGAGCCTTCCTTATTGAAGATGACTACGACAGTGAGTATCGTTTCGACGGTCGGCCAATGCCCGCGCTCCAGGGTTTGGACAAGGGTGGATCCGTGATCTTTCTGGGAAGCTTCAACAAGGTGCTCTTTCCCTCATTGCGGTCGGGCTATCTCGTTTTGCCCCCGACGCTGCTTGATCCACTCTTGGCGCTGCGGCTGGGCGTCGACTTTCACCCTCCGAGCCTCGACCAAGCGATTCTCTGCGACTTCATGACGGAGGGCCATCTGGGACGACACATTCGGCGGATGCGCGACATGTACGCAAGTAGATTGGCGGCTTTGCAGCACCAGGCGAGGAGATATCTGGCAGGGTTACTTGACGTTTCTCCTGTCCAGGCGGGCCTGAACACGGCAGGGTTCCTCCGCAACGGCATGGTATCGCGGCAAGCGGAGGAGGTTGCAGCAAACCATGGGATCGAGGCCCCGGGACTCGATCGCTTCACTCTGGGACGCAAGCAAGTAGAGGGCTTGTTGCTTGGCTTCGCTGCCTTCGACGAGCGTGAAATCCGTCGCGGCATCGTCACCCTGGCGGCTGCATTGGAACAGGGCGCCCCGCGATCCAAAGTAAGAACCGCTGCTCCGCTCGCCGGCGTCGGGACTTCTCGCCAGACCCAGAGTTAGCGGTCATCCGACTGCCGTCCTTCTCGGCTTAGTGGATGCAGCGTGATTTGCGTTGATCACTAAGAGCCCGGGTCAGGGGTGGGGGCAGCTTCCGTTACGGAATTATGCATGTTGAGGATGCGCCACCGGCCTCTGGCATCCTTTCGGCACATGGTCATCCCATGTCCGGTGAGGCGCTCCTCGGGAGTATCCATCCAGAAATCGTAGGAGTACCACAAGACGTCGCCGAAGATGCGTACGTCGTGCGGCTTCACGTCATAGTGCAGTTTGGGAGCAAACTTGAAGTAACGCTCGCTTAGATAACGCATGACCTCCTCGCGTCCCCGGTACTCACCATGCTGAGTGTAGAAAACGATTTCCGGATCAAAGCACTCCGCCATTGCTTTCACGTCTCCGTGATTGAAGGCGATATCGCAGGACCCCATGTCCCCTTCGGCCTCTGCAAATGCGTCTGCAGAATCTCCCGGCTCACCGGCCGGCGCCGGTACGGCAACTCGCCGCCTCAAATCGATGGTCATCCCCATCTGATCGAGCAAGTCCACACCCAGGACCCCGTCGATCTGCCCTCCACAGGCCTTACCGATGGGACTCAGGTCAATCGCCGGGAGCTTCAGATCATGCAGCTTGTGCGTACCCAGCTCCACTTGCGGCAAGAAAACTTCGCGGGCGCTGGTGGCTGCGCCTCCGCTCCACGAATAGATGTTGACCTCCTTGGACTCACCCGATGTGAAAGACTTCAGATTGAGGATGGTGGTGGCTGCAGTATCGAGCAGGAACCGCCGGTTTTCTCCCGCAACCTTCATGGTGACAACCGGAAGGCGGTCGCAGCGTTCGATCGGAATCTCATCCTTCTTAACGTGGGTTTGGGCACGGACTGATCCCAAGAAACCGGCAACAAGAAAAGCCGGGACAGCGACGAGAGAAGTCGGCTTCATGGAACCCTCATTCCAGATAGATCGGCCATTTACGGGCGTCCGGTTTAGAAGAACAGCCTCGCTTGCCAGCGTTCAGCACATTTGCCTCATCGTGCTTTCGCGAAGATGGAGAAGCTGTTTCAGGTGATGTTGCCCATGCACCAGATGAAGCTTTCTAAACTGTGTCGCAGTCAGCGGACCCAGAATCGGATGGTCGAGCAGTTGGACCCGGGACCCGAAGCGCACTTCACACTGTGCGATGATCGCATCCATCGCCGCAATCTTTGCCCCGATTTCGTTTCGCACCTTCTCCGCCGGCAAGCCTTTCGGCTGCACGATCGCAGGCGCTTTGCGTCCGGCGGGCATGTGACCTAATCCCACGACCACGAAGGTCAGCGCGCGCTGTGCCATGGAGGCACGCGAGGCGAGCGGCTTTCCTTTTCTCATTACTCTCTCGAATCCCTGGATCGTTCCAGCGTAGGAGAGATACAGATGTTCCAGCACCTCCGCCGCGCACCACTTCCCTGAGAGATGCCAGCTCAATTGCTCGCTGGACATGCCTTCAACCGCTGACTCCAGATTTTCTTTCAACTTTTCCAGGCGGGAATCCATGGCGACTACTCTCGCGGTTCAAGCGTGCTTACGTCCACGCTCCATACTCTAGAGTATGGAGATGCGGATTGTCAATACTTTAGAGTATGGGAGAATGGATCGCTATGGCGCGTAAAGGTACCGGCGCGAAACGACTCGACGAGCCTACGCTTACGGCGGCCGACTGGGCCGAAGCTGCGCTTCACCTCATTGCGGAGGCTGGTCTCGGGGCGCTCACGGTGGAAGCGCTCGCCGTGCGGCTCGGCGTCACCAAGGGCAGCTTCTATTGGCACTTCAAGGGGCGGTCGGAGCTCTTGGCCGCTGCGCTCGGCCGCTGGGAGCAACGGGCCACCACGGAGGCCATCGCAGGACTGTCGGCTGTGACTGATGCGCGTCAGCGGCTCTATCTAATGCTCGAGGCGACCTCGCAATCACCAAGATCACGCTCGCTGTACGCGGCGCTCGCCGAGGGCGCTGAGGACCCGATTGTAAGGCGTGTGCTGAACCGTGTGGCATCGGCCCGAATTGAGTACCTTGAAGCCTGCTACCGCGCACTCGGGCTCGCGCAACCGCAGGCCAAAGCGAAGGCTGTGTTTGTGTACGCTGCATACCGTGGGCTTTTGCAGGTGGCGCACGAGGCGCCGGCCGTGCTACCTACCGACTGGTCCTCCTACGCGGCAGTGGTACTCGAAGCCCTGGGCCCGGTGCCGCGCGCGAAACGCAGGCCCGGACGACAAAGGTAGAACGCCGACCACGATATGTAGGGTCCCGAGCAACGGCGGAACGGCAGCGCGAATTCGGAAACATTGCGTCGGGTGTGTTTACTCCCGTGCTCGCGAAACACTCGAAGTCGTTCTCGCTCATCGACTGCATCTCGGTTGGCGTTGATCGGATGCAGCGGAACTTCGAGCCTATGCGCAAGCAGGTTGAGGCCTGGCAGCGTAGCGAACTGACCGATGTCACGGCCAAGGTTGTCATCTACGAAGCGTTCGTGGAGGGAAGACTGGAAGCTCCCAAACACCTTGCCCGGACGGTGCATGACTTGTATTTCGAGCCAAAGTATGAGGAATTCCGGCCGCCGGACGATCCGGAACCTCTCGAACGCGTTCACTTCTGCGTTCAAAGAACTGGATCCCATTCCGCAGTTCAGAGCGACGGCCAAGCTTGGCGGATTCCTGGAAGCCCACTACTCGCAGTCGTTTTAGCCCTCTAGGCGGCGCGGCCTACTCGAAACGAGGAAAGGGCGGAGACCGCTCCGCCCCTTGGCCAACCACCTAACCGATTCAGATTTGTCCCAGCCCACCGTCGACGTTGATTTCCACTCCTGTGACGTAGGACGCATCTTGCGAGGCCAGAAACGCCACGGCTCCGGCCACCTCTTCAGGCTGTCCAAATCGCTTCAGCGGAACTTGCCCAATAATGTCCTTCGCAAATTCATCGACGGCTTCCTTTGGCAACCCGGTCCTGCCAAAAATCGGCGTGACAATTGGCCCCGGCGCGACGGTGTTGACGCGGATGCCGCGCCCCGCCAGTTCCGCAGCTATTGTACGCGCCAAAGAACGCAGCGCCGCTTTGGTTGCCGAATACGCGCTGGTTCCGGCGGTACCCGTTTGGCCTGCAACGCTAGTATTCAGAATTATCGACGCGCCGTCATTCAACAGCGGCAGGGCTTTCTGGATCGTGAAATACGCTCCCTTGATGTTGATATCGAAATTTTCGTCGTACGTACTTTCCGAGGTCTCAGCAAACGGCGCAAACTTTGCCACTCCTGCGTTCACGAACAAGACATCAATTTTCCCCAGCTTCTGCGAAACCTCGGCGTATAACTTGTCTAAGTCCGTGAGTTTGGCCACGTCCCCCTGCACCGCCACCACGCCGTTTCCGATGCTTTTCACCGCCTCATCCAGGGTTTT
>Ga0316363_10003039_pt1 | contig 12274 bp, 11 predicted proteins | sample Sb_taG_3_FD_200459 | JGI IMG/M metagenome (GOLD analysis project Ga0316363, IMG submission 200459) | Peat soil microbial communities from Weissenstadt, Germany - Sb_50d_a_PC metaG (v2) (version 2) | ecosystem: Environmental > Terrestrial > Soil > Wetlands > Peat | place: Germany: Weissenstadt...
GGCGCAGCCGCGAGGAACTGGCCGCCGCGGTGCGAAGCGCGGCCACGGAAGCCGACCGGCTGGCCCGGATCACCAGCGACCTGCTGCTGCTCGCCCGCAGCGACGAGGACCGGCTCAGCCTCCGGCTTGAGCAGACCGAACTGCGGCCGCTGCTCGCCCGCAGCGCCGAGCTCGCCCGGCCCCGGCTGGCCGCGGCGGGCCTGACCTGCCGTGTCGACGTCCCAGCCGACCTGCGGGGCCGCATCGACCCGGACTGGATCGGCCAGGCGGTCGACAACCTGCTGGGCAATGCGCTGCGCTTCGCGCCCCGCGGGTCGGTCATCGTGCTCGCGGCCAGGGCCAGCGGCACCGATCTTGACCTTGAGGTGCGCGACGACGGGCCTGGTTTCCCGGCCGAATTCCTGCCGCACGCGTTCGAGCGCTTCCGGCGGCCTGATTCTGGCCGCTCCCGCGGCGATGGAGGCGCAGGCCTGGGACTGGCCATCGTCCAGGCCGTCGCGGCCGCGCACGGCGGCGTGGCCGCCGCCCGCAACAAGCCGGGCGGCGGAGCGGTGGTCGGGCTCCACCTGCCGGACGCGGCTGGGGCCCGCCCCGGGGAGCCGTCCAGGTAGAGGGGGAGCCGTAGGTGCCACCGCCACGGCCCTCTACCAGGTCGCGGTCAGCCGGGGGTGATCGCCAGGATCACCGGCTTGGTCTCGCGCGGTCCTACGTGCAGCGTGGCCTGGACGAACCGGAGCGGCCTGAAGATCACCATGTCGGCCCGGTACTTGCGCCTGATCAGCGGCCGGATGACGCTGACCTCGGAATCAGGGAGGATTTCGGCCGTGGCGGGCACCTGCGGGCCGCGCAGCCGGCCGGTCGCGGAGCAGACCGCCACCAGCACCGCCGGATGGCGGCGGATGCGCTTGACCTTGCCGGAGGCGGCGTCGGTCTCCACCAGGAGCCTGCCGTCCTGCTGGACGAACCACACGGGCGTGGCGATGCTCGTGCCGTCGCGCTTGTAGCTGGTGATGCTGAGGTACCTGCCGCGGAACATCAGCGCGGCGGCCGGCTGCCGACGCGGCACGCCTGCGGACACTGCTTCCTCCATGGCTACCTCCAGGTGGCGCATCGCTGACCTCCGCAGGCAACCCAGACGGCCGAACGGGCTCCCGCAGCCTTAGCCTGATGCGGCAGTGACCGCGGTAGGCAGGGCCGAAAGTCGCGTTCCGCGCACCGAAGGGCCCTGTTAGGAGGCGGTACGGAGCGAGGCATCCACCACGCCGCTGAGCATCCTGGGGATGTCCGCCCTCGCCCTGATCGCCGTCCGGCGGGGCGATCTGCCGCGAGCCAGGGATCTGGCCCACACGGCACGCTGCCTCGCGACCCGCTGCGAGCTTGATGACGCGCCGCCGAGTTCCCTCGCTTACACGGCCACCGGTGCCGTCTATGCCGCGCAGGGACGGCATGAGGAGGCCCTGGCCGAGTTCAAGCATGCCGTTCCGTCGCACGGGCCGACGCCCGGAATGAGTCCATGGGCCGCGCTGGAAGGCATGCTCGCGCTGGCCCAGGTGCTGCTCGACCTGGGCGACGGCATCCGTGCCGCAGAGATCATCGATGACGCGGCGGATGTGCTGATTCTGTACCCGGATGACGTGAACGCTCTGACGACCCGGCTGGACCGGCTCAGGCGTCGTCTTGCGCCGCCGCGCGTAGATCTCGTGGATCCGCTCACCGATCGCGAGGTGGCGGTGCTGCGCCTGCTCCCGAGCACCCTGTCGCTGCGCGAGATCGGGGCGGAGCTGGGCGTGTCACCGAACACGGTCAAGACCCATGCCCAGGCGATCTACCGGAAGCTCGACGTGTCTAACAGGCACGATGCCGTCGAGCGTGGGCGCGATACCGGTTTCCTGTGAGATTCACCCCGGAGGGGTGAGCCCCGCGCGGGGCGCCGGGGCGAACGTGAGCTTACGCACTATCAAGCGCTGACCGAGCGACCCGATCAAGCGGCCGCCGTGCGCCGGAGCCGCCAGGAGGTGTCCGTATTGCCTGACACCCGCAGTGACCCAGAGCCTGCGGCCGGCGCCGAGCCCAGCCCGGAGGAGAAAGCTGAGCTGGAACGTCTCCGCGCGGAGGAAGCGGACGAGAAAGCTGAGCTGGAACGTCTCCGCGCCGAGGTAACGGCGCTGCGCAGCCAGGAGCCTGCCAAGGCTCATCGGCGGCGCATCAGCTGGCGAACCCCTGTTTCCCTTGTGCTCATCATTCTGGGCTGCATACTGGCTCCGGTCTCAGTTCTCGGTGTCTGGGCTGGCAACGAGGTTTCCAATACCGGCCGGTGGGTGGCGACCGTGGAGCCGCTGGTCCACGACCCGGCCATGCAGAACTACCTGACCGACCAGATCACCACTCAGATAACCAGCAGGATCAACATAACCGGAACCGTCAATCAGGCCGCCGCCCAGCTCAACAGCAGGGGGCTGCCCAAGATCAGCTCGCTGCTCAACCAGTTCGCCCCGCAGATCGCCAGCTCGGTCACCGGCTTCATCCACAGCACCGTGCACTCGGTTGTATCCAGCCAGGCCTTCGCCACCGCCTGGGTGCAGGTCAATACCGTGGCGCACCAGGCGCTGGTCAAGGTGCTCTCCGGGCAGGGCGGCGGTGCCATCAGCACGAGCAACGGCCAGATCGTTCTCAACCTCGGTCCCCTGATCGCCGTGGCCAAGCAGGACCTGGTGGCGCACGGGTTCAAGCTGGCGAGCAGCATCCCGCCGGTCACCCCGACCCTGGCGCTGTTCCAAGCCAAGGACCTCGGGAAGGCTCAGGGGTTCTACCGGCTGATCAAGGCCGGCAAGATCGTGCTGCCCATACTGGTGCTGCTCATCCTCGCCGCCGGGGTGTACGTCGCGCGGGGGCGCCGGCGGGCCCTGGTCGGAGCCGGGCTCGGCCTGGTCGCGTCCATGCTGGTCCTCGCTATCGGCTTGGAGATCGCCCGTAGTATCTACCTCAGCAGCGTCCCCAGCAGCACGTTGCCCAGCGATGCCGCGGCCTCCGTGTTCGACGCGTTTGTTCACTTCATCAAGGTGGGGCTCCGTGTCGTGCTGGTGGTCGGGCTGGTCGTCGCCATCGGGGCGTTCTTCACCGGACCCTCTCACACGGCAGTCCAGACCCGTTCGGGACTGACGTCGGGGATCGACTGGATCCGGCACTACGGCGAGCGCAGGGGGGTGTCCACCGGCCCGTTCGGCCAGTGGACGTACTTGCACCGTCGGAGCCTGCGTGTCGGGGCGGTGGCCCTCGCCGCCCTGATATTCGTCTTCTGGGGTGAGCCCACCGCGCTAGTCGTCATCGTGATCGTCGTCGTGTTGCTCGTCGTCCTGGGCCTGATCGAGCTGATCGGCAGGCCGCCCGTGACACCCGAGGTGGCGGCTCACGCTGAGGGGAGCTGAGCCCGGCCGGATGCCGCGTCTCGTCGACCGCGGACAGGCCTAAGCTGGTGTTGGATTCCATCCAGCACCAGGCCTCACCCGTGGCGGATGGTGCGTCCCGCGCTGCGCGCCGTCATGCTGGTGGCGTGCCCCCGATCAACCCGCTGCGCTCGGCAGCGAAACGTATGAGCGACCAGATGGAATCGGCTGCCCAGGGTATCGCCGAGCGTGTTATCGATCTCGTGGTTCAGGCGCTGGATGTCAATGCGCTGCTGCTGCGGATAGACGTGAACGCCGTGATCGATCAGGTCGATGTCAACGAGCTCATGGATCACGTGGATGTCAACGAGCTGCTGAATCACGTCGACGTCAACGAGCTCCTGAACCATATGGACGTCAACCAAATCCTGGATCATGTGGACGTCAACCGGCTCCTGACGCACGTGGACGTCAATCAGCTCCTGGATCGTGTGGATGTCAATCAGCTGCTGAACCGGGTGGACGTGCCGTTGCTGCTCACGCGAGTGGACGTCGACAGCCTGGCCGGGCGGCTGGACATCGACGAAGTCCTCAGGCGGGTCGACATCACCGCCCTGCTTGACCGGATCGACATGAACGATCTCGTCGGGCGTGTCGACGTGGACGCGCTGGTCGAGCAGACGGATCTGGGTGCGGTCATCGCCGGGGCGTCCGGTGGACTCGCGACCGATGCTCTTGACGAGGTACGCAGCCAGGCCGTCGGACTGGACCAGTTCATCGACCGCTGGGTGGCGCGGCTGCTCCGGCGCAAGAAGTTCGGGCCGCTAGCGCCGTCGGCCTTGCTGGATGCCGAGGCAAGACCTTGATCGCCCGCCCGCAGGTCACCGCCTTGGTCAGCTTGCAGCGGCACTACGCGGGATCGGTGACCCGGTTTACGGCTTATGCCATCGACTTCATCGTTAGCTCTGGCCTGTTCGCGATCGCCCTCGCGGCCATCTCCTACGCGGCCGAGGTAATTACCGGCCACTCAATCGCCTGGAACAAGCATGACCTCATCACCGGCATCGCGTACGCCTGCTGGTATCTGCTGTACTTCGGGTACTCCTGGGCGACCAGCGGCCGGACCCCCGGGATGGCAGTGCTCGGGCTTCGCGTGATCCGGGCCGATGGCGCGGAGATTGATCCGTGGCGCGGCATAGTGCGCGCACTCGCGTTCCCGCTCAGCTTCCTCTTCTTCGGCCTGGGCTTCCTGGGCATCCTCGTGCAGCGCGAGCACCGGGCATTGCACGACTTCATAGCGGGCACGGTGGTTATCTACGCCTGGGACGCACGGGCGGCTCGGCTCCGGTTCCTCGCCCGCGAGCCCTTGCCGTCGGCCAGTCCTGACGGGATCGCTGGACGTTAGGTCGCGACCATCCCTGGCGGGTGAAGCCATCCCTGGCGGGTGAAGCGGCGCAACGGCAGCGATGCGACCGTGGCAGCGAAGCGACAAGCCCCACCTGGGCGCACGCTTTTTGATCGAGAGGAGCCGATCATGACCATACCTGCCAAGGCCAACATCGATAACGCTACCCGGGACGCGCTGGCCGGCCTGACCGTGGGCGACCTGGAGGTCTTGGAGGACCTGCTGGAAATCCGGGAAGCCGAGCAGCGGAAGACAGGGCTGGACGCCCGGAGCTTCGCCCTGGTCAAGATCGCGGCCCTGGTCGCCCTCGATGCGCCTCCGGCCTCGTATCTCTGGCAGGTAGCCAACGCGCTCGACGCTGGTGCTACGCCGGAAGACCTGCTCGGCGTGCTCCGGGCGGTCGCCCCGCAAGTCGGCGGGCCCAGGGTGGTGGCCGCCGCGCCGGAGATCATGGTCGCGCTGGGGCTGGAACTGCCAGACGGCCAGTAACCGGCCGAGATCGTCTAACCGGCCGAGATCGTCGCCCCCTGCCGCAGGCACATGCTCCGCCTGCGGCAGGGGGCGACTGCTCAGTTCCGGGGATATTGCTCAGTTCTGGGGATAATGCGCGAGCCGGAGGTCGCGGAGCGACACCTCGAATGCCGCCAGCCGGCTGCGGACCATCTCCTCGCCCGGGCCGCCGACCGCCCCCCCGCTCGCACGCTCGCTCTCCATCGCAGAGCGGACAGTCTGCAGCGCACCGAGCACGTCCGCCACCCTGGCGCGGGCGTCATCATCCGGGGCTTCCTCGCGCAGCGCGTACAGGGTCCGGGCGAGGTCATCCGAGCGGCGCTGGATGTCATACCACTGAGCGTCGGCGGCCTGGTTACCGGCGAGGCCGTGCGTGGCGGCGATCTTCATCGCGTCAAGCAGCGCCGAACCCTCCGCGTAGACGTCGATGACCTTGGTACGCCAGCTGGCTGCAGTCGCGGCGCGGCGCCGCACCGAGCGGACGATCAACGCGGTCGCACCGAGAAGGACGGCCAGGCCGATGACGATCCAGATCCAGATAGGCGGGGAACCGGACCCGCTCGGCGTCGCAGTGGCACTTGGCTGGGCCACCGGTGCGGGTGCGGCCGAGGTGGCGGGCGCCGACGAGGTTACTGACGGAACGCTTGTGGTCGGCGGGGATGTCGTGGTTACCTCGGCCGAGGAGCTGGCCGTGGCGGGCGGGGACGTCGTGCTTTCCCCGGGCGAGGAGCTGGCTGTCAGGCTGGAGATCGCGCTACTGACGCTACTCCCGACGCTACTCCCGCATGCCGTCGCCAGGCCGGCCGCGCAGAGCATCGTCACGGCAAGCAGCAGGCTTCTCATCAGCAGCCGCATACCTGGTCCTTTTCGTTAGCCGGGGACGCTCGACACCGGACGTCAGTGCCTTGCGTACAGCCTGGCCCGTTTTCCCTCCCGCCGCGTCACCCCGAACGGATGAGTATGGCTCGTGCCGATATCGCCGGTCACAAGCTGCCAAGTGTCATGAACGCAACAAAGAGCAAGCCGAGGCCGCCCTGTCTCCCAATATGTAGACGTAGCTGGTCAGTGTCGTACCGAGCAGGGCGAAGCTGCCGGTCAGCCCGTTGCCACCCATCGTGCCGCCCCCACCCCCGGCGGGAAATCAGTGTGATGATCTCTCCGGGGCGCGTGCGAGCGGAAGCGCGCAGGCGCTTGCCCCCTCAGTTGCCCGATGCGACGGTGGCCTCGTGGGGGTATCCGATCGCGATCAGGTCAGCCATGATTCCCTTGTCTCCTTTTACGGCGAACCAGGCTCGGCTCGGCCGGGCCGAAGGTCCAGTCGAGCAGGACCCCGGGCGGCGCGCCCCACTCCCTGCGGGTGAAAGAACCTTGTCAGGCTGAATGAGAAGCCAAATAATGACACGTATCACATCATGAGAAACTACGTAATGGCACGTATCACCGGCGGCGGAAGGGGTTCCGTAGACTACCCGCTTCATACTCGCGTCAAGGTTGGTCCCGATGGATGCTGGCGTGCTTCTTGAGACTAAGCTTCATCCTCCCCGCATCCGGGAGGAGTGGGTGCAGCGGACGGAACTCGTCCAGTACCTGGCGGGCAGCACAGCCAAACTCGTCCTGGTAGACGCCCCGGCGGGGTTCGGCAAGAGCACCCTGGTGGCGCAGTGGCGCGCCTTCCCGGGCCAGAGCAGGAAATTCGCCTGGGTGTCAGTCGACCCCGGTGACAACGACGCCGCACGGCTGTGGTGGTACATCGTGGGTGCGCTGCAGCGGGCTTGCCCGGAGCTCCGCGTCGGGGACCTGCTGAGGCAACTGGGGAGGCAAGGGCCAGACCTGCGGAGATCGGTGCTGCCTACCCTGGTCAACGAGCTAGCCGAGCTCGCTTCTCCGGTGACCCTGGTGCTCGATGACTACCACATGATCAGCAATCGCGACTGCCACGACCAGCTGGAGTTCGTCCTGCTGCATCTTCCGCCGATGACCCAGATCGTCCTGGTCACCCGGGTAGACCCGCCGCTGCCGCTCGGGCGGTTGCGGGCGGTCGGCGATCTGCTCGAGATCCGGGTACCAGAGTTGCGCTTCGCGGCGGCGGAGGCGGCCGCGCTCGTGCGCGCGGTCTCCGCCGTGCAACTCGACGAAACCGACCTGGCTGACCTCGTCGAGCGGACCGAGGGGTGGCCGGCCGGGATATACCTCGCCGCGCTCTCTCTTCGCGGTCACCCCAGCCCGAGCTCCTTCATACAGCAGTTCACCGGTGATAACCGCTTCGTAGGTGATTTCCTGGCTCAGGAGGTGCTCAGCCGCCAGCCCAGCGAGATCCGGAATTTCCTGTGCCGGACCGCCATCATGGACCGGTTCACGCCATCGCTATGCGACGCGGTGGTCGGCTCAGCCAACGCGCGGGAGGTAATCGACGTCCTCGAGCGCGAGAACCTGTTTCTCGTCGCCCTGGACGACGAACGCCAGTGGTTCCGCTACCACCAGTTGTTCGGTCAGATGCTCCTGAGCCGGCTGGTGCAGACCGAGCCCGGCCTCGTGCCCACCTTGCACAGGCGCGCAAGCGAATGGCACCAGCGGTGGGGATCGGTGGAAGAAGCGATCGTTCATGCCCTGGCCGGGGATGACATCGCCGGAGCCATCGACGTCGTCGCGCGCAACTGGCCAAGCTGCATAGACACTGGCCGGATGCGCACGCTTCGGGCCTGGCTGGACTCGATCGGCGACGACCGCATCCGCAGTAGCCCCGTGGCGGCGCACTGCGCCGCGTGGTGCGCCGCGCTTTCCGGGGAGCAGGATTCCGTCCGGCGTTGGCTAGCGGTCGTCGAGGCGGGGGAACTTGACGGGCCGCTCCCCGACGGAATGCCGTCGCTTGCGTTCTCAGCCGCGCTCCTGCGGGGAGTGTTCGGGTTTGACGGTATCCGCGTGATGCGGGAATCCGCCGCGGCGGCGGCCGAGTCGGACACCGACCCGGCGTCGCCTTGGTACGTGCTGGCCAGGACCGCGCTGGGCGCGGCGCTGTACTTGTCCGGCGAATTTGACGCGGCTTTTGCCCAGTTGAGCGACGCGATGCAAGGGAATGCTTCGTTCGCCGTGGTGCGCCTGCTGGCCTGCTCCGTCATGGCGCTTGTGGCAGTCGAGCGGGGCAGGCTCGGTCAGGCGCGGGAGCTTGTGGCCGCGGCCCGCGCGATCGCGGGGGACGGCGATCTCAGCGATGCTCCGCGTACCGCCATCGCGTACACGGCCTCTGGCGCGGTCGACGCGATGCAAGGGCATCTTGTCCAGGCGCGCGGCTATCTCGAGCATGCCCTGCGCGCCGGGCGGCGCTGTTCCGGGATAAGCCCGTGGGTCGCGCTTGACACCATGCTCAGGCTCGCGCCGGTGCTGTCCGACCTTTCAGACCCGGCCGGAGCGGCCGGCCTGCTCAGCGAGGCCCGGGCGGTGCTGGCATCGCGGCCGGACGGCGCGAAGGCTCAGCTGATCCGGGCCGAACAGCTCGCGGCCCGGCTGGCCAGCCGTAAGTGCCCGCAGCCGCTCGCGGAGCCGCTTACCGATCGCGAGGAAGAGGTGCTGCGGCTGCTGCGAGGCACGCTGTCCCTCCGCGAGATCGGGCAGGAGCTGTTCCTGTCGGCGAACACGATCAAGACCCATGCCCGGGCGATTTACCGGAAGCTCGGCGTCTCCACGCGCCAGGAGGCTGTTGAGCGAGGCCGTGAGATGGGTATCCTCTGACCGCCGCGGCCGCCGGAGCCGCTCTCACCGGAGCTCGAGCCGCTCTAACAGGAGCTCGAGCCGCTCTAACAGGAGCTCGAGCTGCCGGGCGCGGCGTACCGCTTCTCCCCGGTGAGTCGCCGCCAGTTTCCGGTAGATGCTCTTCAGGTGGGTTTTCACGGTGTTCACCGAGATGTACAACTCACTGGCCACCTCGGCGGTGCTGAGCATCCCGGACAGCAGGCTGAGCACTTCACGCTCACGTCCGCTGAGCTGCTCGACGATCACCGGTGCCGCCTGCCCGGCGACGGGTAGCTCAGCCCGGCCGCGGTCAGGGTCGATGAGGCCTGGCTCGAGCAGGTGCCGGTGGGCGTCGGCAAGATGGGGGTCGCTCCGTAGTACCGGACGGATCCAGGCTGCCTGCATGGCGAACGGCAGCCGGAGCTGTTCGGGTTCGGCCAGCCCCAGCGCCCGCTGCAGAGATCGCCGGCCGTGGGCCTGGCCGCCGCGGCTGTAGCCGAGCCGCGCGTCTACCAGCCAGTGATCCAGTCGGCTGCGATCGTGCGCCTCGTCGATGTCGTCCGGGCCGTTCTGCAGCGCCTGGCTAGCGGCCTCATCGTCGCCGGCATCCAGCCGCGCGTGTGCCAGCGCCACGGTCGCATCGATACAAGCTCCTGGGTTGGCCCGTTCGGCCATGCCGACGGCGGACGAGAAGTCTCCGGCCGCGGCGTAGGCCCGCGATTCGAGCAACGTCAGCGTGTGATCGAGCCAGCCGGGGGGCGACCAGCCGTGCCGTGCCCGGGCGATCATCTCCGACGCTGCCTTGACCCGGCCTTCGGCCAGGCGGTAGCGCGCCACCACCAGGCAGGCCGCGGCGCCGACCAGCCTGTCCGGCCGGACTCGCAGGGCGGCGTCCGCTCGCTTCAGCCGGTCGCGCGCGTCATGCCGCTCATTGCGCTCCAGATGGACCAACGCGAGTGCCACCTCGGCCGCGCCGCACGCAGGCCTGGCCATCCCGATACCGTCCTGTCCCGCCGGGCCTGCCTCGGCGGCTAGCTCGGCGGCGCGGTTCAGCCGTCCGCGCAGGGCCTCCAGCAGGGCCAGATACCCATGGCAGTCGGTGCGCTCAGACATGCTGCCTGACAGGGCGGCCGCGGCTGTCCCCGCATCGAGGCTCGCGGCGGCCTCGTCGAAGTGTCCCGACCAGAACTGCACCACCCCGCGGGCTGACAGCACCTCCGTGTGGATCTCAGCGTGCCTGGTCAGGATGTCTCCGGGCAGCTTGGAGACCAGCCCGGACACCTTGTCTGTGGCCGCTGCCGCGGCGCCGAGGTCCCCGGCGCGCCGGGCCACCATCAGGCGGAGTACCGCGGCGGCCAGCCTGGCCGGGGTTTCGGTGTCGTCAGGAAGACGGCCGAGGATTTCTTCCGCGACGTCGAGTGCGGCGCAGGCGGCCACTGGCGCCAGATCAGCCAGCGCGAGTGCGGCCGCGATGAGCGCGGACTGCGGTCCGGTCCACGTCGGGTTGTACGGCATCTGCCTGAAGCAGTCGGCGAGGGGGTCATGTGGCTCGCTGAGCTGGCCGATCGCGAGCTCGTCGAGGACCATCTGGGCGGCGAGCGGCCAGTCTTCGGCGGCCACGGCCTGCCGGACGGCGTCCAGCAGCAGCCCGTTCACCTGGTACCACCGGGCCGCGCGGCGGCGCAGGTCCGGCATCTCGCCGGGGCACTCGAGCCTGAGCTTCAGGCGCAGGACTTCGGCGAACAGCGAGTGGTAGCGGTACCAGCCATTCCCGAGCGGCTGGACGAAGGCGTTGGCCCGGACCAGCGCGGCGAGGGCACTCGCCTGCTCATGGCCTGTTAGCTCACCGGCGATGCCGGAGTTGACACGGTCCAGGATGCTGGTTTTCAGCAGCAGGTCCCGGATCTCGGGGGGCTGGTTGTTGAGCGCCTCCTCTACCAGGTAGCCAGCGACGGCGCTGTTCTCGGCGGCGAGTTCCTTGATGAATTGCCCGGGGTCGGGGTGATCGTCGAGCGAGATCGCCGCCAGGCGCAGTCCCGCGGCCCAGCCCTCGTCCCGGTTGGTCAGGAGTTCGAGCGTCCTGGGCGGCAGCGTGATGCCATGCTGCGCCATCAGCAAGCCGGCTTCCGGAACGCTGAAGGCTAGTTCGCTGGCGCGGATCTCGGTCAGCTCCCCGGCGAGCCGGTAGCGGTGTAGCGGCAGCAGCGGGTCGGCCCGCGAGCAGGCCACGAGCCGGAGCCCGGGCCGTGCGTTCCGCAGCAGGTACTGCAGGCCGTCCATCAGCCCGGTGCCCGCCAGCAGGTGAAGATCGTCCAGGACCAGCGCCACCGGCGGGTCCTGCGCGGCCAGCTCCGACGCCAGCCGGAGCAGGAACACGTGGTCGGCGCCGGCCGTCCGGGCCGGTGCCGCCGATACGCGCCTGAGGGTGACTCCCGCGTTCCGCAATGCCGCCACGACGGTGGCCCAGAAGACCTTCGGGTTGCTGTCGTAATGGTCGAGCGTGACCCACGCCACGGGGCCGGGCTTGGCGGCCGCCCACGACGCGACGGCCATCGTCTTGCCGGCACCCGGCGGCCCGGTGACCACCGTGAGAGGCCCGGCTGTGCCTTCGTCGATGCGCTTCTCCAGGCGCGGCCGCGGAACCATCCAGCCGGGCACGCTGGGCGCCATGATCTTTGCCTGCAGGACACGGTCGGCGCCGCCCGGCGCGGGCCGGGCGGGCATGGGTACCGTTTTCACTGACATAACCTTCCGCCTAGCGGCCTGTCGGTGGCCAGCTGCGCGAGCCCAGACCCAAACCTTCCTCCCATCGGATGGTCTATCCGCTATTGGCCTGGAATATGTCTCACCCGGAACAGGGTGACTTGTAATCACCCTGCCCTGCTCCTCACCCAGGTGAGAAGTCACCCCGTTCGGGTGGCGCGCCAGGATCCGGGCCGCGGCATCGTGTGGTCAAGTGATGGCCCGTTCCGACCAGTCTGGGGGGCCAGTGGCACCACCACCCCACTATGAGATACGCGTATCCGGGGTCGTCCCGCCCGAGGCGCTGCTTGACTTTGAGTACCTCACCGCTTCGGTCGAGCCGGTCGAGACCGTGCTGTACGGCGAGCTTGCCGATCTTGCGGCGTTGCAAGGCCTGCTGGCCAGGCTCGAAACCTTCGGCGTGCACGTTCTCGAGGTGCGCCGCCTCAGGGCAGGCCCGTGACGCCCTGCTCGATGAGCAGGGCGGTCCCGGTCGCCTTACCGATGT
>Ga0316363_10003040_pt1 | contig 12266 bp, 7 predicted proteins | sample Sb_taG_3_FD_200459 | JGI IMG/M metagenome (GOLD analysis project Ga0316363, IMG submission 200459) | Peat soil microbial communities from Weissenstadt, Germany - Sb_50d_a_PC metaG (v2) (version 2) | ecosystem: Environmental > Terrestrial > Soil > Wetlands > Peat | place: Germany: Weissenstadt...
AGCCTGCTCCGCGTTCAGATACGCCACCTCCTGCGGATGCCGCGACCCCCGCGGATAGTTCTGCGGCCACCGATACTTCTACGCCGTCTGCCGCCGCCGCGCCGGACCCCAACGAATTGAAACCTAACGCCGGTCCGGCGGATCCCAATGAACTCAAGCCGAATGTCTCGGACGATAACGGTCAGGTTTTACCTCCGCCCCAGCAGGTGAATGAGATTCAGGGTGCAGCCGGCGCCAGTCCGGCTAGCGGAAGTGCTGGAAAGGCCGCTGGCTCCTCCGCGTCGTCGTCTTCGTCAACCGACCAGAGCGATGCCACCGACGACACTGTGGCCTCCAGCAAGCATAAGAAAAAGAAGGGCATTCACAAAATATTTCCGCTCTGATCGCGGACTGTTGCCCGGTCAGCGAGGATGGTCTGGGTCCGCGCGGATGTGCGCCAGTGGTTACTGGTCCGTCGTAACGTGTTTAATCTCGTATCCTCATTGACTTAGAGTCCGGGACAAGTTAACTTCGCGCTATCTCCCCTTAACATTAAGAGGACCTTGCTTGGCGCGGAAAATACTGCTCGCCGATGACAGTGTGACAGCCCAGAACATGGGCAGGAGAATCCTTAGCGACGCCGGCTACGACGTCACTACGGTGAACAACGGGTCAGCGGCTCTCAAGCGGATCGCGGAGTCGAAACCCGACCTCATCGTGCTGGATGTTTATATGCCCGGCTACGGCGGGCTGGAAGTGTGCCAGCGCCTTCGCGAAGCTCCGGAAACCGCCCGCATCCCGGTGTTGCTGACCGTCGGCAAACTGGAGCCATTCAAAGCGGAAGAGGCCAAGCGCGTACGCGCCGACGCTTTCATCGTCAAGCCGTTCGAAGCCAGCGAACTTCTCACCGCGCTCACCAAACTGGAAGATAAGATCGTCCCGCAAAGTCAACCGGCCAAACCAGGCCGATTCGCGAGGGCACTTGCCGGAGCGGACGAGATGGCTTCCGGCAAAGAGTTCGGCGACAGCGAAACCGGATGGAAGAATCGTCTGTCGATTCCACCTCCTTACTCCAAGCCTCGTGAATCTGCGCCCGAGGAAACACCGATCGCCGCAGCCAGTTCTCGCGATTCAGCCAGAATCGAAGAGCCCAAGCCGGCAGAAATGAAATCCGGGCTGGAAGAAGCCTTGATGTCCTCCTTGCCACACGACGTCACGCCGGAGGAGATCGCAGCCATCAAGGCCGCCGCGGCGGCGTTCAGCGCCCCGGGCAATGAATCGACTCTCATGAATCGCCGGTCGACTGACCGAGCGCCAGCCCCGATCGAAGTTCCAGTCGCCAAGGCAGAAGAGCCAACGAGGTCTGTCGTCGAGATTTCGGCCGCAGCTGAAACTGCACCTTCAGCAACCGCGGAACAACCTGCGACTGCGGAACCTGTAAACGCGGGCGACGTTCCCACCGAAGCGGCTCCGCCGCCGCTTGCCGCAGAGTCAGATCCTCGCGCCGCGGCCCAGGTTGTGAACGCCGAAACCGGGAAGCTGGTCGACGATGAAGTCTCAGCTGCGCTGGCCTCGCTCGCACCGACGAACGGTCACGGCTATGGGCCCGCGATGGACAGAGATGCCGAGCACGGCGACCTCGGATCCCGAGAACACGTGCCCGTAACGATGGCAGTCGCGGGCGCAGCGCGGGAATTCAGTGGCCCCAGATGGATTGCCGAACTCGTTCCGCTCCGGGACGACGAAGCCACCCTCATCCTCGAGCAGGAAATGGAGAAGGCCTACGCGGCCTTCGCCGCGGCGGACGCGAACCGTATGATTTTCGCGAGTTCACTTGAACTGCCCTCCACTTCTTTACTGGTTGCAGAGGCGCCGGTCGCAAACGCTGAGGCTCCATCGTCCGTGGTTGAAGCGCTTCCGAATTCCTCGGCAGCGTATCCGCCTGCGAACGGCAACGAAAGCGCGGCGGCAGCCTCTCCGGTCGTGGATGCGGTCAGCGAGAGCACAATCTCCGAAGTGAATGAAAGTGCGGCTTACGCGGCTGCCGCTTCGGCCGGCCCCAGCCCGTCCCCGACGACGGTGGAAGCGGAAGCTATATCAAAATTGAGCCCGGCGGCGGAGCCCGCACAAAACGTTCCGGCTGGCAGCGAGCCCGGCGGACCGCAGGGCGAATCGGAACTTGCGGCGGCCTGGGCAAACTGGAAGCAGGTGCGGGAGTCCGTAGTCGATTCGCAGCTCAGCTCACAAATTGCCGACACCGTCGCAGAACTGAACCAAAGGCAGGTTGGGGCACAGCCCGAGTCGCAGCCGGATGCTTCATCTTCCGCGGGAGAAGAAAGCAGCGAGATTGCAAACATCGTCGACAGCGTCCTGGCCGACCTAAAGCCCAAGTTGATGGCCGAGATTGCCAGGAAGATGGGCAAAGAGAAGAAAAAGTAAGTTGAGCCGGCTGGCCAGACAATTGGCCGGGCTACTTCCGCACCCTAACGTCGAAAGGCACGACGTTAGGATGGGCCACCCTGGCCAAACTGGGAACCCGGCGGCCCCTCAAAAATCGCCGCTGGCGCCTCCGCCTCCTGAATGTCCCCCACCGAAGCGGACGTCCCGACTGCTGGTTTGCGGGGCTGGCGTTATTGATTGGGGCGATAGCAGGCCGAATACGCTCGAGCCGACGCTCATCCAGTGTTTGTCCTTTCCCGATAGGCGCATGGCGGTAAAGCCGTGGCGAATTCCGCTGGGGCCACGGGCAAGCCAGCGTCGGATGAACAGTGCGACACCCGTTAACAGTACGCCCAGAAGCATGGGGTCCCAGGTATGCCGCGGCCAGCCGAGATAGGGCTTATTAGAAACGAAGGTCAGGATGGCGGCGATCGCGCCCACCGCGATGACGAAGCGGTCCTTCTGGCGAATGCCGCGCGCGAGTACGATGGGCGGAAGGCACCAGATCAGCGCCCACGTGGCCCAGTAGAACGGCCTTGTGAATTCAGAAGTGGCCCGAGTGCTGCTCCACCACTGCGTGGGCATGTCCAACGACGAAAGCTTGAGATTGATGGCGACGTAGATGCCGAGCCAGAGCAACGCTTCGACGAGCGAATAACCTTCGTCGAGGTAGTCGAAGCGGTGGCGGGAGCGCACCATGACTATCCCTACCAGCCCGATTGCATAGAACGCGGCGACGATCAGATGCTGCGCCGAGTGCGATGAGGTCCAGTAGCCTGGTAGAAAGAAGACGAAGATCATCGCAGCAAGAAATGCATATGAGAACCCGAATCGGCGCCATATCCAGAGCGAACAGACAGCGCCGGCGGCGGGAACCAGGGACTCGGCTGCATCCAGCTTCGGTGAATAAGGGCTGCCGCTGAAAAAAGCGGCCTGCATGCCCGCGCAGAGAAAACCAACCGAGCAGGCGGCCAGCGCTTCCTCGATCCCATAGCGATAGAGCCGGGCTTGGGAAACGGCGAGTTCGGCAGCCGCGTAGCAGACCGCAGCGAACATCAGGAGGAAAACGCCGACGGTTTGGTCCGATGGCCGCGAAAGAAAAACCTTGAAGAAGAGTGCGACGGCAGCGCCCACGCTGATCAGGGTGAAGATGAACAAGACTAGCCGGAGGAAAATATTGGTGGTGCGGAGATCAGAGACCGTTTCCTTTTGCAGAAGCTGGTACTGCGCTTTAGTCAGGAAGCCTTCGCCGGCCCAGTCCGTCAGGAGTTTGCGGGCGCGCAAAGTCTCTTCGCTGGATGCACTGTAGATTCTCAGGCGGACCTCCCGAAGCGGCGCCCGATCTGGACCAGCACAACGAGCATCGCGACTCCGGTAAAGACGAAATAGCTCAGGATCGCGGTTTCGTCATTGACGCCGCGGAGGAAGATCGAGCTCACGCCCACGTAGCCGTAGACGGCGGCATAAGCAACGAAGGCAAACTGCCGGCGCGCCAGGCCCCATGCGAGAGACGCGGCACACGCGATAAGCAGAGCGAAAAACCATAGGCCGTAGTCCCGCCGCTCGAACACTCCCGAGAGCATTGCCAAAAAGAGAAGGTTGGCCACAATGTTGAGATAAGTGCCAAGGAAATGCGGTTTCAGGCCGCGGCGCTCAAGGAGCGCCCCGCCGACGCCGACCAGCAGGCAGTAGAGAAGGGCAAATTGGCGATACGCCGCGTCCTGATGGGCCGACCATTGCGAGATTTTGAGCCCGAACCATCCGGCGAGTGAGGACAAAGCGAGCGACAGCACGAAGCGATTGTCGAAACGATAAGCGAGGAAGAAGAAGAGGCCGGCGGTCGCCAAGAGATAAGGATCCAATTGCCCGGAGAGCAAGTGGAAACGGTTCTCTAAGTAAGCGAGTTCTACGCACCAGACGAGGCTGCCGAGGTAAAGCACGTAGTCGAAAATCGGGCTCGGTGCAGGCGTTTCGGCGGGAGACCAGGCGGGAGCGCGGGTAAAGCAATACCAAGAACAGGCGGCGAGAATGCCGGAGAGCACAGTCAGGACGACGACGTCACCGATTTGCTGCGACCAGGTGCTGACAGTCCATCCGAGTCCGCCAACGAACGCCAACACACCGGCGTAGAGGAGAAGGTTCAGCTCGAGAAAAAGGGAGAAGGGTTTTCCACGTGAGAGTCCGGCCAGATGGGCGTGCTGCTCCGGCGATATTTTGCTCTGCTCCTTCCACTGCCCTAATCGGATGAGGATGGTCATGAAGGATCCCCTGTGCCGGGTGCTCGGCCCATGAGTTAGCCCATCGTACATTCCCAATAGGCTTGCCGCGCTGAAAAAACACAGACGTGCACAATTACCAACCCATTTGGCCCATGCGCGAAAGGATAATCGCGCTGTAGCTATTCATGCGCTCGGGCCGTCGTTTCAGCGGAGCCGGCAGAATTGCAGCGAGGCGTGCCGCTTGTTCTCGGCCGATATTGCGGGCTGCGGTTTCGTCGTAGTAACGGCACGCCGAGTCTGCACCATAAATACCAGGGCCCCATTCGACCACGTTGAGGTAAATCTCCAGAATGCGGTGTTTGCCGAGGGCGAATTCGGCTACCGGTACCAGTGCGGCCTCTGCGCCCTTGCGGAGGAAAGAGCGGCCGGTTCCGAAGAATAGGTTCTTTACGAGTTGCTGGGTAATGGTGGAAGCACCGCGAGTACGCTCGCCTTCCAAGTCGTCTTCGGCAGCGATTTGGATCTGGTGCCAATCGAACCCATGGTGCTGGTAGAAGCGCGCGTCCTCTGCAGCGACCACCGCGTGCTGGAGATCAAGCGAGATTTGGTTGAGCGGAATGAATTTGTAGCGTTCGCGATAAGGCCTGTGATGAATCCAGGCCTGCAAGCGGCGCTGCATGTGCACCGCGGTTGTCGGTGGGTCGATCCAGCGGGCGGACACAAGGATCAGCGCGGCAAGCGCCCAAAGAAGCACCACGCCGATGACAAGCCATCGAATAAAGGATCGGAGGAGTCCCGTTCGAAGCGGGGTCTTGGTGTGTGGGTTCAGCGCAGTCACATTTCAGAATATAGCGTGCGCTGATTTGCCGCTGGGGATGATCTTGCCCGCGCTGACGGAGAGTGCTGCGTTTGACCAACCCGCTCCTGCAAGGGACTCTGCGGTTTGACCGGGTTTTCTGCGCGCCTGTAAGATCAAAGATCAGCTTTCAGCTCTTAGCCTTCAGCACCCAGCCCTTCGAATTTCTCTTGCAGGCTGCAATTGAAGCCGTGTGGCTGATTGCTGAACGCTGATGGCTGCGAGCTGAATTTCATCATGGCCCACGAACTTCCTAAAGCGTACGAGCCGGGCGCGATTGAAACGCGCTGGGCTGACTTTTGGGTCAAGGAAAAACTTTTTTCTGTGCCCACGCCGCCGCCCGGAGAGACGCGTCCGGTGTTCACGCTTTTGTTGCCGCCTCCGAATGTTACCGGGCGGCTGCACATGGGGCACATGCTCAACCACACGCAGATGGACATTATTGTGCGTTGGCACCGCATGCGGGGTTTTCTGACTTTGTGGTTGCCGGGTACGGACCATGCCGGAATCGCGACCCAGATGATGGTGGAACGCCAACTGGCGAGCGAAGGCAAGAAGCGCCGCGATATGGGGCGCGAGGCCTTCATCGAGCGGGTGTGGGAATGGAAGAAGCTCTATGGCGGGGCGATTCTGGAGCAGATGAAGCGGCTTGGCGACTCGGTGGATTGGGATCGCGAATACTTCACGATGGATGAAAACCTTTCGCGGGCGGTGTGCGAAGTCTTCGTCCGTTTGTATGAAGAAGGATTGATTTATCGCGGCAAATACATTGTCAACTGGTGTCCGCGATGCGGGACAGCGATTTCAGATCTTGAAGTCAAGCACGAGGAGATTGCCGGAAAGCTTTACGAGATTCGTTATCCAGTGATCGCAACGAACGAGTTCATCACGGTGGCGACGACGCGGCCGGAGACCATGCTTGGCGATACCGCCGTCGCGGTAAACGAGAAAGATGAGCGCTACAAACATTTGCATGGGAAGAAAGTTTTGTTGCCGCTGATGAATCGTGAGATTCCGATCATCACGGATGATCTGGCAATTCCGGAATTTGGGACGGGCGTGGTGAAAGTGACGCCGGCGCACGATCCCAATGACTTCGAGGCGGGACTGCGCCACAACCTGCCGCAGATTGAAGTGATCGACGATCAGGCTCACATGAACCAGAACGCGGGGCCGTACGCTGGCTTGGATCGCTATGAGGCCCGCAAGCGCGTGCTCGAAGACCTGCGCCAGCAGGGCTTTTTGGTTGGAGAGAAGGATTACACCATTTCGATTGGAAAGTGCGACCGCTGCGGCACGGTGGTGGAACCGCGGCTTTCAACGCAGTGGTTCATCAAGATTGCGCCTCTTGCCGAGCGCGCGACCGAGGCGGTGGAGAATGGCGAGATTACGATTGTTCCTGAGAACTACAAGCAGATTTACCTGAACTGGATGCACAACATCCACGACTGGTGCATCTCACGGCAGCTTTGGTGGGGACATCGGATTCCGGCCTGGCATTGCTCGTGTGGCGAAATTATCGTCGCGCGCGAGGCTCCGGCGAAGTGTGCGAAATGCGGCAGTTCGGAGCTTACGCAAGACACCGATGTGCTGGATACTTGGTTCTCGTCAGGCTTGTTGCCGTTTACGACGCTCGGTTGGCCGGAAAAGACCCGCGACCAGGAGGTGTTTTATCCGACGACGCTGTTGATCACAGCCTACGAGATTCTATTTTTCTGGGTCGCGCGCATGATCATGTTCGGTTGCCATTTCATGCAGGGTCATCGGCAGGATTCGAAGTTGAAGCTGGCCAGCGGATGGGGCGACAAGAAAGACGACAGTGTTCCCTTTCATCAGGTTTACATACACGCCCTGGTGCGCGACGCCGAACGGCAGAAGATGTCGAAGACCAAGGGGAATGTGATTGATCCGCTCGACATCATCGAGCGCTTTGGGACAGATGCGACGCGTTTTACTTTCGCCGCAATGGCGGCGCCGGGAACCGATATCGCGTTTAGTGAAAGCCGGACCGAGGGCTATCGCAACTTTGCTAATAAGATTTGGAATGCTGCGCGTTTCATGTTCATGAATATCGACCGCGTGGAGCCAGGCCTGCGGCCCGGGACCGGGTCCGACACCCAGTCCCACGTGAGTGGCGGCGTCACTGGCGTGGAGGCCGTTACTCTCGAGGACCGGTGGATTCTTTCGCGCTTCAATCGGGTCACTAAGAATGTCAATGACGCGTTGCAGACATATCGTTTCCACGAAGCTGCCAATCAGATATATGACTTCTTTTGGGGCGAGTTCTGCGACTGGTATATCGAGCTGATCAAGCCGCGTCTGTTGGAGGGTGCGGAGCAGTCATCTGCTCGCGTCGCGTGCGCTAATTTGCTGGGTACTTTTGAAGCTGCGCTGCGGCTGTTGCATCCGGTGATGCCATTTATCACGGAAGAAATCTGGCATGCGATTTACGACGGGAAGCCTCCGTTGCAGTCAATTGCCTTGGCGGCGTATCCGCAGGCAGACGACACGCAACTGGATGCGGCAGCTGAAACTGAAATGGCGATTCTGCAGGATCTCATCGTCAGCGTGCGCAACTCGCGGGCAGAGCTTAAAGTCGAGCCCAAGGTCAAGGTGCCGATACAGGTCTTTGTTCAGGAACCGGAGATTCGCAAATTGATTGAACAGAATCAGGGTTCGGTAGAGCGGCTTGCCAGCGTCGAGAAGATTGAATTTGTGGAGAAGTCGCTAGCTAAATTGTCTGGAGCACGGCACACGGCGCGTTTTGACGTGCATGTGATTTATGAAAGAAAGATCGATGTCGCTGCCGAGCGCGAGCGGTTGAAGAAGGAACTGGAGCAGATTGAAAAAGAAATCGCCAATGGCCAGCGCCAGTTGAGTAACGAGCAGTTTCTGGCCAAGGCTCCGGCAAAGGTTGTGGAGGGAATTCGAACGCGGGCGCACGAACTGCAGATTCTCCGCGAGAAGGTAAAGAGTAAGCTGGATGAGTTGAAGTAATTCCGGGACGGGCGAGACGCCCGTCTTCGAATAAGAAATCATGGACTGGAATAGCCGACGCATTACCGCTGTTATCGAGAACGCGCTGCTGGAGGATCGGGCTACGCGCGACGCCACCAGCTACGCCTGCATTGATCCGAACCAGCGTGCCTCAGCCACGATTCTGGCCAAGCAGGACTGTATCCTCGCGGGAATTGGGTGCGTGTCGCGCATTCTGGACGTGTATGCCGCTCTCGACGGGGCTGTTACGTCTCACTATGAGGTCACCACGCATCCGGAGATATTTGACGGCATTCGCCTGCACAAGGGACAGTCGATCGCGGTGATCCGGCACAACGCTCGTGTGATTCTTTCCTGCGAGCGCGTGATTCTGAACTTCATGCAGCGGTTGAGCGGGATTGCCACGCTGACTCGCCAATTCGTGGATGCCGTTTCGGGCACCAAGGCGCGAATCTTGGACACGCGCAAGACGGTGCCGGGACTGCGCATGCTGGATAAGTACGCGGTGCGGTGCGGAGGCGGACAGAACCATCGCCTCGATTTGTCGGACGGAGTTCTGATCAAGAACAACCACATTGCGCTGGCGGGAGGCGTTGTGCCGGCGCTTGAACGCGCTCACAAGAACCGGCGCGGCGAGCAGATCATCGAGATCGAGGTACGGTCACTCGAAGAATTGGAACAGGCGCTCGAGCACGGCGGCGAAGCTATTCTGCTGGACAACATGTCGGTCGAAGACGTGAAGCGCGCAGTCGAGCGCTGTTCGCGTGTGGAACGTCGCGTTCCTTTGGAGGTCTCAGGCGGAATCACACTGGAAAATGTCCGGGCTTACGCCGAGACCGGAGTGAATTTCATCTCAGTCGGGGCACTTACTCACTCGGCGAAGGCAATGGATTTGAGTATGCGTGTTGCGCCCGCGTAAGACCTGAGTGCCACCTAAGCATCCAACCCAGTTTTGAATTTTGGACATTCCGCGCACTGTCCTGACGTTCAAGTTTTTGCGTCCGGCTGAACGATCGCGGGATTGCACTTTCGAGTACACCCTCTGCTTGGCAAAGCGATACAGTATTCGCAAGCGGAGGCCCTCCCCCATGAGTCACCAAGTACGGCATACAGCCACTGCGATATTAGCTGCGCTGCTTTTTGCGAGCAGTTCCTCTGGAAGTGGCGGCGCGTTGCACTCGACTGCTTCCTCTGTGGCCACGGACAACGCCACTCTTAGTGGTTCGCCGGGACCGAGCAGGAACTCCGGCCGGCCCACGGCAGCACGGGGTTCGCCAGCAACTTCCGTTAATGTCAAGGTTGATGTTCTCGGCGACCGGCATGTGATCGCTCCATACGTTTACGGCGGAAGTTATCCCAAGGATGCCCCTACGATAACCGATAGCGGCCTTACCGTGGTTCGATGGGGCGGCAATTCGACGTCGCGCTATAACTGGCAGACCTTTACCTACAACGCCGCCGCCGACTGGTATTTTGAGGATTTCGGCTATACCGAGATTAGTGACAGCGATTCGGTGAAGTACATCCAGGATGTGGAGGCGGCGGGAAGCAATCCGCTGATGACGATGATTATGCTGCCGTGGGTCGCGAAGCCCTCCGGTTGGAGCTTTTCGGTGGCCAAGTATGGCCCACAATGCGGCGCGGATCCGTACAACTCCGACGCCGGGGATGGAGTGATGACCGATTGCCAGACGGACATCACGGGGAACGATCCGACCGACGCTAACGTCGAACTGAAGGACTCGCCGCAGAACGGAGATCCGCCGGGAACGGTCTATCGCGACCAGTGGGCGGCTGCGCTGGCCACCGCATTTGGCAGTGCGCCCCATTTCTACAACATGGACAACGAGATCGATATTTGGGGCGGTACGCATCGCGACGTGCATCCTAATCCTTCCGCGTATGACGAGATGCGCGACACTTATCTCGCGGAAGCCGGCGCCTTGAAAGGCTGGGATCCGAATGCGATTCGCTTCGGCCCCGTGAGTTGTTGCTGGTGGTTCTATTGGAACGGGGCGAACAACAACGATAAAGGCGCCCACGCCGGCGTGGACTTCTTGCCTTGGTGGCTGAACGAAGTTTATTGGCAGGATCAGATATCCGGCACGAGATCGGTGGACGTTTTCGACATTCACGCTTACCCTGACGGACCGGACACCTCCGGCTATACCCAGGCACAGAAGCAAGCACTCTCCTTGCGGATTTATCGGGATTACTGGGATCCGACGTATACCAGCGAATCGAGCACGATCAACCAGAAGTGGGCCACCTTTATTCAGCCCAAGAAGCGCATTCCATTCCGCATCCCGCGGATGCGGGCGATCGCGAACATGATCTATCCGGGAACTCCCTTGAGCTTTACGGAGTGGAGCGCGGCGTTCGCCGGCGAATCGGATTTCTCGACCGCGCTGGCGGACGCCGATGCCTACGGCATTCTGGGGCGCGAACGCATGTATCTGGCTTCGCGCTGGGTGGCACCCGATCCGGCGAATCCTAACTATCAGGCGCTGAAGTTGTTCCGCAACTATGACGGGCAGCACCATACATTTGCGACGACATCCGTCTCGGCCACGAATAATGGCAACCCGAACTTGTTCAGCAGTTACGCCGCGCTGGATCCTACGGGCACCATTTTGACTTTGATGGTGATCAACAAGAATCCGAAGGCCGCGGTGCAAACGCAATTCGCTTTGAACGGATTTACGGCCAAACAAGTGACCGCTTATACGCTTTCGCCGAAGGCACCGACGACAATCGTGGCGTCGCCACCCAAGGCCTGGACTCCTACGAGGAAATTCGCGCCTTACACTGCCACACTGCTGGTTGTAACTGGAACTATGCCGGCAACGCCAAGCGCGGACTGGGACTTGAACCCGGACACAATCATGGTTGCGGCGCATGGAACGATTACGCTTCAGCCGAAGATTGTCTCCGGATCAGGGACTGTGACTCTCGGAACGCCACAGTCGGACAATGGAATCACGCTGGTAGTCACTCAGCCAAATGTCACTTCCAACCAGGACGGCAGCGTCAAGGTAACTGCTGGCGGCGCTCCGGGCTTTTATCATTTTTCCGTTCCGAGCACCGACAACACTGGCGTCGCCGAGACCCAGAGCGGGTGGATCGTTGTGGGGAATCCGCCGGCGACTTTCAGCAAGACGGGCGACCATCAGAAAGGGCAACCGGGCAGCCAACTGAATTTGTCGGTCACACTGAACGCTGGCAAGTCGGGTGGCAGCGCTGGCGGCGGCACTGTTCTCTTCACCGCCGATGGCGGTACTCTGTCGACCCGACTCGTGACCACGGATTCCTCTGGCAATGCTCCGGTGGTGCTTACGCTGCCTTCGAATGCTGGCGTTGTCCACGTCACGGCCGAGGGACAGTTTGGACTCGGTCACCCGGTGGTTAAGTTCACCGAGACGGTGCAATGATGGGAGCAACGAACCGGGCCGCGGATTGCTGTTTCGCGGTCCATCCCTCATAATTCCCGCATCAAGCGATCAGCGCCAATACGGAGGTCGCGGGCGGGAGTGTCCGCGCCCCATAAGCTCGCGGCACAAACTGACGCCCGGCTGGGACGCATTGTGCGTCTTCTCATCGATCACGCTACTGTCGTCGTGAGCGGAACAAAACTCGCGGCGGAGATTGGCACCAGCCGTTCGGAAGTTTGGCGACTGGTTCAGCAGTTGCGCGACCTTGGAGTTGATATTGCTGGACATCCGTCAACCGGATATAGTCTGAAGTCCATGCCCGATCTGTTGCTGGCGGATGTGCTT
>Ga0316363_10003041_pt1 | contig 12260 bp, 12 predicted proteins | sample Sb_taG_3_FD_200459 | JGI IMG/M metagenome (GOLD analysis project Ga0316363, IMG submission 200459) | Peat soil microbial communities from Weissenstadt, Germany - Sb_50d_a_PC metaG (v2) (version 2) | ecosystem: Environmental > Terrestrial > Soil > Wetlands > Peat | place: Germany: Weissenstadt...
CGGGCGCGCTGATTTCATGTGAGCGGGAATAGGCACGATAGGACGACGTGCCGGAACCTTGATTTCCCGTCCAGTCCAGGCGGATCGAATAGGTGTGACGTTTATTCATCGCGCCTTGCTCCTGCTATAGACGCTACGAGAGTTGTAGCGGCAATGTCGAAGCGCAAACAATTTCTGCCACAGTGATCGGCGTGCTCACCGCGTTCCGCTTGCGAACGTTTCCTTGAACAACTTCGTCCACTTGTCGCCCTCGTCGAGGAATTTCGCCACGTCGACGAAGATCAGGCCGGACGGCGGTTCCTGCATGGTCCGATTGGTCGGCACGTTGCCGCGATCGAGCAAAATGCGCTGGCCGTCGCCGAGGAAAAAATCCATGAACAGCGCCGCGGCGTAGGGATGCGGCGCATGCGCGAACACCGCGATGCCGGTCGGCAGCGCCACCGCCGCCGGCAGTACGGTGCCGTCGATCGGCGCGCCCTTGGCTTTCAATTCGTTGATGCGGTAGCCGTAGACCGTCAGCGCCAGCGGCACTTCGCCGGCAACCACGAGGTTTGACAAAAGCGTGTGGCCTTTGCGCACCGACATGCCGTTGACGGCGACGATCTTACGGAACAGCGCCACGGCCCTGTCCTCGCCCATCGCGCCAGCGACCGACATGAACCAATTGCCGTCGTCGGCTTCGACGCCGAGCTTGCCTTTCCATCGCGGATCGGTGAGATCCTCGTAGATTTTCGGCGCGTCTTCCGGCTTGATCAGCGTGGTGTTGAACGCGGCGGTGAAAATGCTCAGCCGCGACGTTACCCAGGGGCGATGCGGCGCCACGGCTTGCGGGATCAGGTCGGCGAACACCGGCGACGAGATTTCCTGCAGTAATTGCTCGCGCCGCAAGCCTTCCATTTCGGTGCCGGCAGTCTCGGCGACATCGACGTCGTCACGGCCGCCGCGATGCTCGGTGACGGCGCGGCGCAAAATATCCTCCGAGCTGCCGCGCCAGAGCTGGACTTTTATGCCGTATTTTTTCTCGAAGGCTGCCGCCATGGCGTTCGAGTCGTCCGTGACCGCCGAGGAATAGAGTGTGATGACGCCTTCTTTCTTGGCGCCGTCGATCAGGCGCTGGGTGCGGTCGGGGCCGGTGTAGTTCGCGATATCGGCGATGGTTTCGGCAGAGGCCGCGTTCGCAACGACCAGACAAACGATGATCGCGAGCAAGCGAAACATCGTTCTTGCTCGCTCGCTAGGCCGCCCGAGGCGGCAGGTTGGCGGTTTCCGCCGCGTAGACCTCATCCATGCGCGGAACCAGCGCGTGCTTGGCGAGCGCGTCGGCGAACAATTGGCGCACTTTCGGGTGCTCGTCGGCGTAATCGATCTGGGTGCCGCCGAGGCGGCGGCTGATCCAGGAGATCGGCACGCCTTGCGCGTTGCGCGGCGACCAGTGCTTGAAGGCGAGATAGCGCGCCGGCGCCGGGCCGGAATTGAAATGCTGGTGGAACCACATGTTCGGCGGCACCACCAAGGTGCCGACCTGCCATTCGAAGCGTTGCGGCTCCTCGCCCTCCGGCCACATCAGCGAATAGCCTTCGCCGGAAAGAATGATCACGTGGGCCCCCGGACCGTGGGCATGCGCCTTCTTGTAGGTGCCGATCGGGAATTGCGAGATGTGGCTGGCAATGGTGCCGCGCGCCATGTTGAAGCGGATATGGCCGCCGCCGGCGCCGCGCTCCCGGGCCGTGATCAGCGGCAGGTTGACCGCGTCGGGCACGAAATTGGTGCGCAAGAGGAAGCCGTCCTGCTCGCCCTTGGAGCTGAAATAATCCGGCTCGCCGGAAAAGCGGTTCTTGAAATCGTACGGACAATTGAAGATGAAATTGAGATCGTCATAGCGGTTGATCACCGACGGCGCGTTGGTCACCGCGACGAACCGCACCACGTCCCGGCCGGAGCCGTTGAAATGCTGGTAGGAGCAGTTCAGCGGAATGGCGAAGATCGCGCCTTCCTTCCATTCGAAGGTGATGCGGGCGCCGGCATTGTTCCACACCGTGGTCGAACCGCGGCCGCTTAAGATCAAGAGCATCTCCTCGTAGAGGTGATGCATCGGCTCGAGCTTTTGCCCGGGCGCGATCTCGCAGACGTAGCAGTCGTTGGAGAAACGCGACGCCTCGTGATTGACGTACACGCCCTTGGCACCCGTGCCGCGGCGCGGCCATGGCTTCAGCTCGACCGTGCGCAGGTTCTGCACGTAGTGCGCGCTGATGATGTCGAGCCCGTCGTTGCGCACGAAGCGCAGGTAAGGCGAATCCTTCTCGGTGCGGAATTTATCCGCCAGCTCCTGGGAAACGACGGCGTCCTTCGCCACAATGGCCTCCCGTTTTATCGGCGAGATTTAGCATCGCAAGCGCGTCATTGCGAGCGTCGCTTGACGCCTCGCAATGACATGAAGGCAGGTTACAATCCACCCCGATGCCGCCCGCCGCCAAAGCAAAACGCTCCTCGATGCCGAGCCTGCGGCGTATTGCGGTCGCCGGCGCGATCGTCATCGCGGTTCTGATTGCCATCCCTTACGTCATCGCGCCGTTTTACCGGATCGTCGATCCGGTCTCGACGCCGATGCTGTGGCGCTGGGCGATCGGGGCGCGGGTCGAGCGCGTCTGGCTGCCGCTCGATCGTATCTCGCCGGCGCTGCCGCTCGCCGTCATCGGCGCCGAGGATGGCACTTTCTGCCACAACCGCGGCATCGACCTCGGCGCCATGCGGGAGGCGCTGGAACAGTATGACGACACCGGCAGGGAGCGTGGCGCCTCGACCATCACCCAGCAGACCGCCAAGAACCTGTTCTTCTGGCAGGGCCGCAGTGTCATCCGCAAAGCGTTGGAAATCCCGCTGGCGGTCTGGCTCTACCTGGTGCTGCCGAAGCGCCGCGTACTGGAAATCTACCTCAACATCGCCCAGTGGGGACCGAATGGCGAATTCGGCGCCGAGGCCGGCGCCCGCTACGCTTTCGGCAAATCCGCCCGCAATCTCAACGCCCACGAAGCGGCGGAACTGGCCGCCATCCTGCCCAATCCGGGCCGGCGCAGTGCCCGCGCCCCGAGCGCCCTGGTGCGCCAGCTCTCGGGCCTCTACGAGCGCCGGGCCGAGGCTTTTCCGGGGCTCGATGCCTGCGTCCGCGCCCCCTAGCGCCGTCTGCACCATTCTTCTATAAGCCCGGCAATCCCTGACGATCCGAGCTTTAGGAGAGCGACGCCATGGCCGTCCCCAAGAGAAAAACATCGCCGTCCAGGCGCGGCATGCGCCGGTCCGCCGATGCGCTGAAGGCCTCGACCTATATCGAAGACAAGGATTCCGGCGAGTTGCGCCGCCCGCATCACATCGATCTGAAGACCGGCATGTATCGCGGCCGGCAGGTGCTGAGCAAGAAGGCGGAGGCGTAAGCCTTTTTCCCGGAAGGAAAGACGCGTGCCATGTTCGCTCTTGGCTTTCCGCTCCTTCTCATTCCCTTCGCCGTCTACAACATGATCGCGTTCCTCACGCCCGGCGTGAGCTGGACCGCGGCGGTCACCACCGTACACATGATGTCGGGGCAGGACTGGGTCTTGACCTGGGAAGACCTGTTCATCGCTTTCGCGATTTTCCTGCTCTGGATCGAGATCATCAAATCGACCCGCCTCGGCATGCGCTCGGTGATGGACCACATCCTGGCCATGGGCCTTTTCATAGCCATGCTGGTCGAATTCCTGTTGGTGAAGCAGGCGGGAACATCGACGTTCTTTTTGCTGATGATGATCGCGCTGGTCGACGTGCTCGGCGGCTTCGTCATCGGCATGCGGAGCGGCCGGCGCCAGATCGAGATCGAAGGCCCCGAGCGGCCGGTGTGATCTTTCTGCTCCCTCCCCCCTTGTGGGGGAGGGCGGGGTGGGGGGTCGGGAGGTGACGCGCTGGCGTCGACGTATTCGCGTTACGTCGCGACCCCCACCCGTACCCCTCCCCACAAGGGGAGGGGAAATTTACAGCGAACGCGACAGCTTACCGCCGGCCGGAGTCGGCCAATGGCCGAGTGCGTCGTAGGCGGCGATGGCTTCGTCGGGATCGGCGCGGCGGCGGGCGCGGGTTTGCGGCGCTTGTGCCGAGGTGGCGATGAGGTGCGCGACAAAGTCCGTGTTGGCGCGGCCGGTCGCCCGCACATTGGTAGCGGTTTGGGCGTCGGCTTGGGCGTCGGCTCGATCGATTTGCGCCAAGGAAACGAGGGCGTTGCTCACGGGCACCTCCCTGTCCCGAAACGGGACGTTGGCTGGAGTTTTCCCCGTATCTCGCAAGCGGCGTGCCGCGCCTGCCGCGAGACTTTCCGAATTCTTTAGGCTCCGGCGCTAACTTGGCCTGGTAAAGGCGTCTTTCGTCGCCCACAGCAATCCCAAAGAGGCGACTTTGACCAACGCCGGCCCGCCAGATTCGATCCCTTCCGGCACAGCGGACCGGATCGGCATCGATGCGGCCGAAATCCTCAATTCGGTCGGCGAGGTGGCCTACGACTGGCGCATCGACACCGACGCGCTGCACTGGGGCGCCAACGCCGCCGCCGTGCTGCTCCTGCCCGATATCGCCACGGTCTCGACCGGCCGCGCCTATGCCCAGGTGCTCGAGGCCGAGAACGCCCAGGCGCGCTTCGACGCCGTCATGCAGTCGGACAAACGCGACGATGGCCGCGGCGTCGCTTACCAGATTCAATATTGCATCCGTCCCGACCCAACGTCGGACACGCGGCTCTGGGTCGAGGATATCGGCCGCTGGTTCGCCGGCCCCGACCGCAAGCCGGTGCGCGCCCACGGCGTCGTCCGCGTCATCAATGAGCGCTACGAGCACGTGCGCCGGCTCACCTATCTCGCCCGTTACGACGGGCTCACCGGCGAGCTGAACCGGCACCATTTGACCGAAGTGCTGGAAGACACCATCGACGAGGCGATCCGGTTGCGCTCGTCATGCGGCTTCCTGCTGGTCGCCATCGACAACATCGCGCGCATCAACGAATCCTACGGTTTTGACATCGCCGACCAGGTCATAGGCGCGGTCGCCAGGCGCGTGCGCAGCCGCATGCGCGGCAAGGACACGCTCGGCCGTTTTTCCGGCAACAAGTTCGGCCTGGTGCTGCGCGACTGCACGCCCGACGACATGGCGATCGCCGCCGAGCGTCTCCTTGCCGGCGTGCACGACGACATGGTGCCGACCTCTGCCGGGCCGATCGCCGTCACCATCACCATCGGTGGCGTCACCGCGCCGCGCTATGCCCGTGGCATTGCCGAAGTGCTCGGCCGCGCCCAGGAGACTCTCGACACCGCGAAGGCCCGGCGCCGCGGCTCGTTCCTCGCCTACCGGCCCAACATCGAGCGCGAAGCGCTGCGCCGCGACAACGTCCGCGCCACCGACGAGATCGTCGCCGCGCTCAACGAGCGGCGCATCTTCCTCGCCTACGAGACCGTCGTTAAGGCGGCGGATCGGCGGCCGGCATTCTACGAGTGCCTGATGCGCATCCGCCGCGCCGACGGCAGCCTGATCGCGGCGGGCGACATCGTGCCGATCGCCGAGCGGCTCGGCCTGGTGCGGCTTCTCGATCACCGCGTCATCGAGCTCGTGGTCGACGAGATGATCGCTGCGCCGTCGCTGCAGGCGAGCTTCAACGTGTCGGCGGCGTCCACCACCGATCCCGACTGGTGGGCCGGTCTCGGCTCGCTGTTGCGCTCGCATGCGGGCGTCGCCGAGCGCCTCACCGTCGAGATCACCGAAAGCGCGGCGATCCACGACATCGACGAAACCCGCGGCTTCGTCGCGCGCGTGAAAGATCTCGGCTGCCGCATCGCCATCGACGATTTTGGCGCGGGCTACACCTCGTTCCGCAATCTGCGCAAGCTCGGCGTCGATATGGTCAAGATCGACGGCGCCTTCGTGCACGACATGATGCGCTCGGAAGACAACCGCGCCTTCGTGCGCACCCTGATCGATCTCGCCAAACGGCTGAAACTGACCACCGTCGCCGAATGGGTGCAGGACGAGGCGGCGGCGAAGATTTTGCAGGACTGGGGTTGCGATTATCTGCAAGGCGCGCTGATCGGGCTCGCCTCGACCGAGCGGCCATGGCGCACGAGCTTGGCAAAGGCCGTCTAGGGCGGCGCCTTACAACTGCGATTTAGTAACTGACCGGTTAGTCGAAGATCTTACTGGCAAATCTGGACCAGGTGAGGACCATACGGCCCCCACACTTGCGCGGGATAACAACCGCCGCCGCCACCATAGCCGTAAAAGGCCGCGCCGCCGTAGCCATAACCGGGCGTGACGCCATAGCCGTACGGATAGTAGCCGCCGTAACCGTAGGGCGCCGCCAACACGCCGCCGAGGATCGCGCCGGCGGCGAGACCCGCCACCACGCCGAAACCGGGATACCAACCGCCGCCGCCGCGCCAGCCGCCGCCAAAGCCGGGACCGCCGCGCCAACCACCAAAGCCGGGACCACCGCGCCAGCCGCGGCCGCCGAAACCAACGCCGCCGTGCCAGCCACCACCGCCCCACCGCGCTTGCGCGGTGTTCGATGACGCCATTGCCATTGCGGCGATACACGCCGCCGCAACAAGGGCCGTTACGACTTTCCTCATTACACCACCTCGTTCACGCCGCACTGTTCGGCGCTACTCGGCTTTGACGCATTGATTCAAATCAATGCGGAGGGCTGTTTGCGCGTCAGTCGTTGCCGCCGGTCAGCTTGTCGACCTTGCGCCGCATCTCGTCGAGCTCGCGTTTGAGATCGTCGATCTCGCCGCCGCTCTTGGCCGCCGGCTTTTCCGGTTCGGGCGCAGCGCTGCCGCCCTGGCTTTCGCGCCGCGCAAACGGCGTGAACATGGCGAAGGCACGCTCGAACATTTCCATGTTCCGCCGCACTGTTTCCTCCAGCGCGCCGAACGGGCTGCCGCCGAAGGCTTGCGCCATCTGATTACGGAACTTCTCCTGCTCGCGAGTCAGCGACTCGATGGAGACTTCGAGATAACGCGGCACCAGCATCTGCATGCTGTCGCCGTAGAAGCGGATCAGCTGGCGCAGGAAGGCGATTGGCAGCAGGTTCTGCCCTTCCTTGTTCTCCTGCTCGAAGATGATCTGGGCCAGCACTGAGCGCGTAATATCCTCGCCGGTCTTGGCGTCATAGACGACGAAATCCTCGCCGGTCTTGACCATGGCGGCGAGGTCTTCGAGCGTCACATAGGTGCTCGTGCCGGTGTTGTAGAGCCGCCGGTTGGCGTACTTCTTGATCGTGACGGGCTCGGCGGTTTTGGTCGTGGTATCGGTCATCTGGCGGCAACCCCTGCGGGATTGCCGTCAAAATAGGCGGTTTCCCTGGGCGCGGCTACCGTTTTGTGTGGTGCACAAGGACGGGCGCCCCGGCATGGCAGCGATGCGGTCGCCTAGCGCCTTGTCGGCGGGCTGCCACGTCCTTATGACATATATGAAAGCGCCTGCGGCCCAGCCCGCATGTGACGTAACCCTATTCCCGGAAGGATTTCCCATGAAAGACGACATCGTCATCGTCAGCGCCACGCGTACGCCGGTCGGCGCCTTCAACGGCGTCTTTGCCACCGTGCCCGCCCACGAACTGGGCCGGACGGCGATCAAGGGGGCGCTCGAGCGTGCCGGCGTCGAGGGCGCGCGCGTCTCCGAAGTGATCATGGGGCAAATCCTGACCGCGGGTCAGGGCCAGAACCCGGCCCGCCAAGCCTCGATCGCCGCCGGCATCCCGGTTGAGACGCCGGCTTGGGGCGTCAACCAGCTGTGCGGCTCGGGGCTGCGCTCGGTGGCGCTCGGCTATCAGGCCATCCTCAACGGCGATTCCGACATCGTGGTCGCCGGTGGCCAAGAGTCGATGAGCGTCGCGCCGCACTGCGCCTATCTGCGCGCGGGCGTGAAGATGGGCGATTTCCAGATGATCGACACGATGATCAAGGACGGCCTGTGGGATGCCTTCAACGGCTATCACATGGGCAACACCGCCGAGAACGTCGCCAAGCAATGGCAGATCACGCGGGCTCAGCAGGACGAATTCGCCGTCAAGTCGCAGAACAAGGCCGAAGCCGCCCAGAAGGCCGGCAGGTTCAAGGATGAGATCACGCCGGTGACGATCAAGAGCCGCAAAGGCGACGTCGTGGTCGATACCGACGAATATCCCAAGCACGGCACGACGCTCGAAGCGGTCGGCAAGTTGCGGCCGGCTTTCGACAAGGAAGGCACGGTCACCGCCGCCAACGCATCGGGCATCAATGACGGCGCTGCCGCCATTGTGCTGATGAAGGCGAGCGAGGCGCAAAAGCTCGGCAAGACGCCGCTCGCCCGCATCGTGTCCTGGGCCCAGGCCGGCGTCGATCCGAAGATCATGGGTACCGGCCCGATCCCGGCGTCGCGCGCGGCGCTGAAGAAGGCCGGTTGGAATGTCGGCGACCTCGACCTCATCGAAGCCAACGAGGCGTTCGCGGCGCAGGCCTGCGCCGTCAACAAGGACCTCGGCTGGGATACCGGCAAGGTCAACGTCAACGGCGGCGCCATCGCCATCGGCCATCCGATCGGCGCCTCGGGCACCCGCGTGCTGGTGACGCTGCTCTACGAGATGGGCAAGCGCGACGCCAAGAAAGGCCTCGCCACCTTGTGCATCGGCGGCGGCATGGGCATTGCGATGTGTGTTGAGAGATAGACGACGGAAAGCGGATGACGGATGACGGATGACGGACGACGGACGACGGACGACGGACGACGGACGACAGATTAAGTGACACCGATTAATCCGTCCTCTGTCGTCCGTCGTCTGTCGTCCCAAACAAAAGATAGTGGGAGGATTTCATGGCCCGCGTTGCGTTGGTAACGGGTGGTACGCGCGGCATCGGCGCCGCGATCTCTAAGGCGCTCAAGGCGGCCGGCTATACGGTCGCGGCAAACTACGGCGGCAATGACGAGGCCGCACAGAAATTCAAGGCGGAGACCGGAATCGGCATCTACAAGTGGGACGTCTCCTCGTTCGACGCCTGCTCAGCCGGCATCAAACAAGTCGTGGCCGATCTCGGGCCGACCGACGTGCTGGTCAACAACGCCGGCATCACCCGCGATTCCCAGCTTCATCGGATGAAGCCCGAGCAATGGACGGCGGTGATCAACACCAATCTCAACTCTCTGTTCAACATGTGTCGCAATGTCATCGAGAGCATGCGCGAGCGAAAGTTCGGCCGCATCGTCAATATCTCTTCGATCAACGGCCAGAAGGGCCAGTTTGGCCAATGCAATTACTCGGCGGCCAAGGCCGGCGAACTCGGCTTCACCAAGGCGCTGGCCCAGGAGGGCGCGCGATCGGGCATCACGGTCAACGCCATCTGCCCGGGCTATATCAATACCGAGATGGTGCAGGCGGTGCCGAAGGACGTGCTGGAGAAGAGCATTCTGCCGTTGATCCCAATCGGCCGCCTGGGCGAGCCGGAAGAGGTGGCGCGCTGCGTGGTGTTCCTCGCCTCCGACGATGCCGGGCTGATCACCGGCTCGACCTTGACGGCCAATGGCGGGCAATATTTCGCCTGAGCCGCACTCTTGTAAGGCAATCGCTTCACGGCATTTATTTTGCGCGGGTTTGCGTACAATAGAAGCGCTGAAGCTGGATCGCTTTAGGGTGGCTGGATCGTGAGATCGCTGAAGCGCTTTTTGCGTCGCGTGCTCGTTTTCGGATTGGGCATCCTCAGTGTCTGGTTGATCGTCTTTGTCTTCAGATTGACCGACCACAGGCTGCCGACGATTTTGGCCTTGGCCATCACTTACGGCATCGCGGCGTATATCGTCCTGCCGCGCGTCGTTCGCTACGGCCTCAAAATCCTCCAGCGCAGACATGTGCCTCGCTTTACGATTACCGGCGACGGGTTACCCGGCGATCCCGTCAATCTCGTGCTAATAGGAACGCGGCAACAGCTGCAGTCCGCCTTTGCGGTCGCAGGCTGGACGGAGGCGGATCGGTTGGGTCTGGCGAGCTCGTGGCGTATGGTCCGGGCGTTCGTATGCAACTCTCCCTATCCGACCGCGCCATTCAGCACCCTCTATCTGTTTGGGCGCGGCCAAGACATCGGTTTCCAGAAGGCGATCGATAACAGCCCGCGCAAGCGCCATCACATTCGATTCTGGGCGACGAGCCTCACGCGTGCAGAGGCCACCGTGGGAACCCCCAGCTTCTGGCTGAACACCGACCGGCCGGCGCACCATGAGCGTGTTCTCTGGGTTGGAGCCGGCACCAAAGATACCGGCCTGTCCTTGACCAAACTTACATTCCAGGTCACCCACGCCACCGATTCGGATACCAATGCCGAACGCGACTACATCATCGCCGAACTGATGAAAAACAGCGTCATCGTCGACGTGAATTCATATCGATCCGGCCAGCGTCTGCCCACCCAACGCGTCAATCACTACATCACCGACGGTGAAGTGACCGTGGCGAGCCTGGCGCCTCCTTCGACGCCCTAATCACAGCGGCGACCAGCCGCCCGGTGCCAATTCGAAGCCTGAAAAGTCGAAACTTGGCGCCACCGCGCAGCCGCTGAGCGTCCAATTGCCCGGCGTTTGCGCCGCCTGCCAAGCTGAACCGGCAGATAGCCGGCGGGAGTATGCCAGTTCGACCCCGACGGCGAATGGCGGGCGGTATTTCGCCTCACTATATGTTCGCAGCACCGGACATTGCGGGCGAATTATCATGGTGTCGCGACCATCGATCATAGAGCAGCGCGGCGAGCAGATGCTGCCAGTGCTCAACGCGCTGGAGATCGAGCGGGTGCGCCGCTTCGGCGAATGCCGTTCCTTCGCAACCGGCGAGGCGCTCGCCACCATCGGCCTCGTCAGCCCCGGCCTGATGGTTATCCTGGCGGGTCATGTCGAGGTCACTCACAGCGACAAATCCGGCCAGCGCATCACCATCGTCACGCACGGCCCCGGCCAATTCCTGGGCGAGCTCGCGCAATTGGCCGGACGGCGGGCATTGGCGGACGCGACCGCCCAAGAGCCAGTGCAAGCTCTGATCATTCCGCCGGATCGGCTGCGCGCCTTGATGATCGCGGAGGCCGAGCTAGGCGAACGGATCATGCGGGCACTGATCATCCGCCGCATCGGTCTGTTGGAAACCGGCTCCGGCGGCCCGATCATCGTCGGCCGCGCCGACAACGGCGACGTGCTGCGGCTGCAGAGCTTTCTGCGCCGCAACGGCCAGCCGCAGCAATTGCTCAACCCGGACACTGATGCCGAGGCCAAGGCGCTGATCGACCGTTTTCACGTCGATCCCGGACAATTGCCGATTGTGCTTTGTCCCGGCGGCCAATTGCTGCGCAATCCTGGCGAAGATGAGCTCGCCCGCTGCATCGGGCTGGTCGGTCCGATCGACCCGAACCGCGTCTACGACGTCGCCGTGGTGGGCGCCGGACCGGCAGGCCTGGCGGCTGCGGTTTACGCGGCATCCGAGGGACTGTCCGCCATCGTGCTCGACAGCCGCGGTTTTGGCGGCCAAGCCGGCGCTTCGGCGCGGATCGAAAACTATCTCGGCTTCCCGACCGGCATCACCGGCCTTGCTTTGATGGCGCGCGCCTACAACCAGGCGCAAAAATTCGGCGCCGAAATGGCGATCCCGGACGAGGTGAGCGCGCTGGACGTGCCGAATGACGACTCCTCGCCCTTCGTGCTGCAATTGCGCGATGGCGAGCGAGTCAGCACGCGGTCCGTGGTGGTTGCCAGCGGCGCGAAGTATCGACGGCTCGCGGTCGCCAAGCTCGAAGAATTCGAGATGACGAGCGTGCATTACTGGGCTTCGCCGCTCGAAGCCAAGCTTTGCGCCAAACAAGAGATCGCGCTGGTCGGCGCCGGCAATTCGGCTGGCCAAGCCGCAGTTTATCTGGCGAGCCAAGCCGCAAAAGTATGGATGCTGGTGCGCCGGCGGAGCCTCGCCGAAACCATGTCGCGTTATCTGGTCGACCGTATCGAGAGTCTGCCCAATGTCGAAGTGGTAACTGGCGCTCAAGTCAGCGCGCTGGAAGGCAGCAATGGCGTTATGGAAGCCGTGCGCTGGCGCATCGATGGCGCCGGACAGGATGTGCAGCGGCCCGTTCGCCACCTGTTTCTCTTCATCGGCGCCGAGCCGAACACCGATTGGCTTGCCGGCTCGGGCGTTACGCTCGACGCCAAGCGCTTTGTGCTGACCGGCGCCGACGCCGGCCCTCTTCGACATG
>Ga0316363_10003061_pt1 | contig 12211 bp, 9 predicted proteins | sample Sb_taG_3_FD_200459 | JGI IMG/M metagenome (GOLD analysis project Ga0316363, IMG submission 200459) | Peat soil microbial communities from Weissenstadt, Germany - Sb_50d_a_PC metaG (v2) (version 2) | ecosystem: Environmental > Terrestrial > Soil > Wetlands > Peat | place: Germany: Weissenstadt...
TCACGCGGCTTCTGCCCAATTATCTCAGTAGCTTGCCCGTGCTCCGCTTGCTGATGCTGACAACTGGCATGACGGCCGTCATCTGCATCCTGCACACCAATTACTTTCGCAGTACGCTCCAGCTAACGCGGCTGTTGCTGGGTTGTGCCGGCGGACTGCTGGCCGCTCTCGTGCTGCTGGCGCTGGCTCGCCGTACCGGGCAGCTCTCGATGATGGCGCTGGCAATGATGGGCGCAATCGGGCTGTGGTGGTTGCTGAACGAGGTGTTGCTCCAACCGCTTACGGGAGGAAATGCGCGCAATCTTGTGCGCACCATGCTGGTGTACGCCGGCTGTGGAGGATGGTTCATTTTCTGCAGCTCGTGGACCAATCGGGTACTCGCGACTTTTGCCTACTTGGCCCTGGCAAGTTTGTTTGTCCTTTTGGCCTACCGGCCCGTCCTTCGGACCGTTCCCGCCTTAAGAGTATTTCCGTTGGCCAGCGTCGGCCTCGGACCTTCCGAGTAGATTCAGATTCATCACCCCTTAGGGGCTTCATTTATATGCACATCGCAATGATCGGTATCAAGGCCATCCCGGCACGCTTTGGCGGTTTCGAGACCGCCGTTGATGAGCTGTCTCGCGGGTTAGTGAAGTTGGGACACCAAGTCGTTGTTTACAACCGCACCGGCATGAGCAGTCAAGCCGGTCCCTCTTACGAAGGAGTTGAACTGGTCGCGTTACCCACTGTACGGTCGAAGAACCTGAGCACTATCTGTCACGCTTTCCTTTCGACCCTCCACGTGATGTTCCGAAAAGCAGATGTGGTGCACTATTTCACCACCGGTGCAACTCTATTTGCGCCCTTGCCTCGTTTAATGGGTAAGAAAGTCGTCTGTTCAGTGGATGGGACTGATTGGCAGCGTGCGAAATGGGGCCGGCTTGCGCGATGGTACCTGAGGCTTTCCGAGCGGCTGGCGGTATTTTTCTGCCACGGCTTGATTTCCGATTCCAGCGAAGTGCTCGAGTACTATCGGCGGAACTACGGTGCAGCCTCTTCTTGCATCGTGTACGGGATGCGAGAGCACCGATCAGACAAGAGAGACGCGCTCGAAAGGTTTGGACTGCATGAGAGGGAGTATGTCTTGTTCGTGGGTCGGCTGGTGCCAGAAAACAATGTCCACCACCTTATTAAGGCATTTGAAAGAGTCGGGACCAGCAAGAAACTCGTAATTGTAGGGGATGATCCTTGGGAAAGAGATTACATTTTTTCCTTGAAGTCAACTCGCGATCCTCGCGTGATTTTCACCGGCGGTGTTTACGGAGATGGATACACGCAGCTCCAACAGAACGCTTATCTATTCGTACTGCCCGATGAGGTGGGAGGCACTCACCCTGCATTGGTCGAAGCGATGGGATTCGGAAACTGCGTGCTCGTCAACGATACGCCTTCCAACCTCGAAGTAATTGCGGATGCCGGCTTCAGCTATCGCGGAAGCGAGGGTGATGAGAATCTTGTGCATCAGCTGCGGATGCTAGTCGATGAACCGGCGCTGGTGGAGAAATATCGCCGAAGAGCATGGCAGCGCGCGCAAGAACACTACCGGTGGGAGGATGTAGTTCGCCGGCATGCGCTCCTTTATCAAAGGATACTGGGTGGTGGCGGCCAGATGGAGATTTCGGATTTGATCCGTTCAACAGAGCTTTAAAGGTTTGCAGGCAGCTGGACCGGGTAAGTTTTCCGTTGCGTTTCCGTATGATCACCGTTCAAGAGAAGATCGCGAAGCCGCTAGGATTGTCGCCTAGCTGGCGCAGTCCGCTTCAGCTTGCCTGCAAGCGTTGCCTCGACGTTCTCGTGTCAGCTCTACTGTTACTCGTACTATCGCCACTGTTTTTGTTGCTTGCGATACTCGTCAAGCTTAGCTCGCCCGGTCCGGTCTTTTACAGGTGGCACGTGGTCGGGAAGGACGGGCAACCGTTCGTCGGCTACAAATTTCGCTCCATGGTGACCGATGCCGACCAATTGAAGGCGAGATTACTGGCTCAAAACGAAATGACTGGACCTGTCTTCAAGCTTACAAATGACCCTCGGGTCACGCCGCTAGGCACCTGGATGAGACGCTACAGCCTTGATGAACTGCCGCAACTTTACAGCGTGCTGAAAGGCGATATGAGTCTTGTCGGGCCAAGACCGCCGCTCATTACTGAATATCAGAGGTTCACCGACTACCAGAAACAAAAGCTGGTCGTCCGTCCGGGCGTCACTTGTTTATGGCAAGTCAGCGGACGAAACCAGGTGAGCGACTTCGATGATTGGGTACGCCTCGATCTTGATTATGTGCGCGACTGGTCCCTCATATTGGATTTCAAGATCCTGCTTAAGACAGCGATCGAAGTGTTTGGGGGTTCAGGGAAGTGAAATGAAAAGCTTTGACGAGCCACGTTGCCCCCGACAGCACGGGGCAAATCTCTAATGAAAGTACTCGTAACCGGCGGTGCCGGATTTATCGGTTCCCACCTGGTAGATCGTTTTCTTCAAGATGGCTTTCAAGTTCGCATTCTCGACAGCCTTGATCGCAGAGTGCATCCTCACGGGCGCCCGTCTTACCTTCCAAGAAACGTCGAATTCGTGCAGGAGGACGTCACGAACAAGCAGAGCTTACTGTGCGCCCTGCAAGGCATAGATATCGTATCTCACCAAGCGGCCTATCAGGACTACATGCCTGATTTCTCTCGCTTTCTCAATGTGAATGCCGTGAGTACCGCCCTGATATTTGAGTTAATCGTGCAGCACCGGTTGCCTGTGAAAAAAGTGATAGTCGCCTCATCCCAGGCCGTCTATGGTGAAGGGCAGTACGACTGTCCACAGCACGGATTCTTTCTCCCGACACCGCGATCCCAGCAGCGACTGCTTCAGGGAGACTGGGAGTTGCATTGTCCGCAGTGTCGGCAGCCGGCCAAGCCGCGATTGTTACGGGAAGAATTCAACAACCCTTATAACCAGTACGCGGTTTCAAAGTTGGCCGGAGAAAAAGCAGCGCTGGGGCTCGGCTGGCTGCATGGTATTCCCACGGTGGCCCTCCGTTATTCGATCACTCAGGGGGCACGTCAGTCTCTCTACAACCGCTACTCTGGAGTGTGCCGGATCTTTTTCAGTCAGGCCCTGCGCGACCTGCCCCTCATTATTTATGAGGACGGTCAACAGACTCGCGACTTCGTGCACGTGCAGGATGTAGTAGACGCCAACATGCTTGTGCTGGAACGGGACGAAGCAAACTTCCAGATGTTTAACGTCGGCAGTGGCAAAGCGATGAGTGTTCTGGCTTACGCGCATGCCGTCTTAAAGAAACTTTCTTCCCGCATGACTGTGGAGATGTCGGGTGAGTACCGCCGGGGAGATAATCGCCACAGTGTCTCGAGTGTCGAAAAGTTAAGGCGCCTTGGATGGCAGCCCCGCCGTCCTCTTTCCGTAGTTCTGGACGACTTTTTCGAATGGATCGAGAGCGTCGGCGGAATACCCCAACAAGTCGAGGATGCTCACGCTCATATGCGAGATGCCGGCGTGGTGCTGACTTCTTCTGTCTAAACCGAAACAGAGGTTGCAATGTCTGTTCATCGTTCCGAGGATCGCTGGCACGAGGTGCACTAGTTATGGCAAGAGTTTTGGTCACGGGAGGCGCTGGGTATGTCGGGTCGGTCTGTTGTGCACAGTTATTGGCATTTGGACATGAGGTAGTTGTAGTCGATGATCTCTCAACAGGCCATGTAGCTGCGGTTCCTCATGGTGCGATGCTGCACCGGCTCGACATTGGCGACCAGACAAGTCTCCCAAGAATCCTATCCGGGAATCGCTTTGACGCAGTGTTTCACTTCGCCGCCAAGGCCCTGATCCCGGAATCCATGTCGAATCCCGGTATATTTTTTGACTCGAACATCTCTCGCGGTATTGCGCTTTTAGAGGCTGTCCGTGCAGCGGGAATCCGGAAGTTCGTATTCTCCTCGTCGGCGGCGGTCTATGGGAATCCGCAATTCACGCCGATCGACGAAGATCATCCGAAAATGCCGGTGAATTCCTACGGGGAAACTAAACTGATGCTGGAGCGTGCGCTGCAATGGTACGCGTCTGCATACGGTTGGAATGTGGTCGCTTTTCGCTATTTCAATGCTTGTGGAGCGACTGATATTGTTGGGGAAGATCATCGTCCCGAAACCCACATCATCCCTTTATTGCTGCAGACGGCAACCGGCGAGCGCGATTGCTTTGAGATCTACGGTCGTGACTATTCCACGCCGGACGGCACCTGCCTACGCGATTACGTGCATGTCGCCGACATTGCTCAGGCCCACTTGCTGGCTTTGCAAGTGCCCAATGACCCGGGTATGTCGGTCTACAACATCGGGACTGGCACCAGTTATTCTGTGCGCCAGGTTTGTCAGATCGTCGAAGAAGTAGTCGGCCATAGTTTAGCTATCAAAGACGCCGAGCGGCGCTCCGGAGATCCGGCCGTACTCTGTGCCAGCCCACGTCGCCTGATCAATCAGCTCGGCTGGACTCCCCGTTGCTCCGATCTACCCTCGATTGTTCGCAGCGCCTGGGCATGGAAGCAGAAACATCCGCATGGATACGAGACCGAAGAAACTGAAGCGGTGCTTCCGATTGTCCAGTAAACCAGCCGTCCTGCAACCCAATTCATGAACCGTATAGAACGTTGTGCGATTTGGACCCAGCACAGCGCGAAAGGTTGACTATGCAAACAGCGTTGAACAGCTACTTTGATGATGTTGTCCAGACAATCGGCAAAATGCCCATCGCGACCATAGAGAAAATCGTTTGTGCGCTCATGGAGGCGTATGAATCGAGGCGCATGATTTATTTATTTGGCAACGGCGGCAGTGCCGCGCTGGCGTCGCACTTCGCTTGTGATCTGGGAAAGGGAGCAAGCAATGGCTCGAGCAAACGGTTTCAAGTATTGGCATTTACCGATAATGTGCCCCTGATGACGGCTTGGGCCAATGATGCGCGCTATGAAGATATCTTTGCAGAACAGCTGATAAATTTCGTTCACCCCGACGACATAACATTCGCGATCAGTGGCAGCGGAAAGTCCCCGAACGTTCTCAGGGCTCTGAAGGTTGCGCGTGAGGCTGGCGCCTTCACGATAGGGTTAACCGGGTTTCAGGGGGGAGATATGAAGGATCTCTGTGACCTGTGCCTGACCGTCCCATCCGACAATATGCAGATCATCGAAGATCTCCATCTCAGCGTCACTCACGCCGTTTTCACTGCGCTTCGCGTGAAGATCTGCCGGCAGAACGATGAAGAGGTTGCATGACGAGTTCATACGAAAGCAACCAGAACCGATTGCTATGAATCAGCGCACGTTGTCTTCCCGGATCCTTATCAGTGATCTCTTATGGTCTACGCTGGCCATGGCCGCAGCACTGCTGTTGCGCTATAGAGTGGAATTGGTCCATGTCGAGGTGGTCTCCGCCTCCGCTTTGCTACCGTTCCTGGCGGCCACTTGGATTACTTGGACTCTTCTCTTTCGTTTTCTATCCCTCGATGGGTTCCGTGGGGGCTGGCGGTTGTCCGCGGTTGTTTCACAGTTGTTGTTATCCGTGGGCGGACTGATGCTGATTTTGTTGTCCTGCGGATATCTGCTTCGCACGTATGTCTCCCGTTTGGCTCTGGTTCACTTTGGTTTGTTGCTTTTCGGTGGATTTGTCCTCATTCGGGTTGCAGCCTATCTGATCCTGCGAACTCGCTCCAGAAATGGCGGCGCAAGCCGCGTAGTTATTGTGGGGCGCGGCCGTCTGGTGCGGGAGTTAGAACGCAAGATTCAACGGCATCCCGAGATGCTTTGCCGGGTGGTGGGGGTCCTGGCGCCGGATGATGGAACATTCGATTCCGGTTCTTTACTTGCGCCTGCGGGTCCAGGGGTCAGCACTGGCGCACTGGGCGCTGTGGAATTGCTCTGCGAGCAACGGGTCGATGAGTTGATTCTTGCTTTGCAGGAGTACGCTTCACCTGATCTGCTCAACCTGACCGCACTCTGCCGCGATCGTGGCATCAAGGTCAGCCTTGTGCCCCAACTCTATGAGCTCTATCTCTCTCATCCTCATCTGATGGACCTCGGCGGCCTTCCGGTTCTCCAGCTAACTAGACCCGGACTTACCGTTGCTACACTGGTTTGGAAACGGGCGTTGGACATTTTTCTGGGGACCCTGCTTTCGGTGGTCGCGATTCCACTCCTTTTGCCGCTGGCGGCTGCGCTTCACCACATCAAAGGAAAAGCTTTTCGCTGGGAGACGCGCTGCGGATTCCGGGGCAGGCCATTCGCAATGTTGCGGCTGAACGTAGATCGCAGAGCCCGCGACGCTTCCCGGTTTGAACGGATTCTAGGCGTACTCAGTCTGACCGAGTTGCCGCAATTGTGGAATGTTTTGCGGGGTGACATGAGTCTTGTAGGGCCTCGGCCTGAGTCTCGCGACCGCGTGTGCCGCTACTCGGAGTGGGAACAGCAGCGCTTGACCGTGAAGCCCGGCATGAGCGGGTTGGCGCAGGTTCAAGGATTGCGCGAGCAGCATTCGTCGGAGGAGAAGACGCGTTTCGATCTGCAATATCTGTTGAACTTGTCTCTCTGGACTGATCTCTCACTTCTGTTACAGACAATTGGGACCTTGGCGACGCGTTCGGCGAAGCGGGAAGATTCGCTTCGGGAAGGTTCGCTTGCTAGCGTCGAGCCGGCTGGAACGGCTAACCATCCGATTGAAGCGCACGTCCACCAGGAGATTCTAGAGAATGCTCATCGTCCGTAGTCCAATGCGCATTAGCTTTGCCGGAGGAGGAACCGACCTTCCGGCCTATTATGAGCGCTTCGGTGGTGCTGTGCTCAGCACTTCCATCAACAAGTATTTCTACACGATCCTGGGCAAACGCACTGACGGACGGATTCAGGTCATCTCCTCCGACCTGCGGGTTTTCGAAACGTGGCGGGATATCGCCAACATGAATATTCGTGGCAGCGGCCTCGAGATTCCTCTCGCTGTACTCAAGGATCTGGCATGCGATATTTCAGTGGATCTTTTCCTGTCCTCGGAGATTCCCCCTGGCACCGGCTTGGGTTCTTCCGCCAGTGTATGCGTGAATATTCTGAGAACCCTGGCCACGTATCTGAATCGGCCATTCTCGAAATACGATCTCGCTGAATGTGCCTTCCGCGTTGCCCGTGACGTCTTGGGACACCACGTTGGCAGGCAGGACGAATTTGCAGCTGCCTTCGGTGGCTTGAATTTCATTACCTTCCACAACGATGGCCTTACCGAAGTGCAACCTCTGGACCTTGATCCCGAATTGCTGCGTGAACTTCAATCTAACTTGATGCTTTTCTTCACTGGTTCCGCCCATCATTCCTGGACAATATTGCATGAACAGGAGAAGTCAACACGTAGCCACACTGGGCCCACTCTTGACGCCCTCCACCAAGTGCGAGCCCTGGCCGACCGCATGCTTGGTTCGCTTCAAGTGGGGGATCTCAGTCTTTTCGGAGCGCTGCTGGACGAGGGATGGCGGGCAAAGAAGCGAATTTCCGGGAAGATTTCCAATCCCAGGATTGACCATCTCTACGAGGTTGCCCGCCGCAGCGGTGCCGTGGGAGGGAAGATTACCGGCGCTGGTGGAGGCGGATTCCTGCTTCTCTACTGCGAGTCTGATCGACAAGAGGTGGTCCGCTCGGCACTTCATGCCGAAGGCGTTCAGGAAATGGCCTTTGCCTTCGACAACAACGGGGCCCAAGTGATCGTGAACGATCCATTCATTGACGGCGACCAGCGCGCCGGTTCACGTTGGATCTTCGCCCCTGTTTCCGCAGTCGGTTAGTTTGCGTCGCAAGTTCGCACCAGCACTTCGGTTGTTATGTGGGTGAATCGATGAAGGCTTTTCTATTAGCAGCGGGCCATGGCACGCGTCTCCGGCCGATTACGGACAAGGTGCCAAAGTGCCTGGTCCCCATACGCGGTGTACCCATGTTGCAGATCTGGATGAAAATTTGCCAAAATGCGGGAATTGATGAAGTAATGATAAATCTCCACACCCATGCTGAGATTGTTCGAGCTTGGCTGCAGAACAACCGAAACGGAATTCGCGTGCGATTGGCCGAGGAGTCCACGCTGCTCGGGTCGGCTGGCACAGTGCTGGCCAACCGCGATTGGGTCGCCTCCGACTTTTGTTTCTGGATCCTGTATGCCGACGTTCTCACCAGCGCCAGCCTCGGCCGCATGCTGCAATTCCACCTTGCAAGGCAACCGGCCGCGACGCTTGGTTTGTATCAAGTACCGGACCCATCTCGCTGCGGAGTGGTGTCATTCGACGAGCACATGGTCATCCGGGAGTTCGTGGAGAAGCCTGCCCATCCGAAAAGCCGGTGGGCATTCTCTGGACTCACGATTGGCACTCCAGAGCTCCTGGCCCAGATCCCGCCGCGTTGCCCGGTCGATTTGGGGTTCGACGTTTTCCCGCGACTGACAGGCCAAATGCTTGCTTATCCCATTTCCGACTACCTGCTCGACATAGGAACCTTAGAAAATTATCAAGCAGCTCAAACCGGTTGGCCGGGGCTGGCTGCGTGAGGAGAAATCGACGTTGGTCTCTTTAGCTTGCTCGTCGCACATAACCTCTCTCCGAAAATTCCGTTCGCTTATTGGCATGCAACCACAGCTGAGCTGAGCGATCTTTCATACCAAGTGGAGTGTTGGTGTAGCGCTTCGTTGGACATTTGTCCGCAGTCGTTGCCGGGGTGTGGGGATGTGGGAAACGCGCGAGCAGTTTTCCATCTCTCCACGCCCCGTTTGTTTTGTGGCTGGGCTGCTCGTCGTCGACGCTGATCGACTGTTACACCGTAAGTGCCTCGTGCTGCGCGTCGCGCGACGATTGAATCATCACTAAGTCACACGTGCCATCGTGAATATGCATCTGCTCATCAGATTGTCGCTGGGACTCGGCCTCTTGCTCGTCGCAAATTCGACGGCCCTTGGCGAGGACCCTGATTCTCTCAGCCAGCCTCTCAACGATATCGTCGCCGTTGGACGTGGAGGAGGGGAAATATTGCTCGCAAACTTGGCACAACCAGTCGCACGGCTACAATGGCGTTTTCGTGAGATTGCAGTTTCCCCCTCGAGCACCGCCATCGTCGATGTTGAACTCTCCAGCGACGGCACGAAGGCCCTGGTCATCTTCGCCGACGGTGCGCCACGCGTTCTCGATCTCACCGAGCGCATTACCCGAATCAGTGTCGGTGATGTATTTGCCTCTCAGCACCGCTTGCCCCACCAACTTTTCCCCTACGCGGCGGAGGAAAGAGTCTGTCTCCTGGACGACTTGGGCCAGTCCGGCGAAAGACCGTGCCCGGAAGCTGCGGCCGCTTCCGTCCACGGGGACGGTCGAGTGCTTTACGCATACAAGGACAGCCGGTTGGTGGTGGTTTCCCCCCAAAGTGGCGTCCGGGAAGAACTCCCCTACCGTGTGCCGCTAGGCGCAAATTTTCAATTGTTGGCAGGTCATCAAGGAGACATGCGGGATTTTCTGGTCCTCGTGACCGAGCCCGGCACGGACCAGAACGGAGCGACTCCAGTTCCCGTGACCAGGATCCCCGTTACCAAGATCATTGATCCGCGGCAGCCAGCCGCTCTTCTGGGGCAGTTTACGAATCCTACTGTCGCGGCACTGCGCGCACTGCTTGAATTTACCGGCGCTGGCGCTGTCTCTGCGACACCGGAAGCCAGTCGCACGGAGCAAGTGAGTGAGTCGACTGTTGAAACGCTGGCTGCACACCTCAAGGACCAGACACGTTCCGGCGAAGTCACGTGGTCGTTCTATCGCGTCACCGCCAACAACGAGCTCTATGCGCCCATCCTCGAATTCGCCGACAATGAACCCGACTATCCGAGTGACGTAGACATTTGGCAAGCGATAAGGCCGCTGGCGCACGGCACATCGAGAGCAGATTACCAAGCAGCCTACGCGTCCTTGGGCGATCGGCGATGGTCGCGTTGTACATCCTATGTGCGGACGCTGTCCTACCCTGGAACCTGGTTGATCGAATACTGGTTTTATTACCCATTCGATGAAGGCAAGTCCCACCCGCACCTCCATGATTCCGAACACCTGTTTGTCGAAGTCGACAAGCTCGGCGGAACCGTTCGGAATGTTTTTGCCTCCGATCACGATTCCTTTGTTGCCAACAATCTCTATTCAACGCTGGTCAAAGATTCGCCTCCCGTGGCGCTTCCCCTCTTCGCGATGGTCGAACTGGCAAAGCATGCGATGGCGCCGGATTTGAACCACGACGGGCGCTTCACACGCGGCGTCGATGACAATCTGCACCTCGAACCAAATGCCTTCTGGGGCCTTCGTGATCGGAGCAGCAAGGTGCATTTTCTGATGGAGCCGTATCTGGCATCTATGAGCCTGCCACGCCACCGGGACGGCCGCTTCGCCCTCGCGGATGCGGAAGCCATTTATCCTGGTCTTGATGTGCCCTCCGAGCACCTGGTGTGTACGCTGCAGCCGTTCCCAGATGATCCGCCGTGCGCGCATTGTGACAGCGCAACTGCGGAGGCAGCAACGGCATACTTGGACCACCATCCCGATGCGCGTGCCCCGGAGGCCATTTACAAGCCTTACGTTGTGCCGTGGCGCGAGGTGCGCCTCGGCGTGGGGATTTACGACTGGTCGGAGAATAGGGCGGAAGTGTCTTTGGGGCTTGTGGGTGATTTTCGTCATATGACGGGAGGCGTCTTACCGATTCCAGCCCGGCTGGCGCTGGAATTTGGTTGGAAACCGCTTGGCAAGGACATCGCCGTGCACTTGAACGGTGTGAGCAGCGATGTGTTCAGCAAGTCAACCTTGTTTGCCGGCGTGGGTCTTGAGCGCCTGATCACTAACACCCAGGGGTTCTATTCTGAAGTGACGCCAAAATGGGTGGAGATCTCAGAGCGCGTGATAGACGGAGTGGTTTCACCTTCCGGCCTCCATTGGCAATATGGTGGAGTGTCATATCACGCCGGGTACATTCTGGAGCTGCCGAGCGCGCACAAAGGTAACTTGACCAACTCCATCGGCGTTGTGATTCGCGACGCTCCGAGCCACCCCATTCTGTTTGAGTGGCGCGTCAGTGTCGGATTCCTGCGGCGAAGAGGCCGCCACGACTTCGGCGCCCGCCTCGGGGACCGCAACCCTTACGAGTAAACTATGGCTCATGGCAGGGGCAGGCTCCTGCCTTCCACCCGCCGCGAATCACCCATCGCAAAAACGCAAGCCGCCACGATGGAATGACGACTAGCCGTTGACTTTGGACTGATGACTGACGGCTGATAGCTGAGGGTTGACAGCAACCACTATGCCTTGGCGAGTTGTTCTGCAACCTCTGGAAGTCCGGCAGCATGCCACGCGTCGAAGCCTCCCGCCACGTTGATCACATTGCGATAGCCGGCGCGCTCGAGCAGACTGCAGCCAATCATGCTGCGATATCCGCTCTTGCAGTGAACGGCAACCGAACTCTCTCGATCGATTGCGGGCAGTCCCTGCGGAAACGTATCGAGCGCCCGACATTGCACTTGCGGGATATGCCCAGCTTGCCATTCGCCTTCGCGGCGCACGTCGAGAACGTCGCTCGCGCGCAAGCTTCCGTCGCGCAGTTTCTGGTTCAGTTCCTGAGGGGAAATCTGCGCCGTCTTCAGCACCGGCAGGCTAGCCTTCTGCCAAGCCGCCAAGCCACCCGCCAGGTAACCCCGCAAATCTTCGATGCCGACACGAGCCAGCCGCAGCCGAGCTTCCTCAATCTGTGCCTCCGTGTCGCCGATCAGAACCGGCTTTGAGCGGATACCAAGAATTCCGCCTGCCCACGATGCGAATTGTCCCGAGAGCGCAATGTTGATCGACCCCGGCACGTGTCCCGCCGTAAACTCGTCGCCCGGACGAACGTCAATGACGTTGACGTTGGCATTCTGCTGCAACAGCCCCTGCACTTCGGCTGGAGAAAGTGCCGGAAGCGGCGGCAGGTCCGTCAATGCCGCCGCCCCCGAACGATTGATCTCGGCATCCTCAAGAAAATAGTCGGGACGAGCCGGAAGGTTGGTGGTCAACTGCGCGATGAATTCTTCCCGGCTCGCAATCTGCAGCGCATAGTTTGTAAGGCGCTCCGCCCCAATCGTGGACGAGCGTTCTGCCCGCATGG
>Ga0316363_10003063_pt1 | contig 12209 bp, 7 predicted proteins | sample Sb_taG_3_FD_200459 | JGI IMG/M metagenome (GOLD analysis project Ga0316363, IMG submission 200459) | Peat soil microbial communities from Weissenstadt, Germany - Sb_50d_a_PC metaG (v2) (version 2) | ecosystem: Environmental > Terrestrial > Soil > Wetlands > Peat | place: Germany: Weissenstadt...
CGCATCAAATGGATGTTCACAACCGAAAAAGCCCGCGCCAAGATGGGCCGCGCTTACCCAACCCAGGTGCCATCTCCAGCCCAATGAAAGAGTCATAATCCCTGTGCAGAGGTACTAGCCCTATGGCAGCAAATCCGCCAAGGCCTCGAAAGCCGCGGCATTGTCGGCGCTACCGCGCGTCAGCGTGATGATTGGCACCTCGCCGAAAAAATTCGTCAAGCTGGCATGGATCGCCTCGATCGGAACGGGAGAGCCCGGGGTTTCATTGAGAACCAGGGCTGCCATGTCGAGGCCGCGATTTGTCGCGACTTCGGACGCCGTCAGGACGTGGCTCAAGGTGCCGAGATACGTGCCGGCGACGAGGATAATCGGAATTCGCAGCGCCTCGATGAGGTCGAGCACGGTCGACTGCGCATCGAAGGGCACCATGAGGCCGCCGATCCCTTCGATCACGACCACATCCTCGGCCGCCGCGATCGCCAGGCGGCAGAAACCGACGAGCGCGGCGAAATCGATCGGCTTGCGCTCGCGGGCTGCCGCCATGTCGGGCGAGAGCGCAGCTGCGAAACGCCAGGGCGCGATGGCGGCAATGGCCACGGCGCTGGGCTCGCGCCCCAGTGCTTTGAGAAGCAGGGCGGGATCGCTGTCGGCGCTCGCATGGGCATCGAAGCCGCTGATCACTGGCTTCAGGGCGGCGACGTACCTGCCGCGCCGACGCAGAGAGCCGATGAGCCCAGCGGCGACAAAAGTCTTGCCGATCTCGGTTCCGGTGCCGGTGATGAAGATGGCGGGCAAGGTGGACCTGAGTGCGTTAGCTGCCGCTTTCACGATGCGCAAACAGCGCATCGCATCGAAACTGCAAGCGGGCAGCGACCATTTCCGCGAGGCGCGCCACATCTTCATCGTCGTGTCCGGCGCAAAACGCAAAGCGCAGCCGCGCCGTGCCGGCCGGCACGCTCGGCGGCCGGATGGCGACGACGAGAAAGCCTTCGTCTTCGAGCATTTTCGAAGCGCTCAGCGCCGCCTCCGCGGAGCCCAGCACCAGCGGCACGATCGGGCTTTGCGCTTCAGGAAGGCCGAGGCGGCGGGTGAAATCGCGCGCCTTTGCGAGCGGCCTTTTGGCCAGCGCGGGATCGGCTGCGATGATGTCGAGCGCGGCGATCGCCGCCGCCGCATTGGCGGGCGGCAGGCCGGTCGAATAGATGAGCGTGCGCGCCCGGCTCGTCATGAGATCGATGACCGGCTGCGACGCGCAGAGATAGCCGCCATAGGAGCCGATCGCCTTCGACAGCGTGCCCATTTGCAAGGGAACATCAGCTTTGCTGTTCGCGCTGAAACTTGAGCCGCGGCCCGCGGCGAGAACGCCGAGCCCATGCGCGTCGTCGGTCATGAGCCAGGTGTCGGTTAAGGCGCAGAGCTCGGCAAGCGCCGCGACCGGGGCTAGGTCGCCGTCCATCGAGAAGAGGCCGTCGGTGACGAGCAGAACATGCCGGAAGCGCGCGCGTTCCTTCGCGAGAATGGCGCGCGCATGATCGACGTCGTTGTGGTGGAAGATGCGAACTTCCGCCGGCGACAGCCGGCTGCCGGCGAAGATGCAAGCATGCGCGAGCTCGTCGACGAGGATGAGATCGCCCTCGCCGACGAGCGCCGGAATGATCCCGAGGTTGGCGAGATAGCCGGAGCCGAAGACCAAAGCGGCCTCGGCTCCTTTCAACCTGGCGAGCCGCGCTTCGAGTGCGGCGAAGAACGGATGATTGCCGGTGACGAGGCGCGAGGCGCCGGCGCCGGTTCCGTAGGCGCGGATCGCCGCGATCGCCGCTTCCTTCACTTTCGGGTGGCGCGAGAGGCCGAGATAGTCGTTGCAGGAAAAGGAGACGAGCCGGCGTCCGCCGCGGATGACGATCGGACTTTGCTCGCCGTCTGGCGGCCGGCAAGTCGTGACGAGGCCGCGCCGCAGCGCGGCTTCATCCAATTGCGCCAGCTTGGCGTTCGCGAATGCGTCGAGCGTGTTCAAGGCCGCGGCTTTCATTTCGGCTTGCGGCGGTGTAGCGGTGGCGCTCCGTTCTGGCAACAAGGTGCGCGTTTTAAGAATGTCGAGCGCGGCGGACTGGCGAGAGGATTGGCGCAAGCACATTTGGCTGCCTTACAGCCAGATGAAAACCGCTGCGCCGCCGCTGCCGGTTGTCGCCACGCAGGGCACGCGGATCAGACTGGCCGACGGCCGCGAGCTCGTCGATGGTATCGCGAGCTGGTGGACCGCCTGCCACGGCTATAATCACCCGCATATTCGCGAAGCCGTCGCGCGCCAGCTCGCGGTCATGCCGCATGTGATGTTCGGCGGTCTGGTGCACGAACAGGCCGTGCGGCTCGCGCGCCGCCTCTGCGCGCTTTTGCCGGGCGATCTCGACCGGGTGTTCTTCTCCGACAGCGGCTCGGTCGCGGTCGAAGTCGCGCTGAAAATGGCGGCGCAATTCTGGCTCAACAGAGGGGTTCGCGGCCGCACTAAGTTCCTCGCCTTCAAGGGCGCCTATCACGGCGACACGTTCGCAACCATGGCGGTCTGCGATCCCGACGAAGGCATGCACAAGCGTTTCGCCGGCGTCCTGCCGCAAAACATCATCGCCGATCTGCCGCGCGACGCGGAGAGCGCGGCGCGTTTTGAAGCGCTCGTCGAACGCCATGCGGACGAACTCGCCGCTATCATCGTCGAGCCGCTGGTGCAAGGGGCAGGCGGCATGATCTTTCATGCGCCCGCGACGCTTGCCGCGATCCGCGCCGCGGCCGACCGCTACGATCTCCTGCTGATCTTCGACGAGATTTTCACCGGCTTCGGCCGCACCGGGGCGATGTTCGCCTGCGAAGAGGCCGCAGTCCTGCCGGACATCATCTGTCTTTCGAAGGCGCTGACCGGCGGCACGCTGGGGCTCGCCGCGACGATCGCGCGGCGCCACGTGTTCGATGCCTTCTGGTCGGACGATCCGGCCCATGTGCTGATGCACGGTCCGACCTATATGGCCAACGCGCTGGCCTGCGCTGCCGCCAATGCCTCGCTCGATCTCTTCGAGACCGAGCCGCGGCTTGCGCAAGTCGCGGCGATCGAAGCGGGTTTGAAGGCGGGGCTCGAACCCTGCCGCGACATGCATGGCGTCAAGGACGTGCGGGTGAAGGGCGCGATCGGTGTCGTCGAACTGGGCGCGATCGCCGATTTGGATGCGATGCGGCGTCGCCTCGTCGAGCGCGGCGTATTCGTGCGTCCGTTTGGCCGGATCATCTACCTGACGCCCGCTTTGACGATCGACGCCGTGGGTTTGAAACGCCTGACCGATGCTGTGGTTAACGTGGTCGCGGAGCAAGCAAAAGCAGGCTCTTCGGGCTGAGCACCCACGTCGGGAAAGCAGCTGCTCTTGCCAAGCGCGATTTTCGGCCGCATATAGCAGGTCTCGACGTTTGGACTGATCTCTGAATCGCTTCGTCTGGCCTGCCGGCGCACGTTTCAGCCTCTTCTGCCAAATTCGACTGAAACCAGGCGTGTCGCACCCTGCGGCCGCCGATGTGCGCCACGAAAGGGCATACGATGCAAGTTGGAACTGTCAAATTCTTCAATGAACAAAAGGGCTATGGGTTCATCGCGCCGGACAGCGGCGGCAAGGACATTTTCGTCCATGTGAGCGCGGTCGAGCGCTCCGGGCTACGCAGCCTCGTCGAGGGCCAGAAGGTCAGCTTCGACGTCGAAACCGACCGTCGCTCCGGCAAGACCGCCGCCTGCAATCTCCAGGCAGCCTGAGTCTGCTTTTGCAGTGATGGAGGCCGCCGCTCTTCGGAGCGGCGGCCTTACCTTCTCCCCTTGCGGGAGAAGGTGCCCCGCGGAGCGGGGCGGATGAGGGGTTGCGCGACCCGCGCCGCTTGCTGTTGTCACGATATCCCTCATTGAAAAGATTTGCGCGACCCCTCACCCGGTCGGCTCCGCCGACCACCCTCTCCCGCAAGGGGAGAGGGTTTCGTGGGCTAATGAAAATTCCGGCCTTTCGGCAGAACCTGGCGGATATCGTCGCGCGGGTCGGTGGTCGTCCTTGCCGTTTTCACATCGAAAAGATCGGGCTCCTTCTCGTGCATCGCCTGCCGCGAACCCTGATGCGGGCGCTTCACCGCATCGGCATGGGCGAGGCCCGAGATCTCTTGGCGTGAAAGAAGGCCGAGCAGCGGGGTCAAATCCTCTGCGCGCTCGACGACCACATGGATGACGCCGGATTCGGATTGCAGCCGGCCGCTGATGGCGATGAAACGGGCGGCGATCACGATCGGACGGAGCGTTTCGAAAATCTTCGGCCAGACGATCGCATTGGCGACGCCGGTCTCGTCCTCCAGCGTGAGAAAGATGACGCCGCTCGCCGAGCCCGGCCGCTGGCGCACGAGCACGAGGCCGGCGGTGCTGACGCGCCGGCCGGACGCTATCTTCGCCAGCTCCTCGGTGCGCAAGATCGATTGTTCCGAAAGCCGGTGGCGAAGCAAGGCGACCGGATGGGCTTTGAGCGACAGCGACAGATGGCGATAATCTTCCACCACATGTTCGCCGAGCGACATCGGCGGCAGATGCGCCTCGGGCTCGAGCGCGCGGAAACTCAAACCCCGTAAGAGAGGCAGATCGTCCTTATCACCCGCGCGGTTCAAGCCGCGCACCGCCCAGAGCGCGTCGCGCCGCTCGAGGCCGAGCGAGCGGAAGGCATCGGCTTCGGCGAGCGCCGCGAGCACGCTCGGCGAAAGCCCGGTGCGCAGCCAGAGATCGCGGACCGAGTCATAGCCCTTGCCGCGTTTGGCGACGAGCTCCGCCATGTCCTTCTCGGCAACGCCCTGGATCTGCCGGAAGCCGAGTCTCACCTTATGGGTCGAGAGAATCTCGCCCTGCATCGAGGCATGGCGGGGGTGGAGGCGGGAAGCGATTCCAGATGCCGGTCCGGTTTCTTCTCCGTCATGGCCGGGCTTGTCCCGGCCATCCATGCGGTGCCGCTGCTGCCCATCCTCGAAAGGTGGCGGCAACGGATCGGCGTGGATGGCCGGGACAAGCCCGGCCATGACGCTGTTCGGAATGGGCGTCTCTTCTTCGAGGATCGCATCCCATTCCGAAAAATTCACATCCACTTCTTCGACCGCGATGCCGTGTTCGCGCGCGTCGCGGACGATCTGCGCCGGCGCATAAAACCCCATCGGCTGCGCGTTCAGGAGGGCGCAGGCGAAGACGTCGGGATAACGGCACTTCACCCAGGCCGAGGCATAGACGAGCAGCGCGAATGAGGCGGCGTGGCTCTCGGGAAAGCCGTAGGTGCCGAAGCCTTCGATCTGCTTGAAGCAGCGTTCGGCGAAGTCGCGACCGTAGCCGCGCGCGGCCATGCCTTCGATCATCTTGTCGCGGAACTTGGTGATCGTGCCGGCCCGTTTGAATGTCGCCATGGCGCGGCGCAGCTTGTCGGCCTCGGCTGGCGTGAAGCCGGCGCCGACGATGGCGATTTTCATCGCCTGTTCCTGGAACAAGGGCACGCCGAGCGTCTTGCCGAGCACGGCTTCGAGTTCTTTCGACGGGTATTCGACGGGCTCCAGGCCCTGCCTGCGGCGCAGATAGGGATGCACCATGTCGCCCTGGATCGGCCCAGGCCGAACGATCGCCACTTCGATGACGAGATCGTAGAAGGTCGAGGGGCGCAGCCGCGGCAGCATCGACATCTGCGCGCGGCTCTCGATCTGGAACACGCCGATCGTGTCCGCGCGGGAAATCATCGCGTAGACCGCAGGCTCCTCAGCCGGCAGGCTCGCCAATGAATAGGCGAGACCGTAATGTTTCTGCAAAAGATCGAGGCTCTTGCGCAGACAGGTGAGCATGCCGAGCGCGAGAATGTCGATCTTCAATATGCCGAGCGCATCGAGATCGTCCTTGTCCCATTCGACAATGGTGCGCTCGTCCATGGCGGCGTGGGCGATCGGCACGGTTTCGTCGAGCCGCGCGCGGGTGATGACGAAGCCGCCGGTGTGTTGCGAGAGATGGCGCGGAAAGCCCTTGAGTTCGTCGGCCAGCGCGAGCGTCTTTTCGAGCCGCTTTTCCTTGGGGTCGAGCCCGAGACGGCGGATCTCGTTATCCGCGATCCTTTCCGAGGTGCCGCCCCACAGCGTGCTCGAGAGTGCTGCGACGATATCCTCGGAAAGGCCGAAGGCCTTGCCCACGTCGCGGATGGCGGAGCGGCTGCGATAGGTGACGACGCTCGCGGCGAGGCCCGCGCGGGCGCGGCCGTAGCGCGCATATATATATTGCATCACCTCTTCGCGCCGCTCATGCTCGAAATCGACGTCGATGTCGGGCGGCTCCTTGCGTTCGGCCGAGATGAAACGTTCGAACAGAAGCTCGTGTCGCGCCGGATCGACTTCGGTGATGCCGAGACAGAAACAGAGGGCAGAATTGGCGGCCGAGCCGCGCCCCTGGCAGAGGATTTTTTGGCTGCGCGCAAAGCGCACGATGTCGTGCACGGTGAGGAAGTAGGGCGCATAATTCAGCGCCGCCACGAGCTTCAGCTCATGCGCGATCGCGTTCGTCACGCGCTCCGGAACGCCGCCGGGATAGCGGCGCGCGGCGCCTTCGCGGGCGAAGGCTTCGAGCGCCTCCTGCGGGCTCGCATAGCCTTCGCGCAATTCCTCCGGATATTCATAGGCGAGTTCGTCGAGCGAGAAGGCGAGGCCCTGGAGAAAGCGCAAGGTCTCGGCGATCGCCTCGGGCGCCTCGGCAAAGAGCCGCGCCATCTCGGCGCCGCTCTTCAAATGCCGCTCCGCATTGGCTTGAAGACGCCGGCCGAGCGCGTCGAGCATCATGCCCGCGCGGATCGCGGTCAGCACATCCTGCAAGGGACGGCGCGCCGCAAGATGCATGAGCGCGTCATTGGTGGCGAGAAGCGGCAGCTTGGCGCGGCGGGCGAGATCGACCCGCTCGGCGAGGTCCTGCCGCATCCTGCTTCCATAGGTCATCGCGGCGGCGAGCCACACGCGGCCGCGGGCTGCTTCGGCGAGCTGATGAAGGAACGCGGTCTCATCCTGGAACGATCCCTCCCCAGGATGGGGAGGGTGGCCATAGGGCGCGCTTCGCGCGCCCGTCTTTTCAATGGACGCCCTACGCTTTGCGTAGGGCTTTGGCGGCCGGGTGGGGCATGCGTCGGTCCCTATCCGGCAGCGAAGCTGAGCTTCGCTGCCATCTTCCCCTGAAAGGGGAAGGATTTGCGTGTCGCCGGATTCCGCATCGGCGAAATCATCATAGACTTTACCGAGCTTTTTTGCGCTGTCCTCCATCTCCCATGTGCTCGCCGGCATGACGGCCAATTGCATGCCTTCCGTCACGCTGAGGAGATCGTCGCGCTCGAGCCGGCAGAATCCTTTCTGCGCTTTCAGGTTGCCGCGGGTGAGGAGGCGGGTCAGCCGCGCATAGGCGGCGCGGTCTTGCGGGTAGGCGAGAATGTCCGGCGTGCCGTCGCAGAAGACGAGACGAGCGCCGATCGCAATGCGCAGATCTGTGATTTCATTCTCTCGTGCGAAAAGATGGGCGCGCACGACGCCGGCCAGCGAATTGCGGTCGGCGATCCCGATCCCGGCGAGGCCGAGTTCGGCGGTGCGGGCGACATATTCTTCCGGATGCGAGGCGCCGCGCAGAAACGAGAAATTCGTCGTCACCGCGCATTCGGCGAAGGGGACGTGCTTGCTTTCCTTCTCCCGCTTGCGGGAAAAGGTAGCGTCAGCGAGGGTCGGATGAGGGGGGGTGCTGAGATTCCTCATCCGTCATGCTCCGCATGACACCTTCTCCCGCAAGCGGGAGAAGGAGGGGCGCGCGAGCCGTCTCATGCGAAAAGCCCGTGCATGAACCAGCGCGGGCGCTCGGTCTCGTAAAGGCCTTCGCGGAAGAGCCAGAATCTGCGCCCCTCGCTGTCTTCGGCGCGGAAATAATCGCGGGTCAGAGGGGCCTCGTTCTTCCACCATTCGGGCGCGATCCGCTCCGGTCCTTCGATGGCGGCGATTTCATGTAACACGCGCCGCCAGCGAAACCGCACCGGCGGACCATCCGGCACGCTGGCGATGGTCTCGATCGGCTCCGGGCGCGAAAGGAGGCGGATGGGACGATGTCCTTCCCCTGCAAGGGGAAGGTGGCAGCGGAGCGCAGCTCCGCTGTCGGATGGGGTTCGACGGCTTTCTGCATTTCGGCGCGTACCCCACCCGGCCGCTGCGCGGCCACCCTCCCCTTGCAGGGGAGGGATCGCAGACGGGGAGAAGGAGGCTGGCACGGCGGTGACCGCGAACTCGGGCCAATGCCGATCGACAAGGGTTAGCCGCGTGACGCGCCTGAGGCCGAGCCGGGCACCGAGCCGATCGATGAGATCGGCGAGATCTTGCGTTCCCGCCGGTGCGAGCCAGTTCGCCTGCTCCTCATCCTGGCGTTCGACCGCAAGCGCCGAGAGGCGCAGGACGTCGAAGCCGAAGCCGGCGTCGAGCGGATCATTCTCGGCGCTTGCGGAAGCAGCCTCGATCTTCTCGCGGAAGAGCCGAGCGATCGTCTTGGGATCGCGCAAGGGCCGGCTCGTGCCGGCCAGCATGTGTTTCACCGTGCCGTCGACGCCGAACAGGCTCACGTCAAGTCGCCGCGCTCCTTCGCCGTGGCGCGCCAAGATTTGCGCAAGCTCTTGAGCGAGAGCGAAGATCGTCGCCTCGACGCATTCGCGCCGGCTGATCGGCTCGGCAAAGCGCCGTTCGGCCAAATAGGCCGGCGCCTCGAAGCGCGGCGAAATCGGCGTTTTGAGGCGGCCGAACAGGGCGTCGAGCCTCTCGAAGAGAGAGCTGCTGAAACGCGCCGCGAGCGGGGCGCGCGGACGCAGCAGAATATCGCCGATCCGCCGCAGCCCCGCTTGGCTCAGATCGGCCAAGGTTTTCTCGTCGAGCCGCAAGGCGGCGAGCGGCAGCGCGCCGAGGCGGCGGGCGATCTCCTGTTCGGCGCAGTCGGACGGCAACAGGCGGTCTTTGCCGAAACGCACCAAGGCCCAGGCCGCTTCCGGCGCCGGGCCGAGCCCGGCCAAGGCGGCAAAGCCTTGTGAAGCCAGCCGCGTCTCGATTTCGACGAGCAGCTTCGCTTCGCCGCCGAAGAGATGCGCCGCGCCGGTGATGTCGAGCATCACGCCGTCTGGCGGATCAAGCGCGGCGAGCGGGGTGAAGCGCCGGCACCAATCGGCGATGGCGGCGAGCGTTGCGGCTTCGCCCGCCGCATCGGCGGCAAAGCAGCGCAGCCCCGGCAGAATCGCGCGCGCATCAGCGAGCGCCATGCCGGGCTTGAGTCCGCGCGCCGCGGCCTCTTGATCGACGGCGACGAGTCTTTGCGCGTTCTTGATCTTGGCGATCGTCGCAAGCCTATGGTCCAAGCGCTCGGCGCTTTGCTTCGCCAAATTCTCCTGCCGGATGATCCGGTCCGTCGCCAGGGATGGCAGCCAAAGGGAGAGATAACGCGTCACGGAAACAAGCCTCTGTCCAGAAAACCGGGTGGACCTTGTCGCGGTCGAAGCCGGTCGGCCCGGCGCGCGCCTTGGCAATGCGTATCGACCAGGCGGCTGAGCCGGGCAGGGGGAGGCGGCGGGCCGCGGAGGCCAGATGCGCGCTAGGCCACGCCCCGACCTCGAAACGCGTGTCGGCGCCGCTCGAAAGCGCGTCGGCGCCGGCAAGACCCGCGAGGAAGAGAAGGCCGGGCGTCGCGTTCTTTTGCGCTGCCAGAACCAGACGGCGCGAGGCGGCAAGATCATAGGCTTTCGCCGTCCAGATCTCCCCCATGACGGCGGCCGGCGCCCGGCATTTCAGCGCCTCTTCCATGGCCCAGAGCGCCTCTTTCGCGCTCGCCGCATGGACGAGGAGGAAGCAAGCCGGATCGATCCCATGATGGGCGAGGCCCGGTCCATAAAGCGCGCCCTGTTCGAGCCCGGCGAAATCCTCGCCGATCCAGACGATGGATCCCCTGTTTCGCGCCGCTTTCAAGCGGGTGGCGAGCGCCAGCGCAAAACTGGCCGCCGCGGGATGATCACCGGGGCGCGCCGCGACGATTTCATGCAAGGCGCCGGGCTTGAGGCCGCCGACGAGCATGCGGTCGAGGCCGGTGTGGCCGAGCGGAATGCGCGCCCGCGGCGTTTCGCCCGACGGCAGCATAGCCAGGTTTGCGGCCTCGATCCCGGCGATTTGGCTGCGCAAAAGGCGCAGCCGTTCCGAACCCGTGCCGCTCTCTCGGAAGGACGCCGGTTGCGGGCGGCTGACCGGCGCCGACTGAGGCTTCGCGCGTGACATCGGCCCTTCCATTGTTCCGCATTTGTTCTTATCGATTCCCGCTTTTTGGGAGGGAGTCAAGGGGGCGCAACGTTACCGCTTATGGGACAACCCGCCCAAATGACAAAAACATTGCCCAAACTTTGGGCGGCACCCCGTAATATCCTAGGCAACGCCGCTACGCTCTCGCGCTTCCCGGTTGTCGCGAAGAGGCTACTTTCCCATTCCGGGAGGCTGGATCGACCGACCATCCGGGGCGTGTCGGTTAACGCCGCAGCAGCGACAGGAGGAGCCCCAGAGCCAGCAGCACGGCCACGCCCTGCCAGAAGCGGAGCGGGTAGCGCTCATAGAGCGTCAGCGGCCGACGCACCGCAAGCGGGGCGCGCGCCGGTCCCGTCTCCATCTCCACGGCAAATTCGCTCATGTCGTTAAAACGTTCGGCGGGATCGATGGCGATGGCGCGCGCGAGTGCCGCCTGCACCCAGGCCGGCAGGTCCGGGCGCAAGGCAGAAAGCGACTTCGGCCGGTTCTGCCCCGGCGGGCTGGTGGCATCGGCATTGCCGTAAGGGAACTCGCCGGTGAAGGCGCGGAACATGGTGATGCCCAGAGCGTAAATGTCAGTCGCCACGTTGCCCGGTTCGCCATTGAACATCTCGGGCGCCATATAGGCAGGGGTACCTGGAATGTCCTCGGGTGGGAAATCCTCCAATCCGGGAACCCGCACCACCCCGAGATCGAGCAGTTTGAGCGATCCGCCGTCCTCGAGAATCACGTTGTCGGGCTTGATGTCGCGATGGATGATACCGGCGCGGTGCAGCGCCGCCGCGCCGCGTGCCAGCTTGATCGCGATGTTGCGTCCTTCCTCGAGACCTAGACGACGCGTGAGCCGGGTCTCCAGGAGTTCACCTTGATAGAGCGGCATGACGGTGTAGAGGCAGGTCTGTCGCCCGGGCGGCAGTTCGATGATGCGGCCGACCCAGGGGCTGTGCACGCGCGCGCCCACCCATGCCTCGCGGACGAAGGCTGCGTGGTAGGTGGCCACGGCGGCGACTTGCGGTTTTGGAAACTTCAACACCACCTCGCCGCCCTCGACTTCGTCGACCGCGCCGAACAGGCGGCTGTAGCGGCCGTCGGACACCAGCACTTTGAGCAGGAAACCATCGACGGTCTCGCCGTCGATCGGCACCGGGATCAGCGGCAGTTGCATGATGGCGGCGCCGATATCGGCCGATTCCGCCGTCGGCAGATCGACCACGTCGAGCACCAAGGCAGTGCAATTGTCGGTGCTACCGGAATGGAGCGCGGCCGCAACCAGCGCGCGGGCGCAATCCTCGGAAGCAGAGCGCTCGCGCAGGATGTCGGCGATGGTCTCCACCGTCAGGAAGCCGTGCACACCGTCGCTGCACAGCAGGAAGCGGTCGTGCCGCGCCATCGGCTGGGTGGCGTAGTCCAGCCGCACCTCCGTGTCGACGCCCAGGGCGCGGGAAAGGATGCTCGAGCGACTGCTGCCAACCTCCCTCACATGGTCGGTGGTCAGGCAGGTGAGGCGGTCAGCGCTCAGCCGATAGGCGCGCGTGTCGCCAACATGCAGCACATGCGCGTGTCGCCCGCGCAGCACAAGCGCCGTGAAGGTGCATCCCATCCCCTTGAGCATGGCGTCGCGCTGACCTTGGGAATAGATCCAGCCATTGAGTGCATTGAGGACCCGCGCCGCCGCATGTCGCACTTCCATGGTCTCGGGTAGGTCGCAAAATCCATCGAGAAAACCACGCACTGCGGTCTCGGCGGCAACGCGACCGCCCTTGGCGCCGCCAATTCCATCAGCGATCGCCGCCACAATGTCCCGGCGTGGTTCCGGCAGCTCCAAGCCGAATACGGTGCCAGCGAAATCCTCG
>Ga0316363_10003077_pt1 | contig 12176 bp, 12 predicted proteins | sample Sb_taG_3_FD_200459 | JGI IMG/M metagenome (GOLD analysis project Ga0316363, IMG submission 200459) | Peat soil microbial communities from Weissenstadt, Germany - Sb_50d_a_PC metaG (v2) (version 2) | ecosystem: Environmental > Terrestrial > Soil > Wetlands > Peat | place: Germany: Weissenstadt...
GGTCCTCGACGAAGTTGAGCGTCGCCAGAACTTTGGCGATGCGCTGGCCGGCGAGATCCTGGAAATTGCAGGCCTCGAAGATTTTGATCACGAGGTCCTGGATGTCCCTGGCAAGACCTTGCTCGAATCTGCCGTCGAGCGCGGCCACGAGGTTGTTCGCCACCTGATCGATCTCTTCGGCCGCCGCCAGGATTTTCTGCGTCGCCTGTTCGGTGCTGTCGACCACTTCCTCTAGCTCGTAGGCGATGCGCGTCATCGGCGGCATCGCCGGGGCCGGCCCGGTGGCGCCGGAGCGCTCGATCTCGCCGCCGATCGCGTCGGCAATCAGATTTAGCTCGGAGGCCAGCCGCGCGGTGGCGCCGTTGCGCTGCGCGCCCGACCGCTCCGACGGCGGCTGTGCCATCGCCGCCAGCATGGTGCGTAGCGCGGCGATCTCTTGCATCAGCTCGGCGTGGCGCAGCGGCGCCTGGGCGTCGGTCGACTGCTCACCGAGACGCGATACGGCCTTCTCTTCGATGCGGAAGATCTTGCGCGGCTCGGGCATTACGTCGCTGACCAATTTCCACTGACAGATTACGGGTTATCGGCTTAATACCGCGTTCACGGCTTACCGCTGCCGCCACGCACGCATCGTTAACCATGCCGGGGCGCCATTCACGCAAAATAAACTGTAACTTGATGAACAATGTACGAAGACCGCCGCGGCCGGTCGCGGCGCGCGCGAAATTTACCAAACAGTCGAGGTTTGGGTCTCAACTCGTCGCACGGGCGTGGCGATGTTGCTTAAGCGCTGCGCCCGGTGTGCAACGGCGTAACAGTGAGTACAGCAATGCGGCGTGTTTTCGTGTCCGCGCTCGTTCTGAGCGCGCTCTCGGTTCCGGCCGGAACGGTTTGGGCCGGCCCCCTGCAACTCACTCTCGATTATGTGCCGCCGCCCGACCAGAATGGCGCCGCGGCACAGCCGCAGCCGCTGCCGCAACCGCAGCAGCGTGTTGCCCAGCCGCAATCCAGTCTCGGCGGCGGCTTCATCGAGTTTCTGTTCGGCGGTGCGGCGCGCGAGCCGATGATCCAGCGCCCGTTCCAGCCGCTGCCCGAACCCTATCCGCGCGGTTACCAGCCGGGGCAGCCCGACGAGGAGGCGCAGCAGGCGGCGCTGTCGCAGCTGTCGAGCAATGACCCGGCAACTTTCGCGCCGTCGAGCCAGGGCGACATGGCGCATCCACCGGTCGATCCGAAATACGACCGCCAGCTTGTCGACTATAGAAGCGAAGAAAAGCCCGGCACCATCGTCATCGACACCCCGCGCCATTTCCTGTTCCTGGTGCAGGACAGCGGCAAGGCGATGCGCTACGGCATCGGCGTCGGCCGCCCCGGCTTCACCTGGGAAGGCGTCAAGACGATCTCAGCCAAGAAAGAGTGGCCCGATTGGCGCCCGCCGCCCGACATGCTGCAGCGGCGGCCCGATCTGCCGCGCTACATGGCCGGCGGCCCGGAAAATCCGCTCGGCGCCCGCGCCATGTATCTCGGCTCGACGGTCTATCGCATCCATGGCTCCAACGAGCCCTGGACCATCGGCTCCAACGTGTCGTCGGGCTGCATCCGCCTGCGCAATGCCGACGTCATCGACCTTTACAATCGCGTCCAGGTCGGCACCAAAGTCGTGGTGATGTGAGCCAGCTTTACTTGATCACGTTTGGCGAATCGCCTGACAGCAAGAGCTGCGGCGCCTGCGAAAACGTCCAAGGCGCGTTGGCCGCGGTGCGGCTGAAAATCCACACCACGTCGAAGCGGTCGCCCGGCCACTTCTGTGGCGCGCTGTGATTTTGCAGGATCAGATTGGCGATCGCCGGAATTTTTTCATGATGCCAGGCGATCAGCACTACGCCGTTGCTGGCGCTCGCTTTGTTCACCAGGTCCGGCTCTGAACCTTCGGTAATACTGCTGTCGATATCGACGTTGATGAATTTTGCCAGCGGCGTCACGGTGTGCAGCGGGCGCTTGCTTTCGCTTCCGGGTTCGGTGGCGAAAATCGCCGCCGGCCGCTCGATCGGCCCGTTCGGGTCGCGCGGATTGGCAAAGAACTGCGTCAGCGCGCCGGCACGCACCCAGCCGCGCACGATCAGGTCGTGCTTGTCCGCCGTACCTTTTGGATCGACGCCACCGTGCGTGTCGTCCGGTTTTTCGGCGTGGCGTATCAGCATGATCCTGGTTGCGGGCATGGCTGCCATCCTTCCTGTTCGCCGCCGATCTGCGAGCGAAGTTGCGGCGCGATGCTATGCCACCACTGCGGGTATGGCAACGTTCGTTTCGGCTAAAGTTTTATGCCGTGCTCGGCGAGCAGGCGCGCGAATTTGTCGCCGCCAAAGAAAGCATATTCATGCTCACGTGACTCCGTCACGTGGTCGAGTCGTTTCAGCTCGGCATCGACCTTGCCCGGATGGCACATGACGACGCCGCCATCGGGCAGGCGATCGAGGAAGGTCGCAAACAGCCGGGCGTAAGCCGCGTCCGAGCGAAATGCATAGGTCCCGGCAAAGGCCGGATTGGTGCGTAGCCCGTGATCGGCGGCGAGCCGGCGGAAGCGGCGGCTCATGCCGTCGAGCAACAACGCCTTGTGGTCGGTGAGGCGCCGGCGCGCCGAGAGCTGGCCGCATTGCCGCACCCAGGCGTTCGGCGCCAAATCCTTGGTCACGCGCAGCACGGCATCGCGGATTTGCGGAAACAAATGCACGTGATGGTGGCCGTCGACGAAATCCGGCGGCCGGCCGAATGCCGCGGCGAACGCTTCGAACTGACGTGAAATCTCGACGGTCAGAAGCTTGGGCCGCAACGCGCGCAAATGCGCGCGGCGCAGTAGCGTCGCCAGCGACAGGAAAGCACCATGGCGCAGCGGCGCGAAGTTTTGCGACAGCGGCGCAAACGGCGCCGTCAAGGTCACATGCAGGCCGACGGCGGCATGTTTTGCGGCAGCGTGCAGGAGCTTCGCCGCCTCGACGCGGTTGAATTGCGGCGCTGCCACCATCACCGACGTGGCATTGATGCGTCGGCGCTCGATGAGATCGCGGATTGCGGCGCTGACCGCGGGCGAGATGCCGTAATCGTCGGCGCAGATGATAATGTGCCGCTCGCTCATTCGGCGGCGGTGCGAGACTGCGGCTTCGATGCCTCCTCGCGCAGCTTCACGTCATGCTCGGCGACGAAATAGACCGGGCGGCCTTTGATCTCGTAGAGGATCTTGCCGATATATTCGCCGACGACGCCGAGCATGATGAGCTGGACGGCGCCGAGCACCATGACGCCGACGAACACCGAGGGATAACCCGGGACGCTGACGCCATAAACCACCGTCTCGTAGATGATCTTGCCGCCATAGATCAAAGCGATCAGCGCGAGCAGCAGACCGAATACGGTCGCCATGCGCAGCGGCGCCACCGAAAATGCCGTGAGCCCGTTGAGCGACAGCCCGATCAGCGAGCGCAGCCCCCAGTGGCTGCGGCCTTGCGCGCGCTGCGCCGGCTCGTAGTCGATGCGCTTTTGGCGGAATCCGATCCAGCTCGCCAGCCCCTTGAAGAAGCGGTTGCGCTCCGGCATCTGGCGCAACGCCTTGGCGGCGCGCGGCGACAGCAGGCGGAAGTCGCCGGCGTTCTCCGGGATTTGCACGTGGCTGTCGGAATTGAGCAGCGCGTAGAACGCTTTGATCGCGATGCGCCGAACAAACGATTCCTGGTCGCGATGCGCCTTGGCGGTATAGACCACGTCGTAATCGTCATCGAGCCAATGGCCGACCAAGGTCTCGATCAGCTCCGGCGGATGCTGGCCGTCGCCGTCGATGAACAGCACGGCGCCGAGGCGGGCGTGGTCGAGGCCGGCCAAGAGCGCCGCCTCCTTGCCGAAATTGCGCGACAGCGACACCACCTGCACGTCGAGCGCGGTGGCCGGCAGCCCACGCGCTATGGCGAGCGTGTCGTCGGCGCTGCCGTCGTCGACATAGATGACTTCGCAGGCCAGCGCGCGAGTGGCGGCAAGCTTCTGCGCCACTTCGACGAGACGCGCATGCACGCGCTCGAGCGACGCGGCTTCGTTATAGGCCGGAACCACGATGGACAGGCCCGCGGCGGCGCCGGCGCTGCGCTCGCGCGAGACTAATTTCTGTTCGATCCCGGGGCTCATCTGTTCGATTCTTCAATGACCTATCTATAGCTTAGCCGTTCGGCGCTGTCGCGGCCACAAGGTTTGGGTCGGGCTGCCGGAACGCCGCGAACGTGATATGCGGTGGCGGCAATGACCCGCGCCTCCCGTTTCGATTCGGCTCGCGCCATGCTGCTGGACGCCTGGCGCAACCGCGGCGTCAGCGTCAAGGCGTTAAGCTTTGCCACGATCGGCGTTGTCAATACGCTGGTCGATTATTGCGTGTTCCTTTTGGCGCGCGCGGTGTTGAGCGGGTCGGCGGCGGGGCTGGCCACGATCGGCTCGCTCAACGACTTCTGCCAATGCAGCAGCGCCACGGCCACGACCTTGGTGGTCGCCAATCTGATCTCCTGGAGCGTCGCCGTCACCGGCTCCTATGTCATGAATTCCTCGATCACCTTTGCCGCCGAGTCGGGGCGGCAATTGCGGTTGCGCGCTTATCTGACCTTCGTGGCTTCGGGCGTCGCCGGATTGCTGGTCAACACGGCAACGCTCCTGTTCGCCGCGGAAATTCTGCTGTTGCCGGTCTGGCTCGCCAAGGCGGTCGCAATTCTGGCGAGTTTTCTGGTCAACTTCTCGCTGTCGCACTTTGTCGTCTTCCGACCGCGGAACTGAAAGATGCCGCTGTTCACCCTCGATGAACTTGCCGCCGCCACCGCGACCGTGCGCAGCTATGTGCCGCCGACGCCCGCTTATGCCTGGCCGCTGCTCGCCGAGCGGGTCGGCGCCACGGTCGTGGTCAAGCACGAGAACCACACGCCGACCGGATCGTTCAAAGCCCGCGGCGGCCTCGTCTATGTGGATGCCTTGTGCCGCGCCGATCGCAACCTCAAGGGACTGGTCACGGCGACGCGCGGCAATCACGGCCAGTCGATCGCGCTTGCCGCCGCCCGCAACGGCGTGCCGGTGGTGATCGTCGTTCCCGAAGGCAATTCGCGCGAGAAGAACGCGGCCATGCAGGCCTTCGGCGGCGAGCTAGTGACGGGCGGCAAGGATTTTGACGAAAGCCGTGCTGTCGCGGCGCAGATCCAGAACGAGCGCGGCTATCACTTCGTGCCGTCGTTCCACCGCGACCTGGTCAAGGGCGTCGCCACCTATGCGCTCGAACTGTTCGAGAGCTTCGCCGATCTCGACGTGGTCTATGTGCCGATCGGCATGGGCTCCGGGATCTGCGGCCTGATCACGGTGCGCGATCTGCTCGGACTGAAGACCGAGATCGTCGGCGTCGTCGCCGAACGCGCGCCGGCCTTCGCCTTGTCGTTCGCCGCCGGGCGGCCGGTGCCGGCGAACTCGGCGCAAACTTTTGCCGACGGGGTGGCGTGCCGCGACCCGCAAGCGGAAGCGTTCGCGATCGTCAAGAGCGGCGCTGAGCGCGTCGTCACCGTCAGCGAGGATGAGATCGCCGAAGCGATCCGCATCTACTACACCACGACGCACAATCTGGCCGAGGGCGCCGGTGCTGCGCCGCTTGCGGCGCTGCTCAAGGAAAAGGCCCGCTACGCCGGCAAGCGCGCGGGCCTCATTCTGTCGGGCGGCAATATCGACATGCCTGTGTTGGCCCAGGTTCTGCGCGGCGAGACGCCGGCCGCCTGACGGGCGTCAGCCCCCCAAGGCGATCAGCCAGTGTGCCGCTTAAACCTGTTTTCCAGATCTGTCGTCGTGTTCTGCACGCCGGTCGCGAACGAATGCCAGTCGTCGGTGACGACGTTCCAATTGACCATCGGCGCAGTGGCGGTCGACGACATGCCGTTGGCGGCGCGGCCGGTCGAAGCATCGTAAAGGTACGCGCCTGCAATCGTCACCACTACCCCAAGAATGAAGCCGAAAAGTGCCGGCATGGCTGTTCCTCCGTCCGTAGATGCGGCTTTGAGCCAAATTAACGCATCCACGCGGGGAAAGTTCCATAGGCGAAACGCTTGCGACTATTTGATCGAGAGATTCAACGCCTTGACCATGTTGCCCCACTTGTCCACTTCGACCTTGAACATGGCCTCGGCTTGCGCCGGCGTGCCGGTGATCGGATCAAAACCCATGTCGGTGAGTTTTTTCTGCACGTCCGGCGTTTGCACGATGGCGTTGATGGTGCTGTTGAGCGTGGCAAGGATTTGCGGATCGGTCTTGGCCGGGGCGAAGAAGCCGACCCAGGATGCGGCGGTGAAGCCCGGAAAACCCTGTTCGGCGTAGGTCGGCACGTTCGGCGTGACGGAGGCGCGTTTGTCGGCGGCGATGCCGAGGCCTTTGAGCTTGCCGCCTTCGATCTGCGCCGCGGCGCCGCCGCCGAGCGTGGTCGCCATCAGATCGACCTGATTGCCGATTGCTGCGTTGATCGCCGGCGCGCCGCCCTGGAACGGGATCATCTGCGCCGGGACCTTGGCGAGGAATTTGAAGAAATATTCCGCCTCGATATGGGAGCCGGTGCCGACGCCGGGCACGGCGAAATTGATGGTCTTGCCGACCATGTTTTTGAGGAATTCGGTGAGATTGTTCGCCGAGTTGGTGCCGCTCGTCACCAGCGCTTCCGGGCTGATAGCGGCAATGGCCACGGTCTTGAAATCGGCCGCCGAGAATTCCTTGTTGGTGAACAGCGTCTCGTTGATGGCGAGCGCCGTGGTGGTGGCAAGCAGCGTATAGCCGTCGGCGTCGGCGCGCGCGACGGCGGCAGCGGCGATATTGCCGCCGGCGCCGCCGCGGTTTTCGACCACCACGGTCTGATGCAGCCGGTCGCCCAGGCCTTGGGCGATCAGCCGCGCCAGGGTGTCGGCGATGCCGCCGGGCGCGAAGGCGACGATCAGGGTAATTTTATTTGCGGACGGGTAAGTCTGCGCGCCGGCTTGGGAGCCTGCGAAAACGAGCAACACGACGGCGGCCGCAAGCACGCGGCGCACGAAATCTCGACCTTGCATTTGCGATTGTCTCCTCAGCCCTCGCGCAACACTTTTTCGATGCGACGGTCGGGAATGAGCCACAGCACCGCGACCAGCGCGTAAATTGCAATCGACAGCCAGGCATCGACAAAAGCAAGCGCGACGGCCGCGGCATAGAGCAGCGGCGATATCTTGCCTTTGACATCGCGGCCGAGCGCGATGGCCAGCACCGAGTGTTGGCCCTGCTGATGCACGATCGCCCTTTGCAGCAGGTAATAGGCGATGGCCGGCATAAGCAGGGAGATGCCATAGACCGCAGTCGGCAGCGGCGCCAAGAAATTCTCGCCCATCCAAGCGGTCGCTACGGGGACGAGCGACAGCCAGAACAACAGGTGCGAGTTGGCCCACAGGATAAGTCCGTCGACCCGCGTCACGGTGTGCAGCAGATGGTGGTGGTTGTTCCAGTAGATGGCGAGATAGACGAAGCTCAACACATAAGCGACGAAGTTGGGTGCCACGCCGCGCAGCGCCGTCCAATCGGCGCCGTGCGGCACCTTCAGCTCCAACACCATGATGGTGATGATGATGGCGATGACGCCATCGCTGAACGCAGCAAGACGATCTTTGCCCATTCAGATCGCTCTTTATCGGCAGTGGTCTAATGCCGGGCGTGCGAGCCGGCCTGGCCCAATTGATCTTGCTGCCGGTATTCGGCGTCATATTCCATGACGCCGCGGGTCAGCTGGTCGATGATGGTTTGGCGGGTCGCCGCATCCTGGCCGCAGGTCAGTTCCGCCACCGTTTTTGCCAGCGCCGTGATGACCTCGTCGGTATCGATGACGTCCGGCGCTTCGGCGGACACCGGATATTCGGCAAAGAAACTATCGACCACTTCGACGATCAGGCAATGCAGGCAGGGCCGCTCTTCGTCGTCGCCTTGCTCATCCGCCATTTGCTCATCCGCCATTTTCTTATCAACCATGGCCGTCTCTCCGTTGCTTTTCGTTATGTAACAACGATTGCGCGGCGACGCTATGGCTGGGCGGGCCTGTCGAGCTCGGCTGCGAGCTTGGCGTAGAGCGGATTGTCGCGGGTATAGACATAGTCCAGTGCGCCGACGGAAACCGCCTCGGCGCCGTGCTCGCGCAAGAAACTTGCCAGCGCGTGCACGTATTCGGGCGGGCAGTGCAAGGTCAGCATGCCCGAGGAAGTCGGGCCGCCGAACGGCGTGGCGACGCCGAACTTTTCCCGCGCGGTGGCGAGCAGCGGGTCGTTCAAGCCGGCAAAGCGCGAGCGCACCTCGCGGAACGACGCGGCGCGCTTTTGCGCGGCGATGCGGTCGAGCAGAAGGCGGGCGGTATCGCGCTGCGCCGCGCTCCACGTCGCCGCGCGGGCGGCGACAAGGTTGGCCTGTGAGCGCAGGATCACGCCGTCGTCGATCACTTTGAGCCCATTGGCCGCGAGCGTGGCGCCGGTCGTGGTGATGTCGACGATCATTTCCGCGGTGCCGGCGGCCGGCGCGCCTTCGGTGGCGCCGGTCGATTCGACGATGCGATAGTCGACGACGCCATGTTCGGCGAAAAAGCCGCGCGTCAGGTTGGCGTATTTGGTGGCGAGCCGCATCTTGCGCTCGTTGCGCAGCCGGAATGCGGTCGCGACATCGTCGAGATCGGCCATGTTGCGCACGTCGATCCAGGCTTGCGGCACGGCGACCACGACATTGGCATTACCAAAGCCGAGCCCCGTCACCATGACGATGCGCCGGTCCGACTGCGCGATCATCTCGCGCACCAGATCCTCGCCGGTGATGCCGAGATGCACGGCGCCTTGGCCGAGCTGCTGGGTGATCTCGGCCGCGGACAGATAAGCCACTTCGACGCCGTCGAAGCCCGCGATGGCGCCGCGATAGTCGCGGGCGCCGCGCGGCTTGACCAGTTCGAGGCCGGCGCGGGCGAAAAAGCTTTCGGCGTTTTGTTGCAGCCGGCCCTTCGACGGCACCGCGAGAAGGAGGGGCGCGTTCATGCTGCGCCTCCGCATGCGGTCAGCTCCTCGATCGAAGCGGCGAAACCGACCGCCGGAATCGGCGCGCGGGCGCCGAGCCGCGACAATAGCCCGTCGTAGCGGCCGCCGGCGACCAGCGCGGTTTTGCCGCGCGGGTCGTGCAGCTCGAACACGAAGCCGGTGTAATAGTCGAATCCGCGGCCGAAGCCGGTCGAGAATCTTATGGCGCGCACGTCGACGCCGCGCGCGGCGAGGAAACCGGCGCGGGTCTCGAACAGATCTAGCGCGGGCCCGAGCGCGATTTTGGCATCGGCCGCGAGCGTGCGCAGCTCGCCCGCCGCTTCGTCGGGATCGCCGCGCACGGCGAGGAAGCGTTCGATCAAGGCGCGGGTCTCGCGCGGCAGCCGGGTCGGTGCGTTCAGCGCCGCCTGTTCGAGAAAGCGGTCGGCGATCTCGGCGACGGAGCGGCCGCCGACCGCGGCGATGCCGGCGATCGACAACAGGTCCGTCACCAGATGATGCGCGGCTTTCGGATCGGAATTGGACAGCGCGGCAAGCACGCCTTGATATTCCGGCGCGCCGTTGGCCGAACTGAGCGTGATCTGATCGAGATCGTGCGCCAGCGAAGTCTTGCGATTGAAATCCTTGACCAGGCGGCGCTTCCACACCGGCGCCAGATCGAGCGCGGCGACGAAGGCCGAAAACAATCCGACGTCGCCCATGCGGATTTCAGGTGCGTGCAATCCGTACAGCGTCGTCGCTTCCAGGCCGAGCGCCAGCATTTCGGCATCGGCCGCTGCCTTATCGGCGCGGCCGAAGGATTCGATGCCGGCTTGCAGAAACTCCGCCGCCGCGCCCTCGCGATGGCGGAACACGGCGCCGAGATAGCAAAAGCCCGCCGGTTTGCCGGCCGCGGCCGAAGCGAGGTAGGCGCGCGACACCGGGATGGTGAGATCGGGCCGCAGGCACAATTCGCGGCCCTCTGGGTCGCTGGTCAGGAACATGCGGCGGCGGATGTCCTCGCCGGACAGATCGAGGAACGGCTCCGCCGGCTGCAGCACCGGCGGCTCGGTCTGCACGTAGCCGGCGCGCACATAGGAGGCGACGAGCGCCTGCGCCCGCGCGTCCGGTCCGTTGCTCGAGGTGCTCGACATGTCGTTCTTCAGCGGTGGCCGGTTTGGTCCGCCCGCCCGCGCAATCCTTAGCTTTGTTGCGCGGCCCTTTAGCACGGCAAACCCTACAATTCGACGAAGATCGGCCCGGGCCGTTAATGCCGGCGGCGCTGTGTGCGCTTTCGGGAGCGCCATTCAGTATGCCGAATGCCCGATTTTACTGGAATAAAATCAAATATTTACGATGAACAACGCGTCCCGGCCCGTGGCCCGGTCTTGCGCCGGAATGCGCGCCGCGCTGGCCCCCCGCCGGGCAGGGCGCCTCTGCGCCCTGCCATGGCTGCGAAGCTTCCTGCTGTGCCATCACCGCTTGACGCGCATCGCCACGTGCGCGCGCCGCCGGTATGCACTTTTATTGACAACATCATACTCACCGTCTCATGGTGCGGATGATATTGGTGGGTGAGCCGTCGCCCGGCTCAGGGGCTGCGATGCTGTCGCTTTTCTTCGCATCCATGGCGGTGGTGCTGTCGCTTGTGTGCGTCAACGCTGCTCAAGCGCAGACGCCGCCGCCTTCGTCTTCGCCGATAGCGCCAACACCGGACAAGCCATCGCCCGGCGCGCGACTGCCGCCGATCCAGGTGACCGCCAAACACAACAAGCCGCATCCTGCGCCCGCGAAGCCGGCTCCGGCCGCGGCGGCGAGTGCGCCAGCCTCGCCTGCGCCGCCTTACCTCACCGGCGCGCCGAATATCGCCGGCGGCGCCGCTGTGCCGCCCACCATGGCGAGCCAGATGACGGTGACCGGGCAGGATCTCAACGCACTGCCGGTGGCGCGGCCGGGCGAGATTCTCGAAGTCGTACCCGGTCTCGCCTTGGTCATGCACGCCGATGGCGGCAAGGCCAATCAATATTATCTGCGCGGCTACAATCTCGATCACGGCACCGATCTCGCGATCTTCGTCGACGACATGCCGATCAACCTGCCGACCCATGCGCACGGGCAGGGCTACGCCGACCTTAATTGGCTGATGCCGGAAACCGTCAGTAGCCTGAACATCCGCAAGGGACCTTACTTCGCCGACGTCGGCGATTTCGCCACCGCCGGCTCGCTGTTCATCAATCTGCGCGACAGCGTCGACGAGACCGTCGCCGAGGCGACTGTCGGCAGCTTCGACTACCTGCGCTATTTCGGCATGGGCGCGACAAAACTCGGCGGCGGCACGCTGCTCTATGCCGGCGAGGCGAACACCTATGACGGTCCGTGGGACACGCCGGACCACATGCACAAAGTCTCCGGCCTGTTGCGCTACAGCCAGGGCACCGCGACCGACGGCTTTTCCGCGACCGCGATGGCCTATTCGAATACCTGGAATTCCACCGACCAGATACCGCTGCGCGCCATCGCGTCGGGCTTGATCGGTCTCGATGGCGAGCTCGATCCGACCGACGGCGGCGATACCAGCCGCATGTCGCTGTCGGCGCGGCTCGCGCAAACCGACGACGGCGGGCAGTGGAAGGCCAATGGCTATGTGGTGAAATACGGTCTCGACCTCTACAACAATTTCACCTGGTTCCTGACCGATCCGGTCAACGGCGACCAATTCCATCAGCACGACGATCGCATTTATGGCGGCGGCGGCGTGTCGCGCACCGTGCAGGGCTCGCTGTTGGGACGGCCGAGCGAAACCGTGTTCGGCGTGCAGTCGCGCTATGACGACATCACGCTGGCGCTGACCGATACGGTACAGCGCCAGTTCCTGTCGAACATACTTGTCGACCATGTCAGCGAAGGCAATGCCGGCATCTACGCCGAGAACACGGTGCAATGGACCGATTGGCTCAAAACCACCGCCGGCTGGCGCGGCGATTATTATGCAGTGTCGGTGGATTCGATCCTGCAACAGGCGAATTCGGGTGGCGACAAGGTCGCGATCGGCAGTCCGAAATTGCGCGTCGTCTTCGGGCCGTTTTACAAAACCGAGTTCTTTCTCGGCGCCGGCATGGGCTA
>Ga0316363_10003080_pt1 | contig 12169 bp, 10 predicted proteins | sample Sb_taG_3_FD_200459 | JGI IMG/M metagenome (GOLD analysis project Ga0316363, IMG submission 200459) | Peat soil microbial communities from Weissenstadt, Germany - Sb_50d_a_PC metaG (v2) (version 2) | ecosystem: Environmental > Terrestrial > Soil > Wetlands > Peat | place: Germany: Weissenstadt...
CCGCCGGCTTGCGTCGCTCCACTCCGGAAAAGAAATATCGCGGCGTTTCTCCTCATGTCTTCCGCCATTCCACGGCAGTCGGACTCCTGGATCAGGGGGTCGATGTCAATATCATTCGGGCATGGCTACGAGTGGAAAAGTTTTCTCCGGTTGACCGGTCCAGCTAGACGCCCCAGAGCCAAGTCAGCACGTTGGCAGCGAGCACGGCGATGCCGGTACCAGCCGCCACGCCGGCCAAGGCCTTCTTTCCACCTTTCCACCTGGTTCGCCATGGGCAAACTGATATCCACCGATCACGATGGCGATCAGGCTTGCCACCTTCGCCACGGTCCCGGTGAAGAGTGTTTGGAGGGCGGTGAAGCCGTTGTCGAAGGGTGACCCTTGAGCGTGGGCCGCCAGCGGTACGAGCAGCAGAAGAACTAGAAGTGAAAGCTTTGATGATGCTCGTCCAGGGCGGGCAACAGAACATTTGATAGTCAGAGCCTGGTGAGCGAAATGCGACATGAGAACCTCCGGCAGCGATGTCTAGATCGCTGCCTTTGGTTCACCCTAGCTTGCGAAATGGATGTCGTCTAATCACTTTTCGGCAGAAGCTCATTCCTCACGGTTATAAAAGCCGACGCACCTCCGCGTGAAAGAATGCTGAGGCCTTTCGCGTTTTCCGAGAAGCTGTTACGATAATTTTGTGACGACGATCTGCCCAGTTTTTTATTGGGGGTTTATTGGCGGTTTCGGCCCAATTGGAAGCAGTCTGGGTCGTCAGGGGCAGATCGGGCAATATATGCAATTCGTGCAACGCCGCGTAAACACTGGCGATTGCGCATCTGGTTGATTTAGCGAGTGGGGACGTAGTTCGGTTGGTTAGAACGCTGCCCTGTCACCGACTTCCGTCACACAATCGATCGTGTATCTGCTGTTTCCTCACAGAGCACACCCTTAGCTCGCCAATTCTCTCCTACATACGAGAAGGGCTGCCTCACTCAAGGTAGAACGCCTGCTAATTACGCAGCAGACCGCGGGTTCGAGTCCCGTCGCTCCCGCCATTGTACGAGCGGGAATGCGGGAACGCCGACATGAGGCACGACGGTCCTCATTAGTATTTCCTGTCGAGAGGGCATCCATTGATTGCCAACAAGATACCGGATCAGGTCGCGTATTTTTGCTGCATAACGCCGAAGGCAAGAATTTAAGTGGTTGAGCTTGGACAGTAGCCGCGCTCCCTCATTAGAACCGTGGCAGCAAACTCAAGCATCCCCGCGTTGAATTGTTCAGGCGTCTGCAGCGGCTGGAATAGTGTTTCGCAGTCGCTAGTACCCCTACCCCTTCGCCTGCCTTGGTCTTAAGCCGGTCAGTCAATACAGTAAGAGAATCAATGTCGAGACACGTCCGATGATAATACGCAGCTTGTTTACAGGTGCGCGACAAACCTGAAATTCATATACTGCTTCTTCTCGCTGACGGTGCGAACTGCCGCTACAAGCTCCTTCGCAGCATCGGATTTGACGACATAGCCGCGGCCACCGCTTCGGAAGGCTTGCCTGATCGTCTCTAAGCTGTCGTGCTGGCTCAAAAAGAGAATTTCGGCACCTGGGCTAACTTTCCGTATGCACCGGGCTGCCTCGAATCCGTCCATTCCAGGCATCGTGATATCCAAGACCACAATGTCAGGTCGCAACTCAGTTGCCTTTGTGACAGCTTGGTTTCCATCCGCCACATCACACACCACGGTAAAACCGGACTCAGCATGGAGGAGCGCGCAGATCTGGGCCCGTACGATAGGATGATCGTCAACAACGAGAATACGAAGCGGTTGCATGAAATGACCCGACGAGTCAGGGAATCTAGCAGTCGACGCCCTTACCGGCAATACAGGGAACTCCCGAGCAGAGGCCAGAATGCCCGATTCTCTCTATGTAGCGGTAAGCCCGCTTGACAGACCTGAAATGAGCGGAAGCCAAGTGCTGACCTACGGACGGACCTACTCCTCCAATTCTCGGCGGATTACGAGCAGAACGGAAAGCAGGAAGGTGGAGCATGGAATTCGGTTGTCTATCGGATATCCTTGGGGGCTGGCCTCGCCGGAGCAGGGCTGTGCGGGTTAACAGCCCGAACTTTCGCCAAGCAATGAGTTTAACAGTTTTGGATTTGCTTGACGCCTGTTCGCGCCTTCTTTGAAGCGTTCTTCAGGGTGCGTCGTTGTGTCGATTCACGCACAACTAACTCTGACTGCAACACCAGAGTTTCCGGCTTTGGTGGTGTTTTCGAGTTCGGAATGCGCAGTGCAATTCGGGCAGCTTCTTCTCCGATTCTCCGGCTGTGTTGATCGATGCTCGAGAGTGGGACACGCAGCGAATCATCGTAGTGGAGATTTCCGCAGCCAACGACGGCCAAATCCTCTGGGATTCGTACTCCCTGATCCAGCGCATAATTCATGGCGCCCATCGCCAACGGATCGTTGAAACAAAATAACCCGTAAGGTCGGGGCTCAAGACTCAGGAGTTGGCGCATGGCTTCTGCACCGCCCTGTTTCGTTCCTACGTCTCCTTTGTGTTCCGTGATGACATAGTCATCAGTAATTTTCAGCCCAGCTTGCACGAGGGCGCTTCTGTATCCTTCCATTCGGCGAATCCCAGGACTGGTCTACGGCCCACGGATATGAGCGACTCTTTTGCAGCCGATGTCGATCAAGTGTCTGGTTGCGAGCATCCCAACGGATTCATCATCCACTCCGATGAAGTTCGCAGAAAGACCAGGGAAGCATCGATCGATCAATACGTATGGTGTGTTCTGCATTTTCAATGCGAAAAAATTATCGACTGTCGTGTGGCACGATGCAATGATCAACGTGTCGAGGCGGCGCGCCGGATCTTCGTCGGAGGAGCAAACGATCAAATAGTACCCGTTTCCTCGCAAGACATCAGAGAGGGATTTGGCAACTTCTGCAAAGAAGGGGTGAAGCAGATCAGGAACCACCAACCCCACAAGATACGAGCGCCCGGTCACCAAGCTGCGCGCGGCCAGGTTGGGACGATAGTCACGCTCTTTCACGCGGGCGAGAACTCGCTCACGCGTCTCATATCCGATGTCAGGATGATTTCTCAGAACCTTGGAAATGGTGATCAGGGATACCCCAAGGTCTTTGGCGATGTCCTTCATTCGTGTGTTCATAAGCGATTGGTCCGTTTATAAAAAGGCCACATTGGGTTCTCTTGCAGTAGCGATGGAAAGTACGAGAGCCTCGCCAGAGAAAATCAGTTTCCACACCCAAAGGCTCCGCATCTGTTCCTTTTCGTTAGTGTTTTGGTTGCTATCGATAACTGTACCGATTATTCTGCACGGAGTACAGAAATGAGGCAGCTCGTGCTTCGCAATCCCGGTCAGGGGATTCAGCGGCACCGATCTCAGCTCGTTCAGCGGACTCAAACCACTAGTCACGTATCCCCGTTCCCGGGCCATGAAGTGCGCCAACTGTCTCCATCTGTGGGTTGCGGGCCCAGGCCCCAGCCCAACAGCGCATAAGCATTCCGGATCATATTCGATCATTCCTTGCGCTTTAAGCCTGGACCTTAGCTCCAATTTGACCAGCACGATAATAAGAACAGGTGTACGATTCTTCAATGCGTATTCGATAACTGTAGCGCCAACGTACATAAGAAGAATGACTCTTCGAGAAATCGCAATACTGGCCAAAGTCTCGACCGCGACCGTTTCGCGCGCGATCAATCGCGTCCCGTCAGTCAACCCCGTTCTGGCCAGACGCATTCGGAAGATAATTGAACAACATGGGTACTATCCGAACACCAACGCCCGCGCGCTGGTTCGCGGTCACAGTCGTAGTCTTGGCCTGATCGTGTCCGAGATCACCAACCCCTTCTTTCCTGAGATCGTACAAACATTCGCGAAATTGGGCGTTCAGCTCAATTACGAGATCTTGTTGAGTTCAATCGACGACGATCCACGATTGCTGGAGATAACCGCTCGCCAAATGATTGAGCGTAGGGTGGGAGGCGTCGCGATTCTGACCTTTGGCGACGAGGCGCAACTCATCAACGTTCTAACTGCGCGAAACGTTCCCGTGTTCGCCGTCGATGCCGATCCCGACGGTCCGTTGGTCAAAACCGTTCAGATTGATTACGAGCACGGAATCCGCCAGGCTGTACAGCACTTGGCGGCCTTGGGACACCGGCGCATTGCCTTTATCGGTGGACCACAAAAGATGAAAACTGCCACCATGCGCAAATCCGCCGTAGAAAAATGCATGAAGGAAATTGACTTAGGGCTTCTTCCGGAACTGTTCGTCGATGGGGATCACACGATCGAAGCGGGTATAAAGGCTCTGTCCGCTCTTACTGCCATGCCAGATCGCCCCTCGGCCGTGCTCTGTTCAAACGACATGACGGCCATCGGAGTAATGCGTGCGGCGTTCGACCTTTCTCTCAATATTCCGCGAGACTTGTCGGTCATAGGGTTCGATGACATCCGACTTGCCCAATTCATGACTCCGCCACTAACCACGGTGCAGATGTCACAGACGGAGATCGCCAGATTGTCATTCTCGGGATTGCTCGATTCTCTGGAACCATCCCGCTGTGGAAGTGTACGGCAGGTATATCCGCTTAAGACGAGCCTTGTGCTTCGACATTCGACGGCGCTCGCACCTGGTTGCCTGAGGACGGAGGCGCAACCGCAAGCGAAAAAATTGATGCGGACTGAAGCCTGCTTCGAAAGTGCTTGAGCTATCTTTGTCCTTTCTACAGAGGAACTGGTCCGCACAAAGTCGCGGAGAAGAGGGAAGAATAGATGGACCTCACACTCGCTCATAGACCGCAATCGACAGTTTATTCCCCGAAAGGTCAAGTCGATATTCTCCCGGCGACAAGAGCATTCGTTCGTCGTTGCTCCCTGACATTCCCGCTTTTACATCAAAGGGCATCACTTCCTATGCGTTCACTTCTTGTCGGCCTCACTCTGATTGTTATAGCTATCGCCGCGCCGAGAATGGCCGCACAGAAAGTCGAGTTGTCGATTGACGCATCCGAACCCGGCGCGAAGATCGACCGCAATCTTTTCGGGCAGTTCGCCGAGCATCTCGGACACGGCGTTTACGATGGGATCTGGGTCGGCTCCGATTCCACAATTCCGAATACACGCGGCATTCGCAACGATGTGGTTGCCGCACTAAAAGCGATTCATGTGCCGAACGTACGCTGGCCCGGAGGCTGCTTCGCCGACGGATATCACTGGCGTGACGGGATCGGGGCGCAGCGAGGAGTTCGGCTGAACCCTGACTGGGGCGGCGTCATCGAGCCGAACACTTTTGGGACGCACGAATTCATGGACTTCATCGACCAGATCGGGAGCGAGGCTTACGTCTCGGTCAACCTGGGCTCGGGCTCTCCCCATGAAGCGGCCGATTGGCTGGAGTACATGACCGCCGCGCAGGCGACGACGCTCGAGAAGGAGCGCGCCGCGAACGGGCATCCGGCGCCGTACAAAGTCGCATGGCTTGGGCTCGGCAATGAAAGCTGGGACTGCGGCGGCAACATGACGCCCGAGTACTATCTGGACCGGATGAAGATCTTCAGCCGCTTCGTTCGCAACTACAATCCTGAGCAGATCGAGAAAGATCAAATGCTGAAGATCGCCGTCGGTCCGGGCGGGGGCGAACAGCGCTGGACCGACTGGACTGAAACCGTCATGAAGGCCTACCAGCAACACACGTGGAGCTGGGACATTAACGGCCTTTCCATGCACAGCTACACGGTCGTGAAGTGGCCGCCAGCGTTCAAGTCGGCTGGATTCGGAGAAGACGAGTACGCGCAGATTCTCAAGACCACGCTAGACATGGATGACCTGATCAAAAAGCATTCGGCCATCATGGACAAGTACGATCCGCAGAAGAAGGTCGCGCTCGTGGTCGATGAATGGGGCAGCTGGTATGCGCCATTGCCCGGCAGCAACCCGGGGTTTCTCGTGCAGCAGAACAGCTTGCGCGACGCGATACTGGCCGCGCTGAATATCAACATCTTTGCCCGTCACGCCGACCGCGTCCGCGGGGCCAACATCGCCCAGATGATCAACGTGCTGCAGGCAATGATACTGACCGATCACGAGAAGATGGTGCTAACCCCGACCTACTACATTTACAAAATGTACGTGCCGTTCCAGGATTCCACGTTCGTCCCCGTTACGTTTGATGCGGGCCGCTACAAGCACAGTGATTTCACCCTGCCACGCGTCGATGCCATGGCTGCAAAAAGCAAAGAAGGCAAGCTGTGGGTGGAGATCACGAATGTCGATCCCCATCAAGCGGCGGAGGTCGAGTTGACCGTGACTGGGATTAACGCCAAGTCTGCCGTGGGAAAGACACTCACTGCGCCCAAGGTGGACAGCGTGAACACCTTCGAAGCCCCGAACATCGTCGTCCCAAAGCCGATTTCGGCGAGGGCACAAGGCGGCAAGTTGATTCTGCAGCTCGAGCCTAAGTCCGTGACTGTGGTCTCGGTCGAGCAATAACGAACTCTCGGTAGCGCGGTCTGCGAATCATGAGGCCGCGCGGTCGGGACTGTAAACGTTTACGAGGAGAGTCCCATGAGGCAGTTTGCAATGAGTATCGTTTTACTGTCGTTGCTTTCGAACATTTCCTGGGGGCAAGAGTCCAACGATTTTCGTCCCGCCGAGACCAATGTCTGGGGAGCGGAATATCCCCGGGTCGATGGCGCTGGAAGAGTGCAGATTCGTGTGAAAGCTCCCGACGCCACCAAGGTCAAATTGAACTTCTGGAGTGGACCGAAAGTGGATATGGAGAAGCAGTCGGACGGGTTCTGGACAGTCACCACAACTCCGCTTGTTCCCGGCCTGCACTATTACACGTTGATCATCGATGGCGCGGAGGTCGCCGATACCAACAGCCATGCTTACTTTGGGGGAAGCAAGTATGCGAGTGCGGTAGAAGTTCCGGAACCGAGATCGACCTATTATTCGATTCAAGACGTGCCCCACGGGCAGGTGCGGGAGGTTTGGTACAACTCGAAGGTGACAGGAACGTGGCGCCACGCGCTCGTCTATCTTCCGCCCAAGTATGACGCCGAAACCAAGGTGCACTATCCGGTGCTCTATCTCCAGCATGGTGGCGGAGAGGATGAGACGGGTTGGATTCGGCAGGGTCGCGCGAACTTCATTCTCGACAATTTGATCGCGGCGGGTAGCTGCAAGCCCATGATTATCGTCATGGCCTATGGGTATGCCCGGCGTGCTGGCCAGGCCCCGCCAGATCTGACAGGAAAGCCATTCGGTTCTCCCGAAATGTTGAAGGCAATGCAGGATATGGCTTCAGCGTTCGAAGACGATGTGACGCAGGTTCTGATTCCTTTCATTGATTCGACCTTCCGAACAGTTTCCGATCGAGATCATCGCGCGATGGCTGGCCTTTCGATGGGCGGCATGCAAACGTTCCAGATTACGCTGAATCATCTCGATCTGTTTTCCTACATTGGCGGATTCAGCGGAGCGGGCGGGATGCTGGTTCTTGGAGACCGGAAACTGGATCCCAAGACCGATTACAACGGCGTATTTGCCAATCCTACAGCGTTTGCCAAGAAAGTGCACTTGCTCTGGCTCGGCGTAGGAACTGTAGAGCCCGAGAGAATGCGCGCAGGACTTCAAAGACTGCACGCCTCACTCGACGAAGCGAAGATTCAGCACGTGTTCTACGAATCACCTGGGACCGATCACGAGTGGCAGACCTGGCGCCGCGATCTCAAGGACTTTGCACCGAGGCTCTTCTAAGAGCACTACATGGCAAGTCGTCGGACCGTTTACTTTCCGATCCGTCGGCTTTGTTTCAGCAAGCGTTTGCTCGTCGTGCGTCCTTATTAGGGATCTACGTGGCATGGGTTAGACCGTCGTCGGAGGCCAAGATGAAAATGTTACTGCCGCGAATGTCTGTTGCGATTGCTGCGTGGTTGGCTGCGGGATGTTTGTTTGCCCAGAACCCCGAACGACCTGCCTACAGGAATCCTGCTCTGCCTCCGCAACAGCGGGCCGAGGACTTGGTTCACCGTATGACCGTCGAAGAAAAAGTTACACAACTTGTGAACCAGTCGTGGGCAGTTCCGCGTTTGAATGTGCCGGATTACGACTGGTGGAGCGAGTCGTTGCATGGCGTGGCTCGGAACGGAACCACCGAGTTTCCCGAGCCGGTCGGCCTGGCGGCAACGTTTGACACCGATGCGATCCACCGCATGGCGGTTGTGATCGGCACCGAAGGGCGCGCCAGTCACGTTCGGGGCATGCGCGATGGGCATAGCGACATCTTTGAAGGGCTGGACTTCTGGGCCCCAAACATCAATATCTTTCGCGATCCCCGTTGGGGACGCGGCCAGGAAACTTACGGCGAAGATCCGTCATGCAAGGCGACGACCCGAAATACTATCGCGTCATTTCAACTCCCAAGCACTACGCCGTACACAGCGGGCCCGAGCCGACACGCCACACGGCTGACGTGAAAGTCAGCAAGCATGACGAACTCGACACCTATCTGCCAGCGTTTCGCGCGACGGTGACGGAGGGGAAGGCTGCCTCGGTGATGTGCGCCTACAACAGCATCAACGGGCAGCCAGCCTGCATCAACGAGTTTCTGCTGCAGGATCAGCTGCGCGGCAAGTGGGGCTTTCAGGGCTATGTGGTTTCAGATTGCGAGGCAGTGATCAACATCTTCCGGGATCATCACTTCACCAAGAGCCAGCCTGAAGCCTCTGCTCTGGCCGTGCAACGCGGCATGGATAACGAGTGCATTGACTTCGCAAAGGTAAAGGACGATCACGACTACAAGCCTTACCTTGATGCATTTAAGCAAGGACTTCTGAAACAAACCGAGATTGATACTGCACTGGTTCGCCTCTTCACGGCAAGGATGAAGCTGGGCATGTTCGACCCGCCGGAGGCGGTGCCCTATTCGCGGATTGACGAAAAGCAACTCGATACTCCTGAGCATCGCGCGCTGGCGCGTGCCATCGCCAATGAATCGATGGTGCTGCTTAAGAATGATGGCACGCTTCCTCTGAAGCCGGGACCTCTCAAAATCGCGTTGATTGGGCCGCTCGCAGATCAGACCAAATATCTGCTTGGCAACTACAACGGGGTTCCCACGCACACAGTCTCCGTACTGGAAGGACTCAAGGCAGAATTCCCTGAAGCGCAGATCAGCTTTGTTCCGGGGACGCAATTCCTGCGCAACGATGGCGACCCGATTCCCGCGTCGATGTTCACTACAAGTGACGGTCAGCCGGGCCTCAAACTGGAATTTGCCACGGGAGAGATATTCGGCGGGAAACCGACCATTCTCGCCACCCGCGATGTAACCACCGTTGAGTTGAAGGCCGACGGCATTCCCCAGGAGGCCACGGGCAAGTATCCGGTGCGAGCTGAGTGGAATGGCTTTCTTACGCCCACTGAGACAGGGGAATACAGCATCGGAGTGCGCTTTCAAGCGGGGTTCGCGAGAGTCTTGGTGAACGAGAAACCCGTCGCTCAAGGGTGGGCGGGTGCCGACGACGTCGGGGAGACAAAAGTCGGGCACATCCGTCTTGAGCAGGGGAAGAAGGTTTTGCTCAAGGTGGACTACTCGAAAACCAACCCGGGCCCGATACGAGCGCAGCTGATTTGGTCGAAGTACGATCCCAAGCCCAGTTCTGAAGCGATTGCGGTGGCAAAAGACGCGGACGTTGTCATCGCAGTGCTCGGAATTACAAGTGAACTGGAAGGCGAAGAAATGCCGGTCAGCGAGGAAGGGTTCAAGGGAGGCGACCGCACGAGTATCGATCTGCCGAAATCCGAAGAGGAGTTGCTCGAAGCGGTGACCGCGACCGGAAAGCCTTTAGTTCTCGTACTCGCCAACGGCAGCGCGCTCGCCGTGAACTGGGCCAGGGAACACGCCAATGCGATTCTCGAGTCCTGGTACGCAGGCGAAGAAGGCGGCGCGGCAATCGCGGAAGCCCTTTCCGGCAAGAACAATCCGGCCGGGCGACTTCCGATCACGTTCTACACCGGCGTCGAACAGTTGCCGCCCTTCGAAGATTACTCAATGAAAGGGCGCATCTATCGCTATTTCGAGGGCAAGCCGCTTTATCCATTTGGGTATGGCCTGAGCTACACGACGTTCTCTTACCGTGGCTTGAAACTACCCGGCGCAATCAAGCCGGGTGATCCGCTCACTGCGGAAGTGACGATTACCAACGCGGGCAAACGAGACGGAGATGAAGTGGCGCAGTTGTATCTCGAATTCCCGCACGTGGCGGGTGCGCCACTTCGTGCGTTACGCGGGTTCAAGCGCGTTCATCTGAGGGCCGGCGAGTCGCAGACAGTGCAATTCGAGTTGAGAGATCGCGACTTGAGCATGGTCACGGAAGCGGGTGCGCCGATTATTGCGAAAGGCAAATATTCGGTTTCCGTTGGGGGTGGCCAGCCGAATTCCGAGGCGCCGTCCGTTTCGGGAACGTTTCAAGTGAAAGGAACCAGGAGGCTACCGGAGTGAGCAATGCAGAGAACTGGATGGTTAGGGATCTCAGGATTGTAGGGCAACAAGATGGGATTGACCGGGAGGAGATCATGAGGTCGCATCGACTGTTCTCATTGTTATTCGTCCGCTTTCGTGAGGGTCCTCAAGGAGGAGTGTTGATGATAGCGAGCAGATTCCTTTATCTGATGACGCTGGGAGTGGCCGTCGTCCTTGGGCCTCGGGTTGCGGCACAAGTCCAGACCGACGTTCCTGCAGCCGTTCCCGGCGCAAAGCCCGTATCGGTCGAGCGCATCAAGATCCACGGCAAAGCTCTCGAAGGGAATTTAGAGGGCGACGCCGTTGACCGCGACCTGCTTGTGTTCCTACCGCCGAGCTATGCCATGGAGAAGGCGCGCCGCTATCCCGTCGTGTATGCACTCCACGGATATTCCATCGGCGCAGAACAGTGGTCCCACGAGATCCATGTGCCCCAGACCATTGAAGGCGCTTTCGCCCAGGGCGCGAAAGAGATGATTGTCGTACTGCCGGATTCGAAAACGTTGCACAACGGCTCCATGTACTCGAATTCGGTCACGACCGGAGACTTCGAGAGGTTCATCGCGCATGACGTTGTCGCGTATATCGACGCTCATTACCGCACGATTCCAGAGCGAGCTAGCCGCGGCCTAGTTGGCCACTCCATGGGAGGCTACGGCGCGACACGCATCGGCATGAAGCATTCCGATGTGTTTGGCAGTCTGTACATCATGAGTCCCTGTTGCTTGTCGCCTCGGTCCGCCCCGAACCCAGAAGTGGACAAGGCTCTGGAGGCCGTGAAGAAGCCGGAAGACTCCGCCAACCTGTCCTTCTTCGCGCGGGCCACGCTCGCCACGGCAGCGGCATGGTCCCCTGATCCAAAGAATCCACCGCTGTATCTTGATCTGCCGACAAAAGACGGCCAACCTCAGCCAGATGTCCTCGCGAAATGGACGGCCAACGCGCCTCTCGCCTTTGTCGACCAGTACGTCGACAACCTGCGCGAGTATCACGGTATTTCGATCGATGTAGGCAACCAGGATGGATTGCGCGCCGATACCGCCAAGCTGCACGATGTTCTTGATGAGTACGGAATCGCGAACAGCCTCGAGGTGTACGAGGGAACTCACACGAGCAAGGTCGCCGATCGCATTCAGAATCACGTGATCCCGTTTTTCAGTCAGAATCTGTGCTTTCAGGCAGCGTGCCGGTAGCTGCTGTTTTGATCGATACTTCCGTTGCCCAGAAAGCGAGGAAAAATGTCTTTGCGCGTTTGGCGGAACATCGTGTGGCTTACGCTTCTGCTGAGTGCTTCCGGATTTGCTCAGCAATCGAACTCATGCGCCAGCCTGATGCACTTCAAAGCAGCTAGCGTCGAGATTTCAAAGGCTGCACCGATTGCTGCTGGAACCACGGAGCCGAATCCGTGGGGGCCGGGTCACAGCGCGCCGATTCCTGCATATTGCCGCGTCGAGGGCGTGATCGATCGCCGCACCGGCGCCGGCGGCGAAGAATTTGGGATCAACTTTGCGCTCGCCATGCCTCAGAAATGGAATGGCGATTTCCTGATGCAAGGTGGAGGTGGCGGAAACGGAGTAGTGATGGCCCCGCTTGGTCTCAATGCTGCAGGAGACA
>Ga0316363_10003084_pt1 | contig 12167 bp, 8 predicted proteins | sample Sb_taG_3_FD_200459 | JGI IMG/M metagenome (GOLD analysis project Ga0316363, IMG submission 200459) | Peat soil microbial communities from Weissenstadt, Germany - Sb_50d_a_PC metaG (v2) (version 2) | ecosystem: Environmental > Terrestrial > Soil > Wetlands > Peat | place: Germany: Weissenstadt...
CTTGAATCCACCCTTAAGTGAGGGTTGAAGTCTAAAGACGCGCGGCGGAGGCGCCCAGCCGGCTGGCAGAACATCGTTAAGGGTATGGAAAGGGGCCTCTTTGCCGGGGCTTGATGCGGGGGACCCAGGGGGCAAGATGACCGATTTCGAGCGTTTGCGGCAGACCATGGTCGAGTCGCAGCTCCTCCCGAGCCAGGTCACCGACCGGCGCCTGCTCAATGCAATGGGGACGCTGCCGCGGGAGCGCTTCGTGCCAGAGGCCAAAGCGCCGCTTGCCTATATGGATGCGGCGCTCGAAGTTTGGCCCTCGATCGACGGCGCGCCGGCGCGCTTCCTGCTCGCGCCCCTGGTACTGGCGCGGCTGATCCAGCTCGCCTCGGTCGAAGCCGGCGACACGGTGCTCGATGTTGGCTGCGCCACGGGCTATTCGACGGCGGTGCTCGCGCGTCTCGCTCGTTCCGTCACGGGCGTCGAGTCGGAGCCCGAACTTGCCGCGGCCGCGAGCGACACTTTCCGCGCGCTTGGCATCGCCAATGCGAGCGTCGTCGAGAGCGAGCTGTCGCTCGGCGCTCCCGCGGGCGCCCCCTACGACGTCATACTCTTGAACGGCAGTGTGGCGGAAATACCCGAGACGCTGCTCGCGCAGCTTAAGGAAGGCGGACGGCTCGCCGCGATCATGGCCGACGGCCGCCAGGGACGGGCCCGCCAGGCCAAAGCCTATCGCTTCGTCAAGGTCGACGGTGAGGTGAGCGGCGTGCCCCATTTCGACGCCAATGCCAAGCCGCTTCCGGACTCTACCCCCGCGCCTTGCTTCACCTTCTAGTCGTCCGCAGCCGCGCGTCGCACTGTTGCTGCGATCCCACAGCGCTTTGAGTTTTTTGTTGAAATCGGCCTGATCCGGCTTCAACGGCTATCCCGCCACGCCTATCGTGCTCTATGATTCGAACCGCAGTCAGGGCGGGGGCGTCACTAGCTGCGGAGGCTGCGAAAGTGATTGGCGTCCTGAGCAGGCATGACACGTCCTGCGCGGAGAGCTTGTGGCTGCGTGGCGGGGCGGCGGCTGCCGTTTGCCTCTTCATCGTGGTCGCTCTCTGCGCGCGACCGGTCTCGGCCGAGACTCTGGATGAGGCATTGGCGAACGCCTATTTGATCAACCCGGCGCTCAGTTCCGAGCGCGCGCGCTTACGCGCCACCGACGAGCAGGTCGCCATCGCGAAATCGGGTATGCGCCCGAATGTCAGCGCGAGCGGCGACGCCGGCTTCCAGAGCTCCGACGGTAGCATTGCCGGAAGCGCCGCTCAGCCAACGTGCAGCGCCCTCGAACAGCAGAACGAGCCAGCCTTCTGCGCCTTCCTCGCCGAGCAGGCCAGTTCTGAAAATGCTCTTTTAGGCTTCGGCACCACGCATCCGCACGGTTATGCCGTGCAACTCACCCAGCCCGTCTTCGAAGGTTTCCAGAACCTCAACGCCCTCCGTCAGGCCAAAGCCACCGTGCAAGCCGGGCGCGAGAGCCTTCGCGCGGTGGAGCAGACCACGCTGCTGAATGCGGTGACGGCCTATGTCGACGTGGTGCGCGACCAGGCGGTGGTCCGCTTGCGCCAGTCAAACGTCGATGTCTTGACCGAGCAGCTCAAACAGACCAAGGATCGCTTCAATGTGGGCGAGGTGACGCGGACCGACGTGGCGCAAGCCGAGGCGCGCCGCTCCGACGCCATCACCCAGCTTTACGCGGCACAAGCCGACCTCAAATCGAGCCGCGGCACCTATGAGCAGGTGATCGGACATCCGCCCTCGGACCTCGTCCATCCAACCACGATCATGCAGCTGCTGCCAGGACAGCTCGATGACGCCATGACCCTTGCCGATGGCGAGAACCCCATCATTCTCGACGCCGTCTATCAGGAGGAGGCCTCCCTCTATAACGTCAACGAGATTCTTGGCGAGCTCCTGCCCCAGGTCACGCTCAACGCGCAATATCAGCAGCGCTTCGACGCGAACCTGATCCTACAGGAGCAGGAGACGACGACGGTCATGGGGAGGGTGAATGTTCCACTCTACCAGGGCGGCGGTGTCGCGGCGCGTATCCGCCAAGCCAAGGAAGCCAACTACCAGCTGAAGAAGGAGGTCGAGGACGCGAGGCTCAGGATCCACGCCGAGGTGATTGCGAATTGGGCACAGCTGCAAGCCACCGCCTCGGAGATTCAGTCGGCGCAATCCTCCCTCGAAGCCAACGGGATCGCGCTTGAGGGCGTACGTGAGGAGGAGAAGGTCGGTCAGCGCACAACGCTCGACGTCTTGAACGCCCAGCTGGAATATTTGGGCTCACAGATCCAGCTCGTGACGGCGAAGCGCGACCGCGTGGTCGCCGAATATGCGCTATATGGCTCGGTCGGCCGGCTGGACGCGCAAAGTCTTGGCCTATCAGTGCCTTATTACGACGCGATCGAGCACTATGATATCGTCAAGGACAAATGGTTCGGCCTGAAACCGCCGCCTCCGCCATCGCCGGATGACTGAGAAAACCGGGGGGTTAAGGTTACAATCATAAAGGCATCCCCGAACCAGGCCGAGACTTGTACGTTAACGCTGTGTTAAACTGCGGACGCTTGAGGGCCACCCAGGTGATGACCGCGGGATGCAGCGGGGAAATGGCGGCAAGGGAATCCAGTCATGAGCAGCACGGAGCGGGCTCCCGAACCGACAATGGAGGAGATTCTTGCCTCCATTCGTCGGATCATCTCTGACGACGAAGCGAATGCGGCACAGCAGCGTGCAACGACTGCCGACTATCCTGAGCAGGTCAGGGCCGAAGATGCGGAGGAAGAAGCCGCCGACACGCAGATCATCGACGACATTGCGCGTGTTCTGAGCGGGGGCAGCGCCCCAGCTGGCGGCGATGACGATATCCTTGAGCTGACCGAGCTCGGCGTGTCCGAGGCCAGGAACGGGCCGGTCGGTGCGGCCCCGGCCGAAGTGGAGCTCGTCCTCGTCGAGGAGACCGTGCTGCAGACGGAGGTCTACGTTGTGCCCGATTTCGCTGCGGCCTTCCCGTCTACCGACCAGAGCCTTTCAGAGCCCGCTCCGAGCAGCTTGAGCGAGCCGCCCCAGCCTGCCGAGATGGCTGCGAGCGCGCAGGACTTTGCGAGTGGCATTGAGCCTGCGCGTGAGGAGCCGACCACGGCGCTCGAACGGGCGATCGCCGCGTTGAAGGCCGGCGATTTGTCGGCCTTTGCGCGAGAGGCGGGGTCGGACTTCGCGGCGCCCGCGCCCGCACAGGCGACACCTGCCGCGGCGCCGCTCGCCGAGCCGTCGATCCCCGAGCCCGAACCGGCGGCAAGGATGGCGTTGGAGGAGCCCCTCGCTCTGGACGAGCCGGTTATCCTCGGCGAGCCCGAGCTCGAGCCGGCGCCAGCGGCGTGGTCCGCCGGAAGCGAGTCCTGGCCAGACAGCGTGAGCACGCCCGAGACCGAAGCCGCTCCCGCGCCCTGGCGCGGTGAGGATCTGTCTTGGGGCACGAGCGCGAGCACGCCGCCGCTTCAGCCGAGCCCGGCGCAGGTCAATGGCGGCTCCGGTCACCAGCATCATGAGTTCGAGACATCGCCCTCGTTCGAGACATCGCCCTCATCCAAATCGCTTGAGGACAGCGTCAAGGAAATGCTTCGCCCGCTGCTCAGGCAGTGGCTCGACGAGAACATGGCGCGCGTACTCACCGCGGCCTTGCGCGACGAGCTCGAGAACTCCGAGATGGGGCGGCGCGACAGCTAAGCGCCGCTTTGGTTCGCCTCCTGTAGGAATTCGCCCGACCGGCGACCGCCGGCCTCCGCGCGCTCGCTGCGCTTGGCGCAACAGAGTCCGGCTTCCGCCGGAGTGACACCGGACCCTCCTTGAGTTGACAGCGCGGAAGCCAAAATCGTAGGAGGCGGGACCTTCGCCCTCCGTCTCGCGAGCCCTGCGCTGATGCTGGACAAGACCTATCAGCCCGCTTTGATCGAGGGCCCGACCTACCGCCTATGGGAAGAGGCGCGCGCCTTTGCATCGGGGCGCCCCGACCGCGCGGCCGCGCGGCCCTTCGCCATCGTCATCCCGCCGCCGAACGTGACCGGCTCGCTGCATATGGGTCACGCGCTGAACAACACGCTGCAGGACGTCCTCGTCCGCTTCGAACGCATGCGGGGCAAGGACGTGCTTTGGCAGCCGGGCACCGATCATGCCGGCATCGCCACCCAGATGGTAGTCGAGCGCCAATTGATGGAACACCAGGAGCCCAACCGCCGCGCGCTTGGCCGCGATGCGTTCATCGATCGCGTTTGGCAATGGAAGGCGGAGTCGGGCGACGCCATCATCAATCAGCTGAAGCGGCTCGGTTGCTCCTGCGACTGGGAGCGCGAGCGCTTCACCATGGATGACGGGTTCTCCCGCGCCGTGCGCAAGGTCTTCGTCGAGCTCTACAACACGCTGGGACCAGATGGTCGGCGGCTCATCTACAAGGACAAGCGCCTCGTCAATTGGGACCCGAAGCTCTTGACCGCCATCTCCGACCTCGAGGTCGAGCAGGTCGAGGTGAAAGGCCATCTCTGGCATTTGCGCTATCCGCTCGAAGGGAGGTCCTTCGATCCGAGCGACCCTTCGACCTACATCGTCGTGGCGACGACGCGCCCCGAAACCATGCTCGGCGACACCGCCGTCGCGGTGCATCCTGCCGACGAGCGCTACGAGGCTCTCGTCGGCAAGCAGGTGATCCTGCCGCTGGTCGGCCGCCGCATCCCCATCATCGCCGACGAATATTCCGACCCCGAAAAGGGCTCGGGCGCGGTGAAGATCACGCCCGGGCACGACTTCAACGATTTCGAGGTGGGCAAGCGCCACGGCCTGCCCATGATCAATGTGCTCGATCCAGAGGCCAAGCTCAGCCTCGACCCCAATCCCGAGTTCACCGTCGGTGTCGACCCGAGTCCGCAACTCGAGAAGACGATTCAGCAATTGAACGGCATGAACCGCTTCGCCGCGCGGAAACGCATCGTCGCGGAGATGGAGGCGGAGGGCATCATCGAGAAGATCGAGCCCCACACGTACACCGTGCCGCACGGCGATCGCTCGAATGAGGTCATCGAGCCCTTCCTCACCGACCAGTGGTACGTGAATGCGAGAGAATTAGCGAAGCCCGCCACCGACGCGGTCAAGCGCGGCCGCACCGTGTTCGTGCCGAAGAACTGGGAGTCGACCTATTTCCATTGGATGGAAAACATCCAGCCCTGGTGCATCTCACGCCAGCTTTGGTGGGGTCACCAGATTCCGGCTTGGTATGGGCGCGCTAAGGCTTCGTATGACGAAACCGGATCAAGATCCGTTCCGTTTGCGCTTGAGATATTCGTTGCCGAAACCGAAAGCGAAGCCATCCGTCAGGCGACGGAGTACTACGGTGAGGCAGTCAAGGTCGTTAAACAGCCGGCCGTGTACCAAAGTATTGAGCCAACAAGATTTGATGTTCGAAGCGAAAGCGGGGCAGTCGAAATCTGGCAAGACGAGGACGTGCTCGACACCTGGTTCTCCTCAGGCTTGTGGCCCTTCTCCACGCTGGGTTGGCCGGACGCCGCACCCGAGCTCGCGCGCTACTATCCGACCGACGTGCTCGTCACCGGCTTCGACATCATCTTCTTCTGGGTCGCGCGCATGATGATGATGGGCCTGCATTTCATGCAGGAGGTGCCCTTCCGCGAGGTCTATATCCACGCGCTGGTCCGCGATGAGAAGGGCCAGAAGATGTCGAAGTCGAAGGGCAACGTCATCGATCCGCTCGAGCTAATCGACGCCTATGGCGCCGACGCGCTCCGCTTCACTCTTGCCGCCATGGCGGCGCAAGGCCGCGACATCAAGCTCAGCCCCTTACGAGTCGAAGGCTATCGCAATTTCGCGACCAAGCTCTGGAACGCGGCGCGCTTCGCCGAGATGAATGACTGCGTGTCCCGCCCGGGCTTCGATCCGGCGCAGGTCAAGGAGACCGTGAACCGCTGGATCGCCGGCGAGAGCGAGCGGGCGCTGGCCGCCGTCACGGAGGCGCTCGAAGCCTTCCGCTTCAACGAGGCGGCAGCCGCCATCTACCATTTCGTTTGGCACGTGTTCTGCGATTGGTATCTCGAGCTGATCAAGCCGATCCTGGCCGGCAATGATAAAGCGGTCGCCGAGACGCGCGCCATGACCTCCTGGGTGCTCGACCGGGCGCTCAAGCTGCTCCATCCCTTCATGCCCTTCGTCACCGAGGAGCTTTGGGCAAAACGCGCGCCGGAAGGAGAGGGAAGGGAGAGCCTCCTGATCCTCGCCGCCTGGCCCAAGCAACGGGGACTCGAGAATGCCGATGCCGATGCCGAGATCGGCTGGCTGATCCGGCTCGTCTCAGAGGTGCGGTCGGTGCGCTCGGAGATAAATGTGCCGCTGGGCGCCCGCGTGCCCCTTGTCATCTCCGGCGCGAGCAGGAACACCGAGGCGCGGGCGAAGCGCCACGAGGAGACTCTGTTGCGCCTCGCCCGCCTCGACAGTTTGAACTTCGGCAAGACGCCGCCGGGCGCGGTGCAGATCGTGCTCGACGAGGCGATGCTCGCGCTGCCGCTTGCCGGCATCATCGATGTGGATGCCGAGTCGAAGCGTCTCCAGCGTGAGATCGACAAGGTCGGGTCAGAAATAAGGCAGCTCGACGCCAAACTTTCGAACGAGAAATTCGTGGCCCGCGCGCCTCAGCATGTGGTCGAGGAGCAACGCGAGCGGAAAGCGGACGCCGAGGCGACCGCGGCAAGGCTCGAACAGGCCCTGCGGCGGCTCGAAGCCGCGCTCTAAGCCAGCCTCGCCGCCAATTGCGCACCTTTATACGAAATCTTCACTACTGTAGCCCAAATGCCACAGACTGCGGCATTTTCGCCTCGTTTGCGCCATAAAACTTTGAGACATCAGGCCCGTTCGAGGAGCATCGGCGAAAAAGCGTTCCTAAGGCTCTAGCAGGGGCGAAAAGCCGAGATCGGATAGCCGATACGATTGTAAGCGGTGACGGGGGTCACCAGCTTCTCTTGCACGCTCATCCGGGCATTTGGACATGGATGCCAAGACGTTCGATAAGTCGCGTTTGCCGAGCCGGCACGTCACCGAGGGTCCCGCCCGCGCACCCCATCGCTCCTATTATTACGCCATGGGGCTGTCGCGCGAGCAGATCCACCAGCCTCTTGTCGGCGTCGCGACCTGCTGGAACGAGGCTGCCCCTTGCAACATCTCGCTGATGCGTCAGGCGCAGGCGGTGAAACAAGGCGTCGGCGCCGCGGGCGGCACGCCCCGCGAGTTCTGCACCATCACCGTGACCGACGGCATCGCCATGGGGCATGAGGGCATGAAATCCTCGCTGCCCTCCCGCGAGGTCATCGCCGATTCCATCGAACTCACCATGCGCGGCCATTGCTACGACGCGCTGGTCGGCGTCGCGGGTTGCGACAAGTCGCTTCCCGGCATGATGATGGCCATGTGCCGCCTGAACGTGCCTTCGATCTTCATCTATGGCGGCACGATTCTGCCCGGCTCCTTCAAGGGTCGGCCGGTGACGGTACAGGATCTGTTCGAGGCGGTCGGCCAATATTCGGTGGGCAAGATGTCGGCCGAAGATCTGGACGTGCTCGAGCAGGTGGCTTGCCCCTCGGCGGGGTCCTGCGGCGCCCAGTTCACCGCCAACACCATGGCCACGGTGTCCGAGGCCATCGGCTTGGCACTGCCTTATTCCGCGGGCGCACCCGCGCCCTACGAGATCAGGGACCGCTTCTGCATGGCGGCGGGCGAGAAGGTCATGGACCTGATCGCGCTCAACATCCGCCCGCGCGACATCGTCACCCGGAAAGCTCTGGAGAATGCCGCTGCCGTGGTGGCGGCCTCCGGCGGCTCCACCAATGCGGCGCTGCATCTGCCGGCCATTGCCCATGAATGCGGCATCGACTTCGACCTGTTCGCCGTTGCCGAGGTGCTCAAGCGCACGCCCTACATCGCCGATTTGAAGCCCTCCGGCCGGTATGTCGCCAAAGACATGTTCGAGGCGGGCGGCGTGCCGCTCTTGATGAAGACGCTGTTGGATCACGGCTACTTCCATGGCGATGTCATGACCGTGACCGGGCGCAGCATGGCTGACAACCTCGCCAAGGTGGCGTGGAACCCGGACCAGGACGTGGTGCGGCCTGCGAACGATCCGCTTTCGCCCACGGGAGGCGTCGTGGGCTTGCGCGGCTCGCTTGCCCCCGATGGCGCCATCGTCAAAGTCGCGGGCATGAAGGGGCTCAAATTCCGCGGGCCCGCGCGGTGCTTCGATTGCGAGGAAGATGCCTTCGCCGCGGTGAGTGCCAGGCGCTACCAGGAAGGCGACGTCATCGTCATCCGCTATGAGGGCCCGAAAGGGGGTCCCGGCATGCGCGAGATGCTGTCGACCACGGCGGCCCTTTATGGCCAGGGCATGGGCGACAAGCTCGCCCTCATCACCGATGGGCGTTTCTCCGGCGCCACGCGGGGCTTCTGCGTGGGCCATGTCGGCCCGGAGGCGGCGCTCGGCGGTCCGATTGCGCTGATCCGCGACGGCGACATGATCGTGCTCGATGCCGAGCTGGGCACCCTCGATGTCGAGCTCAGCCAAGCCGAGCTCGACAAGCGGGCGAAGGACTGGAAGGCGCGGCCAGATGCCTTCCGCAGCGGTTATCTGTGGAAATACGCGAACGAGGTTGGTCCGGCGCGGACGGGAGCGGTCACGCATCCCGGCGCTGGCGTGGAAGTGACGTGCTATGCGGATGTGTAACGTCAGGGCGCTCGCCGCTCTGGCGACGCTGATGATCCTCGTCTCCTTCGCCGTCGGCGCCGACGACGCGCCGCCCTTTGCCTCGGCGACCGAGGCCTATCACCAGGGTATGGCCGCCCTCAAATCGGGACGGATTGAGATGGCCCTCCCCGCGCTTCAATACGCTGCCGAACGCGGCGTGCTCGGGGCCCAGCTCAAGCTCGCGCGGATCTACGCGGCCGGCAATGGCGTGAAGCAGGACGATGCCCAGGCGTTTTTCTTCTATCGCCAGATCGCCAACGAGCACGCCGACATTACGCCCTTGAGCCCCGTCGCCAAATATGTCGCCGAAGCCTTCGTCGCGCTTGGCCAATATTATTTGGAAGGCATCCCGGGCACGCTGGTGCTGCAGGATCCCGCCCGGGGGGCGGATCTGTTCCGCCACGCGGCGAGCTATTTCGGCGACGCCGACGCGCAATATGCGCTCGCAGGCCTCTACCTCACCGGCACCGGCGTGGAGAAGAACATGGGCCTTGCGGTCAATTGGCTCGCGACGGCCGCGAAGAAGCAGCATGCCGAGGCGCAGGCCAAGCTGGGCGAGCTGTTGTGGCGTGGCGGCGACGAGATCCGCCAGAAACCCGCAAAGGGGCTGGCTCTGATCATGCTTGCCCATGCCAATGCGAAGGCAAACGGCAAGGAGCCGAAATGGATCGAGGATCTCTACGTCGAAGCGCAGGGCGCCGCCGATGCGGCGATGCTCAAAGAGGCGCAGTCCCTGATGCCGGAATTTGGCGGACCGGCGCTCGACACGAGTCCGGTGGCGGCCAAGGCCGGGGTTCCGGACAAGCTGCTCCTTCCGGCGTCGGGCGATTTCTCGTCCAATCGCGCTCCGGGCGCGTCTGCCGCGGCTGACGCTATGCCCTCAGGCGAGGGCGCGAGCCCCGCCCATCCGCCGGCTGAGATGGGTGTGCCCGTGGGCTTCGGGGCAACGGGTTCGGACCCAGCCGCGCTCAAGCCTTAGAACATGCTCCAATCGGATCTAGGCTTCTGTCGCGATCGTTGTGAGGCGACAGGGCGCTAAGGGCTGAGCTCGAGCCATATGGGCACGTGGTCCGATGGCTTCTCCCAGCCGCGGGGGCCGGGATCGATCTCGCATTTCACGAGCCGGTCCGCGGCCTGCGGCGACAACAGCATATGGTCGATGCGCAAGCCGCGATTCTTTTGCCAGGCGCCAGCCTGATAGTCCCAGAAGGTGTAGCGGTGCGGCTCGTCGTGGCAGGCGCGGAAGGCGTCCGTCAGGCCGAGATTGACGAGCGCCTGGAAATGGGCGCGCGTCTCCGGCCGGAACAGGGCATCGTCGACCCAGGCGGCGGGGGCATAGACATCGTCGGGTGTGGGGATGACGTTGAAATCGCCTGCGACGATCATCGGCTCCTCGAGCTTGAGGAGCGCCTTCACCCGCTCTCGGAGCCGGCTCATCCAAGCAAGCTTGTAGGCGAACTTTTCCGTTCCGACCGGATTGCCGTTCGGCAGGTAGATATTAACGAGCCGGATCACGCCCGCGGGAACCGAGACGACGGTCTCCAAATAGCGCGCCTGCACGTCGTCGGGATCGCCGGCGAGCCTCGGCGCCACCTCGTCGAAGGGCAGCTTGGAGAGGAGCGCCACGCCGTTGAAGCCCTTCTGGCCGTGCACGGCGACGTTGTAGCCCAGCTCCTCGAACTCTTGGGTCGGGAATGCCTCATCGACGCATTTGATCTCCTGGAAGAGGGCGATGTCGGGGGCGGCCGAAGCGAGCCAAGTCTTGGCGCTATCGACGCGCGCCTTGATGCCGTTGACGTTCCAGGTGGCGATCTTCATGGGCTAATGAGGTGTGTGCACGGCGCGAGGGGTGGCGACCCTCGATAGCACGTCGGCGGACGGAATCGAGCCGGGATCGTCGCCCGGGCTGGGCCGTGTCTCGTTTTGAAAATTAGAGGCCTTGACGCGGGTTGGAACGCGTCTCGGTGCCATGCCACATGAGGTGCATGATCGAACACAGCTTCAATCGCCTCTGACTTGCCCACATTGCGGCCATGAGGTGACCGAAACGATGCCAATTGATGCGTGCCTAGTCTTCTATGACTGCGAAGAATGCGGAGAGAGACTAAAACCGACCCCTGGTGATTGTTGCGTGTTTTGCGCATATGGATCGGTACCGTCTCTGCCGGTCCAAGCGAAACGTGCAGGGAATCCTGCCTAAAGGCCCCAACGGCGAAAAGAGATCGGCCGACGTGCTGAGATACGACCCGCGTCGGGCGATCGCTTGCCGCTAGATCGAGAAGCTCGTGCCGCAGCCGCAAGCCGCCGTCACGTTCGGATTCTTGACCTTGAACTGCGCTCCGATCAGATCGTCGACGAAGTCGATCTCCGCGCCGCGCACGAAGCCGAGCGAGACGGGATCGATCACCACCCGGGCGCCGTCGCGCTCGACCAGGACGTCATCCGGCGCCCCCTCCTGCACGAGGTCGAAGCGGTATTGGAAGCCCGAGCAGCCGCCGCCCTCGACGCTGACGCGCATGAGCACGGCATCCTCGGCCCGCAAGATCTCGACGATGCGGCGGGCGGCGCGCTCGCTCAAGGTGATGGACGCTTCGGTCATGTCGGTATAGCTAACCCAGGTGCAGGCTGGCTCGGGGTGGGCCAGCGCGTGAGCACGCCTCGACTGAAAGATAGGATGGCGGCCGGGCTTGTCAATCGACCACAGCCGCAAAGGGGAGCGGGGCTATGCCGCCAAGGCGAGGCCCGTCGGCTTCCAAAGAGACCCGATCGGCCTCGCGCCCTACGCCGTCCAGGAGCGCCAAAGCCGGGGACGCCTTGTGCCCGAGCCCTTAAGCCCCACGCGCACCCTCTACCAGCGCGACCGCGACCGTATCCTGCATTCGACGGCGTTCCGCCGGCTCACCCACAAGACCCAGGTCTTCATCTATCACGAAGGCGACCACTACCGGACACGGCTGACCCATAGTCTCGAGGTGGCGCAGATTGCACGTTCCATGGCTCGGACGCTTCGCCTGGACGAGGATTTGACCGAGGCGCTGGCGCTTGCCCACGATCTTGGGCACCCGCCCTTCGGTCATGCCGGCGAGCGGGCGCTCGATGCCGCCATGGCGGGGGAGGGCGGCTTCGACCACAACGCCCAATCCTTACGCGTGGTCACCGAGCTTGAGCGGAAATATGCAAGCTTCGACGGCCTGAACCTCACCTGGGAGACGCTTGAGGGCCTCGTCAAGCACAACGGCCCGCTGTTGACCGGCGAGGCAATTGGCGAAGGCCCGCGACCGGTTCCCCAATCGATCGTCGCCTATTGCGCGAAGCAGGACCTCAAGCTCGCGACCTACCC
>Ga0316363_10003085_pt1 | contig 12161 bp, 7 predicted proteins | sample Sb_taG_3_FD_200459 | JGI IMG/M metagenome (GOLD analysis project Ga0316363, IMG submission 200459) | Peat soil microbial communities from Weissenstadt, Germany - Sb_50d_a_PC metaG (v2) (version 2) | ecosystem: Environmental > Terrestrial > Soil > Wetlands > Peat | place: Germany: Weissenstadt...
ATGCGGCGGGATCGTGCGTAGCGGTCGACTGGTAGGCAAACAGTAGATTGCGGACAAACACCGAGTTGTGCGGAAAACGCTGGTTCGCATACAGGTTCAGCCGCAAGTACAGGCCCGGGCCGCCTCCCACCACGTGGTTGAAATATTCTTCCAGATCGCTGCCCTGGAACTTTGCCACCGCGTCGCGGGTCAACTGCTCGAACTCCGAGTCTCGTTTGTAGCGCAGATAGAAGCGCGCCAGCTTGTCGTACCAGGATTTGTCTGGAAAGCGCGCCATAGCCCGGCGGTAGATTTCTTCCTGCTGCGAACCCAGACGGTTCTGATCGAGAAACACCGCGAGTCGTTCATAAAGGCCGGGATCGTCTGGGTTGCGATCAATCTCGTGGCTCAGTACCGCCAGCGCAGGCGGAATTTGCTTTAACTGCACCAGGCGCGCCAGGTAGCGCTCCAGAACACTCGCGTATTCCGGGGAACGTGGGCCGGTCTGCTGGGCGGATGATGCAGTCGCACCCAGCTGAAGCGACTGGCTGGCCTTGTGCCGGGGGGCAGGGTTCTCTTGTGAAGTCTCGCCCCCTTGCCCTTCTCCGCCCTCTTCCTCTTCCCCTTCCGCGTCAGACGCGTTGTTTCCACCCGTGTAGGACGCGCGTTGCACGTAGCTAGTACCGGAGTTGTAAGATCCCTCGGCTGACCCGAGTGGCACATTCTGCGCCTTGGCAGCAAGCTCCTGCAAAACCGAATCGTAGATCGCAAACTCGCTCTTCGTGTCGTCCTTGCGCGCATACGCATCTGCCATCAGCAAAGCGACCGACGTGCGCTGCGAAGCGTTGGGGAAACTCGCAAGAAATTCCCGCCCACCCTGAATGACCGCGTCGCTTTCGCCGGAGTTTGAATAGAACTCGAGCAGCTGCGCGTGCAACTCCGCCCGACGCGTGGCATTCGGAAATTTCGCATCCAGCAGCGCCAGCAACTCCACAGCGCGTGATCGATGGAAGTACGGCACGGCACGCTGCTCCTCCTCCGAGTACTGCGAGGCCGGCTGAGTCGTGTTCAGGATGAGAGACAGAATTCCGTTCAGATAACCAGGCCCCTGATCCATCGTGGCGATGTCGCGATACATGGAGAGTTCCCCCGAGCCGAGACGAATCGGGGTTTCCGGCGCGGTCAGCAAAAGACTGGTGAGGCCGGCAATGGCCGTCGCCTGCGCGTCCGGCAAGTCTCTAGCGTTGCCGTTGCTGTTGTACAGAGCGAAGTAGTAGCGCGCCGACTCCGGGTAGGCGTGAATGTCTTCCAGCAGGCGCGCGCAGATGTAGAGTTCCTGCGACGTCCACGGCGACTTGGCGGCTTCCTTGTGCAGGCGAAGGTCGGCGATCGCCTGCTGCGCCACGTCGGTCTTGCCTTGTTGCTGGTAGTAATAAAAGATGCGCGCCGTTGCGTTGAGATCTTCCGGGTTGGCCACGAGCGCGGCGTGGGCGTCATCGCGAAACTTGCGCAGGTTCTGGGTGTCGCGCAGAAGATCGAAGTAGCTTTTCACTAACTGCGGGTCCCAGAGCGGCTGGAAACTTTGCTCGTAGACGGACAAACCTTCGCGAACCGAGCCCCGGCGATATTCCACCATGGCCTTCGCCTTCACCGGGAAAATCTGGTCGGTGGAAAATTGCTTGCGGTAGTCGGCGATGAGTTGCCCAGCGGCTGGATATTCTTTCTCCGCGACCAGGAATTGCAAAAACTGCGCATACAGCGATGATTCCTCGGGATAACGAGTAACCCACGCGCGATACTGGGTGATGGAGACGTCCTTTGGCAATCCCTGCGCCTGAATGACTCCAAAGATGCGCTCAAACGCCAGCCAGGAGCGCTGTTGTGCGGGTGGAGTCAGCTTTTCCGCCGCCATGGGAGGCGCAATCGCCACCAGCGACAGGGTCTTGATTTCGTCCGCCGGGCGCAGGCGGTGATGGTAGAAATTGGCCAGCGCAAGTTGTGCGCTGATCTTGTCGGAAGAATTTTCCACGTACGCCTTCCAGTCGGATTCGGCGGCTGGGAAGTCGAGCTGCTGCTCATCTTCCAGGGCACGCAGCGAGTACAGCTCGGCATTGCGCGGCTGGGCCTTGATCAGGCCAGTAAGGGCGGGACGGGTCTCGCTCGGAGGACGGCGAAACGCGACTGCGCCGTTCGGCAATGACATCATGCGAAAGAAAACAGCTTCAAGCGCACTGTTGGCGTCAATGTTGCGAATCCACGAGGGCAACTCGCCGAGCGCTGAGAGAGTGCAGCCAATGGTTCCACAAAAGATTACCAGCGCGATCAGACGCACGCGCCGCGTCGATGCATCAAGGAAGCACTTCAATCTGCACCTCCTGCGTACCAATGTTGTGAGCAATATCCTCGGCGGTAACAGTCAGCTTGTAGGTGCCGGGGATGGTTTCGTCAGGAATCCTGAGCGTGCCGGTGTTCGCGGCGGCCTTCGCGTCCCAGCGCAATGCAACCGGCACCGCGCCTTCCATTCGCGCCACCAGAGTGCGCGTGCTCTCAGAGGCGCTGACCCGCAGATCGATCATTTCGCCGCGCTGAAAGCGCTTGCGGTCGAGCTTCACCTGCACCACGGGCGGCTTGCTGGCAATCACGAACGTCTTTGACTCGCGATACGTATGTCCGACCCGATCGCGCAGGATGAGGCGCACCGTGTAGGTTCCATCCTGCATGTCGGTGGGCGCCAGAAAACGCGTCTGCCAGACGTCGTCCGACGAGAGATAGCGAAGCGGCTGCACTAGCCCGAACGGAAACAGAGCGATAACGGACGAGATGGATTCGTCGGTCTTGACGCGAAGGATAGGATCTCCCGGGCGGATCACGCGCGGCCGCAGCAGGGCGCGCGGCACCGCCAGAAACGACGTGTAAGGCGTGACGAATTTGTACTGCCGGGCAAGGCGGATGATTTCGTCGATGGTGGCCTGGTCCTCACCGTCGCGCTCGATCTTCTCCAGCAGGGCATCGACGCGAGCACGAGCCCACAACCGCGGCAACTGTGGATGATCGAACGATTCCCGCGGCAAGCTGGTCTTACCTGCAAGTTGAACCGCGGCGCCGTCGCGCACGCCGTGCACGGCGAAACTGACATTGGCGTTTTCCTGAGGCTTCTGGTAGCGCCCCACCCACGAGGCCAGCGAGCCCGAGAAGGTCGCGGCCTGCAACGGGTAAACCGTATCGACTGCATCTTCCGGGTTGACGGAGAGGCCGAGCTGGCCGACGGGGCTGCGGCCGATCTTTGACAGAAACGAGTTCAGTTTGAATTCCATGGGCTCGGTGGAGAGCACTTGTTCGAGCAGCCCGTCCTGCCGGGCGAGCATGCGAAATAGCGGCAGGTTGGCATCATCACCGACGGCCAGAATATAGGTGCGCGGGCGTTGCGTGTCGGGGAGTTGCTGCCACGCCGACGCATACCAGGCTGCCAGTTTTCCATTCTGAATGGGACCGCGCGTCGCGCCTCCGTCGCTGAGAATGACCAGATACGTATTGCTCGCTCCCGGCGCGGAGGCTTGCTGCAACCCGGTCTGCAAGGCGCGCTGCAGATCGGTGCCGCCACGCAGCCGGCTGGACCGGACCGCATCAATCGCGTGTTGAATGCTGGCTGGGTCCGCCGAACTCACCGGGACGACCTGCGTTTCGGTGTTGAAGAGCACCAGCCCGAAGTGATCCGCCGGCCGCAGTGTATGCAGCAGAGTTTCAAGGGCCTGGTAGCTGCGCTCCAGCTTCTCCCATTGCATCGACAGAGACGTATCGAACAACACGATGACCGTCTTCGGCGCGCCGCTGGCCGCACTTCCAGCGGGAACCGAACCGCTCCCAAGCCCAAGCAGTGCTTCCGCTTCGAAAAAGCCCGGCTCGTTCGTGCTGCGGACCGGAGCAGTCTCCGTCGGTGAAGGCTGTCCGCTCACAGGATTTCTGTAGGTCAACAGCTGCAGCGTGTCAGACGCGGCGGGATCAAGGTCATAAGTGGCCACGAAGTCTTCGCCCAGATTGATGTTCTGTCCTTCGAAGTGGCCCTGCACCAGGTGAGGAGTGCTTTGGTCGATCTGCAGCGGGAATAATTTGGCAGGCGCTTGAAAATTGCGAATGGCGTGCGCCGTGTGCAATTCAAAATTGATGCGCAGGTGGGCCGCAGCCTGCGCCGAATAAGCATCCGGCCGCAGCGGGATCGCAAAATAGGACTTCAGATTTTCGACCGGGATCGACTCGTGATACTCGATTTCCAGCCGTTTCGTTCCATAGGCCGGAATCGGTGTAATGCGCGCGCTAAACACCGAGCTGCGCTTGGCTTCTTCAGCGCCGCGTTCGCCCATCTGGAGCAGGCCGGGGTCAATCGATTGCTGCTTGAGCTGGTTGTAGATCTCTTCGGCGCGCTTGCGTTCGAGGATCACCGCCGGCAGGCGCACCGGCCCGTCCCAAGTGGCAAAATCGGAGATCGTGGCATGGCTGGGAAGCGCGAAAATGTAGTTCCCTTCCTCAATGGCGCCGGTATGGTTGGCAAAAACCTGGCGGACGAAGACGCGGGCATCCCCGTTGTCGATGCGGACGGTGATTTCCATTTCCTCGAGCGAGAGGATCGCGGGATTCGGTTGCTGTTTGTCGCGCGGGATCAAGACTCCCGCATCGCCCAGAAGAGGCGCCGAAGTCAACAACGCGATAAGAACCGACAAGACCAGTCTTTTCATGAGTGCAGCTTCTGCTCTGGTATGCGGACCAGGCCGTTATCCGTGCCGACGTAGATGTAGCCGTTGGCGGAAGCGAGTGCGGTTACGTTCAATGACGGCAGGCCGTCGTGGATCACCGACCAGCGCCCGGACTGACGATCGTAAAGATACAATCCCTCACCCAACGTTCCGGCGAGCACGAAATTTGGCAGCACCAGCATGGCGTTGGGATTCACCTCGAACTGGCCGGACCCGATCTCGAAAGAGTGGAAGCGTCCGGAACGGTCGAGGCCGAGAATGCCCGCGCCGTACGTACCCACCATCCACTCCGGCCCGACCGGAACCACCGCGGTAATCCAGTTGTGCTTCAGGTTCGAAGTCGCCGTCGTGAAGTTCGCAGCAACGTCGCCCTTGTTAAGGAGCGACAGGCCACCCAAAGTGCCGGCCATCAATTCGTCGCCGGAAACGCCGAGTGCGTACACGTGATTGCTGACCAAGCCATGAAAGGCATACATGCTGCGGGCTCCGCTGGCATCGAGGAAGGTAAGGCCCGCGGGAGTGGCCAGAGCCAAGCCGCCGCGGTAGGACACGACATCGGTCACGTGGTCGGCGATCAGCCCATCGGCGCGGGTCAGCACCTGCTGTTCGCTGCCGGAGTCGTCGAAGCGCACCAGGCCGTTAGCGGTGGCAACGTCGATGGCGCCGGTCTTCGCGTCCGGCAAGATTCGATTGACGCAAAATATGTGCTCGTCTTCCACATGCCTGGCGCGGCTGTTGTCGGAAGCAAGCAGATCGAGGCCGCGATCGAAGTAGCCGACCCACAGGCGTCCGGTGGCGTCCGCGGCCAGTGCGGAAATGTTGCGGTCGGTCAGCACCGTGGCGCCCGCTTCGAGCACACGCTGCCACCCGAAGGCGTGAGCGCTCATGCGATAGAGACCATTCCGGGCGACGGCAAACACCGCGTCTCCCGAGGTGAACAATTGCCGCACCTCCGCCAATTGCACGCCCGGCTCGAGGTTTGGATTCGGGCGGCGGCCTTCCAGAGGAATCACAATGACACCTTGATCTTCCGACCCAACATAGAGTTGCGTCGGCGTGGCCAGCAGCGCGGTGGCCAGCACTCGCGTAGCGAGCACGCGTGAAAAGCGCCCGCCGCTGAAAACGGCGACTCCGGTAGCCGTGCCGGCATAAGTGGTATCACCGAAAATTGCGAGCGACAGCACTTGGGGATCGGGCAGTCCTTGCGCCTCGGCGAAGCTGTCGGTCTCGCCCGCGTGAAAATGCAGCACGCCACGATTCAGGGTAGCCACCCATAAATCGGATTCGTTGCCGGCGAGCGCGGTCACGTAAACCGCGTCGAGGGTAGGATGGAGGACGGTAATCTGTTTTCCGTCGTAGACGAGCACGCCACGCTTCTTGGTTCCGATCAAGAGATGCCCAGAGGCAACCGGCAGGATCGAAGTGATGGCGCGGGCGTCGGCACCGGCGGGCAGAATCTGGCGGAAAGCTCGACCGTTAAAAGCCAATAGCCCATCGTAAGCGGTCGCGACGATTAACTCTGGCTCCCGTGAGTCCGCCAGAACGGCGGGTGCTATGGCAACCAGGGGAGATCCGGGAAGCTCGCCGCCGACTGCATATTGATGGAGCATTGAACCATCGGGCGTATATTGCTGCAGCCCGGCGGGTCCGGCGATATAAAGATGATCCTGAAAGCGTGCGGCTTGCAAGAAAACCGCGGGAGAGCTGACTGCTTCGAATCCCGTGTTGAGCGCGGGCACCAGCGGTCGCACGGCAAAACGGAACTCATGCTCGGCGCGGACGTCCTCGGCGGCGGAGCGCATCGCCCGCGAACTGCGCCATATCACCAGCGTTCCCAGCACGACAGCTACGGTCAGGCTGACCACAACCGCTGCACGCACGGATACGACGGACGACCGCTTCATAACTCCTCTTGGCCGGGACATTGAACTATAAACCTCGAACCCGACGCTGCAAATCAGAAAGCACAGCACGGACCAAATTGAGGTTTCAATCTAGTAGCGGGTTTTACGCGTGTGGGGGGTAAGGGGCACTGTATCTCGCGACAGACACTGTATCAGGAAAGACACAGAATCGGGTTTCAACGACGCCGAAGCTCAATGTACTGGCCAGCTAGGGGGCACTTCAACGTACGACCGATCGAGAGCTGACACCGACGGGCACCCCAGCAGGCGGACCGTCCGCTCCACGTCGGCTCGTAAAATCTGCAGCGCCTTAGCGACTCCCGCCGGCCCTGCCGCCCCCAGCCCATACGCATACGCTCGCCCTATGAGGACGGCGCGCGCTCCCAGGCAGAGTGCCTTCACAATGTCACTGCCGCGCCGGACTCCGCCATCCATGAGCACTTCGAGACGGCCCTTGACGGCGGCAACAACTTCGGGAAGCGCCCGCAGAGTAGAAGAAACAGAATCGAGCTGACGGCCTCCGTGGTTCGACACCACCACCGCGGCTGCGCCTTCGTCGGCGGCACGCCTGGCATCGTCGCCCGTCAGCAACCCCTTCACCACGATCGGCCCCGACCACACTTCGCGGATCCAGCGCAAGTCTCCCCACGTCACGGTTGCGCTCGCCAACGCCGCCCCAACGTCGACGAGTGCCATGGGGCCTTTGCCCGGACTCACGACATTCTCCAACTTGGGCACACCACCATCGAGCAGAAACGACGCCAGCCATCCGGGATGCGCAAGAATGTTAGGCAAATAGGGAATTCTCGCGAACCAGGAAGTGCCCAGCAATTCCTTCATGCCATTGCGCGGATCGCGCTCTCTTAGTCCAGCAACCGGAGTATCCACGGTGATTACCAATGCAGAAAATCCCGCACGTCGGGCGCGGTCGATAGAACCTTCAGCGGCTTCGCGTCCGCCGAGCAGGTACAACTGATACCAAACCGGACCCTTCGACCCAGCTTTTACATCCTCCAATTTGTGCCCAGAAATGGTCGAGAGGATGTAGCCCGTACCGGCTTCCCCAGCCGCGTGAGCCGCCGCAACTTCGCCCTCGGGATGCATCAAACGGCTGTATCCGACTGGGGCCAGCATTGCGGGAAAAGCAAGTTCATGGCTGAGTACGCGAGTCTTCAAATCACAATCGCCAACCGCTACTGCGCTACGGGGACGAAACAGGACGTCGCGAAATGCCCGGCAGTTTTCCGCTAACGTGATCTCGGCTTCGGCACCGCCATCCAAATAATCGAACACCGACCTGGGGAGCCGGCGTTGCGCCATACGGCGCAAGTCTTCGATATTGACGACCCGTGAAGTATTCACTGCGCGCTCAAGATGATAATGCCCGGCATGGGCAAGGTCCAACTGGAAACTTGCTCGTAGCACGAACGACCTTCACAAGTGGTTTCCTTCGCGTGATTTCGTGTCCTTCGTGGTAAAGATCCTGTATCTCGGCCGCCACCCAGCCCGTGATATGTTTTGTCGTATATGCGCGCTGATGTGGAAAAAGCTGTCTCTCTGTTGCAACGTGGAGACGATGCGTCGCTGGAGCAAGCCCTGGCGCTGCTGCAGAGCACCGTCTTTTCCTTCAGCATGAAAGTGTGCGGCCATCGGGAAGACGCCGAAGACACCATGCAGGAAGTGCTGGTGAAATCGCTTCCGTACTTGCCCAGGATTGACAGCCCAAAAGCTCTCGTAGTGTGGCTGTACAAAGTGGCCAGGAACCGCTGCCTGATGAGCCGCCGCAAAAGCAAGTTCGCGCCGAAACAGAACCTCTCGCTAGAAGAATTGATGCCGGACCGCCACGATCTTGAAAAACTAAGCGGTGAAGGCAGCGTGAATCCGGAGGCCCTGGCGATTCGCAGCGAAGAAGCGAAACTGCTAAGAGAAGCGGTGCAGAGACTTCCTCCCTCCTACCGCATTGTGCTGGTATTGCGCGACATGGAGGGCCTGACCGACGAGGAGGTCGCGGAAATCACCGGCTTGCGTGCAGGAACTGTACGAGTACGATTGCACCGCGCCCGATTGTTTGTGAGGAAAGACCTCGTCAGGCAACGGCAGCAGGAATCCAACGGACGCAGGGTTCGCAGACCCAAGACGTTACACCCAGTTCGCCCGACTCGCTGCAAAGCGATGTTCGCCGAATTGTCGAACTATCTCGACGACCAGTTGGACGATTCGTTGTGTGAAGAACTGGAGAAGCACATGGACGGCTGCGAACCTTGCCAGGCTTTTATCGCCAGTCTGCAAAACGCAGTCGAACAGTGCAGGAACTCGCCGATGGAATTGCCCGATCGAAAGATGGCAGCACAACTGAGGAAGGAACTGCTGCTGGAATACGACCGCGCGTTGAATAAGTACAACTAATACCCACGCCTACGTTTGTTCGCCCAGTCCAAGTCGTTGAAGCTGCAGGGCAAATCCCTGTGCGCCCGCGCCCTAAAGGATTTCCTGTAACAAATTCCCACGCTTTGCATTTATTCGCGTGGTTCCGCAGAACGGAACCAGCAGGAGGCATCATGATCAGCTCTAAAGTAACGCTGACGCAGCCGCTTTTGCAGCTACGGCAGTTTGTAGCTCAAACCGGCAGTGGCCATTCCATGCTGTTGGACGATACCGCCGGGGCGACCGGGCCCAAGCCAATCGAATTGGTGGCGTCTGCGCTCGCGGGCTGCACGGCCTTCGATGTTGTGACGGTCCTGCGGCAGAAATATCACCAGAAGGTCACCGGCTACGAGGTGCGCGTCGAGGCTGATCAGGCCGAGCGTCCACCGCAGGTTTTCAACGTGGTGCGAATTCACCACTTGGTGAAGGGATATGACATCGATCCCGCGGCCGTACAGGAAGCCATTCGCCTCTCCGAAGAGAAATACTGCTCGGTGGGAGCGATGGTGCAAAAGACCGCCAGCCTGCAGACCACGTTTGAAATCGTCCAGGAGACAACCGAGTGGATGAGGCCGAGTCCGGTGGGAGTGGAAGGGTGAGACTTCGCCTCCTCTATCTTTCGGTTGTTTTCGGCCTCGTCTCGCTGTTCCTTGCGACACCCACTGGTGCGCAGGAAGCACCGCAATCTTCTCTGACTCTGCCGCAGGCTGTCAGCATCGCGCTCGAGAAGAATCCGGCAAGAAAGGCGGCTCTGGCCGATACGCGGGCGGCATCGTCGGAAGTGAAGTTAGCGCGCTCCGGCCTGATGCCGCGGCTTACGTTCTCCGAAACCGCCACGCGCGGCAACGACCCGGTTTATGTATTTGGCAGCGAGTTGCGGCAGCGACGCTTCACCACCGCCGACTTTGCCCTGAACAAATTGAATACACCTTCGCCGTTTGGGAACTTCAGTACGCGCTTTGGCGGAAGCTGGAACTTATTTGACTCGTTCGCCAGCTGGCATGGCATCAGCCGGGCAAGACTTATGACTGACGCCGCCGCCCATCAGCTTGACCGAACCGAGCAGGAAATTGTCTTCCATGTCGTAGAGGCTTATCACGCGTTGTGGCTGGCGGGAAAGCAGGTCGAAGTTGCGGAAAACGCGGCGAAAACGGCGGAGTCAATCCTGAACAACAGCCAGGCTCGCTTCGAGAGTGGGCTGTCGGTGCAGTCCGATTTGCTAAGCGCCAAGGTTCGCAGGGCAGCGCGTCAGCAGGAACTGATTCGGGCCACGCACAATCTCTCTCTGGCACAGGCTGAATTGAACACCGCCATGGGAGTGCCCATCGATTCCCCACTTCACCAACCGGAATCGCTCGACAATCGGTCTTTCCCGATTCCCGTTCTTGAGGACGTGGAGAAGAAGGCGCTCATCAACCGCCCCGATTTGAAGCGGATCCAGTCCGAGGAATCCGCGCAGCGGCAGAGCGTTTCCATCGCCAAGTCTTCCTTTGGCCCCCGTGTGAACGCATTCGCAGGTTGGGAAATGGACAATCCCACACTTCTGGCTGGTGGTGGCGGCAACAACTGGGTGGGAGGAATTGAACTCCAGGTCGACCTTTTCCAAGGTGGCGCAAAGCGGGCGGAACTCTCGCGCCAGCGCGCCTTGGCAGAGAAAGCAGCCGCACTCAAGCAGGCAGCCAGCGACGGCGTTCGGCTTGACGTGCGGCGAGCGTACTACGAAATGGACGCCAGCCGGCAACAGGTGCAAGTTGCCCAAGCGGTGATTTCTGAGGCCCAGGAAAACCTGCGCATTCACCAGGACCGCTACGAGGGCGGGCTCACCACGATCACGGACTTGCTCGGAGCAGAGGAAACCGCCCGCCGCAGTCAGGCCGACTACTGGGATGCCGTCTATCGCTATCGCACCAGCTATGCCAATCTCGAATTGGCCAGCGGGTCTCTGAATCTGCAATCTCCCGTGGTGATGCCATGAATCCTATGAATCGAACTGCTCTGTTCCTATCCTTTTTGATCTTGGTAGTCGGCGGCTTCAGCGGTTGCTCCAACGAGCGGCAACCTCTGACGTCAGCTCCCGAAACCGTGCACAACATATCCGTGTTCGCGATCCATGAGACGAACTCTCCCGACTTGCTGGAGGTCGCCGGAACCGTCCGAGCCGCGCAGACCAGCCAGCTTGCCAGCCAGGTGATGGGCAACATCGTGGACATTCGCGTCCATGAAGGGGATCACGTGCAGCGCGGCCAGGTGCTTGCGGTCATCGACGACGCCCAGGCGCGAGCGGCCGTAGATCGCGCCGTTGCCGCCGACGCCGCAGCCCAGCAGGATATTGCCTCGGCAGAATCGAACCTGGCTCTCGCGGACTCGACCTTGAAGCGATACCAGAACCTTTACGACAAGAAGTCCGTGAGCCCGCAGGAATATGACGAAGTGAAAACCAGATATCAAGCCGCGCTCGCCCGGCGCGACATGGCCCGCGCGGGTCGGGCACAAGCCAACGCAGCATTAGAACAGGCCCGCACCGCACTCGAATACACGAGGATTCACGCACCTTTCGACGGAGTCATCACCGAGAAAAAGATGGATGTGGGCGCCTTCGCAAGCCCTGGCCTGCCGCTGTTCACGATTGAAGACCTGCAGCACTACCGCCTTGAGGTTGCGGTCAATGAAGGGGATCTCCGTTACGTCCACCGGGGAAAAAGCGTTTCGGTCTCCGTTGACGCAGTGGAAGATGCCCAGTTCAAAGGCAAGGTTATCGAGATTGTCCCGGCGGCCGACTCCACCAGTCGCAGTTTTCTGGTCAAAATCGAGTTGCCAGCCGATTCCCACCTGCGTTCCGGTTTGTTCGGACGCGCACAGTTTGTCCGCGGCGAACGGCTTTCCGTCGTGATTCCAGAAACCGCGGTTGTGGCACGGGGACAACTGCAAGGCGTCTACGTGCTCGATCACAACGAAGTTGCCAGTCTGCGCTACGTGACGGTAGGGAAATCGTCCGGAACTCAAGTGGAGGTGCTGGCTGGACTTCAAGACGGCGAGCGTTTGGTGACGAAGCCCGGCGACCTGGAGTTAGGCGGCAAGCGAATCGAGGCCAATTGATGGTCGCCAG
>Ga0316363_10003087_pt1 | contig 12149 bp, 9 predicted proteins | sample Sb_taG_3_FD_200459 | JGI IMG/M metagenome (GOLD analysis project Ga0316363, IMG submission 200459) | Peat soil microbial communities from Weissenstadt, Germany - Sb_50d_a_PC metaG (v2) (version 2) | ecosystem: Environmental > Terrestrial > Soil > Wetlands > Peat | place: Germany: Weissenstadt...
TTTGTTGCCGCCGAGCGTCGCCCATACCGCTTCGCGGATGGTGGTGCCGGCGACGAAGGTGCTGGCGGTCGCGCCAGGATCCTGTTGCGGTCCTGCCCACGCAGCGAACCAGTGGTTTTCATGACGCTGTCCATCGTCATCCCGGTGGTTGTCGCCGGCGAATGCCGCGGGAACCAGGCTGACGACTGCCAGCAGTGCGAGTGCGAACCATTGCCTCCTGAGTCTCATCTGTTTCTCCTCATAGTTGCGTGCTGATGCTGTTGACGAACAGAGGAAGGCGCCTTCCTCAATCGGAGCCGGGGATATTTGGGAGGAAACCCTTCAGGGACCGGAAAGTGCGGCGGGAGTCTATGGTAGCGGCGGCAGCTTGTCAACAGGAGGGGCTGACTAAAGATTTGTCAAAAGGCCGCGGACAGAGGCCGATTCCGAGGACCCACATCTGCTAACGCTCCGGGAAGCCCCGGGGCTCGCTTGGAGGCATGGCCTAGGCCGCCTAGCCCTTGGCGGCGCTTGCCCTATCGAGGATCTCCTTGCGAAAGCGAGCCTTAGTTTTTTCAACTAGCGTCTTGACCGCAGCATTGTTCCGCCAGCGAGAAATGCGGCGGTCAATCTCCGTCTCCATCTGACGAACAGCACGTTCGACATCGGAGCGATTGCTGGGATCAAACTTCAGCTGGCAGATGTTGGCGTCAAGCGCAGCGGTCGCTTCAGAAAGCTCCTTCAATTCTCTTTCGACTTGGTGGAATCCAGTTATCTTCAATGACACCATTTTTGCCCCCTCTGCCTTCCCTGCTAAGGTCTTGGAGTCCACCTTCAGCTGCAGCCGCTGGTCGAGCCGCAGGACATGCACCGATAGCACGAGCCGTTGCGGGTCATGATCGAGCCGCAGGTCGAGCAGGTGGGGGCGTCGCCCATGTCGACGATATCCTTCAGGCGATCGGCAGCGTGCGCCGAACCCGCTCTTGGCTCCTGGCTCTTGGCTGTTGGCTGCGGCTTTGCCGCCTCGTCCGGCGGAGCCGGGGCGCTCGGCCGCAAGTCCCCAAACAGGAACTGTTGCTGGCCCGTCAGGAACCGCATCTCCAGCCAGCGGAAGATGTAGTCCATGATGGAGCTGGCGTAGCCGATCTCGGGATGGGTCGACCAGCCCTGGGGCTCGAAGCGGGTGTGCTTGAGCTTGTCGCACAATAGCTTCAACGGCACCCCGTGCTGCAGAGCAATGGAAACGGCCAAGGCGAAGCTGTCCATCAGCCCGCTGACCGTCGAGCCTTCCTTGGCTATGGTGATGAAGATCTCGCCCGGCTGTCCGTTGGGATAGACGCCCACGGTAATGTAGCCTTCGTGTCCGGCGATGTTGAACTTGTGGGTTATTGACCGGCGCTCGTCGGGCAGCTTGTGGCGCGTGGCGCGGGGCGGCGCATTGAGGTCGTCGGCTTCTTTAACTGCCGGCGAGACGCCGGCGCTACTTGGCGAGACGCCAGCGTTACCAGAAGAGGCCGTCGCCGTCCCCGCCGCCGAGAGCGGCTGCGCTTTCTTGCAGCCATCGCGATAGATGGCCACAGCCTTGAGGCCGAGCTTCCAGGCTTGGATGTAGGCGTCGGCGATCTCCTCAACAGTGGCGTTCTCGGGCATGTTGATGGTCTTCGAGATCGCGCCGGAGATGAACGGCTGGGTGGCGGCCATCATGCGCAGGTGTCCCATGTAGTGGATGGAGCGGTTGCCCTTGGCCGGCTTGAAGGAGCAATCGAAGACGGGCAGGTGCTCGTCTTTGACGTGGGGCGCGCCTTCGATGGTGCCGGTGGCGTCGATGTAGCTGACGATGGCGCTGGCTTGGTCGCTCGTGTAGCCGAGCTTGAACAGCGCCGTGGGCACGGTCTGGTTGACGATCTTGATCATGCCGCCGCCGACCAGCTTCTTGTACTTGACCAGCGCCAGGTCGGGCTCGACCCCGGTGGTGTCGCAATCCATCATGAAACCGATGGTGCCGGTGGGCGCCAGCACCGTGACCTGCGAGTTGCGGTAGCCGAACTTCTCGCCGTGGGAGAGGGCTTCGTCCCAGCATTCCTTGGAGGCGTCGATCAGGGACCTGAGCATGGACGTGAAGCCGGCAGGAGCGGCTCCGGTCGCGCCGAACGAGCTGCCGATGCTGTTCACCGAGGCGCGGTGCATGCGGATGACGTCGAGGAAGGGCTCGCGGTTGACGTAGAAGCCGGGCGCGGCGCCGCCGCGCGTGTCGTCGGCCGGGAAGCGCGAGTCGTTCTTCACGAAATCCGTTGCCAGGGTGAGCTGCTGCCCAAGTTCCGCGATCCGCGACGACTGCAGATACGCCTCGCCGCACATGATCGCGGTGACGCAGGCGGCATAGTCGCGTCCGGCTTCGGAGTCGTAAGGCAGGCCGGCGGCCATGAGCAGCGCACCGAGATTCGCGTAGCCCAAGCCGAGCGGGCGATAGTCGTGCGAGTTCTTGCCGATCGACTCGGTCGGATAGCCGGAGTTATCGACCAGGATCTCCTGCGCGGTGATCACGATGTCCACGGCATGGCGATAGGCGTCGATATCGAACGCGCCGTTGGGCGCGAACTTCATCAGGTTGAGCGACGCCAGGTTGCAGGCGGAGTCGTCGAGGAACATGTACTCCGAGCAGGGATTCGAGGCGTTGATGCGCGCCGTGTTCTTCGACGTGTGCCAGCGGTTGACGGTAGTGTCGAACTGCATGCCGGGATCGCCGCACTGCCAGGTGGCCTTGGCGATCTTCTCCAGCAGGTCGTGCGCCTTGTAGGTGTTGACCACGCGGCCGCCGAGGATAGCGCGAGTCGAGAAATCGCCTTCGCGCTCGACCGCCAGCATGAACTCATCGGTCACGCGCACCGAGTTGTTGGCATTCTGGAAAAAGATGGACGAGTAGGCTTCGGAGTCGGGCGAGGAGCCGTCGTAGCCGGACTGCACCAGGGTCCAAGCCTTGGCTTCCTCTTTGGCCTTGCAGTCGATGAAGTCGACGATGTCGGGATGGTCGATGTTGAGGATGACCATCTTGGCGGCGCGGCGGGTCTTGCCGCCCGACTTGATGACGCCGGCAAAGGCGTCGAAGCCTTTCATAAAGCTGAGCGGCCCGGAGGCGATGCCGCCGCCGGAGAGGCCTTCGGTCGAGCTGCGCAGCGGGGAAAGATTCGTCCCCGTGCCCGATCCCCATTTGAATAGCATGCCCTCAGTCTTGGCCAGGGTGAGGATGGAATCCAGCGAATCCTTCACCGAATTGATGAAGCAGGCCGAGCACTGCGGATTGCGGTAGCCCGAGGTGGAGAACTCGACGCGGCCGACTTCCGGGTTCCAGTGCCAGTTCTGGGCGTCGGCATTGGGCTCGATGCGGTCGCAGCCCACGTTGAACCACACGGGCGAATTGAACGCGGCCATCTGGTGCAGCAGGATGTGGACGAGTTCGTCGTGGAAGATGGCGGCGTCTTCGGCGGAGCGGAAGTATCCGCCGGCCAGGCCCCAGTCCTGTATGGTCTCGGCCACGCGGATGACGAGCTGACGCACTCCGGTCTCGCGCTCGGGCGTGTCCATCTTGCCATGGAGATACTTGCTGGCCACGATGTTGGTGGCGGTCATGGACCAGTCCTTGGGGATCTCCACATCTTTCTGTTCAAAGATGACGTTGCCGGCGGCGTCGGTGATCAGCGCCGCGCGCTTTTCCCACTCCACCTCGTCATAGGGCGAGACGCCAGGCTTGGTGAAAAAACGGCGGAAGCTCAGGCCGGGAGCCTTGCGGGCCGGGCGGGTGTTGGAAGCGGAGCCGGTGGTCAAGCCAGCAATCTTGTCGGTAACGTCAGCCATGTTCAGTCTCCTGTTGCCAGTTGCCAGTTGCCATTCAAAGCGGAGCCCGGCAGGCTGGCTGCCGGAAATCCGGGTCTTGATTCCGGCTTAAAAACCGGCCGGAAGCGGTGGGGGAGGGCCCAGAGTTTGTTTACCAGAAGCCGACGCCTGCACAACCCGCGACTGGGAAGGGAGATGAACCAGCCGCAGAAGACGCACAGGCGTCACCGCGTACCGCTTCCCGGCATCACCTCTGCGCCGGGTGATGGGCACAATATACCTGCTAATAGTGCTTGTCAAGAGTGACCCACAACATATTGTACATATGGTTATTTTACACCTTGGGTCTGTCGCTTGGGCCGCGGCCCTGGCTGGACGGCGGTTAATCCGAGCTGGATGAAATCGTGCGGTAGGCGAAATGTAGCACGCGCCCGCAGGGTGTCCACTTGTGTAAATCTTGCGAAGTGTGGAAAAGGAGGGCGCGGATCGAGGCGTGACTGCGCGTGGTAGACTCGCGAGCCGAAATGACGTTCAAGTTTCACGTTTCGAGCGCCGAGGCAATCATGAGGCAACGAGGACTTCTCGTTCTGGCGGTAATTGTGTCGGCAGTCACAGGACGCGCGCAAACACCAAGTGCAGCGCAACCACAGGGTACTGCCGATCTGACTAAGGTGACCGCTGTGATTCGATGCGGGGCGGCATGGGATCCCAAGGTGGGCATGGATCGAAATGTCACCATACTCGTTTCGGGCGAAAGAATCCGGAATACGATCTCGCAGACGGCAAAGAGCGTGGTGGAAGGGTCGGGTTGCTGCTCCTCCGGGTGCGACCGTCATTGATCTCCCGGATCACACTTGTCTGCCCGGCTTGATCGACACGCACACCCACATCCTGCTGCAGGGCGACATCACAGCCGACGATTACGACCGGCAATTGCTCAAGTGGTCGCCGGAGTACCGCACCATCCTGGGGACGCAATCGGCGCGCAAGGCGCTGGAGTATGGGTTCACCACGATTCGCGATCTCGAGACCGAGGGCGCGGGCTATGCCGATGTGGACATCAAGAAAGCCATCAACGCGGGCGTGATCCCTGGGCCGCGGATGCAGGTGGCAACGCGCTCGCTGGACGTGACCGGAGCGTATCCCCTGTTGGGCTATGCGCCCAATGTGCCGGTGCCGCATGGTGTGCAGGTTTGCGATGGCCCCGACGCGTGCCGCAAAGCGGTGCGCGAGCAGATCATGTACGGCGCCGACTGGATCAAGGTGTACTCGGACCGCAGCTACTATATCGATCCCAACCCGCCGCCCGGCGTTGGGCCGCCGCCGGTTCTCAACGACATTCCAACTTTTACCATCGACGAGCTGCGGGCGATGGTGGACGAGGCGCACCGCCAGCGGCACAAGGTGGCATCGCACGCCACGGCGCTGAACGGCGTGCACAATTCGGTGGAGGCGGGCGTGGACACCATCGAACACGGCGACTACATCTCCGACGCCGACATCAGGCTGATGATCCAGAAGGGCACGTATTACGTCCCCACACTCTACGTTGGCGAGTACGTGGCCGAGGGACGAGCCAAGGCGGGAGCGCCGGTGTGGCTGGAGATGACGAAGATCAGCGCCGAAACCTTCCGCCGCGCGCTGAAAGCCGGGGTGAAGATCGCCTTCGGCACCGATGCCGGCGGGTTCGACTGGAACATCAATCCGGCGGTGGAGTTCGAGCTGCGAGTGAAGTACGGCCAGACGCCGGCGGAGGCGCTGCGTTCAGCCACGGTGACCGCGTCGGAGCTGCTGGGGATGCCGAAGGACATCGGCACCATCGAGCCAGGCAAGCTGGCCGACATCGTGGCGGTGAAGGGCGATCCGCTGTCCGACATTACCGTGCTCGAGCACGTGGATTTCGTGATGAAGGGCGGGGTGGTGTTTAAGAAGCAGTAGCCGGCGGGAGCACGCAGCAGCTAGGTTAGTTGATAGTTTTCAATTCTGGCCGCGATACCCCTTCTACCGTTCGTGCCCGCCTCGGTGCGCACGACTTTGCCCCGGCACACAGCGCCCGTGCTTTCGCTGAGTGTGAGTTCGGGTGGCATGAGCATGTTGAATTCGACCACACTGTCCTCGAGTGGCCAGTCATCGGCGTAGAAGAACACGCCCCCAGAGCTTACGTCGTGGGTAACCGCGTGGATTTCGCCCCCGACAGCGGTGATGACAATCGGGAGGCGAAGCGCAAAGCGTTGTTTCGCCCTTCGCTCCCGCGGAAGGGGCGAATGTGCGGCGGCCGATCTTGCGCCGAAGTTCCTCAAATCCAGTAAGGCGGCCGCGCGGGCGGCGCCATAAAGAAGGTAGAGAGCGGTAAGGGGAACCGTCTCCTGCATCCTGCCTCTCCTCAAACATCTCCGCAAACTGATGAGCAACATGGGAACCATCGGCGCCAGCAGGGCGATCGCGAACCATCGCATTTCGCCGGTTCGTAGGGCAGCGAAGAGCCCCGCCGCGGCGGCAAGCAACCAACCCAGGATGTAGCCCGCAAAAGCAAGAGGCACAAGGTTGTGGAGCTTGGGGAGATTGCGCAGAAAGACGAGCAGAACGTGGATGCCATGCCAGCGGTGCATCCTGAAGAAGCCACCCAGCGTCTGCGGGGCGCCCAGGTGGATAACCCTTAGCTGGCGCACTGCCCAAACCTTGAGGCCATCGGCGCGAGCCCGCCGGCAAAACTCGCAGTCTTCGTTGGTTTGGAGCGACGCGTCGAATCCATGGAGCCGCGCGAACGCCTCCCGCCGGATGATCAGGTCGCCGCCGGGAAGAAACGTGACCTCGCCCAGTTTGCCGGCTTCGCGGTCTTCGTGCCAGATTCGCGCGATCCACGTGGAATCCGGCGGAATCTCATAATGGCCACCCACCAGGTCGTGGTTGGCCTCCGCCAGATGTCGTATCCCATCCGCCAACCACTCCCGTGGCGCCAGGCAATCCGCATCCAGGAAGAACAGAAAGTCTCCGCGAGCCTGACTGGCCCCCAGGTTACGCAACGCCGAGATGTAAACGCCCTTTTGTTGGATCAGCCGAAGATTCAGCCGGTCACGATATGACTCGGCGATCCGCAGTGTCTCATCCGATGAGCCGTTATCCACAATAATCACTTCGAACGATGGCTGCGGGAAGTCCAGCGCACACAGGGCGTCCAGGCACCGTCGAATGGCATTTTCTTCATTCAGGGTCGGGATGATCACCGAAACGCGAATCTGGCCTGGAGGGCGCAGTTCTTGCATGGGGGAGGTTGGCCGTTGCTAAATTCCGCGTAGCCGCCCGCACAAAAACCAGGGCATCTCTCGCGGGCGCGCAGAATACCAAAGCGGGCGCCCGGCTAACACGGCCTTGGTATTAACTACCGTGGTTCACGCGGGTGTGGGTGCGGCAGCGGCGAGCAGGAAGCGGCCGTCGTCGCTCGTGTCGGAGAACTCAACGCGGAAGCCTCCGCGCTCGATGCGCTCGAAGAAAGCAGGCTCGTCGTACTTGAGCGAGCTGCTCATGCGCAGAGGTTCATCTTTGCGCAGACGCAACTCGCGGCCCGCCACGCTCAAGTCCAGATCACGCGCCGGGACGAAATATTTCACCACCTCGTGCAGCCCAGCCGATCCGGGGCGCAGCTCGAAGCGCAGCTCGCCATCCGATTCCGCGAGGCCGAGGGAGGCCAGCGGCGCAAAGGCAAAGCGGCGGTTGGTGGGATGGTCGTAGCCGCGGAGGGTCTCGTCACCGGCGAAGATTTCACCGTCAAACAACGCCCGGTCCGTGGACCGCATGACGCGGCGCAGGCGCCCGGGGAAACGATCGGGATCGAAGGCGCCCAGGGTGTTCCCCAGGACGGTGAAAACAGCGGAACGCCCGGAATCGTGGGCAGCCGCCGCAACGGCAGCGAGGTGCTGGTCCGAGCCGAGGTCGAGCTTGAAGCCGTGGACCGCACGGGCAACCGGCGCAGCGCAGGCCAGCGCCAATTCCAGCAGTCCCTGGCTGAAATCACTGCCTATATATAAAGGATGGGGGAAGGCGTCCAAGAGGACGCGATCCTTCGAGCCCTCTCCGCAACCGAGGCCGCAGAGGGTGTCGGCGGCAGGCCAGAGTTCCGCCAAACGGGCAGCCGCCCGGGAGAGCAGCGCTCTTGCGCGATCGGCGTTGCGGTACTCAGGCGAGCGGCAGAGCGCCACCCAAGCCTCGACCGAGAGCGGCAGCCAGTAAAAGAACTGCTCGCCCAGGTAGCCCTGGGCCAGAGCTTCGGCAAACTGGGCTGCGATCTGCTGCTCCGAGAGCAAAACCGTTACGGAGAGCGGGATGGGGGTGGCGGCCATGCGGGCGGCTAGGATAATCGAAAACTGCCTAAATTTTAGTGTCACCTGGGGCCCGGGCTTGCATCTAGTACAGAGTTGTAGCGCTACATCCGAAGGAGGCTTGCGCAGATGAAGATCGTAGAAACTGTTGAACTGGCTCCCACCTGTCATGCCGGCTGCAAGCTGGTGGAGACGGCGGAAGTCGCCCCGACCTGTCACAACTTCAGCGTGGTGGAGACGACGGAAGTCGCGCCGACCTGCCACTGAGTTCCCAGCCGTTGTTCGCTCCCGCAGCAGGAGGCAGAAGCCTGCCGCGGGGGCCGCACTTATGCCGTCATTCATTGCAGAACGGCTTTCGGTAGGAACCTTTTATAACCCGCACCTGGCGGAGGCGCTGCTGTCGGAGGGCGATCTGGTCGATCACCTTTCGATGGCCGACCCTCCCGCCGGCGACGATGCCCTCTTTCCCCACATTCGCGAGCAGTTTCCGCTCCTGTTGCACGATTATCTCGGCCAGCTCGCCGATCCCCTGAGCGATCACGCGCTGGAGCGTGCCCGCAACCTGCAGCAGCTCTATCGCGGGCCGTGGATCGCGGAACACTTCCAATGCCTCCACACGGAAGACGGCAAGTACACGCTCGATTACGTCTTCCCTCCCCTCTACACGGAGGATTTCCTGCGGCGGTTTGTGGGCAACGCCCGGCGCCTCGCGGACTTTGTGGGAGCGCCGCTGGTGATGGAGAACATCCCTGGATTCTTCTCGGTAGAACACGCGCAGATGAGCGAAGCGGAGTTCCTGCGGCGATTCTTCGAGGAGACGAACTGCGGGTTCCTCATCGACGTGCCGCACCTCTGGCTGGCCGCACACTACCAGCGCCGCAATCCGCGTGAGTATATCGGCGAGTTCCCGCTGGATAAGGTGGTGGAAATCCACGTCGGCGGCGTAGAGGATGACCGCGATTTGGGCGGACCGTGGGTGGCGCCCACGCGGCCCTCGCGCGAGATCCTCGAACTCGGCGTATGGATTACCGAGCGCGCGCCCCGGCTGCGCGCCGTGACCGTGGACCAGTTCTCTCCAGCGCTCGCGGCTGACGTGATGTTCGAGTCCGTGGAGATGACGCGGGAGGCGTTTGGGGTGAGCAGCGCAGAGAGAAGGACGGCCTAGCGGAACGTTTCAAGTTTCACGTTTCAAGTTTCACCAATGCCGGCAAGATGCCGGCGCTACCACATGAGTGATCGGGCGGTACAGGACGAGGTGATCCGCTATCTGGCGGATGCGAACGTGCGGGCGCAGGGATCGCGCGGCGCGCCGTTTTCCGCCGGCGAGGCGACCAAGGCGGCGCGGTTCGCGCATTTTCTGGCGCGGCGCTACTATCGCGACCGTTTAGCCCGGTCGTTCCGCTATTCACATCGTTTCGGCAAACAAACCGGGCGGATCGCGGAAGAGGTAGTGGACGGCGCAGAGTTCGATCGGTTCCTGAGCGATTGTGTGATGGGTTCTCTGGAGTCGGCGCAACGTGTCGGGGGAATGGCGCGCGCACACCTGAGCACGGCACCGGCGCCCGCTGCATGGTGGCCGGATCTGCTGGATTATGAGTATGCCTATTTTCTGCAGGCAGCGACCGCGGAGCGAGGGGCGAGTGGTGACCAACCGTCGCCGGGCGTGAGCGCAGTGTGCCGGCGCTTCGCGTGGGCGCTGCCCGAAATGCTGCCACGCTTGCGCGCCGGGGAAGCCATCGGCGATGACCTGCGGCGCGAGGTTACGCTGCTTTTCTCGCGCACGCATGCCGGACGGATCTACGTGGTGGAAGTTGAACCGGAGGTGGAAAGAGTCTTTCGCGCCACCGACGGTCACCGCACCGCAAACGAAATCGCCGAGACCACCGGCGTGCCGGTCGAACAAATCCATTCGATGCTGGTGTCGCTGGCAGGCATCGGCGCCGTCCAGTTCCCAGCGTGAATCCGAGCCATCGTACCGTTTCAGGAGTTTGCGGAGTTTGGACATCGGCTGCGCACAATTCTTCTTGTTCCCGGTTGAGGGCCGTGCAAGTTGGTGTTAGCATTCGGGCCGGCATTTTGGAGTTGTTCGTCTAGAATCGTCTGGGCGGCTCTTATAGGGCGGCGCGGCGTTGCAAGCGCGTCTGAGCAATTTTGAACAGACGGGCTAAATCCCGACTCTGTAGGGTAGGCCGTTCTCAAGGCCCGGGGAAGAACTCAGCGTAATGAACTTCCCCATCGTACGATAGTAAGGCAATCGCCAGTGGTCACGGTTCAGCCACCCACTGGAAAAAATCTGGAGAGACTCATGCTGCCGCCTCCCCCCGGCGCAACGGCGCATTCATCCGTCCGCCTCTACCGGACCTTAAGAACCCTGGGCATAGTTTCCACGCTGATTCTGGCGGTCGCAGCACAGACCGCTCAAGCCCAAAGCACAACGGTAACCTTTTGGCCCAGCTCCACGGTGCCTTCCGTCCCAGACTCTGGGCCTGACAGCGCCGTAGAACTTGGAATGAAGTTTAGTTGCAGCCAAGCAGGCACGGTTACCGGTCTACAGTTCTACAAGGCCGCAACCAACACTGGTACCCACACCGGCCACCTGTGGTCGTCAGCCGGTGTGAGCCTTGCCAGTGTAACGTTCACCGGTGAAGCGGCTTCTGGGTGGCAGCAAGCCAATTTTGCGACTCCGGTTGTGATCACGGCCGGTACCACTTATACGATCAGTTACCACACGACGGTGGGGCACTATTCGGATGCAACGGGGTTTTTTAGCGCAGCACTGAGCGTTCCACCGCTGTCCGCTCCGGCCAATGCAGGTGTGTACGCATATGGCTCCGGTTCCAGTTACCCTGCCAGCGTGTGGCAAGCCTCGAACTATTGGGTACAACCAATAATTAACACAGGGCCGCTACCTCCGGCAGCCCTCTCCGCGGTAAGCGTGAGCCCGACTTCTGTAGTAGGCGGCAACTCGTCCACCGGAACCGTGACCCTTACCAGCCCTGCCCCGGCCGGTGGAATCCTGGTAGGCTTGTCAAGCACCAACTCCACGGTGCCGCCGAGCGTAACCGTAGCGGCTGGTTCGACCACTGCCACGTTTACGGTGGCCACACCCGTCGTCACCAGTACGACATCGGCGGTGATTACTGCTTCTTACAATGGCGTCAACGTGGCGGCGACACTCACCGAAACAGTAGTACCGGTGATCGCTGTCACCATTTCGCCGAAGTCAGTGACGCTCGCTGAAGGCGGCAAACAGACGTTCACGGCTACCGTAACCGGTACGACTACCACCACCGTTACGTGGTCGGCCACTGGCGGTAGCATCAACTCCAAGGGTTCGTATACCGCACCTAACACGGCTGGGACTTACACCGTAACGGCTACCAGCAAAGCAAACACTGCTGTATCGGCATCAGCCACAGTTACGGTAACGGCTCCAGTGGTTACCGTCACCATTTCGCCAACCTCGGCCTCACTCGTAACCGGCGGCACGCAGCAATTCACCGCCACGGTCAGTGGTTCCAGCAACAAGTCGGTAACCTGGTCGGAGACTGGCGGCTCGATATCCACCGGCGGCCTGTATACGGCTCCGGCCAGCGCCGGCACCTACACGGTCACCGCGACCAGTGTGGCGAACACCAGCAAGTCCGCTTCGGCCGCCGTGACCGTCACGCCTGCGGTTTCGGGTAACGCGAACCTGACGGTAGATGCCTCCCTCACGTACCAGACCATTGATGGTTTGGGCATGAACATGAATCCGGACATGTGGCTGAACGGCCAATTGGAACCCGCGCTGGATTTGTGGACACAAACCAACGGGGCCAGCCTGTACCGCCTAACCATTGAATGCACCGACTGGGTTTGCCCTGGCTGCACGCTGGCTCAAGCCAACGCACAAATCGCTCTTCTGCATAACATGGATGCTGCAACTTTGGCGTCCACGTATGGTACCGCCAAGATGAACGATCTGTGGAATACGATTGCTTACATGAATTCGAAAGGGATCAGTGGCAGCCAAATCGTGTT
>Ga0316363_10003090_pt1 | contig 12145 bp, 9 predicted proteins | sample Sb_taG_3_FD_200459 | JGI IMG/M metagenome (GOLD analysis project Ga0316363, IMG submission 200459) | Peat soil microbial communities from Weissenstadt, Germany - Sb_50d_a_PC metaG (v2) (version 2) | ecosystem: Environmental > Terrestrial > Soil > Wetlands > Peat | place: Germany: Weissenstadt...
GCTGATCACCGAGGATAGGATCGACGTGCTGGTCGGCTCGACCATCGCGCCCACCACCTTTCCCCTGGTCGACCTGGCGGCGGAGGTGCGCATTCCCTTGATCGCCACCCATCCGTCTGTACGGCTTGTAGAGCCGCTCGACGACAAGCGGCGCTGGGTCTTCAAGGTCGTACCAAACGATTCGCTGATGGCCGATGCCATCGCCGCCAACATGGCCAAGGACGGTATCAAAACAGTGGCGTTCATCGGATTCAACGACGCCTTCGGCGACAGCTGGTATGCCGAGATCGAAAAGGCGCTGGGCCAGTGGGGTATTAAGTTGCTGGCGCGCGAGAGCTTCAGCCGGACCGATACCAGCGTAACTGGCCAGATCCTCAAGATCATCGCCGCCAGCCCTAACGCGGTGATGGTCGGCGCCTCGGGAACGCCAGCGGCGCTGCCGCAGAAGACGTTCAAGGAGCGCGGGTTCACCGGGCCAATCTATCATACCAACGGCGTCGCCACGAAGGAGTTCATCCGCGTCGCCGGCAAGGACGCCGAAGGCGTAGTCCTGCCGGTCGGGCCGATCACCGTGGCCGATCAGCTGCCCGACAGCCATCCGATCAAGGCCTTGGCGCTCGACTACATCAAGCGCTACGAGGAGCGCTTCAACATCCCCTACGCGGCCTTCGGCGCCCATATCACTGACGCCGCCCGTCTGTTGGGCAAGGCCGTGCCCGCGGCGCTTAAGACGGCCCAGCCGGGAACGCCCGAGTTTCGCGTGGCCCTGCGAGATGCCCTGGAGACCGTCCAGGACGCCGTGATGATTAATGGCATCCTGACCCTGTCGCCGATCAACCACAGCGGCTACGACGAGCGGGCGCGGATGATGGTCCAGATCAAGGACGGCAACTTCAAGCTGCTGCCCTGAACCCAAGGAGACTGGGAGGGCGTCGAGCCTTTCGTCGGCGGGCAATGATCAGGTCCTGCGACGACAAGTCGATCCAACCGCGCTCGGCAGCAGGAAGCGCCGCGACTGAGCGGCGTAGAGGGGGCGGCGATGTCGTCGGCGATCGTTCTTTTCCTGGTCCAGGACGGCTTGATCAATGGCGCCGTCTATGGCCTGCTGGCGGTCGCCATCGTGCTGGTGTTCGCGGTCACGCGCGTTATCCTGGTACCGCAGGGGGAGTTTGTCACTTACGGCGCCCTCACCCTGGCCGCTCTTGACCTCGGCAAGGTACCGGGAACCGCTTGGCTGCTGCCTTGCTTGGGTGCAGTCGCGGCGGTACTTACGCTATGGCGCGAGCGCCACCGCCTGTCGGGGGGCCTGGTCGGTCGCCTGCTGCTGGCAGATATCGTCCTCCCGCCGGTCCTCCTAGGCCTGTCGCTGTGGTTGGCTCCGCAGAAGCCGGGTCTCGCGGTGACCCTGCCGCTAACGATGGCGCTGGTGGTGCCGATGGGGCCGCTCGTCTATCGCATCGCCTTCCGTCCTCTGGCGGAGTCCTCCATCCTGGTGCTGCTGATCGCCGCGGTGGGGGTGCACCTCGTCCTGACAGGGCTGGGGCTTCTCTTCTTCGGGCCGGAAGGCTACCGCACCCCGCCATTTTCCGATGCAACGTTCCACCTCGGCATCCTCACCGTATCCGGCCAAAGTTTATGGGTTCTGGCGGTGACAGCATCGCTGCTGGTCGGACTTTACCTGTTCTTTCAGCACACCCTGATGGGCAAGGCGCTGCGAGCCTCGGCCGTCAGCCGCCGGGGCGCCAGGTTGGTGGGCATCACAGCGGAACTTTCAGGCTCGGTAGCCTTCACCATGGCGGCGACCATCGGGGCCCTCTCCGGCCTGCTGATCGGCCCCGTCACCACCCTCTATTACGACTCCGGATTCATCATTGGCCTCAAGGGCTTCGTCGCGGCAATCGTCGGCGGTCTGACCAGCTATCCCATAACCGCCGCCGCCGCCCTGCTGGTCGGCCAGGTTGAGGCATTTTCCTCCTTCGAGGCCAGTGCCTACAAGGAGGTTATTGTCTTCACTATCATCATCCCGGTGCTGCTTTGGCGCTCGCTGCGCGGCGGCCACGTCGAGGAGGAAGACTGAAATGCGGCGCGCCTGGCCGGCCATCGCCGCCGCCGCGGCAGTCGCGGTATTCCCGCTGCTGCCGTTCGTCCCCGAGTTCTGGATAACCCTCGGCAACTACATCGGCCTGTTCAGCCTGGTGGCGATGGGGCTGGTGCTGCTAACCGGAGTGGGTGGCATGACCTCCTTCGGCCAGGCCGCCTTCGTCGGCATCGGTGCTTACGCCACGGCGGTGCTAAGCACCACCTACGGGGTTTCCCCCTGGCTGACGCTGCCGGTGGCGCTGGTGGTGACGGCGGTCGCCGCCCTGGCCATCGGCATTATCACCGTGCCGCTGTCCGGCCACTACCTGCCGCTGGGCACCATCGCCTGGGGCATCAGCATCTTCCACCTGTTTGGCAACCTCCCCTGGCTGGGAGCGCACGACGGCATCTCGGGCATCCCTTACCTCAGCCTAGGCGGGCGGGCACTGATCGACGGACGGGCATATTGGTATCTGACTTGGGGGAGCGTCGCCGGCACCATGGTGGTCACCTTGAACCTGCTCAATTCGCGGGTAGGAAGGGCGATCCGTGCGTTGAGGGCGGGCGCCGTGGCCGCCGAATCCTTCGGGGTCGACACCGCCCGCACCAAGCTAATTATCTTCGTTTATGCGGCGTTGCTGGCGGGGCTCTCGGGATGGCTGTTTGCCCATTTCCAACGTGCCATCAGCCCTTCCGCCTTCGGCGTCAATCTCGGCATCGAATATCTGTTCATGGCGGTGTTGGGCGGCGCCGGGCACGTATTTGGCGCGGTGCTGGGTGCGGCGATCGTCGCCATCCTGAAGGATCAGTTGCAGAACCTCCTGCCCCGCATCCTGGGCGACAGCGGCAATTTCGACATCATTGTCTTTGGCGTGCTGCTTTTGTTGATCATGCAGACTACCCGCGATGGGCTGTGGCCGTTCGTGCGGCGTCTGTTTCCTCTGGGCGCGCCACCAGCAGACCCTGCCGACGCGCCGCCGTTGGTGCAGCGCGAACGGCCACCACGGGACAGCGTCTTGCTCGAAGTTCGCGACCTAACCAAGTCATTCGGCGGTCTGGTGGCGGTGAGCGGCGTCAACTTCGGGGTGAGAGCGGGCGAGATCGTTGGTTTGATCGGTCCCAACGGCGCCGGCAAGACCACGACCTTCAACCTCATCACCGGCCTTGCACAGCAATCTTCCGGGGAAGTCCGCTTCCTCGACCGGCAGATTGATGGGATGGCCGCCCGTCATATCTCGCGTCTTGGCATCGCCCGCACTTTCCAGCACGTCAAGCTGGTGCCGGATATGACGGTACTCGATAATGTGGCACTGGGCGCCCACCTGCGCGGCCGGGCTGGGGTGGTGGCAGCCATGCTGCGCGGCGACCGCGCAGAGGAGGGGCGGCTACTCAAGGAAGCCGCCCGCCTGCTGGAACGCGTCGGGCTGGCCGAGTTGATGCATCGCCCCGCTGTCAGCCTGGCACTCGGGCAGTCGCGCATCGTCGAGATCGCGCGCGCCCTGTGCCTCGATCCGCTGCTGCTGCTCCTTGACGAGCCGGCCGCAGGCCTGCGCCACCGCGAGAAAGCGGCGCTGGCGGTACTGCTGCGTGGGCTGCGGGACGAAGGCATCGGCATACTGCTCGTGGAGCACGACATGGACTTTGTGATGGGGCTCGCTGATCGCCTAGTCGTGCTGGATTTCGGCGCCCTGCTTGCGGAGGGCAAGCCTGGCAAAGTGCGCCGTGAACCTGCCGTCATAGAAGCCTATCTCGGAGGCGTGGAATGACTGTGCCGCTACTCGATCTGCGCAACGTCTCGGTCAGCTACGGCAAGAACGAGGCGGTACGCGGCGTCTCGCTCTCGGTTGCGGCAGGCAGCATCGTAACCGTCATCGGTGCAAACGGGGCGGGCAAGAGCACCCTGCTCAACGCCACGATGGGTTTGCTGCGGGCCGACGGCCGCTTGGCCTTCGGCGGCGCGGACCTGCACAACCGTCCAGCGGAGGAGCGCGTCGCGGCGGGCATGAGCCTGGTGCCCGACAGCCGTGATCTCTTCTCGACGATGACCGTGGAGGACAACCTGCGGCTGGGTGGCTTTCGCAGCGGTCGCACCGCCGCGACCTCGCTGGCCGGAGTGTACGTCCGCTTTCCCCGCCTCCAGGAGCGCCGCCGCCAGCTGGCCCGCAGCCTATCGGGCGGGGAACAGCAGATGCTGGCGATAGGTCGCGCCCTGATGGCTAAGCCGCACCTACTCATGCTGGACGAGCCCAGCCTCGGTCTGGCACCTTTGATCGTGCGCGAGATATTCAGCATCATCACCGATCTGCGCGCCGCCGGGGTGGCCATTCTGCTGGTCGAGCAGAACGCGAGGGCCGCGCTCCAAGTCGCCGACCATGGCTACGTGATGGAACTAGGCGAGATCGTCCTGCAGGGCTCGGCCGCGCGACTTGCCGCCGATCCCCGCGTGGTAGAAAGCTATCTCGGCTTGGCGACCGCCGGCGCCGAGCCCGACCCCGCATGAGGACCGGACCAATGCGGCCATGCCTGTTAATTTGACGAAGACGACGACTTAAGGAGGCCAAGACGCTGCTCAATGAGCTGCACGCCTGACTAGCAATTTCGAAAACGGCCTCTAAGGGTTTCACCGCTCTCAAGGCGCCGCTTGATGCTGCAATCAAAGGTAATGCATTAGCCACGCTGTGTCTGCGAGCGGCGGCTCCGCGCTTGAGCGCGGTTATCATGGCGCAAACCTCACAAGCGCCGTGTGAAGTTGCACCAATCTCAACGGCCAAGGACCATTGATACACGCCAAGGCACCTTGAACTACGGTAACTTAGGGGTCAGGCACGGAGCACCGCGAGGCGCGTGGTGTCGAAGCATTCCAGGTCTCGCCGCATGCCTGGATTGCTTCGTCGCCCTGCTCCTCGCAATGATGGCGGCCTTGGACTAACCTAGCAGCCGGGGAAACGGGGGGAGCGCCATGTCGGGCTACATGCAAAACTTCGATCTCACCAATGAATTTAATATCCTGCGATTGATTTGCGGGCTGTTCTTTATCCCGCACATCTACGCGAAATTCTACGTTCCGGAGGCGCTGGGATTCTTCAAAGCTGCAAAGTTTAATCCGCCGAGGACGTGGATGTACATCTCCTGCGTGATCGAAGTTTTCATCACGATCGGACTTATCTTCGCAATCTATCCATTCATTGCAGGCGTACTCGGCTTCGTCCACCTTCTCGTCGCGTCCGCCGCGATTTGGAAAGTCACCAAGGGCAAGTGGTTGTGGAACATCGGCGGTTACGAGTATTGCCTGTTCTGGGCGATCTGTTGTTTGATCGTCGCGATGCACTATCGCGCCGACTTCACCTGGATGTGACATAGTCGAGGCATTCGGCGTTCACGGTGAGCGTAGAGACTGATCAAAGCTGGCATCGTCGGATTTGGCTGTTGGGGCAAGAAGTAAAAAGGCTTTTTTAGTGCCAGAGGTGGAGCGCGGCGCGTCCCTATGACGACTTAGGCGGCCCGCGACGCGACAGTCATGTGATTTTTCGTCGATATTCCCCACAGTCCCATGCCGTATGCCGTTAAGGGATCGACAACAGCACCGACGCCGATCGGAGTGACGTGCTGCACGGCCGCGGCGATTGCGCGCAGTTCGGCGGCAACGGCTGGATATTTTCGGCCTAGCTCGTCGAGGTCGCCGATTTGGACATCTGCCGGTACCACGCCTGGCCACTCCGTGCTCGCGCCCAAGAACCAACGACGACGCCCGATTAGCCGCGCAGTGTGAAACGTATTGCCCTGGATCAACTGCTGCACGCGCTGGCCGCTGCGAAAGTCCGGACCGACGATTATCTGATCGGCGAGCGATGGAGCGCGTGCTCCTCTTCCAGGACAACTCCGACGCCGAATTCGTCAAGATCATCGAGCAGCACGTCGCAGCGTTGAACAAGGCGCTGCAGGGAATTCCGCGCGATCGGGTGCGGCGCACATCTGCTGGGCGCCACCAATGAAAAATAGCGGCTTCATATTAACCGGGGAACATATCTTTGAACGATTTAAAGCAACTCGCGACTCTTCGACCGGATCAGACGCTTAGGCGGTCTTCCTAGGCCGGGCACAGCGCCTGCTTTTTCGAGTCCAACTTCTGGCGGTGGTTCGATTCCCAGGTGAAGTCGCTCGACAAAAGGACCACAATGGTGGTACACACGACGCATCAAGCCGCTCGCTAAGGCCATGATTTTGTTGAGTTATTGTGTCGCATGGGACAATCCTCTCCTGGGCACCACCACGCGATTTTATTGTCTCCAGGCGGCCGACTAGATAAAGGGCGGCGGATTCAAGTGACAATAGCCGCGATGCATCGCGACGAGGCGGGCGGTGCCGCAGGGACCTGTTGTCCAGTATCGTCTGACATCCATGCGGCACTCGGCATAATCCCGACTGCCGCGCGCAAAGCCGTATAATTGGCACTGGTCGATCGCCGCGACTTGTGTGGCGACTTGCGCCGCACTCGCGCCATCCGCAATCATCATCGCACTTGCGATCAGCAACAGCCGAAGGGATTTATTCACGGCACTGGTTCCGTTTCCTGGTCTAGGCCCGTCTCTTTATGGACCATTCTAGAGCATGATCCGGAAAAGTGGAGGCGGGTTTTCCGAAAAGATCATGCTCCGCCAATCAGTCGACGGAACAAACTTCCAGACTGCTATCTCCTGCGCAAGGAGGTGGCCGTCCGACGACGCCGGTTCGAGCGGCGTGCATGACATCTGGGGATGGAGCATCGGGAGCCTTTCGACTAAGCTCATCCCGCGGAGGAAAGGCCGATGCATCGTCTGACAATCGCTGGGATTTTGGCGGCGTTTGTGGTGGCGGGTTTCGGCTCGTCCAGCGGCGTGTTCCAAATCGGCCCGGATACTTATCAATTCTACAATACCGAACTGACCGGCTTCGGCGACGCCGCCGCGGAACGCGCCTATGCCATCCGCGTGGCGCAGGATTTTTGTTCCGGTCTGAACCGGCAAACGCGAATCCTGGTTGCGGTCAGCGACCCGCACCTCAGCAACGTGCGGTTCCGTTGTGTCGACCCGGGGCGCCGGTTTTAAAACTGGGACGCGGTCCAGGCCGCCGCGCATAAGGAAGATGCGGTCATGGCAAAACCGAACGGAAAAACAGCGCTGGTCACCGGCTCGACCGACGGCGTTGGGCGCGTGGTGGCGAAACGGCTTGGCGAAGACGGCTGGCGGGTTCTCGTGCACGGCCGTGATCGCGGGAGGGGCGAGCGCGTCGTCGCCGAGATCAAAGACGCCGGCGGCGCCGCGGACTTTTTGGCCGCGGACCTTTCCGCTCTGGCCGAGGTGCGGCGGCTGGCTGGCGCCGTGCAACAAGCGACACAGCGGCTCGATCTTCTCATCAACAATGCCGGCATCGGCAGCGGAGGGCCGCAGGGGACGCGGCAGACCAGCGCCGACGGCTACGAACTGCGCTTCGCTGTGAACTACCTCGCCGGCTTCCTGCTCACGCATCTGCTTTTGCCGCTCGTCGGCAAAAGCACGCCCGCGCGCATCGTCAACGTCTCCTCGCTCGGACAACAAGCGATCGACTTTGCCGACGTGATGCTGACGCACGGCTACACCGGCTCGCGCGCTTATTGCCAGAGCAAGCTTGCCCAGATCATGTTTACGATCGATCTCGCCCATGAGCTCGACGGTACCGGCGTCACGGTCAATTCCTTGCATCCTGCGACCTACATGAACACGACCATGGTGCGCCAATCCGGCGTCGCGCCGATGAGCAGCGTCGAGCAAGGTGCCGACGCCATCCTCAATCTGGCGACCTCCGCCGCCCTGGACGGCAGAAGCGGGCTTTTTTTCAACGGACAGCGCGAGGCGCGGGCGGATGCCCAGGCTTATGATCCCGCCGCGCGGCAGCGTCTCAAGACGCTGAGCCTGGAGCTTTCCGGCTTGTCCTCTAAAACATCCGCATCCGTTGAATCATCGCGACGCTAGAACGTCGCCCGCGCTCCAACATAGGCGGCGAATGGCATACCGGGCACGAAGGTGCGCGGGTCGGTCAGGTTCAAATAGGGAAACGAGGCGGTATCGAAGAAGGTGCCGTACACGTAGTAACGCTGGTTGAAGAGGTTTTTCACCAGACCGAACACCTCGAAGTTCTTCGATATTTGATAGGACGAATGCAGGTTCACCACCCAATAGGCCGGAATTCTCGGATTCTGATTTGATTCATCGCCGACCAGATATTGACTGCCGACGACGTTGAGGTCGGCGCCGAGCTTCCATGGATCGGTGATGCGATACTCGGCGCCGAGCTTGAAGCGGAAGTCCGGAATCCCGGTCAGGTGATCGCCGGGAACGACAAAGATATTGCCGTTGGCGTCGGCATAGGGATTGAACGGCGAAGACAAGGTCAAGGCGTTGAGGAAGGTGGCGTCGACATAGGTGTAATTGGCATAGACGTTCCAGCGGTCCCATTTATACGTGGCGTTGGCTTCGATCCCCTGGCGCAACGTGTCGCCGCCGTTCTGAAAATATTCATGGCCGGGGATGGGACTGGCGACATTGATGATATCGTTGGTATTGAGCGTGTGGTAGGCGCCGACGGTCCAGGTCAGCTGACCCTTTCCCGGATCGAAACGGCCGCGCAAGCCGGCCTCGAAGGTGTGCGACACGACCTGTTGCAGGTTCGGATCGCCGACGAGCGCATTGTCGATCAGGCAAGGCCGCAGCGGGTCGGAACAGCCAAGCTCCAGCGGCGTCGGCGCGCGGTTTGCCTCCGAATAACTGCCGTAGAGCGTGACATTGGGCGTCAGCTTGTAGGTGGCGCCGACGGTCGGATTGAAGCGGCTGTACTCGTGATTGCCGTTGAGCAAGGGGTCGTTGCCCAACTCGTCCTGCAGGATGATCTGGGCGAAGTTGAAACGACCGCCGGCGGTCACCGACAGCCGCGGCGTCACGTCGAACGTATCGGTGGTGTAGAGGCCGGTGTAGAGCGTCGTGGCGCCCAGTCCGACCGGCGCCACGTCGCCGGAAGGCTGGTCGATGAAGAGCCCCGAACCCTGGACGAAGGGAAACTGATTGGGATTGACGGTGCCCAACTCGCTCGTGGTCGAGAATTGCACCAGCCCACGGTCGATGCTCATTCCCACCACGAAATTGTTGTCATGACCGAACACCTTTTCGGAGGAGGCGGCCTGCGCGGTTCCGCCGAAGCTGTTGGTCGTGGTCCAGGTGCGGTCGATTTCGCCTAAAACGCTGGTGCCGAGCGGGCCGGCGGCCGGGACCGTCTGTCCGGTCGTCGTGATGAGATTGGACAAAGTGCCGTTGAGATTGGGAAAGCACAGGACGGTCGGGTCGGGACAGCCGCTGTTCTGCGCGTCGGTGCCGTTGCCGTCGACGTGGCTTTGCCGGAAATCGCGATAATAGACGTTGGCTTGGTAGGTCAGCGTATCGCTTGGCTTCCAGCTCGCGCTTGCGGTCAGGAAGGCGAGTTGATTTTGCGTCGTTTGCGGGAGCGTGTAGACGCTCGACCAATTCTGCTCGAGCATCTGCACCGGCGTCGCGGCCGCCGCGCCGAAATTATTCGACGCGCCGGTAAAAGTGACGTGGTACTCGGTCTGGTCGCCGCGGGCGCCGAGATCGGCATAGACCCGCCGCAGCTGCGAGGGCGAATCCGTGCGCCAACCGGCGTCGTCGATGGCGTCGGCTGCGATGTAGCCGGACAGATTGCCGGACTGGCCGCCAGCCTGCACCGAGCTGCCGATGCGCCCGTATGAACCGCCGCTCACGTCGCCCTCGACGCCGTGATAGGTGAATCCGTTCTTCATCTCGAACGACAGCGCGCCGCCGATTGCATTGAGCCCATAGATCGGATTGCCGGGAACGAGCGTCATCCGGCTGATGGCATTTTGCGGGATGAAGTCCCAATTGACGGTGTCGCCGAATACTTCGTTGATACGCACCCCGTTCTGATAAACGGCGAGCCCCTGCGGCGTGCCGATCACAGGGGAAGCAATGAAGCCGCGGTAATTGAGGTCGAGCTGGAATTGATTTCCGGTCTGGTCGCTCAGCGCCACGCCGGGCAGTCCCCGCGCCAAGGCGTCGAGCAGGCTCGGCGTCGTCGCGGGGTCAAAATCCGCCGCGGAAAGCGTCTGGATATTAGACGGGACCTTGTCGCGGTCGATCGCGCCGGGCTCGGCGGGCGTCGTGACGGTTGCCGCGGGCGTAGCGGCCGAGGCCGCTGGCCGCGCCGCCGGGCGAGGGGGCGGCAGCGGCGTGGTACCGATGACGCGGATCTCGGGTAGGGTGGCCGCGCCCGAATCCGCGGTCGGGCTCGCAGTCTGCTGCGCGGCGACGATGCCGGGCGCCATCACGGTGGCAAAACAGCCTGCCCCGAGTAGGGCGCGATAGACCGTCCGAACCGCCGCCGCGCTTACGCCACCAGCGCTTACAGCCCTCCGCATGGGCGATACGTCCCCCAATCTCGGGAGACTCTGTCATCATCCGCGTGCCCGCGTCAGGGAAAGTAGTTCCAAATCGGACCGGGAAGTTTTGGCAATCGGCGCCGGCCGAAAATCTTTATGCCGCCCGGCAGGCAGCGCCGATTAGGAGGTCGCCGACAGTAACTGCACGGCGGTGCGGATCAGCTCCGGCAGATTGCGGGCATCGAGCTTCTGCTTGAGCTGGGAGCTGACGTTGACCACGGTCTTGTAGCTGACGTTGATTTCCTCGGCGATGCGGCCATAGGGCTTGCCCTCGGCCAAAAGCGCCAGCGTCTGCAGCTCCCGTGGCGTCAGTTCGGCGAGCGGATTCTGGCGCGCCGGCGTGTGCACCAAGGCGACCTGCATGGCGAGGTCGTTGTTCAAATAGGGCTGGCCGGCGCGGACCTTTTCGAAGGCTTGCAGCAAGTCCGCGGACGAGGTGTCCTTGAGCACATAGCCGGTGGCGCCGGCCTCGAGCGCGCGGGCGACGATGATGGGGTCGCTGTGCATGCTGAAGACGAGAATGCGCACGCGCCGATCGTGGGCGCTGATGCGACGAATCAGCGGCAGGCCGCCGAGCCCGCTGCCCTGCATGGCGAGGTCGATGATCACCACGTCGGGACGATGACGGCGGTAGAGCCGGTACCCCGAGACAACATCGCGCGCCTCGAGCACGACTGTAACGCCCGCATCCTCGAGCATACGCCGGCAGCCCTGCAGCACGATCGGATGGTCGTCGATGATGAGGACGCTGGTCATGCCTTCTCACCGCTGCCGCCGTGGTCCGCCGCGGTATTCAGCGGCTCGACCAGCGGAATGCTGATATGCACGCAGGTGCCGCGGCCTGTTTCGCTTTCGACGCTATATCGGCCGCCAAGGCCTTCGACGCGTTCCTGCATGCCGCGAATGCCGAAGCCCGCCGGCTTGCCGGGATTCATTCCGCAGCCGTCGTCGCGCACCGTCAGTGCGAGCCGGGGCTCGGCGTCGACATGGCGGAGATCGACGCCGACGTGCTTGGGCTGCGCATGGCGGATGGCGTTGGTCAGGCTTTCCTGGATGCAGCGATAGACGGTGAGGTCGATCGAATCGCCGTAGCTGCGCTGAAGTTTGCCAGTCGTGAACGAGAACGAAATCTGCGGATGCTGGCGGGCGCGCTCGCGCAGGAGCTGGCCCAGCATCTCTTCGAGCGGGACGTGACCGAGCGCCATCGGCCGCAGGCGGTCGAGCATGCTGCGATTGATTGTCTGCAAATGCTCGACGATGGCCAGGATGTCGCGCAAGCGCGCGGAGACGGTTTCCCCGGTTTGCTGGGGCAGGTCGCCGGTTGCGCTCGCAATCGACGATGCATTGGCTTTCAGCCCGAACAGACAAGGACCTACCTCATCATGCAGTTCGAGCGCGGTGCGCCGGCGCTCGTCGTCCTGCGCCGTGATCAGCCGGCGGTTGAGCCGCAGGTTTTCTGCGCGCACCGTCTCGAGCGCGAGAGCGAGCGCATTGAAGTGATCGGCGATGGCGGCCAACTCGCGGGCATGCGGCTGCGGCAGGCGCACGTTATAGGTCTGGTGCTCGAGGTCGGAGAGGCCGGCGGCG
>Ga0316363_10003093_pt1 | contig 12134 bp, 7 predicted proteins | sample Sb_taG_3_FD_200459 | JGI IMG/M metagenome (GOLD analysis project Ga0316363, IMG submission 200459) | Peat soil microbial communities from Weissenstadt, Germany - Sb_50d_a_PC metaG (v2) (version 2) | ecosystem: Environmental > Terrestrial > Soil > Wetlands > Peat | place: Germany: Weissenstadt...
AGTCCTCGACATGGAGTACACCGCGGTGAAGATGTTCGCACAACTCGCGAAGAGGCAAAGCCAGCATGGCGTTCAACTGTGGCTGATTGGCATGACTCCTAGAGTCTTGGCCATCGTACAACGATCCCCGCTGGGGCAGTTGCTGGGACGCGAACGAATGCATTTCAATCTGGAGATTGCCGTTGCACGCTACCTGGATGATGCAGCCGTGCGCGACCAGCCCTGAGATATGGCGCGTCGAGCTGATGCAATGAACGGAGATTTTGACCGTTGGGCGATTGCGAGCTACCCTTTCATCCCGCAGGGTATTCAACTACCCGACCCTTGCCAAAGCGCACAAAGTGGCCACTCTCAAAGAGTGCACATCGGGTCGGCCCCGAGCCATGGAGTGCGGGTTGATTGCAGGGCAAGCTGGCTTGTTGTGGAGCGCGGGGCACACGTTCCGGGAGCATGGCGGGAGGCATTCGAGAGTAGCCGGGTTCAGCGAGCGATCAGGACGAGTGATAAGAACACGCAAATCTGGTTTCCGCGGAAGAGGATCTGGGCGGCGGTGAGCCGTTCGAGGATGTACATGGGGCCTTGGCAGAGAGGGCATGGCCAGGTAGTAGGCTGGTTCAAGGACGATGCCTCGGTTGCTGGCGGCGGCTCGTGGAGCAGGAAACGGCAGAGTGGCAGCAGATTTTTGCGGGTACGGTTGGCCAACCAGCCGAAGTAGCGGATGCGCGGGAAGCCTCTAGGTAATACACGCTGCAAGAAGCGCCGCAGAAACTCCTGCGGAGAAAGAGTCATGGTGCGTGGCTTGCTGCCAAAGAATCGCCAAAAGGCTATGACCAAGCTGTTTAAGAACTATCCGCCTCAAGGCAGCAAACAGGGCAAGCTGGCAACGGTCCAATTCAGTAACTTCGAGAAGAAACTCGCGAGCTTTCTCGCGCCTGTTTAGGACAACCATTCAGTAAGGACTAAGCGAAACCTCTCCAAAGGAATCGGCTGCGCCTCGCGAAACAGGCTGAACTCGGGTGGAGCGATCACATAAGCTTCGGATAAGCCTTCCGCCAGGCACACGCAAGCGGCATTGCGGTATTCGTCGTAGCGGCTGGCCGCGAGCCAGACGTACAGCGACAAGACCTGTGCGTCAATTGCGCTACCCGGCAGATCATCGACTGCGGGAAGTGGATTGATCTGATCTGGATTCTCAAACACTGCCACACTCGTGAATGGCTTCGGCTTGCTCCGTATCCCGAAGCGTGCCACCAGAACATCCGGCCGTGCGCGACGTAGCGCCTCCGACGCTCCCCACTCGACGAACGAGTTTCCGTAAATCAATGCGCCATTTCCACTGAGGTAAAGTGATCGCAAGTATTCACGGATGACTGGGAGGCCTGCAATCTCCGGAGGGCACCACGAGGTGACATCCACCTTCCGAAGCATGTCGTACACTGCGTCGGCGGCAGAAAGATCTTTCTGTATATTGTTTATTTCATATGAGAACTGTTCGCGAAAGGCCCTCAGCCGCACATGGCTGAGCAAAGTAGCTGGATAACCGTCCCGTTCGGACGGCTTATTCAGGAATGACTCGACAAGCTCACCGCCCGCGTCCAGAACCCAGAAATCGGCGGCGGTGTTACCGTGTCCACGGGCGACAGCGTCTAGCAGCGTCGGGCCATGCTCTCCGCTGGTAACACCCAAAACAGCTTGCGCCAAAGCTTGACTTGCATGCGTTTCGGTGGTGTCGAGTTTCAGTGCGTGGCCTACCGCTTGCCATCGCTGCCAGACTGTTGTGGCCTGCAGTGGCAGATTCTGTGGAATTACCAGCAGGATGAGTCGATGCCGGGAAGCCTTAGCTTTGTTTTCTCCCGCAAAATGCTCTTCCGCCGCATCGAACACTTTTTGCACTGCCTTTCGCCATTCCTGGTAGTACGGTGAGCGCGCGAGCAACGAGGCGTTCAGAATCGTTTGTTCCGCGGTGGAGAACTGCCAGTTGCTCACACCCATCTTCTGTTCCAGTTGGAGAACGTCTTGGAACGTAGCGACAGTTTCGGCTGGGCTGAGGCTCGCGACGAAGAGGAGCAGACGCACTACAGAGTTGCGCTCGTAGGGGAAAAGGTAATCCCAATCACGCAGTTGCTGCCGGGTAAAGGGCAGGAAAGTGCGAGGCAGGCGCTTCAGCAGCCCTTGATCCAACGCCTCCTGAAGTGGTTCAGGAAGCTTATCGTGCGCCTCGCTTCTCACTTGCGTCCTCGAGTACGTTCAAGATTGTTCTTGATATATCTTTTGCCCCTGATTGAGGCTACAAACGAAACCCAACTTCAGAAATGAACCTCCGTAATTGGCGCGCCTTGAGCTTCAATGCGCCGACAACCTAGCAGGCCGGCCACCGTCGAGCAGAGGTCCACGTGCCGTATCGGGCGCTCCACGAGGCCGGGTTTTTCTACGGCACTTCCTAAGGTCATCATCCAGGTAGAACGAGTGGACTCAGTATCGCTGCGATGGTTGAAGAAGCCATTCGTGATCGATCCGTCCGGGTCACGCCCAAACTCGGGGAGAATGAACATCGTCGTTTTGCCTTCGTACTCGGGATCTGTTTCGATGTCCTGCCAGAGCTGGTGAGCAAGCCGGTCTCCTGTTCGAATGCCCGCCACATGAAGCGCATAGGATCCAAAATGTGCTACCTCCACGTCGGAAAATATAACCACCAGCAAACGCGGCGAAAATTTGCGCATCACCTCCTTGCTGACCAGATAGGTAAGCTCGTCGCCCGAGGTGGGACCGCCGCTGCGAACGAAGCTGGAGATAGCATCTTCAATCATCGAGCGCACGCTCGGATTCAGGTGATTGCCTCCCTCGAATACATTCCATCCGAGTCCCTCGTAGTTTCCGGCTTCCAGCATGGCCTGCAATTCCGTCTCGATTCGTGTGCGATCGGCGAGACTCGCCGTGCGTCCTGCACGCAGGGCATTGATCACAGCGGCGACCATGAGTTGTTTCGGGAAGACAACATTGGCTCCATACGAAGGCCCGTACTCCGAGACGGAACTGGCGCCAATCAGGCTGGTGAGCGCTTTATTGCTCGCAATCACCCATGTCTCGCTCTGCGCCACCTGCAATTGCTTCCGGAAGAATTCGAACACCGTCGGGCTTTGAGGGGCATACTTGCCCCAGTCATCCACGCGTTGCCAGGTCCCCGTGAAGATGCTGGATATTGCGTTGAAGTGCGCCGTTACGCCCTCATTCCGGACATCGGCGAACAGCAGCGCTCGGCGCAACATTTCGCCGGACAAGTAAGGAATGTTTTCGATGCCCTCCGGTGAAAAAGTTTCGGCGCGACGAACCCCACCGAAAATCACCAACACCACCCGCTGGCCGGAACCAGCCGAGCCGTGTTTTCCTCCCCCCGCCTCGCCGGTGCTTGGCAAACCCATGCCCACGAGTAGGGCCGTAGCAGCATTCAGGAAATCGCGGCGGGACAGAACTTCATTCCGTTTCGAATTGCCGCAAACGGTGGGAGAGAGACGTTGCTCGGGCACTCCCGTATTTTCCGCTTCTCACCTGTATGTGCAGTGATTCCAGTCACATTGGTACGCCGAAGATTCGAGCCCAAGTTTTGCGGTGTTTTTCTAAAACTTGTGGCCAACGCCCGGTTTACAGCACTGATACCTCGTGACTACCCGGAGAGCGACTCTCGAACTCGCAGCTGAAGACTCAAACGCAGAGCACGACAACGGAATCCTCCTTTGCTGCAAACGCCATCTAGACATAGGATAGAGAACGAACATGGCGAAACGGCGCAGCGGCACCCATCGAATTGCGGACATCGCCAAGGTGTCGAGGGGCACCGTTGACCGTGCCCTGCACGGACGCGGAGGCATCAATGAAGAAACCCGCGAACGTATTTTGCAGATAGCCCGGCAAATTGGCTACAAGCCGAACCTTGCCGCTCGTGCGCTCTCGGCCAACAGGGCATCGGCGAGAATCGGAGTATGCATTCCTCGCGAGATTCACTTCTTCTACGACCAACTATGGAGTGGAGTCCTGGAAGAAGCAGAGCGTGTTTCGCAGTTTGGCGTTGAATTCATCAATCGCCCTATCCAGAACCTTGGGGAGGGAGACACCGAAGCTTTCCGGGAACTCATGGCGAGCGGAGTTGATGGAATTATTCTCACCGCCGGCAATCCCGGAAAGTTGAAACCGTTGATCAATAAGGCCGAGAGCAAGGGTATTCGTGTGGTTTGTGTGGACACGGATGCTTCTGAAAGTCGTCGGTCCAGTGTCGTCTACGTCGAACCTTATCTCAGCGGGTGCGTGGCGGGCGAACTGCTTGGGAAGCTTGTTCCGTCCGGCTCAAAAGTGGCGGTCATGGCTGGAATGTTGAAGGCAGAAGATCACCGCAGGAAAGCCGAAGGATTTTCGAAAACTTTTCCCAGACACTGCGGGGGCGGTCAGATTGCAGCCGTGATCGAAGGTCACGAAGACGAAGAGGAGAGTTTCCATAAGACGCTCGATTTATTGCAGCGCATTCCCGAGCTCGCAGGAATCTACGTCAACACAGTGAATTGCCTGCCCGTTTGCCGCGCGCTCGAGACAGCGAGGTTAGAGGGTAAAGTGAAGCTGATTACAACCGACCTTTTTCTGGAAATGTCATCCTACTTCCAGAGAGGCACAATCGCTGCATCCATCTACCACCAGCCGCATCGACAAGGACAAATGGCGGTCCGTGTCATGACGGACAACCTGATCTCGAAGATCAAATTTCCTCCTACAGTACCTCTCAGCCCGGCGGTAGTGATGTTATCGAATCTGCACCTGTTTCGGGAGACACGCGCAGTCGAGTCAACACCTGCTCTTGCGCCGGAGAACGGCCTGCTGGGTACGAGCGAGATGAAAACACGACGCAATTGAGCCATCGAGCGATTGGGTCATCACTTCGTTGAATTACTACAGCCTCCGGATGTGAATTCACCCGCTTGCTGAGTCAAATTCTTCAATCGCTGAAGCGATCAATGGGCCCGGGCTGGAGTCAATCTGTCGAAATTCGCAGTCAACTTCTGCCCGGCAATCTTGACCCATAGAAAAAACCGCTTGACAAAATACCTGGAGTAGTAGCATCGTGCACGTGCACGATATTAACGTGCACGTGCACGCTGTGCTCGTTCCTGCCGAGAATGACGCGACGCGGGAACCCCATTTTGCGGATCTGGAGTTTTCCACCCGGTTCGCAGGCTTCGTCGAGTTGCGAGCGAACCGCCCGGTGCGTTGGAGGAGGAGCAATCATGTTGATTTTGAATGGTTGGCGCTACATGTCAGCAGCAGCTATGGTGCTCTTGTTGGGACTGCTTCTGCCAGCAAGTACCCTCGCCCAAGTCGACATGGGCTCGATATCAGGTGTGATCCGTGACCCATCCGGCGCAGGAATACCCAACGCGAAGGTCGTGCTGACGAATGAGGATACGAACATCTCCGCCTCTACCACGGCGGGATCAGAGGGGCGGTATACATTCTCGCCCGTGAAGGCCGGGCACTACTCTTTGTCTGCATCTGCCAACGGCTTTCGGACCGTCAAGCAGAATAATGTGACTCTTGACGTGCAGCAGAAGCTTGAGGTGGACGTCTCGCTGACGATTGGAAAAGCGACGGAAACGGTCGTCGTCGATGCGGCGCCGCCTTTGCTGCAGACTCTGGACGCGTCAGTGGGCCAGGTCGTTGAAGAGAAGGCCATCAATGACCTGCCGCTCAACGGCCGCAACTATACCTTCCTCGCGCAGCTCTCGGCCGGTGTCACTCAGGGCCAGCAGGACACGCGCGGCTTGGGCGGCAGCGGAAGCTTTGCGGCAAATGGATTACGCCCCGCGCAGAACAACTATTTGCTTGACGGCATCGACAACAACACCAACCTCGTAGATTTTCTCAACGGTACTGCTTATTCCGCGAAGCCACCGGTGGATGCGATTCAGGAGTTCAAGGTCGAGACGAATAACTACAGTGCGGAATCTGGCCGGTCGGCGGCCGCGGTACTGAATGCCACCCTCAAATCGGGAACGAATGCGTTCCATGGCGCAGTGTGGGAATTTTTGCGCAACGATAAATTCGACGCGGCGAACTATTTTGAGTATGGGCTCAAAAAGGGCGAATTCCGCCAGAACCAGTTTGGTGCCACCTTTGGCGGCCCGATCCGCCGCAATAAGACATTCTTCTTCATGGATTACGAAGGCACACGCATTCGCCAGGCCAACCCCTACACGAGTACGGTGCCCACTGCATTGGAGCGCAGCAGCGGTTATACAAACCTCTCCGAATTGCTCAGCCAGGGACCTGATCCGACTAGTTGTATGCAGAACCCAAGCCAATCAGGCTGTGTCATGGATGCCTTAGGGCGGGGTTACACGCTTGGACAGGTGTTCGACCCTTCTACGACGCGTGACGGCGGGACCGGTTTTGTGAGAGATCCATTTGCGGGAAATATGCTCCCTGCAAACCGGCTGGATGCGAACGCGATCAAACTCCTAAATCTCTTTCCCGCTCCGAACAACTCAGGCCTGTTCAATAACTACTCGTCGAACCCAGTTATAAACAGCGACACCGATCAGTTCGACGTACGCGTCGATCACAACATCAGTGCGAAAGACAGTGTTTTTGGGCGCGTCAGTTATATGAGAAATCCGGAGATTATTCCGGGACCTTTCGGAGGTATCGCGGATGGCGGCGCCTTCTATGCCGGGATTCAGGACACAAGATCCTGGAACTCGGCGCTCAGCGAAACGCACACATTTTCATCGACACTTGTGAATGAGTTCCGGCTGGGGTACAACCATCTGCGGGTCTCGCGAGTTCAGCCCTTCGCCAACACAGAAGGAATTCCCGCCCAGTTCGGCATTCAGGGCATACCGCAAGGCAATTCGAATGGCGGGCTGGGTTCCATCTACTTCACCGGTCTTAACTCGCTGGGCAGCAGCCAATACTTGCCTTCTATCGAATTGAGCACTACATCGCAGATTACGGACAACGTGACCAAGACGCTGGGACGGCAGACTCTGAAAGCGGGATTCCAATGGCAGCGCCTGGGTTTCTCCATTCTGCAGCCGATCGCAGGCCGGGGCACGTGGGCTTTCAGCGGTCTGTATACAGAAGTCCCGACCACGAACGGAGGCAACACGGGCCTTGCCCAGATGCTTCTTACGCCGATTCCGGGAACGGTGCCCGGTGCCTTTGATTACGTGGGAGGAGCTGATTCGGTAAGCGCTTCTAACATCGCCAACACCTCAATGCAGCACCGATACTACGCAGGCTACTTCCAGGATGATTTCAGAGTGACTTCAAAGCTGACGCTGAACTTGGGCCTGCGGTACGAATACTTCAGCCAGTTGAAAGAAAACTACGGAGCTCAATCGAACTTCCTCCTTCCCGGGTCGAACGGGCGCTCGACGTTCCTGCTAACCCAAAAACGCTGCAATACTCCCTTGTCTGCGGACTTCACCGCTGCTGCGGCAACGGATGGCATCGATATTACCTGTTCCAGCCAGCCAGGCCTGGGCGTGTCGCAGAAGAAAAACTTCTCGCCGCGATTCGGATTCGCCTATCAAGTCGCTCCCAGGTTCGTGGTGCGAGGCGGATACGGGCTCTTCTACGGCGGTTTCGAAAATTCCGTGATCGAAACGTATGTGGACTTTCCTTTCCAATACACGCTGGGCAAGGGCTATCTAGTGCCCAATGCGCCGGTTACATTCAGCAACGGCTCCATCGGCACACTTGAGACGGGAACCACGGGCCTTACTCTGACTCCGGGCGCCGTTGAACCGGGAGGGGTCTCCTTCACAGGCGAGGACTACCACGTGAAGACTCCTTACACCCAGGGATACAACCTCACAGTGCAGTACGAGTTAAGCCCCAACGATACAGTGCAATTGGGCTACGTCGGGAATACGGTCCATCACATGGGCACCTACGTCAACCCGAATACTCCCCGGCAGATTCTGCCGCCTGGACTGGACGCCCTATCGTATTCTCCCTATCCTGATTTCTCTTCATACATGGTCTATTCCACTTTTTCAGGCAATAGCCACTACAATTCTCTCCAAGCCAACTACGAACGACGAGTCGGTCACGGCTTGAGTGTTCTCGGCAATTTCACTTGGGCCAGTTGTCTGGGTGATGCCGTGGACGTTCTGAATCCAACCGCGTTGGGCCCAAGCTACCGCGCTCCGTTCCTTCCGAATTTTGGCATACACGGGGATTTCGCACGGTGCGACTTCGACATTAACAAAGTGTTCCACCTCAGCGGAATGTATGAACTGCCCTTCGGGCATGGCCGGCATTTCCTGGGCGGCAGCAGCGGCTTGCTCAACGCGATCGTGGGCGGCTGGGACACCAACTGGATCCTGACGCTCCAGGACGGTCAACCAGGTACGGTCCCGTGCGCCATAGCAACGACTTCAGGGTTCGGCTGCAATGCCTTGAAAGTTCCTGGAGTGGATCTGTATGCCGGAAAGCACAATGTCGACCAGTGGATGAACCCGGCGGCTTTCGCAACGCCTCCAGTGGCGACCACCATTGGGCAAACCGACTATAGCCCGTTGGGCGGCGCGCCGGCCCAGTTCCGGGGACCGGGTTTTCATCGCATGGACTTCTCGCTCTTCAAGCAGTTCCCGTTAACCGAACGTTTCCGGATGGAGTTTCGCTCCGAGTTCTTCAACTTGACCAATCATCCAAACTTCTCGAATCCGGGATTCGGCATCAACGGAGTGCCAGCGGCCCCCGGAGCACTGAATTACAACAACCCTACGAATTTTGGAAAAATCACCTCGACACGTGATGGACAAAACGATCAGCGCGAAATTCAATTCGCACTGAAGCTTTATTTCTGAGGCTGGAGGCTCGTGGGCTGCGCCTTCATGAGCAGAAGAGCACTCGAACAATGCCCCTGCATAGTTTCGACGGATTCCAAGTGGGAGTAGCCAGCGACTCGTCAGCAACCGCGGGCGACATTAACTCTGGCCGAAGCAGATCGGAATTCTCGTGTGCTCCGAGAGGGAGAAAAACATGTTCCGCGTGATTTGCGCAGTAGGGTCATTACTGTGCCTATTCGTCTCGCCGGCTCTTAGTGCGGCGGACGCTCCGGGCAAACTGGAGTTGTCGAGCAACTGGAAATTGTGTGCTGCGAAAGACGCTGGAGCAGAAGGTGCAGAGATCTCCACGTCCAATTACCAGGACCAGGCGTGGCACCCGATCCGGCGCATGCCCGCAACTGTTCTCGAAATCCTACAAGAGGGTGGTATCTATCCCAACCTCTATTTTGGCAAGAACATGCTCGAGAAGGTCCCGCAGGATTTATACAGGCAGGACTGGTGGTATCGCACTGTATTCACTGCGCCGGCTGGTTTCTCGACCTACACTCTCGAATTCCCGGGTATCAACTACCGCGCCGAAATCTGGATCAACGGGCATAAGCTAGCAGAGAGCAAGCAAATCGTCGGGATGTATGCGGCTCACCAGCTCAATGTGACGCAGTGGATCAAGGCAGGAGCGCAGAATACCCTGGCCGTAAAAGTCACACCCGAGCAACTGGTTCAAGACGTCAACGGTGTGGAACTGGCGGACAGCTGGTTTGATTGGATCAACTGGAAGTATCTGGGATACAAAGGCAAGTACACCAGAAAACATCTGTTCGATGCCTCCTTCGTGCCTGACAGAAACGCAGGTATTTGGAAGCCGGTCTACCTAAAAACGACAGGGGACGTTGCGCTCGAGAACCCCGCGGTCAACTCTGAACTGTCCCTGCCACGAGCCATCGCACGGCTTACGATTTATGCGACATTACATAACTTTGCCGCGCAAGCTGTCACCGGCACTCTGAAGGGAACAATTTCTCGGCAAGGCAAGCCTGGCATCGAAGTCGAACAGAACCTCACCCTTGCGGCCGGCGAGACTCGCGAGGTCGCCCTTGATCCAGAAAAATACCCCAGCCTTATCGTAAGCAATCCCGACCTCTGGTGGCCGTACACCATGGGTCAGCCCTCCCTCTATGAACTGAGTCTGGAGTTTGTACAGGATCAGAAAACGTCTGACAGTTCTCACATTCGTTTCGGTATACGCAGCATTACGCAACACCGCGATCGTGACGAAGAATTCCCCGATAAGGGCAAAGGCGGAAATTTTTATCTTCAAGTCAATGGTCGAGACTTCCTCATGCGCGGCGCAGATTACACCCCGGACCTGCTATATCGGTACGATCCTGACCGCGAAGCCGAAATCCTTCGCTATGTGAAAGACCTTGGGATGAACATGTTGCGCTGGGAATCAAAGATCTCCAGTGAGCATATTGTCGAGCTCGCCGACGAAGAGGGCATACCTCTGATGTTCGGCTGGATGTGCCGCAATCAATGGGAGAAATGGGAGCAGTGGAGCGATGAGGATCATCGCGTTGCGTCGCAGAGTCTTCGTTCGCAGGCCCTCATGCTCCGACCTCATGCTTCGGTGTTCATATGGGCCAATGGCAGCGATGGCCTGCCACCCGAGCCGGTTCGCAACGAATATCACAAGATTCTGTCAGAGCTGCACTGGCAAAACGCGATCGTGGATACCGTTTCTTCTTTTGCCAAGGATCCAAAAGGCGAACGCATATGGGACGGCATCATCATGGAAGGCCCATACAGTTGGCGCTCGCCCACGTACTGGTTCAGTGGGAAATACCCTCCATCTCGAGGGTCGGCCGCGGAGCAGGGAGACAATGAGAGTATCCCCACCTTGGAGAGCCTGAAAAAATTCATTCCCCCGGACAAGCTCTGGCCGATCAACGACACGTGGTTTTTCCATGCCGGAGCGATCGACGGTACGAATGTGCTGTTGAATGTGCAGCGCGCGGTGAACCGTCGCTACGGGCCTTCCAGTAATGTCGAGGAGTTCGTGCGCAAGGCGCAACTCTCGCATTACGAGAGCACCCGCGCGCAATTCGAAACCTTTGCTGCCAGCGGCTGGGCCAATCACAAGATGACCCTCTACTGGATGTTAAATAGCCACTGGCCCTCCTTTTATGGCCACATCATTGATTATTATCTGAGTCCCGGCGGCGCGTACTACGGCGCAAAAAAGGGCCTGCGTCCCGTTTCTGTGGTTTTCGAGGGTTACGCAACGGGCGATCACAGCCAGGCCAAGATTATGGTCTTCAATCAGAGTCCTGCCGACGTGCAGGGTCTCCGTGTACGCGTGCGCGTTTACGATCTGAATGGCAAGGTTCTCGACGACCGTTCCGCCAATAGCGTTCAGGTTCCATTCAATGGCACAACTCAGGCGATGGCCCTGCCTCGCTATCCCCAAAGTACTCCAGTGTTCTTTGTGCGTTGCCAATTGTCTGATAGCGCCGGATCGCTGGTGGCAGAGAATACTTACTGGCAATCGCAGAAAGACGATGACATGGGAGACCGGAAAAACGACTCCGCCTTCGATCTTAAGCAGGACAGTTGGTCGGACATGACGGCTCTGAACACCATGGCTCCAGTGCAACTGGAACTCAGCGCTCACCAGAGTACGACGGAGAGTGGAACGAAGGTCGCTATCCGACTACATAACCCGTCCGAACGCATCGCTTTCTTCGAACGGGCGGCCGTCTCCGCCACAGAGAACGGTGACGAAATCCTCCCCATCCGTTACGACGATAACTACATCACCGTGTATCCCGGCGAGACTGCTGAGATCGATGCGACCCTGTCGAAGTCGGCAGAACCACGGTGGGTCCGGCTGGAAGGGTACAACACGCCCGCAAGTTCGGCTCAGATCGAATAGAGCTCAGGAGCAATGTTGCTATTGAAAAGTACGCGAACATGAATGTTCGAGAGTTGATTTGAGCTTTAATATGGACGAAAAGAAATCGTGTTTGGCCTCACCCTATTATGTGAGCACCAGGGAGCTTCAGCGCTGGTGCGCGATCCCCGCAGCGAACTTACCCGGACATTCGGAGTTGCGTGTGCCCTACCGGCAGGTGGCTGACTCGAAAGAGTTGGGCAACTTGATGGCGCGGGAGCTGGTCGAAGTTATCGACGAAAACAACAAGCAGGAGCGGCCGACGCGCGCCATTGTTCCTTGCGGACCTACTTGTTGGTACGAACCCTTTCGGACCCTGGTCAATTCGAGGGCCGTGTCCTTGAAAC
>Ga0316363_10003094_pt1 | contig 12130 bp, 7 predicted proteins | sample Sb_taG_3_FD_200459 | JGI IMG/M metagenome (GOLD analysis project Ga0316363, IMG submission 200459) | Peat soil microbial communities from Weissenstadt, Germany - Sb_50d_a_PC metaG (v2) (version 2) | ecosystem: Environmental > Terrestrial > Soil > Wetlands > Peat | place: Germany: Weissenstadt...
CATTAGCGACTCTCCCTTCAATGCCTGGAAACATTGCCCAGAGGCTATCATGCCTCTGGGTGAGAGTCGCAAATCTCAACGAACTACCGGGCAATTCCCCGCACCACGACGGGAACAGATAGCTTCCGTGTACGCCGTCATCCAGGAGTTAGGCGCTTCCTGATCGGCTAAACTGGCTCTGATACCCCGATGCAACTTCAGCGAGGCGACAAAATAGGCCCCTACCAAATCGTCGATCGCCTCGGCAAAGGAGGTATGGGCGAAGTGTATCGCGCCCACGACACGAATCTCTCGCGCGATGTCGCTATTAAAGTCCTGCCCGCGGCGCTCGCGCAGGACCCGGATCGCCTGGCACCCTTCGAGCGCGAGGCCAAAGTCCTGGCGGCGATGAACCACGCCAACATCGCTATCATTTACGGCCTGGAAAAGACCGCCACCAATGCCCGCGCCATTGTGATGGAGTTGGTCGAGCGGTCGACGCTGGCAGATCGGTTGGAGAACGGCTCGCGGCCGCTTCATGAAACCCTATCCATCGCGCGGCCGCGCGCGACTCGGTCCGTTTGCGCCCTTTGGCGCAGAAGTGTTGCATCTCGCCCTGCGAGCGCTCATACACTCTCCTGCTGCCCGAACTCCCAGAATGTCTTTCTGGACCGGCGATTGCACTTCTCATGCCGAGTCCCATGACGGCGGAACAAGCGCGGCTGGTAGAAGTGCAAGAGCGGCGGGTGCCCTGGAAGCTATGGGGGCCTTATCTTAGCGAGCGTGCCTGGGGAACGGTGCGCGAAGATTACTCACCTTACGGTACGGCCTGGGAGTACTTTCCCCACGACCACGCTCGCTCGCGTGCGTACCGGTGGAGCGAAGACGGACTTGGCGGAATCTGTGACCGCCGCCAGCTCGTTTGTTTTGCAATGGCGTTATGGAACGGCCAAGATCCCATTCTCAAGGAACGTCTGTTCGGGCTGACCGGAAAAGAGGGGCAGCACGGCGAGGACGTGAAAGAATACTGCTTCTACCTGGACTCAACCCCAACGCACTCCTATATGAAGTATCTGTATAAGTATCCGCAACGCGCGTTTCCCTACACCAGGTTGATTGAGGAGAACGGGCGCCGCAACCGAAGCCAGCCTGAATATGAGCTACTCGATACAGGCGCATTCGATGGCGACCGGTATTTCGATGTTTTCGTAGAGTACGCAAAAGCGGCGCCCGAAGATATCCTCATTCGGATTACGGTGTCCAATCGGGGGCCGCAACCCGCTAGCCTTGACCTTGTGCCACAGATCTGGTTTCGCAATACATGGTCGTGGGGCTTGGACGTACGCAAGCCTCGGCTGGAGGCCGGCGCTGCGGTTCCGGCCGGGTGCTCCATTCGGGTGAGTCACTACGATATGGCTGACCGCTGGCTCTGCTGCCAGGGCCGTCCGGAGCTCCTGTTCACCGAAAACGAGACGAACTTCGTCCGTCTATTCGGAGCCGCAAACCATGGCCCTTATGTAAAGGACGGGATCAACGACTACATCGTAGCTGCCAAGAGCAACGCCGTGAATCCGGAACTCTTCGGGACAAAAGCAGCCGCTCGTTACGGGCTCCACGTCGGCGCGGGACAGAGCGTTGAAGTCAACCTGCGACTTTCCCTGAATTTTGATTCCGAACCCTTTGGCGTTTCCTTCGACAAGGTGCTTCGAGAGCGCCGCCGCGAGGCTGACGAATTCTACGAAACGAGCGCGCCCAAGAACCTGGATGCAGACGAGCGGTTGATCCAACGCCAAGCCTTTGCCGAACTGCTCTGGAGCAAGCAATTTTACAACTACAATGTCCGGCGTTGGCTGCGCGGCGATCCGGCAGGAGCGGAACCGCCACGCGAGCGCCTGTGCGGCCGCAACAGCGGCTGGACGCACGTGAACAACGCGGATGTCGTTTCTATGCCGGACAAGTGGGAGTACCCTTGGTATGCGGCGTGGGACCTGGCGTTCCATTGTATTCCGCTGGCGCTGATCGATCCGGAGTTCGCCAAGGAGCAGCTGCTTCTGTTGCTTCGCGAATGGTACATGCATCCAAACGGTCAGCTTCCTGCCTACGAGTGGAACTTCTCCGATGTGAATCCGCCGGTTCACGCATGGGCCGTGTGGCGGGTTTACAAGATCGAGGAGAAGGACTCGGGCCGGCGGGACCGTGGCTTTTTGGAACGCGCCTTTCACAAGCTCCTGCTGAACTTCACTTGGTGGGTAAACCGCAAGGATTCAGAAGGCAACAACATTTTTCAGGGCGGATTTCTTGGCCTGGACAACGTGGGTGTCCTGGATCGGAGCGGCATCCTGCCCAATGGCGGTGTGATCGAACAGTCCGATGCCACCAGTTGGATGGGCATGTATTGTCTCAACATGATGACCATCGCGTTGGAGTTGTCCAAGGAGAACCCCGCCTACGAAGACGTGGCCTCGAAGTTTCTGGAACACTTTGTCTATATTTCGCGCGCAATGAATAACATCGCCGGACAAGGGATCGAGCTGTGGGACCGCAAGGATCGTTGGTACTATGACGTGCTACATCGGCCGGATGGCACATCCTCCCCGATGCGCGTGCGCTCGCTCGTGGGGTTAATTCCGCTCTTCGCCGTCGAAACACTAGACTCCGAGCTAATCGACACCTTGCCCGGCTTCAAGCGCAGGATGCAATACTTCATCGACAATCTGCCGGAGTTCGGAGACCACGTTGAAACTGTCACGACACCCACGAACATCCGAAGATTCTTTTCGCTGGTGAGCCGGGATCGGCTGCAGAGCGTGCTGGCCCTCATGTTGGATGAATCCGAGTTTCTGTCGCCCTATGGCATCCGTTCGCTTTCCCGTTACCATCGGGACCATCCCTTCATCCTGCGGCTGGACCACAACGAACATACAATCGACTACCAACCCGCGGAGTCGCAAACTGGTCTATTTGGCGGCAATTCGAATTGGCGGGGTCCGGTCTGGTTCCCGATCAACTTTCTGATCATCGAGGCGCTTCAAAAGTTCCATTACTTCTTCGGCGGCGATGTTCAGGTTGAGTGCCCGGCTGGCTCTGGGGTGCGAATGGACTTGTGGCAGGTGAGCCTGGAGCTGCAGCGCAGGTTAACCCGGCTCTTCCGCCGCGACGAGCGTGGCCGCCGCCCGGTCTTCGGGACGATGGAAAAGTTCCAGAGCGATCCGCACTGGCGTGATTGCCTGCTCTTCTTCGAATACTTCCACGGCCAAGACGGACGAGGCCTGGGCGCCAGCCACCAAGGCTGGACCGCCTTGGTAGCGAAATTGATTCAGCAAAGCTATATGGCGCGAGATCGGGAGATGCAAGCATAAACGAGCACGTCGAAAAGGAGCACGCATGCCCACCCTAAAAGGGAGCAAGACTCATGAGAACTTGAAAGTGGCCTTCGCCAATGAGGCGCAGGCAAACCGGCGATATCTGTACTTCGCCAGGCAGGCGGACATCGAGGGCTATCCCGACATCGCCGGCCTCTTTCGGGACACAGCGGAAGGCGAATCGGGCCATGCGTATGGGCACCTGGACCACCTGCGCAAAGTGGGCGATCCGGCCACTGGGTTGCCAATCGGCACGACCCTAGCCAACCTGGAAGCCGCGATCGCAGGAGAAACACTGGAGTACACCAAGCTCTACCCAGGCATGGCAGCCGCCGCTCGCGAGGAAGGTTTTCTGGAGATCGCGGATTGGTTTGAGACGCTTTCTAAGGCTGAGCACAACCATTCTGACCGGTTTCGCCGCGGGCTCGACTCCGTCCGTTAGCATTCTAATCGACGGAGCGCCGCTCGCCCAAGCCCGTAACCACGGTGAACGTCAGCGGGAAGCCTTGCACCGCGGCCGGAAGCCGGGTCTCCCACAGAATACGGCCGGCGTCGAAGGCGCGGGCCGCGCGCGCCCGCAAGCAAAAGACGTCAGTTGCCGACAACGGCGGGAATCCCCGATAACCGTCTCGTTTGAGATGGGTTGGCCGGATAGTTTCCGAGTGGGCACACGGAAGTTACTCTCAGTCGGAGAGTGTTCGAGGAAATCGAAGTCGCGACTCACGCGGCCGATAATGTGTAACAGCGGGTCCGAACTCTGGCTGATTTCGCGCCTATTTGAGGTACTTATCGAACCACGTCAGTTCCTCGAAGAGCACGTGTTCCATCGATTCCTTCCCCCGATAACCGTGCGCTTCAGATGGAAGCATCACTAATCGCACGGTGCCTCCGTTGCCGCGAATCGCGGCATAAAGCCTTTCCGACTGGATCGGGAAGGTGCCAGTGTTATCGTCCGCCTCACCGTGTATTAACAGTACCGGGGTCTTGATTTTGTCGGCGTACCAGAACGGCGACATCTTGGTGTACACGTCGGGAGCTTCCCAGAACGTTCGCCGCTCAGCCTGGAAACCAAAGGGCGTTAGTGTGCGGTTGTAAGCGCCGCTCTCCGCAACCGCCGCGTGGAAGAGCTTCGTATGTGCCAGCAGATTGGCTGTCATGAACGCGCCGTAGCTGTGCCCGAACACGCCGATGCGGTCGCGATCCACCACGCCCATCTCAACTGCCATGTCGATCGCGGCTTGTGCGTCCATCTGAAGCTGCTCGACGTAGGTGTTGTTTACTGTATCTGCATCGCCAACGATGGGCATAGCGGCGTTATCGAGTAATGCGTACCCCTGCAGCACCACCAACTGGTGATAGTTGAGTTCTGGAAAGGAATCAGCTTCATGCCCCGTGACCTGGCCCGCGGTGTCCGTATCGCTGAATTCATATGGATACGCCCACAGCACGGCCGGCAAACGCGTGCCTGACTTGTAGGTCGCAGGCAAGTACAGCGTGAACGAAAGTGGCACACCGTCGGCGCGCTTGTAAGTGACCAGTTGTTTCTTGATACCGGCCGTCTGCGGCATTGGATTGGAGAAGTGAGTTAGGGCCTTGAGGTCCGCGCCCGCACGGATGAAGTAATTCGGTGGATCGGTAGGGCTCTCCCGCCGGGTAAGCAGGCGCGTACCGCCGTCGTCGAGTACCGCCACGATAGATTCGAAGCCAGAGCTCGACTGGAACAGACGCACGGATGTCCCGGTCGCCAAATTGAATCGATCGACGAACGGCTTGTCTCCAGCGGGCGAAGCGCCCAGCCCTGACAGATAAATCTCCTCTCCGGATTGGAGCACCGTGCGGCGCCCGTCCGGCGTGGTTTTAATCACGGGCGTTCCGGGATCGTGGTAAGCATCGCGCTCATTGCGACTGAAAAGCAAACGCGCTTCGGTCTCGGGCTTGTCGAGATCGATTTCGAATGTCCGCACGACCCGTTTGACTCGTTCAAAGTCCTCCACCAGCGCCTTCCCGGCTGCGAGAGGTTGCAGGCCCCTGAACCGTTCTTTGGTCTTGAATATCTCGCGGGGTTCCTCGCGGAAAGGCGATGCCAGCGCCAGGATCTTGTCGCGATTCTTGACAGTCTCCTTCGGATTGCCGCCGTCGAGTGCTTCCACCCACGTCAGCGTGGCCACTTTTTCTGGAAGCCACTCGACGAAACGGGGACCGGTACGAACGCCGGCCAGCGGAATGTGCTCGGCCAAGGGAAGGCTGGCCACTTTGTACTCGACCGCCCCGCCGCGATCCCAAACCTCAACTTCTTGCGGGAAGGCGCCAGAAGGCAGTTGGTAAGAATACGGCCTGTGCAAATGTCCAACCAGCAGATGCTTGTTATCCGGCGATGGCTGAACGCCTGTGAAGATCCCGGGCTTCCCTAGTAGAGTCAGTTTCCCAGCGGCCGTATCGAGATAAGCCAGCTGTGCCGTCGCATAGTAATCGAATAACTCCTCGTCGTGAGGTGTGCTTAGAAGGTCCTCGAAGGTAGGCGCAGGGCCCGAGTTTCCGAGGCTCTCTTGGACGTGCGGTCCCTTCGGAATCACGGTATCGGCGGGAACGCCGCCGCGGCCCGCGGGGACCAGCCGCACCAGCAAAGTGTGGTTATCGCCCATCCACTGGGCAGGTTCCGGAGGCGCGCCTCCTCCTGCCAGTACACCATTACCGGTGAGAACGCCATTTATCGTCACACCGTCGATACGATGCGTTTGTCCCGTGGCGCTTAACCCGACCCATAATTCGATGCCGTGTGCCGACGTATTTGTGAATACGAATTGGCTTCCGTTCGGACTCCAGATGGGGGTGCTGAGCTTCGCTGGGCTTGGCACGGTGAGCTTGATGTCGGCACCATCCGAAAGACGCTTCATCGAGAATGACACGTAGTTTCGGGCGAGATGCATGCCGTTCGTGGTGGTATCGATACGAATTCCGGCAAGGCGCAGCATCGGTTGGGCAACCTCGGCGATCGGTGGGTACCTCATCGGCTGCATAAAGACGGCGTAATCGCCTTGCGGGCTCACCGACACAACTGGCGTTGGTGGCGCATTGAGGGCATCCATCACCGGTTTCGGAGGCTGTTGATAGGAGAAATCGTCGGCCGAAACTACCGGTCCGGCGAGCAGAAAAACAACTGCAAGAACGGTCCGAAGCATGACACCATTTTAGACACGTTCAATATGAGCCGCCAGCGTATTCAATCCGCCGCTCATCGCCGTGAATTTAGATGGGGCTTGCCACCTCAATCGGCGCGATGCGGCCCAATGGTGGGAAGATTTGCGCCACCAGAAGATGAGGAGGACGGCGCTTGGTCGAGCTGCTCCCGGAGCTCCTTCTAGCGGCGTGCGGAGGAACTCGTGAACTCTCCGGGAGCGGCTTGGTCGTTAATGCCCCACAACAGGCACACGGCTTTACCGACACTCAGTGCTTCAGATCAGCCGACCAGTTGAGCACCACTGTGATTAATTCCTCCGCAGCTTAGCCGCGGGGAACTGCCATTAAGAATCGTTGACCGTCCGGGGTGACACCCCAATCGCGCGCGCCAAGCGGCACTTTGAACAAAGGTTTAGGCGCGGCTGCCTGAAATGTAGTGCCACTTCCATTGACCTCAACCTACATCGGCGTTCCGTCGGGCACTCGAAAAATGATTTCCTTGCTATCCGGGCGGCATCTCGGCTGAGCTGCCGTCGCGAACTTTGGAGAATGCGGCTTCCGATCTATCGGACGGGTACAGAAATCCCCGGTCAGGTCAGTTTTCGGAAACGTTTAACCGCGTCATTGCATCCTAGCTCCAACGTCCTGATGTGCTAACTCTGGGCCGCGCCGATAAGCCTGCGCATGCGGCAAACTGCGGCCGCGGAGTGCTTTGTTCCAACTCCCCCGAATGAAAGGAGTTGTTCTGTGTCTAATGCGAAGATAGGGTTGTATTTTCTTGCAGCCATCACTTTCGGTTCCTACGCTTCCGCTGGATCTGTGGGATGCTTCTCGGTTTCCCAGATGTTCGAGAGCGAGGATCACCGCTATTTCGTCGATGCAATATCGCACTGCGGTAAGGAAATCGACGTTGTCTATGTTCGAGTCGCATTCTTGAACGAACTGGGGCGGGAACTGGCGCGATCGTTCTGGTCTCTGCGTCTTGTCAAGCCCGAACGGCGTGAGCGGCACGAGTTCGCGTATCCCAGGCGTGCCGAAGGGTTTGCACGAATCAAGGTGTTAGAAGTCGTAACCACTCTTGAAGATGCGATGAGGTAGGCGGCCAGAGCAAGAGGCTCTCTGGCCAGATTCGCACAAGTGAATGCCTGAACCTCACCCAAAATACGGCAGATCGCTCCTCAGCGGTAAGCGCGGACCTTACCCGCCGACCCCAAAGACGTGAAAACGCCCTACGCGTTGAAGTGGAGACCAAAGCATCGAAGTCCTTCCCTGGGAGGCCTGAAGCCGATAACCCCGGATAACGTTGCCGTTTCCCAGAACCCGGTTTCTGTTCGCAGCAGCCTTGTTCGGCACCACTGCGATGCGATAATTGAACCGAGTGGCGCGAAAAATCTATTCGATCTTAAGAACGCTTTCGAATAGCCGCGCCCTGAATTTGGCGGCAGTCGTCTTCGCCGCGCCAATAATTCTCGCAGGCGCGGACGCCACTAGCCTCAACCTGCAGGTTTCGAGCGAGACTGCGCCTGCAGGCGGATGGATTCAGATCAAGATCTTCGCTTCGTCCCCGGTGAACATTTCGTCGGCTTCATTTTCCGTGGACCTGGACCCGGCGGCATTTGCGAGCATCACCAGAGTGGTGACATTTAGTGCAGCCGGTGATGCCGAGGGCTACGCGAATGTGTATGGGTTGCACATCGACGCGCAGATCTCGTCGGCCTCGGGCTCCATCGGCGTGACTCCGGGGGTTCCAGTCTTCGCGATCTGGGCGTCGGTCTTCGTTGGCGCTCAGCCGGGTTCGACCACCTCGCTAACCCTCGACTCCGGCGCCGCCGCGTACGGGAAAGGAGTTTCCTGCGCGGTGACAGTGACTCCAGGGCAGCTCACCGTCCAGAATTCAATGTCGGTTCAGGACGTCATACCCGGCGGCGGCACCGTGGGCCCGGGCGCGACGGTTCGAATTACCGGCTCGGGCTTCGATGCCACCACCGCCGTGACCATCGATGGCCTCAAGCTCGCATCCCAGAACCTGCTGAGCGGCGGCGAGATCGACGTGACCGTCGACCCATCCAGCCCGGCTGTGGAGATGACAGGTAGACATGTTCATGTTTCAAACGGTACCGGAGAGGCGGTTGACTACTTCGCGTCCTTGCCGAGCAGCGATCCACCGTCAACCTTCCACGTGGTTCTTCCGCTGAGCACGTTCTCGGTTGGCTTGGCTTACATCGGCGGCTATACCCACGGGGGAGTCTCTCAGCAGGTGGCACTGTTGAATCAAGACTCGACTTCAGTAACTGTTGAGCTGGTTGCCACCACGATGTCCCCGGGGGGAACCTTCCTGCAACAAACTGTCGTGGTTCCGCCGGGGATGCTCGCTTGGGGAGGAGAGTTGGGGAACCCCGATCTTGGAAGCGAGCTGTTGATAGCGGCGTCTGCGCCGATCCGCATGGCCGTGGTCACGTCGATCCTTAACATAAGTTCGGGCGGCACGAATGTCGCACTGTATCCTCCTGCATCCACCGGCGCACTCCCGCCGATCCAACCCCAGATTTCCACCAGCAGCGATTCGTGGAGCTGGGCGATTGGCTCTTCCCAAACCGCTCCCACGCAGGTGCAAATAGGCGGCGATTTGCCCTTCACGGTCTCTGTTTCTGGCGGGCATTGGCTCACCGCGACTCCCGTGATGGGAACCGCGCCAGCCACTTTCGCGCTGGTTCCCAACCCCGCCGGTCTCGCGCCGGGCTCCTACTCCGCGACGGTCTCCGTTGCTCCGGTCCTTCCGGCGGACTTGCCAAATTTGCAATCCGCGCCGCAACCATCACCGCGAGCCTTACCGTCTCCGCTGGTCCCCTGATCTCCGCCGGTTCCGTAAGTTGGTCCGTGACAGGAGGATCTCTCAGCGCAACGAATCCAACCACAACGTGGATTTACACTAATGGTGGACCGGTTCCATTTACAGTAGTACCGCTCACCGGCGCCGACTGGCTTACCGTGGCGCCTCTGAGCGGAACTACCCCGGCGGTCCTCACCTTCACGGTCGACGCCTCGGGTTCCACTAATTACAGCCATTACTCTGCCTCGGTATTGGTCCAGGGCCCCAACAACACCGCGACCATTCCCGTTTCGCTTGCCGGCGATTTTCCTGGCTTCCTCGCCCCTCCAGCCGCATTCGCCGCCGATCCCGCGGGTCTATCGTTCCTTCTCTCCTCAGCTCCAGGCACGTCCCAAACACGGACCGTGCAGGTCCAGCCGGCGCTAGCGTCCCTGCAAGCCACCTCGCAGACGTCGAACGGCGGCAGCTGGCTAACCGCGGCGTTTATGGAGGGCGCGCCCGGAACTCTCACCATCACCGCGAGCACCGCGAATGTCACCGCCGGCCGATACTACGGCGGGATCACAATTGCCAATCCAGGCCAGACCTCTACGCTGCAGATTCCCGTCGTGCTTGAAGTCTACGCCCCCCCGAGCCCGCAAACCGTTTTGACGGCCACCGTTTCAGGCTCGACCATCTCCGTCACTTCGAGCGATACCCAGGTGTATTTCACTGTCGAAGGCGCCAGCGCTTACCCCGGCGTGTTCGACGGCCATCTAGCGACGCCCGCGACCCTCCAATACGCGGCTTCGCCCAACCTCCCGGCTGGCGTCTATCAATGGAACGTCGTGGTCCACTGGATAAATGGCGACTTGACGATCCCGGTGTCGGCGACTATTCCCGCGTTATCAACAGTTCCACCAACCGTTTACTACGTGTTAAACGCCGCGTCCCAGGCAATCGTGGGGCCTCGGATCCTTGCCCCGGGCGAGATTATGTCGATCCTGGGACAAAATCTCAGCACGGTGACGGTGGGCTTGGCTCTCGACGCCAGCGGCAAGGTCGCCACGCAGTTGGGCGGCACCAGCATTCTGGTTGGCGGGGTTCCCGCTCCGTTGCTCTATGTCTCCCCAACGCAGGTGAACTTCGTGGTGCCCTACAAAGTCGCCGGCTCGCAAACGGCGGCGGTGCAAGTAGTGACGGCGGGCGGAAGTTACTCAACCGTTCCGCTGACAGTCGGCGAGTCCGCACCCGCGATCTTTAACGGTCCCGCCGGTCAAAGCCAGACAGCGGTCTTAAATCAAGACAGCTCCGTGAATTCGCCTGAAAACCCCGCGGCGCAGGGCTCGGTGATTCAGATTTTTGCGACGGGCGGAGGACAAACTTCTCCACCCGGCGTTACCGGCAGTGTTACGGGCGCGAACCTGAGTACGCAGGTGTTGCCGGTCAGCGTCACGGTGGGTGGAGTGGATGCGCCGGTGCGGTTTGCAGGCTCGGCGCCAGGCGCGGTCGCGGGGCTGTTGCAGGTGAACGCCCTTGCTTCCGACTGGTGTTCCGATCGGCTCGCGTCTTCCGATTGTATTGACAGTCGGTGGAGTCGCGTCACAAAACGGAGTCTTTATCGCGGTCGAGTAAGTTCACGGCAGACAGCAGCGGTTACACTTTTGCTGCGAAGTCGGCATGTGGGAAGTTTGGCCGATAATGAGGAGGATTCTATCGGGAGCGCTTGCGGGCCGCAGCACCGGTCGGCGTAAGCGCTTTCGATAGAGTGGGTTGAACTGAGCCGCCCGTGATTTGGCGGGGCAATTGCTTTATGGGTATTGAATCGACTTTTTACAATTCGGTCGCCGCCGCGGATTGTCGAGGGCGGTGAAGTTGAGTCGCATGGCAATTGCCCTGCCAAATAATATCACGCATCAAGCCTTCGGGCGCCTGCGGCTTAGTTCAATGTCGCGGCCAAGTGAAAAGTTCCTAATTGAGCCAAGTAGAAAGTTCCTCTTGACAGCCGTAAGGCTGAAGGATGGAACGAATCGCGATGAGCCAAGAGGAACGAGACAGGTTGGAGTGGTTGAAGCGAGCCAAGGACAAGGTGGTCAGCCAGAGGAAAGCGGCCCAGAACATGGGCGTGAGCGACCGCTGGGTGCGTAAACTGCTGCAGCGGATGAAGTCCCAAGGAGATGGCGTGGTGGTGCATCAGCTGCGGGGCCGGGCGTCGAATCGAAAAATCGGAGCCTCCATCCAAGCCCAGGCGCTCCAGCTTTTGAAGCAGCCGGAGTGGCACGACTTTGGGCCGACGTTTGCCAGCGAGCAGTTAGCCAAGCGGCATCAGATCCGGGTGGGCAAGGAAACCTTGCGGGGATGGATGACCGAGGCCGGTCTGTGGCAGCCGGGATCGCGTAGGATTCAGGGCGTACATTGCTGGCGACCGCGGCGTAGCGGGTTCGGCGAGTTGGTGCAGTGGGACACTTCCGAGCACGATTGGCTGGAAGGACGCGGGCCGGTACGGTACCTGGTGCGGCTGATCGACGATGCCACCAGTTGGAGCTGGGGCCGCTTTGTGGAGCGCGATGCGACGCCCTTCAACATGGCCGTGCTGTGGGAGTATCTGGAGAAGAACGGGCGCATGGTGGACGTCTACACGGATCGCCACGCGATGTTCGCGGTGCCCCCGCGCCCTGGAGAGAGCCAGGCCGAGCGTGTCACCGCCGATCGCCTGACGCAGATCGGCCGCGGTCTGCGCGAGTTGGGCATTGGCTGGATCGCGGCCTATTCTCCGCCCGCCAAAGGCCGCGTGGAGCGCAGC
>Ga0316363_10003100_pt1 | contig 12116 bp, 10 predicted proteins | sample Sb_taG_3_FD_200459 | JGI IMG/M metagenome (GOLD analysis project Ga0316363, IMG submission 200459) | Peat soil microbial communities from Weissenstadt, Germany - Sb_50d_a_PC metaG (v2) (version 2) | ecosystem: Environmental > Terrestrial > Soil > Wetlands > Peat | place: Germany: Weissenstadt...
GACTCGATCTTGGCGAAGCGTTCGCCTTGGATCTGGCCTGCGCAGGTCTGCTCAAGATCGTCGAGTTGTTCGAGAAACTGCTCGAGACGAAAGGCGCGCACGAGCGCCCCGAGGAAGGTATCGAGCTCGATTTGGGCGTGGGCATCGGTCAGGGCCCGGCGGAACAGCGTAAACTGCCCGTCAACGAGGGCCTCCTGACTGGCCACGCGGGCAGCAGTTGCGTAATTCGAGCGCGAATTGGTTATGCCGTGGCCAATCACCTGGCGATCCTCGTCGAGGAGGACAGCCTTGGTCGTCGTCGAACCAAGATCGATGCCGACGAAAGTCTTCATTTATGCCTCCTCAAGCCGCCACGTCCACGCCGGCACGTTTTTGATCGATCATCTGGAAATAGCTCTCCAGACGATTCTTGATGTTGGCCGCCGAAAAATAGCGCGGATCGACGAGGTCGGATTCCACAAACGCCGCCGGCTTTCCGGTGCGCTTCTCGACCTCGCGCATCATCAGCAATTGCCCGGCTGAGAAGCTGTTGCAGCTCTTGATGGAGTTGATCAACAGGCCATCCGCTTCGTATTCGTTTATGTAATTGACCAGCATGTCGATGCGCATCGGCAGGCTGCGGTTGGTGTAGACGCCAAGGCAATATTCGGCCAGCGTTTCCAATGGTTTGTCTGGATCGTGGCGGAAGCCGAAATCGTAGACGCCGCCGACTTTGGTGTAGCTTGACGCGACAACGACCGCGCCTTCGTCGTAGAACATCTTCCAGAACTGGCGGAAATTTGTATAGTTGGGTGGTCCCTCGACGACCAGGCGGTACTTCTCCTTACCCATGTCGCCATCGGGCGTGACCGGGCCCTCGCCTTTGGCCAATCGCTCCTCGACCTCCTCGCGCAAGAACCGGTAATAATCGATGGCATCTTGCGTGCCGCGGAAGGCACCGAAGATCGGCCCGATGTAATAGATGCCGCCGAAATAGGCGTCGATCGGCGACGGCTTGGCTTTGGCGCTTTGCAGGACGCGAACCAGATCGTCCTCAGCCTTGGTCGATTTCTTCAGGTATTCGCGCAGGCGGTCGATGTCGAACTTGACCCCGGACACGCGCTCGAGCGTGGGGATGACCTCTTCCTTGAGCTGCTTGACCATGTAATCGACCATGTTCTTGGTGATCTTGCCATCGCCCATGTAGGGCGTGTGCAACATGACCGTCTCGCACTTGTACTGCTCGCGCAGAAGCTCGAACCACTTCATGAAAGTAAAGCAGCCGGTGTAGGAGAGCAGCAACACGTCGGGATTGGGAAACTTTTTGCCGTTGGGCGCGAGATTGCCTTTGGCCATCATGCCGATGTCCGACTTCACATAGGTGCAGACGTCCTCCGAATGACCGATCTTCTCCGCCTCGAGCACATAGCTGCCGCTGGTGCGCCGCAGTCCGTTCTGAATGGCATTGACCTCCGGAAGATTGTTCAGAAGGTCGAAGCACATGATCAGCTCGTTGAGATTTCCGGGCACGAAGGTGGCCGCCACCTTGTCGCCGGCCTCGGACGCTCCGGTCAGACGATCGTAATGAGAGGCCATCATCTCCTTCTGCTTCACCATGGAAGCATCCTTGACGACCTCCTTCGCCGGTGCCCTGGAGGTGACAAACTTTGTCTGCGTCGTCATGCTGCGCTCCATAGTTTGATCGAATCGGCGAACGTGCCGGCCTGTTCCCTGATCGGCTGCATCTGGCCGGAATTTTCGGCATATTTGAACGCGATATAAGGAATGCCGGCCTCCTTGAGCACATGCTGGAGCATCGGTCGCTCCAGCAACGCCGGATCGCAGAAGCTCGGTGCGGCAAAAATGACGCCTTCCGCCGCGGTCCGTTTGACCGCGCGAACAAGGTGCTGGCCCTTTTCCTTCTGATTGGGTTCGTACTTGGCTGCCGTCGACTCGGAATGATGCAGGAAAGCAAGCGAGAGATTCAGGAGCGGATCGCCCGTGATCTCGACGTCGCCGGTGAGCCAGCGGGTGACCAGCAAGAGATCGTCGTCCACTACGTAGCAGCCGGAAAGCTCAAGCGACTTGATCAGGTTGAGCGGCGGCTGCTCGCAGAACATGCCGGTTAGAACGATGCGGCAGTTATCGCGCATCGGTCGTTCCTCGGCACGCGCTGCCGCAAGATAATCGCGCAGCATGACGGTATGCTCCTCAACTGGGAGCACGAGGCCGGCGCGCACCAGCAGATAGACCTCGGCGGCGGGCGCCTGCCACGGCCGTTCCGTCCGAAATGCGTAGAGGTCGCGCACCAAGCGGCGGTTCTCGTTGTAGACCGCGATCGAATGTCGAAGCGCGTCGTCGGTCACCGGCTTGCCGCTGAGCTCCCCAAGATCGTGCCTGAGCTCTGCCAGTTCGTTGACGTAGAAATTTCCGCCGATGTCATCCCGATAGTTCTGCGGGACGTCAAAATAATGTGAATAGACATGCGGGAACATCATCTTCCACATGCCGGAAAGATTGCGGATCACGTCGCAGATCGACGGGAACAGCATGCCATCGACGAAATCGATACGACCGGACACGCCCAGCTCGATAGTCGAGCGTGGAATGCGGCAGATATAACTCTGGTAATAGGCGTCGCCGTGGATGACTTCGAGCTGATCGCCGCCTCCGACGATGCCGAGTGGTAGCATGCCGGCAGCGTGAATAATTTCGCGCGGTACGTAGATCGGCATATAGCCGATCACCTTACGGCCGGGCTTCGCGGCTTTCCATTCGCGCGCGGACGTGAAGGACAGATCCTGGAACAGCGCGCTCGCGCGCGCGACGATGTCGGCTGTGGCCGAAGGGTTCAACGATGTTGCCATTGCGGCGACCTCTTCGCGATAAATGCTTCGAGACCTGCCACCGCGTCATGGGTGGCCATGAGTTCGTCGAGATAAAGCCGCTCAACGGTGCGGATCTTTTCCTTAACGCGCGCGACGTAGTCGAGCCGCGCTGCCTTGACCGCGAGGCGCAACGAGCTCGCGCTTTTCGGCTTCAGGTGCTCCTCGAAATAGGCGAGCGCGGCGCGCTCCGGATCGGTGGCCGCTTCATGCGCGATGCCGATGGCTGCCGCTTGTATGCCAGTGATGCTGCGGCCCGACACCAGCAGATCGAACGCCCGCTGCGGGCCGACTAATTCCGGCAACAAACAAGAGGCGGCCGGCGCGAACACACCGAGCTTCATTTCCGGCTGGCCGAGATTGGCTTCCGGGGTAACAAACATGAGATGACCGGCAAGCGCGAGTTCCAGCCCGCCGCCAAGGCATTGGCCGCGCACCGCAACTAGCAGCGGCACGGGCGACTCGATCATGCGCAGGATCAGACGATGCAACCCGGCCAACATAGCGGCGCATTGACCTGGCAGATGTTCTTCGATGCTAGCGCCGAAACTGAAATGCGGCCCCTCGGCATCGATCAGCAACGCGCCGAACTCACCATTGTCGAGATGCTCTGCCAGCTGGCGGTCAAGCGCCGCCACCATGGCCGCATCAATGAGATTGGCCTTCGGACGATTTAGCCGCAGTCGCAGCAAGCGACCCTCCGCCTCGTGCCAGATCTTGACCGGCCCGGTCATGGCTACGACCTTGCACGCGGCATGATGCTTTCGGTGAGTTCATCGCTCCACGGCGTGTTGGCGGCGAGCGCCCGGCGTAGCGCCACGAAATCGACTTCCCGCCCGGTCTCCCGCGTACCTTCGTTGAATGCGCGGAAGCCAGCGCGCGCTTCCGTCATCATGTTGAGCGCCAACCAATCGCGCGCGTTCTCCTTGTTCGCATTCCACGCGTTGAGCTTCGGCTTGCGTAGCTCCTCGACCGTCTTGGTCGTGCAATCGGGGAAGGTATAGAGCAGCTTCGTGCACAGCGCTTCGACCCGCTCATCGAGCAAGCTGAGGTCGGTGGTGCCGCGTTTCAACAGTGCCTGACCTTCGGCGGCCGCCGCTCCGGTCTTGGGCTCTCCGAGGACGATGCGCCCATACTCATCGAGGTAACGATCGGTATAAACCATTGGGTTTGCGACGAAGCTGCCGTCAACTTTCAGCGCCGGCACAATCTCGCTGATGATGCCGAGACGATATGCCTTGTGCGCCGAGAACGGTTCGCAAAGCAGGCCAGAAACCATGGCCTGTTCGCAGCCTATCATGTAGGGGAGAAAGTCGGTCGCCCCGCCGATCGGAGCCGAGCCGTGCTTAGGCCCGGCCTGTCCGAAGCGAGCGAGGTCCTGCGCAATCGAGAAATCGCACGCCATGCCGATTTCTTGGCCGCCGCCGATGCGCATGCCGTTCACGCGGCAAATGACCGGTTTATCGCAACCAATAATCGCCGAGACCATATCATTGAACAGCCGCATGTACCCCCGGTATTCTTGGGGATTGCCGGCGTAGTATTCGGCATATTCCTTGGTGTTGCCGCCAGTGCAAAACGCTTTGTCGCCGGCTCCGGTGAAAACCACGGCGACGACGTCGCGCGCCGCGCTCGCGGCGCGAAATGCCAGAATCGTCGCCTTCGCCATATCGGTGGTGTAGGAATTGAATTGGCTTGGATTGTCGAGCGTGATCCAGGCGTTGAACAGACCAGCCACCGGGTTTCCATTCGTCCCTTTCACCCGGCGCTTCTCGTAATGCACGCCTTTGGAAACTGTCTCGCGCACCGCCTCGGTGACGAGATTGTGATCCTTGGGCTCGGATCTCTGTGCGGCGATAATGCGGGTTGCTTCGATAGTCATGGAGAGCTCCTCACGATGCAGGAACCAGAACGGCACGGCGCTTGAGTGCGCCGGCATGGGCTACTTCGAACACATGGTTGATCTCGCTGAGCGGATGCTTTTCAATAAACGACGTGACCTTGACGCGACCGTTCAACACGAGCTCCAAGACGTCGGGATAAAGATCAGGCGGACATCCCCAGTTTCCGATCGCCCGCGCGTGATAGGCCATCAAGTTCGACAGCCTCACCTCGACCTTGTCCATGGTGAATCCAACGACGGCGAGCGTGGCGCCGTGATTAAGCAGACTGAATGCGGTTTCCTGCCCGGCGCGGGTGCCAGAGCATTCGAAAATGATCCACTCGGTCTGGCGCAGGCCGCGCTCCTTGGCGAAGGACTGGATCGCCGCCTTGATGTCGCGTGGCGTCATCTGTTTGGCGTTCAGGCTGAGCGAGGCGCCCTGCCCCTTCATCGCGGCGAGTTTTTCATCGCTCAAATCAATTGCGATAACGATACCGCCCAGGGCGGCAGCGATTTGGGCGGCATAGCCACCGACGCCGCCAACACCGTTGACGACAACAAGATCTCCGGTCGTGACACCGGCCTGCACCACCGCTTGATAGGGCGTGGTCACCGCATCGGCGATGACGGAGAGATCGGCGAGTTCGATTCCAGCCGCTGCCAGGCGGTTCTCATCAACGACACACAATCCACGCGCCGGCACGATGATGTGAGTTGCGAAGCCGCCGTGAATATCGTTGCCTGGCATCTTCTGGTTCGGGCAGATCGTCGCTTTGCCGCGCAGGCAGACATCGCAGTGGCCGCACGGGATGACCGCCGGAATGATCACGGCGCGATCGATGTATGAGAGCACATCCGCACCCGCATCGATAACACGGCCGCTGATCTCATGCCCGAGCGTCAGTGGCAGCGCATGCTTGGTGCGTACACCATCGTAATAGTACCCCAAATCGGTGTGGCAGACTCCGCACCCGGCGATCTCGACCAGAACCTCATCGGGGCCCAGCTTGCCGATTTCGAATTCCATCGCCACTATGGGCTTGCCCGCGCCCGTCATCATCCAACGAACTGGCTTGGCGCTCATGGGACCAACCCTCCGGCTCGCTCGGCGAGCCCATCGGCGGACTTGCACGCGGCCTTATGTTGAATTCTGGGTCCATTGACCGAGCGCCGCCTTGATCAAGGTCAAGGAACAGCCCAGAAAAACGTATTGTAGTACTTAAATAGATATTGCCCGTCGGGCGACCGCCGGGCGGACTCGATCAGGAGGTGACGACCATGGCAGGCTCGCCGAGCATCTCGATCGCAGTTCTCGGGAGCGGTGGCGCCGGCGCTCTGACTACAGGGAATTCCCTGCTCGAAACGGCCAGCGCTGCCGGTTGGCATGGGCTATACACACGCACTTTGGGCCCGCAGATCCGCGGCGGTGAAGCGGCAGGGCTGCTCCGCCTCGCCGTTCATCCGGTCGAATGCCTGCCTGACCAGTTCGACCTGCTGATCGGCATCGACTGGCTGAACGCCCACCGTTTCGGGGCGGAAATCAAGATCGGGCCGCAGACCCTGGTGATCAGCGACCCGCAAGGCGGCGAGCCGCCGCCGATGGTCACCGAAACCGGCGCCCGCGTCGTCGAGGTGCCGATGAAGGACTTGGCCAAGACCATCCCTGAAGGCCGGCCCAACATGATCGCGCTCGGCATCGCGAGCCGTCTCCTGGGTTTCAGCACCGAGCAAGTTTTCGCCGCGGTCAAGAACCGTCTCGCCGACAAAGGACCAGCCGCCATCGAGGCCAGCTTGACCGGTATCAAATTGGGATTTAGCGCAGCGGCGGCCATCGACTTCGACAAGCGGCTCGCTACGCCCAGGGCGAATTCAAACCGCCGTTGGCTGCTCTCGGGCAACGAGGCAACTGCGCTTGGCGCCATCCGGGGCGGTATTCGCTTCGCCGCCGCCTATCCGATCACTCCGGCGACAGAAATTCTCGAATGGCTCGCGCCGAACCTTCCCAAGGTTGGCGGCGCGCTGCTGCAAGCCGAAGACGAACTCGCCGCAATCAACATGATCATCGGCTCATCCTTTGGCGGCACGCCGGCCCTGACTGCGACCTCCGGGCCCGGACTCTCGCTGATGATCGAAGCGCTCGGCCTCGCTACATCCGCCGAAATCCCGATCGTGGTCGTGGACGTGATGCGCGCCGGTCCATCGACCGGCATTCCCACCAAATCCGAGCAGGCCGACCTGAATATCGCCGTCTACGGCCTGCATGGTGACGCGCCGCATCTCGCGTTGGCGCCGCAATCAGTCGGCGATTGCATGTTCACCACCCAATGGGCGACGTATCTCGCGGAATCGCTACAAACACCAGCCATCATCCTGTCGGACCAGTTCATGGGGCAATCACGCGCCGCCATCGAACGGCCCGCCGACATCACGTTCATCGGCGCGCGCACCGTTGCCGCCGATATTGCCGGCGCCTACAAGCGCTATGCCACAGCCGGTAACGGTGTGTCGCCGATGGCCATTCCTGGATTGCGTGGCGGTCAATACACGGCCGAGGGCCTCACCCATTCCGAACGCGGGACCCCAACCAGCGGAGCTGCGGACCATCTGGCGCAGCTCGACAAGCGGCGCGACAAGCTCGAACACTTCAACTTCGGCGACCATTGGGCGAGTATCGAAGGCACCGGTGATTTCGCGGTCATCACCTGGGGGTCGCTCACGGGCGCTGCGCGCGAGGCAACCGGGCGCGCCGCCGCGGACGGACTCGATACCCGCCTCGTCGCGCCGCGCCTGCTAGCGCCAGCCCAACCGCAACAGATGGCAGCCGCACTTGAAGGCGCCAAACGCATCTTGGTCGTCGAGCAGACCCATGGCGGCCAGTTCCACAAATATCTGCGGGCCCACTATGACCTGCCGGCATCGGTTCGTGTCCTCAACCGGCCGGGACCACTGCCGATCACGGCTGGCGAAATCCATCGTGCGATTACGGAATGGAGATAACCATGTCGAGCGTCGAAACGCGCCCGGCTACCAAGCCGGCGGACTACACATCCGACGTGAAGCCAATCTGGTGTCCCGGCTGCGGCGATTATCACGTGCTCATGTCGTTCACGCGCGCATTCGCCCAACTAGGCCTGCCACCTGAAAAGATCGTCGTCGTGTCCGGTATCGGTTGCTCATCGCGCATCCCGGCCTACACCAATTGCTACGGCTTCCACGGTGTGCACGGGCGTTCGTTGGCGATCGCAGCCGGGCTGAAGGTGACGCGGCCTGACCTGACCGTTGTGGTGGCGAGCGGAGACGGCGATGGCTATTCGATCGGCGGCAATCACTTCCTCCATGCCTGCCGGCGCAACATCGACATGACCTACGTGGTCATGGACAACCGCGTTTATGGCATGACCAAAGGTCAGCCCTCGCCGACCACGGAGCCGGACTTCGATACCGCCCTGTCCCCCGGGGGCACTGGTCTGAATCCTTTTCATCCGCTGGTGATCGCGCTTGCATCGGGAGCCAACTTCGTTGCCCGCGCCTTCTCGGGCGAGCCAAAAGAAACCGCGGGCATTATCGTCGAAGCCATCCGCCATCCAGGATTCTCGTTTGTGGAAATTCTCAGCCCGTGTGTCACCTTCCGACCTGACGAAAGGGAATGGAAGAATCTTGTTCATCCGGCGCCGGTCACCGCCACCAGCGAACCGGCTAAGGCGGCGCGGCGCATCATGACCGACGACGGCTTCAATATCGGCATCCTCTATCGCGGCGCGCGGCGGCCGTATCAGGCGCGGACGGAAGATCAGAACATCGACCTTGCCGATCTAGAGAAGGATTTCGAGCTATGAGCAAGACGCCTTCCGAACGCCCGGTTACCAGTGTCGCCGATCTGCTCGCGCTCGCCTACCAGATCGAGACCGATGCCGTGCAGCGCTACAGCGAGCTCACTGAGCAGATGGAAACGCATAACAATCAAGACCTGGTCAAATTGTTCCGGGATCTTGCCCGGGCTGAAGGAGCTCATGCCGAAGAAATTCGGAAAATGGCGGGCGACATCGACTTGACGGCACATGCGGAGCGCCTGGCGCGATGGAAAAAGGGCGGCAGTCCAGAGGAAGCCGATCTCGGTGCTGCGCACTACCTGATGACGCCATGGCATGCGCTGCAACTTGCGCTTACCGGTGAAAAGCAGGCGCTGGCCTTTTTCACCTCCATCCTGGATACGGCAAACGACGCCAAAATCAAGAAGATGGCGGCCGAATTCGTCGAAGAGGAAGCCGAGCACGTCAATCTAGTATACCGGCTCTTACGGAAATATCCCAAGCCGTCCGACGCATGGTCAGAAGATGACGATCCGCCGGCTCCACAGGATTGAATTGCGAGCGTTGATGTTTTTGAGCGCTACGCGACGAATAAAAAGGAAACACAAGGCTGCAAGTCAGCCTTGACTTAAAGCAAGGCGGCAGCGGCAAAACCGCCTTATCTAATAGGGTCGAAGCTGGAACGTCGTGCAGCAAATGGCGTTACCGGGGCTCAAAACCGGGAGGAGGTTTCTATGATCAGGAAAAATCTCAGCGTTGCCGCCGCACTCGGTGTTGGGCTTGCCATCGCGCTTGCCGCCGGTTCTGCTTCGGCTCAGGTAAAGCTGGGCGCCGTACTCTCGACCAGCGGTCCGGCGTCGTTCCTGGGCGATCCGGAAAAGAGGACGCTCGACATTTACGTCCAGGATATCAACGCTAACGGCGGGATCAACGGCCAGAAACTACAGCTTGTCATCTACGATGACGGCGGCGACGCCAATGCTGCGCGCACCTTCGCCACTCGTCTGGTCGAGGAAGACAAGGTCTTCGCCATGGTCGGCGGCACGACCACCGGCACGACCTTGGCAATGATGCCTGTCTTCGAGGATGCCCAGATTCCGTTCATCTCGCTCGCTGGCGGCATCCAGATAGTTGAACCAGTTCACAAGTGGGTTTTTAAGACTCCGCATACCGACACCATGGCATGCGAGAAGATTTTCGCCGACCTCAAGCGGCGCAATTTGACGACGGTGGCATTAATTTCCGGGACCGAAGCCTTCGGCAAGTCGATGCGCGATCAATGCATCGCCGTGGCGCCGAGAGCCGGCATTTCTATCGCCGACGTGGAAAACTACGGCCCAGCTGACAGCGACGTGACGCCCCAGCTCACCAAGATCAAGTCCTTGGCCGGCGTGCAGGCGGTGATCAATACAGGTTTCGGCCAAGGCCCAGCCATCGTAACGCGCAACTACCGGCAGCTCGATATCGCATACCCGCTCTATGAAAGCCACGGTGTCGCTTCAAAGCAGTACATCAGCCTCGCGGGCCCAGCCGCAGATGGGGTCCGCCTGCCGGCCGCGGCGCTGCTCGTCGCCGACAAACTTGCGGAAAGCGACAAGCAAAAACCGGTCGTCGTCAGCTATGAAAAGACTTTCGAGGCGAAGACCGGGCAGTCGGTCTCCACATTTGGCGGCCATGCCTACGATGGGCTGATGATTCTCATCGAAGCAACTAAACGCGCCGGCAGCTTCGACAAGGCCAAGGTGCGCGACGAAATTGAGAAGACGAAGGGCTATGTCGGCACCGGCGGCATCGTCAATATGTCCCCGACCAATCATTTAGGCCTCGACCTTTCAGCCTTCCGGATGCTCGAAATCAAGAACGGCGATTGGACGCTGGTACCCGATTCGAACTCGTAGAACTGCACGCGAGCCCCTAAGGAGGGCTCGCTCTTCTGGTCGGTCGACCTCCGGCGATAGGCGCCTGCACCAATGGCGGAGTTCTTGCAATTCATCTTTTCCGGGCTCACCGTTGGCGCTATTTATGCTCTTGTCGCGATCGGCTTCACGCTGATCTATAATGCCTCCGATGTGGTGAACTTCGCCCAGGGCGAGTTCGTCATGCTGGGGGGAATGACAACCGTTTTCCTCGGGTACGCCGGTCTGCCGCTGCCGCTCGCCGCGCTTGTCGCAATCCTCTTCACCACCGCCGTCGGCCTTTTCCTGTATTATTTTGCCATCAAGACCGCGCGCGGAGCGGACGCGGTGACGCTCATCATCATTACTATCGGCGCCTCAATCTTTCTACGCGGCGCGGCAGAGATTGTATTCGACAAGCGCTTTCACAGCCTTCCGCCTCTCTTCGGCGATGCGCCGATCCGCTTTGGCGGTGCCGCCATTCTGCCTCAGAGCCTGGCCGTGCTTGCTGGTGCAGTCGTCATCGTGGCGCTGCTGTGGGTCTTCATCGACCGAACGCTTTTTGGCAAGGCGGTAATCGCGACGTCGGCCAATCGGACCGCCGCGCGTCTCGTGGGAATCGATATCCGCGTCATCGTCGGCGTCTGTTTCGCGCTGTCGGCAGCCATCGGCGCTGTTGCCGGCATCCTGATCACGCCGATTACACTCACCAGCTACAATACCGGCACACTGCTGGCGTTGAAGGGCTTCGCTGCCGTAATGCTCGGCGGCATCGGCAGCGCTCTAGGGGCCGTAGTCGGGGGCGTCTTGCTTGGATTGTTTGAAGCATTCGCGGCCGGCTACATCTCCGCTGAGTACAAAGACGCCGTCGCGTTCCTGGTCATCCTGGCCGTGCTGTTCGCTATGCCGCAGGGATTGTTCGGCAAGGCGACGGTCGAGCGAGTGTAAGCATGCTCGCTCGATTTCACCGATTTCGTTTGTGGCAGCGGCACCGGTTGATTTCCCTTGTCCCGCTTGCAGCAATCACACTGTTCCTGCCACTGCTGTCGCCGTCCGCCTATTACTACCGTATCGCGGCTCTCGTCTTCATCTTCGCGATCGCTAGCGTCGGACTCAACCTGCTGATGGGCTTCGCCGGTCAAGTCAGCCTGGGCCATGCGGGCTTCATGGGGCTCGGCGCCTACGCGGTAGCGATCGGACCCGCCCAACTGGGGATTCCGCCATTATTCTCTTTCGCCATCGGGGCCATGCTATCTGCGCTGGTAGCGTTCGTCGTCGGCCGGCCGATTTTGCGCCTCAAGGGACATTATCTTGCAGTCGCTACCCTGGGCTTTGGAGTGTTGCTCGCCATCGTCTTCGCCAATGAAGCGAACTGGACCGGCGGGCCGGACGGCATGACGGTGGCGCAGCTCACACTGCTCAATTGGCCACTGCGCGGCGCTGACACTTGGTACTGGGTTTCGGCAATCAGTTTTCTCGTCAGTGCAACACTCGCTCTCAACCTGATCGACAGCCCGACGGGACGTGCGTTGCGCGCAATCCGCGACAGTGAAATAGCCGCACGCGTGATCGGAGTCGATGTTGCGCAAAAGAAGCTTATGATCTTCGTCGTCTCGGCAGTTTACGCCTCTGTCGCCGGCTCGTATTTCGCGCTCCTGAATGGTTA
>Ga0316363_10003105_pt1 | contig 12094 bp, 12 predicted proteins | sample Sb_taG_3_FD_200459 | JGI IMG/M metagenome (GOLD analysis project Ga0316363, IMG submission 200459) | Peat soil microbial communities from Weissenstadt, Germany - Sb_50d_a_PC metaG (v2) (version 2) | ecosystem: Environmental > Terrestrial > Soil > Wetlands > Peat | place: Germany: Weissenstadt...
TGGGTCGGCGATCCAGAAGCACGTGGAAGCGAACGGATTCAGCGTGGTGCGAGAATTTGTAGGGCATGGCATCGGGACGAAGCTGCATGAAGCGCCGCAGATTCCAAACTTTGGCAAGAAGGGCCAAGGCGCGGAGTTGACCGAAGGCATGGTTCTGGCGATTGAGCCGATGGTGAACTCGGGACGTCCTGAGACCAAAGTTTTGAGCGACAAGTGGACGGCCGTAACGGCGGACGGCAGTTACAGCGCGCATTTTGAACATTGCGTGGCCGTAACAAGGCAAGGGCCGATGATTTTGACGCAGTGAAAGCCGTCAGCTATCAGCTCACAGCTTTCAGCAAGGGCGGATTGAAAAAACTGAGAGCTGATGGCTGAGAGCTGCTTAAGGAGTCGATGAGTAAAGAGGACGCGATTGAAGTGATGGCAACGGTGATCGAACCGCTGCCCAATGCCATGTTCAAGGTGGAGCTCGAAAACAAACACCAGGTACTGGCGCACGTTTCCGGCAAGATGCGGAAGAACTTCATCCGAATACTGCCGGGAGACAAAGTCGCGGTCGAACTTTCTCCGTACGATCTCAATCGCGGGCGGATTGTGTACCGCTACAAGTGACGCCGTTTTGCCGGCGTGAGCGAAGCGGGATCCCGCAGGCGTCATCCCTTCGGCAGGCTCTGAGCGAAGCGAAGGATCTGGAAGAATACGCAGTTGCCGTTACTGAGAACTGGCAACTGAGAACTGAGAACTGGTTTATGAAAGTAAGGGCATCGGTTAAGAAGATTTGCGATAAGTGCAAGGTCATCCATCGCAAGGGAGTAGTGCGGGTGATCTGTGAAAATTCGAAACACAAACAGCGTCAGGGCTAAGTAATGAAATGCAGTTGCTGAGAGCTGAGAGCTGAGAGCTAACAAAGAGAGGGATCATGGCTCGTATTGCAGGCGTCGATCTTCCGCGCAACAAGCACGCGAATATCGCGCTCACTTACATCTACGGCATCGGCAATTCACGCGCGGCGCGCCTTCTGGACGCAGCGAAAGTGGACCCGATGAAGAAAGTGCAGGACCTTGGGGAAGATGAGGTCAACCGCATCCGCCAGGTCATCGAGGCGGAAGGCTCGGTGGAAGGCGATCTGCGCAAAGACGTTTCGATGAACATCAAGCGGCTCATCGAAATCGGCTCCTATCGCGGATTCCGTCATCGTCGGAACCTGCCGGTTCGCGGGCAGCGCACGCACACCAACGCTCGTACCCGCAAAGGTCCGCGCAAAGGCACGGTCGCGCAGAAGAAGAAGACGGCAAAAGCGTAAGAATCAGGTGTCAGGTCGCAGGTGTCAGGTCTCAGCAATCGGGACCTCCTGAGACCTGAGACCTAAGAACTGAGACCTACTAAATGGCAAAACCAGCAGCAGCAGCAGGCGGCGCCGCGGCGCCGGAGAAAAAGGGCAAGAAGAAGACATTCAAGAAGAAAGAGCGCAAGCACGTCCCGCATGGACTGGTGCACGTACAAGCCTCTTTCAACAACACCATCGTGACCATCACGGACATGACCGGCAATGTGCTGGCGTGGAAGAGTTCAGGCTCGCTGGGTTTTCGTGGGTCCCGCAAAGGGACTCCGTTTGCGGCACAGCAGGCTGCGGCGAACGCCGCCAGCATGGCGCGCGATCACGGGGTGCGCACGGTGGATGTGCGGGTGAGCGGTCCGGGATCGGGGCGGGAATCGGCAGTGCGCGCGCTGGCCTCGGCGGGAATCGAAGTGCGGTCCATTAAGGACACGACGCCGATTCCGCATAACGGGTGTCGGCCGCCGAAACGGCGCAGAGTGTAGAGACGCGGCTTGCCGCGTCTTGTTCGTACGCTGAGACGAGCCAAGCCTCGTCTCTACAAATGAAGTTTTGGCCCGGGACGAAGGGTGAAGCCAAACCTGTAAACCGGTCATCTAACTAAGGAGGATAACTTGGCACGTTATACCGATGCAGTGTGTCGCCTTTGTCGCCGGGAAGGGATCAAGCTCTTCCTCAAAGGCACGAAGTGCTTCAGCGACAAATGTCCTATTGAGAAACGCAACTTCGCTCCCGGACAACACGGGAAAGACAAGAAGACCAAGGTTGTAGGCTACGGTCTGCAGTTGCGCGAAAAACAGAAAGCCAAACGCATCTACTTCACCCAGGAAGGCCAGTTCCGGAATTATTTCGAGAACGCGGTCCGGTTCAAGGGTGTGACAGGCGCGAAGCTGCTAGAGCAACTCGAGCGGCGTTTGGACAACGTGGTCTATCGGCTGGGCTTCGGCATTTCCCGCCGCCAGGCGCGCCAGTTGGTGCGTCACGGACACGTGCAAGTGAATGGGAAGAAAGTCAACATACCTTCGTATGAGGTTAGCGTGGGCGAAGAGATTGCGATTCGCGAGAGCAGCCGCAAGGTGCCGATTCTCGAAATCGCGAAGGATTTTGCCAGTCACCAGCCGGCGCCGGTGTGGCTGGAGATCGATCGCGAGAACTACAAGGGGCGCGTGATTGCGCTGCCGAAACGCGAAGACATCCAGTTGCCGGTGAATGAGCAGCTGATTGTGGAACTTTATAGCAAGTAAGTGGTCAATCGTTAGTCGTTGATCGTTGGCAGCCCGCGACCCGCGAACGACCGACGACTAGCGACCAACGACTGATTGTTGGCCCACCATTCGTGCCAGATCAGCCCGCTGTGGCGCTTGATCCGAACGTTATACAGGGCCGGTTCGGAGAGCCACCGCGGAGCTACATGGCCGAGAGGAGAAACACACGATGCTCTGGAGAGGTTTTCAAAAACCGAAGCGGCTGGCGAGCGATGCCAGTTCGCTCACTGATAAATACGGGATGTTCTGGGCGCAGCCGTTTGAGCGCGGCTTTGGCACCACCATCGGCAATGCGCTGCGGCGCGTGATGCTGAGTTCGATCGAAGGCGCGGCGGTTACCGCGGTGAAGATCGAGGGCGTGCTGCACGAGTTCCAGTCGATTCCGGGTGTGGTCGAGGATGCGACCGACATCATCCTTAACCTGAAACAGGTTCCGTTCAAACTTGCTGGAGACGGTCCGAAGGCGATTTACCTGCGCGCCGATCAGCCCGGTGTGGTTACCAGCGGCATGATCGAAGCCGACGGCGATGTGGAGGTGCTCGACAAGGAAATTTACATCGCGACAGTAAGCGAAGGCGGCAAGCTCGAAATGGAAATGCGCCTGAAGCGCGGCCGCGGTTACGTTTCCGCGGACAGGAATTTCGAGGACGATCTGGGCATCGGATTCATTCCCATCGATTCCGTGCACACGCCGGTGCGTAAGTGCAACTACACCGTCGAACCGGCGCGTTTGGGGCAGATCACCGATTACGACAAGCTGACCGTAGAGGTCTGGACCAACGGTTCCATCACTCCCGGCGATGCGTTGGGATTGTCCGCGAAGCTGGTGAAGGATCACATGAATATCTTCATCAACTTCGAAGAGGAGATTGAAACGGCGTCGGCGAGCGAGGAGCGCAGGCCGGAAATCAAGAACGAGAACCTGAACCGCTCGGTCGAGGAACTCGAACTCTCGGTGCGCAGCTATAACTGCCTGAAGAACGCCAACATTCAGTCGATCGGCGAACTGGTGCAGAAGACCGAAGCTGAGATGCTGAAGACGAAAAACTTTGGACGGAAGTCGTTGAACGAAATCAAGGAGATCCTAAACTCGATGGGCTTGAGCCTGGGTATGAAGATCGACGAGCACGGGAACGCCGTGCCTGGACCGACTTCGAACCAAGTGCTGCCCGCTTCGGCGTACGGTGACAACGATCTGTAGAAATTAAAAATGTGGAGCGACGGGCGCCCCCGCCCGTCCCCCTTAAACAAGAGGAATCCATGCGTCACAAAGTTGCGGGATACAAGTTAGGACGGACCACTTCGCACCGGCGCGCAATGCTGCGTAACATGGTCACTTCGATCATCATGGAAGAACGCATTGAGACGACCGTGATCAAGGCGAAGGCGGTGCGTCCGCAGGTCGAGAAGATGATCACCCTGGGAAAGAAGGGCGATCTGGCGGCGCGGCGGCAGGCGGCATCCTATTTGATGACGGACGAAGCCGTTCGCAAGCTTTTCGATACCGTGGCTCCGCGCTTCGGCGACCGCCAGGGCGGATATCTGCGGATCGTTCGCACCGCTTGGCGGAAGGGTGACGGCGCTGAAAAGGCGTTCATCGAACTGCTAGGTAGCGAGCAGGTGCTCGACGAAAAGCGCCAGAAACGCGCCGAAATCCGCGCCAAACGTGCCGAGGAAAACCGCAAAGCCATGGAAGAAGCCGATGCCCAAGCGCAGTCGCAGAAGGACATCGCCGCTGCTGAGGCCGAGGGTAAGACTGAGGGCAGCGACAAGAAAGAGTAGTCGCCGCAGCCTCACATTCAGCAAAGGAATATTTTCAGAAGGCACAAAAGGCGTCCGGAAACGGACGCCCTTTTTTCGGGTGACGTCCGTCCCTATCGTATCATCTACAGTCGTGAGGCATGCCCATCGGCAAGGTTGACTGCATTTGCTTGATGTCTGGGTGCTCCCTACAATAGAAGTTCAATTCAAGAATCCTATGATCCATTTTCCAGTTCCCGAGGCCCTCACATTCGACGACGTATTACTGCTGCCCGCGCATTCCGGAGTCGTGCCCGCCAACACGAACACGCAGACCCAGCTCTCGCGCAACATTCGGCTGAACATTCCGATCATCAGCGCCGCCATGGACACGGTGACCGAGTCGCACATGGCGATTGCCCTGGCGCAGCAGGGGGGGCTGGGGATTATTCATCGCAACCTGACGATTGAGCAGCAGGCCAATGAAGTGGACAAGGTGAAACGGTCGGAAAGCGGCATGATCGTGGATCCGGTCACCATGTCGCCGGATGCGAAGGTTTCCGATGCGCTGGACGTCATGAAGAAATACAAGATTTCAGGTGTGCCGATCACACTGAAGGATGGAAAACTGGTCGGCATTCTGACCAATCGCGATCTGCGCTTCGAGACGCGCTTCGATGTTCCGATCAGCAAGGTAATGACCAAGGAGAATCTGATCACGGTTGCGGTGGGAACGACGCTGGAGCAGGCGGAAGAGATTCTGCACGAGCACCGCGTGGAAAAGCTGCTGGTGGTGGACGACAAGTATATCCTGAAGGGCTTGATCACGGTTAAGGACATCCAGAAGAAACTGAAATACCCCGGCGCCGCCAAGGATAATCAGGGGCGGTTGCGGGTGAGTGCGGCGATCGGCGCGACGGGCGATTTCCTGGAGCGCGCGCAGGAACTGGCGAAGGCGAAAGTCGATGTGCTGGCAATTGACAGCGCGCATGGGCATTCTTCGCTTGTGCTCGAAGCGGTCAAGAAGGTGAAAGCGAAGTTGCCGGAGGTAGAGCTGATTGCCGGCAACGTAGCGACCTTCGATGGCGCCTGCGACCTGGTGCGTGCGGGAGTGGACGGGGTTAAAGTCGGCATTGGGCCGGGCTCGATCTGCACGACTCGCATCGTAACGGGTGTTGGGGTTCCGCAGATTACGGCGATTGCGGAGGCTGCGCGGGCCACGCGCGACTCGGGCGTTCCTGTCATTGCCGACGGCGGCATCAAATATTCCGGAGATATCAGCAAGGCGCTGGCGGCAGGCGCTTCCGCGGTGATGATCGGATCGATGTTTGCGGGAACGGATGAAAGTCCCGGTGAATTGATTCTGTATCAGGGCCGCACGTTCAAGGCGTATCGCGGCATGGGTTCGCTGGGAGCGATGGCGGCGGGTTCGAGCGAGCGCTATTTCCAGAACTCGGATGGAGATGCGTCGACGGCGATGCCGGTGATAGGCGAAGACGGAAACCGGTTGGGCAAGTTGGTGCCGGAGGGAATTGAAGGGCGCGTGCCGTATCGTGGCTCGGTGGCGATGATCGTGCACCAGATGGTGGGCGGGCTGAAGTCGGGCATGGGATATTGCGGATGCCAGACGGTGGTTGAACTGCAGCAGAAGGCGCGCTTCGTGCGCATCAGCGCTGCCGGCCTGCGCGAAAGCCACGTGCACGACGTGATGATCACGCGCGAAGCTCCGAACTACGCGGCGGAATGAGGGAAGAGACCAATTTGACTGTGTCCCGTCCCAATCTTCTGCGCGCCTGGTGGCCAGCGCTCGTCTGGATGGTCCTCATTGCCTTTGAGTCCACCGATTTCTTCTCGGCAGAGCACACCGGCAGCATGCTGTATACGCTGTTGACGCGCCTGTTCGGCCAAATCGATTTCTACAAGTTCCTCGTCTTTCATCACTATCTACGCAAGACCGGGCACGTTGTCGGGTACGGCGTATTGAGCGTTCTGCTGCTGCGTGGTTGGCGGGCTACGCTCGTTCGAGATCATGCCTGGTTGTGGCGACCGGCGTGGCTGGCCTGGCTGGGAACCGCCTTCGTTGCTGCGATGGATGAATGGCACCAGAGCTACATTCCGTCGCGCACGGGTTCGATTTGGGATGTCGCGCTTGATAGCGTGGCGGGCTTGGGGTTTCTGCTGGTCGCATACTTCTGGTTGCGCCGGTCGGAGAAGGTCGCCTGATTTTCTGTCGAGCCGCAGCTTGCCCCGTCTCTGTTGATCATCCTCGCGCGGGCGAACGGTGGGCGAGCAGGGCGAATGCCGAGACGGTAGCGATCCCTGCCGAAAAATAGAACGGGACCGCTGGGCCATAGACCTTCCAAAGTGCTCCGGTGATGACGCTCGAGAGCAGTGTGGTCACGCTGGTGAGAAACGAATAAATTCCAAGAGCACGACCACGGACATCGCCAGCCACGCTTTCCGCGACCAGTGCCTTGAGCACGGGATTGGTCAGCGCATAGAAGAGTCCGTAGAAGGCCATGGTCAGCCAGATCGCCAGTTGGGACGGCGCGAGTGCGAAGACAAAATAGACGATGGCGAAAACGAAATATCCGGCGGCGGCGATGGCCGAGCGCGAGAAGCGGTCGCTCAGCTTGCCGGCCGGCCATGACAACAACGTGAACATGATGTTGAACACCAGTCCCAGCAGTGGCGCGCGAGACGCGGGGATGCCGATATTTCCGGCGCGCAGGACGAGGAACATGTCACTGGAATTTCCCAGCGAAAACAGTGTGACCACTGCCAGCACGTAGTAGAAACTTAGCGGCAATTTTGGGAGCCACTTCGATTCCGCGGATGCTGCCGAGCTGCGCTCGACCTTGACGGGTGAGGGCGCCCGTCGCTCCACTGGTCCGGCGCGGTGCACCTCGCGGATTCCGAGCCAGGCGACGAGCACGCAGAGAGCTCCCGGGATCGCAGCAGCAGCGAACACGCCGCGCATACCGAAGCGCCCGATCACCGCCAGCGCCAGCAGCGGGCCGGCGATAGCGCCGGCGGAATCCATGGCTTGAATCAGGCCGTAGGCGGAGCCGATGTTTGACTGGTCGACCGACTCGGCAACCATCACGTCGCGGGCGGTTCCGCGGACGCCTTTGGCAAAACGATCGGCAAAACGAATTCCCAGAATCTGCCACCACGAAGAAACCAGCGCCAGCAGTGGCTTCACCGCGTTGGCCACGAAGTATCCGCCGAAAACGATGGGCTTGCGGTGCGAAACCTTGTCGGCCAGGTAGCCCGAGAAAAGCTTGGCAAAGGAAGCTACACTCTCCGCGATGCCTTCAATGATCCCAAGTTTGGCTGGTCCGGCGCCGAGCGAGGCGAGAAAGGCGGGCAGGACCCAGTACGCCATTTCGCTGGCCGTGTCGTTGAGGAACGAAATCAGGCCGAAAGCGTATATATTTCGGGGGGTAGATTGGGAACGTGGTGAGGGCGGCGTGTCCATGTCCGACCATTGAAAATAGCATGGGCACGGAGACAGACGCGGGGGGAACACCGACCTGCAAGCAGGGAGACTCTTCGGTTCTACCGCTGCGCTCTCCTCTTTCAGGCCGCGCCCTAATCAGCAAGAGCGGCTGACTCGGAGGGTGCCGCGGACCGCGCCTCTTTCTGGGCTGGTGGCGTTACTGCCGCCGCGCGCGTTCCGATTCCAATCTCCATCGCGGTATTTTTCGGGAATACCACTTCACGTCCGCGCGCGATGAAGTGCGAGTAAACCGACACCGCGGCTCCGTATGCTCCCATCGTCGTACCGAAGGCGCGGGAGCGCGCGAGCCCACCCACCACCATCCCGACTAACTTGAATCCGCCGAGGCCGCCCGTGGCGCCGCTGTTGCTTCCTCCATCGCCATCGTGATCCTCGCCGGCCCTCGTTGCCATCATAGCCAGTCCGAGCGATACGGCTGTCCCCAGGTAACGCGACTTCGAGGTGGTCGCCTCCGCGCCACCTTCGGAATCCAGTTTCACGTTGGCGTCTTTGCCGGCTTGCACGCCTTCGAGCGTAGCCACGACCTTCTGCTCAATGCCATCCGGCGGAACCAGTTCCGAAAATGCGATACGAAGCTGTCCGTTCTTTTTCATGCGACGCGCCGGTTGTGCCTGCTTGACCGTGCCCTTCAGACGGCTGCCTTGGGGAAGGATGAGGCGTTCACCATCCATCAGCGGTTGCGAGAGGACCGCTTCCACGTCCTGACCCTTGTGGGCAGTGGCGGACGACAACGGGGTGACCAGCCGAGCGTGAACGACGCTGCCTTCGGGAAATGCGCTGCCGAGCGAGGACGCCATCGGGGCGGTCATCACCTCGCTCCCGAAATCCAGCGGGTCGTCCAATTCGGCGAAGTACACAGTTCCGGCCGGGACGTATTGCCGGTGAACCGGCAATTGCGCCTCCCCGTAACGTTCGAGGCGGCGGACTTTCCCGGGCGTCTTCAGCTGTTTCATGGCGTTGTCCCATTCCTGGTGGGCTTGCTGCTTCGCCTGTTTGGTTTTTTCGGACGCCGTGTCCTTTACGCTGTTCTTCTTTTCTTTCTCGTTCGCCGCAGTGACCAGTTCAATGACCTGGCCTGAGCCGGGAGTAACGCTGGTATGCAATTGGAAACGTCTCCCGTCGGCCAGCAACAATTCATGGAAGCCGACTTCAACCCTCCGCCGAGGCGTGAAGTCCGCATTCAGCGCTGCTAAAGTACGCTTGCCGCCTGAGATCTCCTCAATCTTCGTGACTTCGCCGATGATCTCAGAACCAACGGGCACGACAATGTGGTCAAACGCATACACTGGCTCGACGATGCGCGCGTGGATCGGCTGTCCCACCTTCTTCACCCGAATCTCCTGATCCAGAGCCACTTGCAGGGGTGAGCCTTTCGCTACGGTCAGAGCAACCGTCTGCGGCGACGCAGGCTGGGCGAGGTCAATTGAGGCGGATGCAGGTTTGCGCTCGGAACCCGGAGTGAGTTGAGGAACTGGAACATCCTGAGCTTCGGCGGTGCAAGCCCAAATGATGGTAAGCAGAATCGTGCACAATGCGCGCGCTAGTGCCATGTTGAATTCTCCGCGTAGACCCGTGAGTTGATCACCATTGTAAAGCAATTGGCACATTCTTTCCCCAGCCGATTCCAGTAGAATAAATATACATGTCCGACCGCACCTTTACCCTCGATGAAGCGCAGATGCTCCTGCCGATTCTGGAGTCGTTGCTCCGGCAGGCAATCCACGGCAAGAAGCTGATTGAAGACGTGGACGCCGAGTTGCAGGAGACGGCGCACCGTGTTTTTCTCAACGGCGGCATGATGCTGAATGTGGTCCATCTGGCGCGGCGCAAGGCGGAGCGCGAGAAGGCGATTCGGCGCATCAAGGACGCTCTCGCCGAAATTGACGCGACCGGAGTGCAGGTGAAGGATCTCGCCATCGGATTGCTCGATTTCCCCTGCAAGGTGGAGGGAGAGATCCTCCTGCTGTGCTGGAAACTGGGCGAGCCCGCGATCACGCATTGGCACGGGACGAACGAGGGCTTCGCCGGGCGCAAGCCGATTGACCAGCGGATTGCGAACGCGGGGAAGAAGCGGCCGAAGTAGAGCGGGCTGTCGGCTATCAGCTCTCAGTTATCAGCTCTCAGTAGCCGGTTTTCGTATCAGCGTGGCTTCGTGTATCGGGGTATCGCTTCGTATCAGGGTATCGCCTTAGCGATACCGTAAGTTCTGAAGAATGGCACGCCCCTTTAGATGTGTGCGTGAGAGCTTGTTTTTAGGTAATCCGGTGGGACGAAGCACAGGAGAATCCAGCCCCGGGGACGAACCAGCTTAGCCCAGCGCTTCAGCGCCGGGAAAAGTGGAAGAAATGATTCAAGTCCCGGAGGGACGACCAGTTCTCACGCATACTCTTTAGGGGCTGAGGCTCGAACGTCGATTTTTCCCGCAGCGTCTTCTACACGGCCTAGACGCCGAGGACGCGGCGGCAAGATTCGAGCGGAAACCGCAAAAAACCGCTGCAACTTCACGGCCAGGCTCCGTTCTTTATATTCGAGAACGCTTCGATCTCGCATGGAGCAGGGTGCCGAGGTGTGACCCAAGTTATGCACTCGGGAACCGAGCGACCGGGCGTTCTGCTAAAATAACGCTGTCTGAGGCAATCACTATATGTTTACTGGGCGCAAACTGGCGTTGACGCTTGCTTTTACGGTTCTAGTTGCACTGGCCTTTGGGGTTAGCTGCAAAGGGTTCTTCCAGCCTAACACTCTCGTGTCGATTGCCGTCCAACCGCCAAGCCCTAACGTCGTTCTTGGCCAGACGACGACGTTGCAGGCCTGGGGCACTTACCAGGACAGTACGCGATCCCAGATCACGAGCGGCGTGGCGTGGTCGAGCAGCGACCCCACCACGCTGTCAATCAACCAAACCAGCGGTGTGGCCACGGGGGTGAGCGTGGGCACGGCCACGGTGACAGTCGCCGCGCAGGGCCTTAGCGGGACAGCTTCGGCCACTGTGTACATTGTCATCTCCAGTCTGACGGTTAGCCCGACTACCTGGAGCTTCTCTGCCGCCAATGGCGGGAGCACCAATCCGGGATTCACGGTAACGGCAAATGGTGGCACAGACGTCACCAGCAGCGCAACATTCACCTCCAGCAACTCAACCTATATTAATTGCGTGAACGGCACAGACCCCGTGATCTGCAGCGCGATTGCAAGTACGCCGCCAGGGCGCTATACGATTGTGGTGAGTTATACCGGATCGGCCATCACGTACACTATTCAAGTGACCGCGAGCTAACCGTCAAGGGCGAACGGGAATCCCGCAGCGTCGCGTGGCGCAGGTCTCGCGTTTTTCGAGACCTGGGATTCCACCGCCGCGTAAAGCTTGGGATTTCCTGCACGTTGAGGAGTCCGGAGACGCGGAATCGTCGACTGAATTGCCGTCCATTGAGCACTTGTACTGGCAACTGACCTTTCATCACAAACAACCTGCGAGCGCCATCACAGACCCTTAAGCCCGCCGTGCGCGATAATAAAACCCTGATGGGCAGTGCGGAGGTATCCCGTCCCGCCAGACGGACCTGCCCCACACACATTTTCAGCGTTCTTTGCTTTTCGAAAATACCTCTAAGGAGGCCGCGTAGGCGGGGTCGATCTTTGAAAACAATCGAGCGCTCCAAGATGGACCCGCCTGTTTTCATAGCCTAAGGTGACCCTGGGGTCATGAGGTTTTAGGGATATTTACTTGACGCCACCAGGCTCAACAGGTTGTGGTTTGATCAGAATTGCAAACGGGGCCGGATCCATCTGGACAGCCTGTTGAGCCAGTCGATAGAACAACTTCCCTCGGGATGCTGACGTGCGGCGGTTGAAGCGGAATGCGAATTCGTCGAGGTAATCGTCGAGGTGGTCGTGCCCGACAGCACCCTGATGAGTGCCCATCAACCGTCGCTTCAGCAGCGAAATCACGCGATGGACTCGCGGGAGCAAATGTTCTCCCTGCGTTTGACGCCGCTGCACCTGACGGTCGTGGATGTAGCCGGTCAACTCCCGGAGGCGTTCAAGCCATCGGTTCGGACCGTGCTGCCCGGTGCGATGGCTTGGGCGATGAATCCGTGCAGGCAGACCCTGGTTAAGTCCGGAATGCATCGCAGACGGATTCGGCCAATGCCTTTTCCATTCTCCTCGGCGGCGACAATGATCAGGGCCCTTTCCCGCGTGCGCCGACCCTTGACACCTGCTTCCTCGTCC
>Ga0316363_10003109_pt1 | contig 12075 bp, 12 predicted proteins | sample Sb_taG_3_FD_200459 | JGI IMG/M metagenome (GOLD analysis project Ga0316363, IMG submission 200459) | Peat soil microbial communities from Weissenstadt, Germany - Sb_50d_a_PC metaG (v2) (version 2) | ecosystem: Environmental > Terrestrial > Soil > Wetlands > Peat | place: Germany: Weissenstadt...
CTTTCGCGCCTGACCGCCGCGCTCAAGGAAGTCAATGCGGAGCTGTGGCGGACCGAGGACGCGATCCGGGAGCATGAAAGGGCGGCGACGTTCGGGCCGGAATTCGTCGCCCTCGCCCATTCCGTCTACCGCAGCAACGACAAGAGGGCCGCGCTCAAGCGCGAGATCAACGCGCTGCTCAACAGCGCGATCGTCGAAGAGAAGAGCTACGCAGCCTATTGATTGCGGCCGAAAGCAGCCGTGGCAGCCTGGCGCCTTTCCGTGATATAGGCCCGGCGTTTCGACCGGAACCGCTTTACCCTCGCCACGGCCTGCGGCTATCACAGGGCAAGGATGCGACCCCGATGACTGCCGAGCCAGGCACGAAGCCGACATTGAAGCGTATCGCCTTTCTCTCCACCGGCGCGCTGGAGGCCGAGGCTGCGCGAATCCGTCTCGTTCACGCCTATGGCAATTGCGATCCGGCCTCAGCCGACGTGATCGTCGCGCTCGGCGGCGATGGTCTGATGCTGCAGACGCTGCATCGATTCATCGACAGTCGCAAGCCGATCTACGGCATGAACCGCGGCTCCGTCGGCTTTCTCATGAACGAATATCGCGAGGAGGATCTCGAGAAGCGCATCGACGAAGCGCAGCCTTCCGTCATCCATCCGCTCGTGATGGTTGCAACCGACACGCGCGGCGAAGTCGCCACGGCCTGCGCCATCAACGAAGTTTCGGTTCTGCGCCAATCCTATCAGGCGGCGAAGATCCGCATCTGCATCGACGGCAAGGAGAGGCTGGCCGAACTCGTCGCCGACGGGCTCCTGGTGGCGACGCCGGCCGGGTCGACCGCCTATAATCTCTCAGTCGACGGGCCGATCCTGCCGCTCGATTCCCCGCTGATGGCGCTGACCCCTATTTCCGCGTTTCGGCCGCGCCGCTGGCGTGGCGCGCTCTTGCCCGACACCGCGCATGTGACCCTCGATATTCTCGAAGCCGAAAAGAGGCCGGTCGCCGCCGTGGCCGATCATTTCGAGTTCAGAGAGGTGGTCAAGGTGGAGATCGCCATGGACCATGCGACCGGTCTCGTCATTCTCCACGACCCCGGCCATTCGCTCGACGAGCGGATCCTCCGCGAACAATTCGGCTATTGAACCATGCGAACGATCAAGATCCTCAAGCGCGAGATCTTGTCGCGCGGCTATGGCCTTCTCGAAAGAATCACGTTCCGCCGTCGCCGGTTCGATGGAAAAACGCAGGAGGTGACCCGGGCGGTCTATGACCCGGGCGACGCCGCCACCATCCTGCTTTATGATACAGTGCGCTCCCGCGTCTTGCTGGTGCGGCAATTTCGCTTGCCGGTCTATCTCGCCACCGGCCGCGAGACGACGATCGAGGCCTGCGCCGGCAAGCTCGAAGGTCTCGACGCCGCCCGCCGCATCGTCATGGAAGTCGAAGAAGAGACCGGCTTTTCGCTCAAGGACCCGAAGTTTCTCTTCAATGCCTTCATGAGCCCCGGCGCGTACGCCGAACGAATCAGTTTCTTTGTCGTCCGCTATTCACCGGCCGACCGTCGCGGACCCGGCGGCGGCATCCGCGAAGACGGCGAAGACATTGAAATCCTCGAGCCGACACTGGACGAGGCGCTGGCGATGATCGATCGCGGCGAAATCATCGACGCCAAGACGATCATCCTGCTGCACTACGCCAAGCTCGCCGGGCTGATGAACTGAGAAGGTTAATGGCGCCTCGGGCTTGCGTTACGCCGCGGCGAGTTCTCTCTCGAGCGCGGCAAGATCGACCGTGATGAGCCGCGCCTCGATCTGCCGCACATTCCGCGTTGACGTCTGCGCCGACTCCGCGTCGCAATCGACCAGAAGCAAAGGTGGTTCCTCCGGCATCGGCACCGCCGACTCGATCATATTCGAACCCGCCAATGCCGAGGCAGCCGGCTGCTGCGGCAGCGCCGCGGAGTAATCGCGGGCTTCTTCGCGCGCCGCTTCGGCGTCGAAACGGCGCAGAACCGCGAGCAACCTGTCGAGTTCGCCGCCGTTTATAGCCTTGCAGGCCGTGAGCACCCTTTCGATCCTCTGCCGCGACAGGCAAGCACCGCTCTCCTCACCCGTGTCGATCAGGCAAAGCGTTTCGATCGCGGCGCGAAAGGCCGGCAGAAGGGGATCGGGAAGCCCGGCTTTGCGGTAGAGCGCGGCAAAGCCGGTGCTGCGCCAATCGCGGATCAAGCCCTTAATCCGCCCCAAGGGGAGATCGGACAATTCGGCGAGCGCCGCTTCGAGCAGACCCGAGTTGCCGCTGAGGAGCGCGCGCAGCAAGAGGCTTGCCGTCAATTGTCCGGAAGCGCGCAGGCGCGCGACGAGCTTTGCCGCGCCGTTCTCGCCCTCCCCGCTCATCGCGGCGATGATGACATGCGCCTGTTCGCAGGCTTCGCGCGTGACCCGCCTTGCCCTTTCCTGCGACATCCAATCGCGTTCGGTGACAAAGGCCGATAGACTATCCGCCGTCGCGGCGACCAGATCAGCGTGCAGCGAGGCCGGCAAATTCGGCCGCGATAACAGCGCCTCCCGCACCTCTCCATCGGAGCCGAAACGTTCGATCATCCGGCGCATCGAAAATTCCGGCAAGTCGGCGCCGGGGTTGATCGCCAGCGAGATCAGCGCTTCGCGCGCACCGACCTCGGCCAGCGCCGCGGCGACCTCGGCCGACAGGCCGGTGCGCAGCGCGATCGCCGATTGGGCGATCGCATCCCCGATCGCGGCGCAGTCGATGAGATCGGAATCGGACAATAGCGGGGAGCGGCACAGAACGATCGAGGAAATATCTGACTGGTCGTCGGCGAGCCCGAGCACGATATTATGCGGCGCCTCGGCGGCGCTGGCGAAGCTTTCGGCCATGGCCCGACGCACGAGGGGCGAAGCGTCATCGAGCAATCCGGTCAAGGCGAGCCTCGCCTCTTCGCGTTCGCCCTCAGCGAGATCGCAATAAAGATAGGCGCGCGCCAAGGCGCCCGCCGCTTCGGCCCGCTCGCTCGCCGCCGCGGTTGGCGCCCATTGCAGAAATCGACGAATGATCATGTTGCGATCCGGGCACACGGCAATTCGTGGGCCAAGCCATGGCTCAACTCGCTCCAAGATCTTCGATCATGGTAAATGTACCCTTAAGGGCAGCGATTCGTCTCCGTTCGCAGAACAGGATCGAAGCAGCGGAGCGAAATCTCGTCGCGGCGCAGGGCGGAGATGAAAGAACCTTGCTCACACCTCCTGGTTCGGGCCGACGATGCGACAAGGCTTGAACAGGCGCTCGAGGGCCAGGCGGACTGCCTCTGGCTCGATCTCGAAGATCTGCCGGCCGCCTCGAAGCCCCGGGCCCGCGAATTGGCGCTTGGCCTGTTGCAATCCGCGCGAGGAAGGTCGCCGCCACATCTCTTTGTCCGCGTGAATGGCCTCGAAAGCGGCGAAATCGACGCCGATCTCGATATCGTCTTGAAAGGCGCGCCGGACGGGATCGTCCTGCCGAAAGCGCGCGGCGGGGCCGATGTTCAGCATCTCGGCGCCAAGCTCGCCCTGCGCGAGGCGGAATATGATCTCATCGACGGGAGCACGCGGATCATGGCGATCGCCGCGCAGATGCCGGCTGCAATATTCAAGATGGGCACCTATCCCGGCGCGAGCCGCCGTCTCGCGGGTCTTTGTTGGGCGCCGGACGATCTCGCGACTGCGATCGGCGCAAAGGCGGCCCGCACGCCGGATGGCACGTTGACGGCGCCCTATGCCCTTGCCCGCAGCCTTACGCTCATGGCCGCCAAGGCCGCCGGCGTTGCCGCGATCGATTGCGCCTATGCGGATCCTCACGACATCGCCGGCCTCAAAGCCGAATGCGAAGCGGCGCGGCGCGACGGCTTTACCGGCAAACTTGCCATCGATCCGGATCAGGTCGCGCTCATCAACGCAATCTTCGCGTGAGTGTACCGGGCGCCCCCCTCTCCCCGGTTGCGGGGAGAGGGGGGTAACTCGGGGCACCTTCTCCCGCAAGGAAAGAAGGAACGCACACCTAGATTCTGGATTACTTCGTCACGTCATTGCGAGCGAAGCGAAGCAATCCAGTAGGCGTTTCTGGATTGCTTCGTCGCTTCGCTCCTCGCAATGACGCTCAAAACTTCATCGGCCGCGGCAGCACGAAGGTTCGATCGACCATCGCGTAATCGAAATAGCCGCAGCGGGCGATCGGCCGCATCGCCGCCGTATCGACCCGTCCGTCCTTGATGAAAGCCTCCTCGATATGCACGCCGACCACTTGGCCGAAGACGAGATAATTTTCGGTCGGCGCGCCGTCCATGTCCTTGAGCCGCGCGATCTCGCTGACCTTGCATTCGAGCGCCGCCGGACTGAGTGCGACGCGCGGCGGCGCAACGCGTCGCGACGGTGCTTGTTCGAGACCGGCAAAGTCGAACTCACTCTTGCCGCGCGGCAAAGCCGCGGAAGTCTCGTTCATCGCGTCGCGCAGGTCGAAGGTCGCCATGTTCCAGACGAATTCCCGCGTTTCCTCCGCGAAGCTCAGCGAATCCTTTCGGCCATTGGAGGAAAAGACGATCATCGGCGGCCTTTCGCTCACCGCGTTGAAAAAGGAATAGGGCGCCAGATTGACCGCGCCGGCCCGGCTCATCGTCGAAACCCAGCCGATCGGGCGCGGCGCGATCAGAGCCTTGAACGGATCATGCCGGAGAAGAGTCTTGTCGCGGGAATCGGGTTCGTAGAACAAACTGCACCTCTCGAGGCTGCGCGGCTCACTCGCCGAAATTCGTGACGAGCGCGGTAAGCGCCGGGCGCGGCCGATCCTCGCGCGGACCAGGATGCCGGCCGATATGGATGAAACCGGCGATCCTTTCTGTCTCGGAAAGACCGAAGCGATCCAACACGGCGCGCTCGTATGCATACCATTCGGTGATCCAGGCGGTCGCAAAGCCCATCGCGTGGGCGGCGATCACCAGGCTCATGCAGACGGCGCCGGCCGCAAGAATTTGTTCCCATTGCGGAATTTTTTCATGCGGCGCGGCGCGCGACACGACGGCAATGACGAGCGGGGCAAGCGCCAGACGCTTGCGCTCGGCTTCGATGCGGGCATGATCGGCACCCGGATTGGACTTCGCGAAGACCTCGGCGATGATCGCACCGGCCTTTTCGCGCGCCGCGCCCTCGAAGACGATGAAGCGAAACGGCGCGAGCTTGCCGTGGTCGGGCACGCGCGCCCCGATCGTGAGGAGGAGTTCGCGCTCTTCGGACGTCGGCCCAGGCCCGGTCAATAGGGCGGGCGCCGCCGAACGCCGGGTTCGCAACAGCTCGATCGTCGCGTTCATAGAGGTTCACCGATAGCAGGCAAGAGCAGCCGAGTGCAGCCCCTCGGGATGCGGCTCGACCGCCACGAAAAGGTCAAGTTCACCCTTGAAGTCAACGTTCGGCTTGCCGTCATGCAAAGATCCCGGTGCAAGTTCCGCTTACAAGCGGTTGCGGACGGCAGAAACGATGAGGGCTGATACCTTGACCCAGCCGCCCAAAGCGCCGGCGCCGCGTAGCGGCCTGTTGCGGCTGATCGTGATGAGCATCGCGCTTGGCGCGGCGAGCGTCGCAAGCGCGCAGCCGGCGCCGGCTGCCGCCCCTATCCCGGCCATCACTCCCGTCATCCCGTCCGGCGGCCTCCTCGCGCCAAGCCTCCAAGCCGAGCCGGAGAGGCCCCGCAGCCTGCTGCTTCTCTCGGCCTTCCTCAGCGCCGCCGACACACAGCCGGTGCGCAGCGGACTGAAATGGCGGGTCTTCGATGAGGCGGCGGAGGCCGACGGCTCGCATAAGCTCGTTGCCGAATCCTCTGCTGCCGCGCCATCTCTGTCCCTGCCCGACGGGACCTATATCGTACATGCCGCCATGGGGCTTGCCGGCATGACCAAGAGGGTGATCATTGCGGGCCAGCCGACGAGCGAGCGGCTGGTGTTGAACGCCGGCGGGTTGCGCATCGTCGCGGTGCTCGGCGATGAGCCGATCAATCCGGCGAAATTGACCATTTCCATCTATGTCCCCGAGCGCAACAATTCGGAAGCCAAACTGATCCTCGCCAACGCCAAGGCGGGCGACGTCATCGGCTTGCCGGAAGGGACCTATCACGTCGTCTCCACCTTGCTCGATACGACCGGCGTGGGCTCGCTCGGTCAGAACAGGATCGCCAATGCGACCAATTCCCTGGTGAGCGCCGATCTGCGCGTGCAGGCCGGCAAATTGACCGACGCGACGCTGCGCCACCGCGCCGCCGTGATGACCTTGAAGCTCGTCGACAATCCCGGCGGCGAAGCGCTCGCCAACTCGGCCTTCACGATCCTCACGCCGGGCGGCGACGTCATCCGCGAGCTGATCGGCGCCTTTCCTTCCGTCGTCCTCGCCGAAGGCGAATATGTCGCGATCGCGCGGCACGACAACATGACCTATCAGGCGACCTTCAAGGTTCAGTCGACCCAGGATCGCGACGTCGAGATCCTCGCCAAATGAGGAGGCGCGGGTAGTGTCTCGGTTTCAAATTCGGCAAAGGGTGGTGAACCTTTATCCCCGCTTCGCGAGCCCAATGACAGAGATGGCTGAGACGGCTGCGGCGAGGAGGCTTAGAAAAAAGTTTATCTGGTTGCTTGTCTTTGCACTGAGCGATTTCGATTTGCTATTGTGGCACGTAGATGTGGTCTGGTGGCAAGTCCCCTTGATACCTCTCATACATAGCCGTGTAAGCCGCCTCGAGATGCCTCGTGAAGCGCTCAGTATCGAACAATGGGGCGGTCAGGCGATTTTGAGCTAATTTATTTTTGATTGAAGACAATTTCTCGGGGTTGGCCGCGAGTTCAATTGCAAGCGCCTCATATGCTTCCGGGCTTGTAGTGATGAGTTCAGGTAGCCCGATCGCGCTCAACAAGCTTGCGGCAACTCTGCCCGCAAAGGTTTCACCGATCCTCGTCAACACCGGCAATCCTGCCCAAAGCGCATCGCTCGCGGTCGTATGCGCATTATATGGCAGCGTGTCGAGAAAAAGGTCGGCAAGACGATGGCGTGCCAGATGCTCGGGCAAGGACATTCGAGGCGCGAAGATCAGCCGAGCTGGATCGACATGTCTGCTGGCCGCCTCTTTGCGCAAGTTTATGGCCGCAGTGGGATTGTCCTCCAATAGCCAGAGCACGCTACCTTCGAGCTGCTTTAATATCTGCATCCAGATAGCGAAAACGTCAGGCGTGATTTTATAGTTATTGTTGAAGCAGCAAAGAACGAATCCCGCTTCAGGCAACCCAAGCTCCTGGCGGGTGTAAGCTTTTCTGGATGAAAACATACTGTCGCGATAGTTATTCGCCTGATAGCTATTCGGAAGGTAAGCGACTTTCTCGGCATAAAAAGCTTGTTGTGATTTTTCGATGATAATTTCGTCGGATATCACGTAATCGATGTAATCCGCGCCCATGGTACCTGGGTACGCCAAATAGTTGACTTGGCTAGGAGCCGTTCTGTAGGCGAATATTCCTGGGCGGGAATCAGTGATGAAACCCATCAAGTCGACACTAATATCGATCTCGTTCTCCCTGGCTAGTACAGCGATATTCTCGTCAGACATATTCTGAACATCGATGAAATGATCAAAAGACTGACGCAGTCGCGAAGTCATCGAATCATTGCTGCGACCAAATGAAAATGCGAATGTTTCAAACTTGCTTTTATCATGCCGATCGAAGACGCCACACATCAACCAAGAAGTTGGGTGATTTCTGAAATCAGCCGAGAAATAACCAATGCGAGTTCTGCCGTGCGTCCGACGTTTTTGAACTGCGCCTAGTCGATCATTTTTGCGGTGCCTCAATTCAACGAATCTTCTCGCCACTTTGAGTTGCGATGCTGGCGAGTGAGAAAATGTTAAAAGCGCAAATGGGCCTAATGCGCTGGCTCCAGCGGATATCGCATCCTCCAAGGAAACAATGTCAGCTTGAATATCTACCCAGTCGCAGATATTCATTCTAATATAAAATGAAGTTCCGTCGGCCAAATCAGGCTTGACAGCAATTGCCTTGTTGTAGCTGGCAAGCGCTTCTTCAAGCCGCTCGAGCTCTTTGAGAGCAACGCCGCGATTAGAGTAAGCCTCAGCATAATCTGGTTTTAGCGCAATGGCTTTATCGCAGCTGGCGAGCGCTTCTTCAAGGCGCTTGAGCTCTTTGAGAGCAATGCCGCGATTAGAGTAAGCCTCAGCATAATCTGGCTTGAGCGCAATGGCTTTATCGTAGCTGACGAGTGCTTCTTCAAGGCGCTTGAGCTCTTGAAGAGCAATGCCGCGATTGGAGTAAGCCTGGGCATGATCTGGTTTTAGTGCAATGGCTTTATCGTAGCTGACGAGTGCTTCTTCAAGGCGCTTGAGTTCTTGGAGAGCGTTGCCGCGATTAGAATAAGCTTCAGCAAAATCTGGCTTTAGCGCAATGGCTTTATCCCAGCTGACGAGCGCTTCCTCAAGGCGCTTGAGCTCCTTGAGAGCATTGCCGCGATTAAAATAAACTTCAGCAAAATCTGGGCTTAGCGCAATGGCCTTGTCATAGCTGAGCGCAATGGCCTTATCGTAGCTGACGAGTGCTTCTTCCGGGCGCTCGAGCTCTTGGAGAGCGTTGCCGCGATTATAGTAGGCCTCAGCGAAATTTGGCTTGAGCGCAATGGCTTTATCGCAGCTGGCGAGCGCTTCCTTAAGGCGCTTGAGCTCTTTGAGAGCAATGCCGCGATTAGAGTAAGCCTCAGCATAATCTGGTTTTAGCGCAATGGCCTTATCGTAGCTGACGCGTGCTTCTTCAAAGCGCTTGAGCTGTTGGAGAACAATGCCGCGATTATAGTAAGCCTGCGCGACATTGGGATTTATTGAGATGGCTTTTGAGATTAACTGAACAGCCCGCTCATAGGCTCGATTTTGACAAGCTATCACGCCAAGCAGATTAAGCGCGCCGAAGTGATTTGGCGCTCGTTGAAGGATTTCTCCATAAATCCTTTCAGCATCGGCAAGTCTGCCCTGCTGTTGAAACGCTAATCCCCTCTGCAATTGCGCTTGAAGAGCATTATCGATGGGTGGCTGTGTCGGGGTTTGACGCCTATTCTTTTTTGACAAGAGTAGAAGCCTTTCATTCAAGGTTGCTCTTTAACGACCTTTCGGATTCACGCCGACTCCACCGCATGCCTCTGCGCCATCCCGTCAGCTTCAATGTATCTTTGTCTGGTACTCATTGTCGAATGACCCAGGCCCGGCTGGGATTGGTGGTCCTGTTTGATTGTTAGCGCATGACTAGGCTTGGCGCCACGGCTCGGTTAGCCGGCGAAGCTGGTCCAGGTTGCGGAGCCAAAGCCCAGAACCTTGAAAAACTCGTTCGCCTTCTCGCCTGCCCGAAGGCTTCTTCGCAAATAGGGCTTGAGGCATACCATTCTCAAGTGATCGGCCCATTCGGCAATCGGCCTAAATCGCTGCTTCTGGCGCATTCCGGACGTCGTGGTTGCTGAGGAAGGGGACTTACTGAAGGTCCGAGATGGTCATGAGCGGAAATTCGAACTAAGACGCTGCCAAAGCGCGCCTGCCTTGATCGGCGGCGCCGGCGAGGATAGGGGTCTGCTGGGCGGCGACGTCATCCGCGAGCTGATCGGCGCTTTTCCCTCCGTCGTCCTTGCCGAAGGCGAATATGTCGCGATCGCGCGGCACGACAACATGACCTATCAGGCGACCTTTAAGGTTCAGTCGACCCAGGATCGCGTGCCCTGGTTCCACCGAAGATCGGCGAAGATCCGGGGCGACGATCTCCGCCCGCTGCGACGAATGGCGCGAGGAGACGGACAGCATGATCGCCCACATGCGTCACGTCAACGATCTCGTCCGGGACTGCGCGTGGCAGCTCTTTTCGGTCTATGCCGAAGGCCTCCGGCAAGCCTCGAAACAATCCCAGGCTTCGCTGCGCTCTGGCTGAACCGCCGGGCCTTAGCCGATCGTCTAGGCCCGCCTATTGCGAAGATCGTCATCGAGGTTGGAGCTTGGCCGAGAGATAGGTGACCGCTCCGTCGAGGGTCATCAGTTTCGGATAATCGACCTCCGGGATAACGAGTCCGATCCGCGTATGGATGGCGGTGATGAAGGTGAGAACATCCATCGAATCGATATCGAGGGCTTCGCGCAGATCCGCTTTCGGATCCACGGAGTTGAAGTCGATTTCAGGCGCGATGTTGCCCAGTTCCTCCCGCAGCACGGTGCGGATGTCGAGAGCATTCATAATTTTTCTGGCTCCTGCAGAAGGCGGTCGATCTCCACCAGGAACAATGCGCCGGCATGGCCGTCGCTGACCCGGTGATCGCCCGACAGCGTCACGGTCAGGATGGACCGCGGTTGAATGATGCCTTCGACGACCCAGGGCCGGGTGACGACTTTGCCGAAGCCGACGATCGCCACCTGAGGCGGATAGATGATGCCAAACAGCGCCTCGACACCTCTTTCGCCGAGGCTGGAGACCGTGATCGTCGCATCCGCAATCTCGGAGCTGCGGATGCGGCCGAACCGCATGCGCTGGACGAGGTCACGCATCGCGGCCATGAGTTCGTCGCATGAGAGCCGGTCGGCGTCATGAATGGCCGGCGCCGCCAGGCCGCCACCGCGGATCGCGATGGCCATGCCCAGATGGACGGCAGGCGCCGCTTCGAATTTGCCGTTCTGCCAAAAGCCGTTGAACGCAGGAAAGCGGCGCAGCGCAGAGGCGACGGCCTTGGCGGCAAGAGCGCCCAATAACAGACGGCTCTGTGGCGGGCGCGCAGCATTCCTTTCTGCGAGCCATGCCTCGCAGCCCGTCACATCGACCTGATGCTGAAGATAATAATGCGGAATTTCACGCTTCGATCGCGCCATGGCCGCGGCGATCGCGGCACGCATGGCGCCGAGATCCAGTCCGATCACAGGTTTTTTCGGTGGCGGGCTCGGCATGGACGCAAGCCGCGCTTCGACGTCTTTTAGAACGATCGCACCGCCTGCGCCGCTGCCGGTGATGGTCGTGAGGTCGAGCCCATGAGCCTGAGCGAGTTGTCGCGCGGCCGGCGACGCGCGAAGGCGGCCAGGCAAAGGCGAAACCTCGGGCAAAGCCGCAGCGATCGGAGGCGCCTCTGCGGGCTTGGGGATGGGCGGCGGCATTATCGCAGGCGCTTCCGGCGCGGCCGGCTCTTTCACGCCGGCTTCGGCCTCCACCTTCGTCCGCAGCGTCGCGAGCGGCGTGCCGACCGGCACTTTGGTGCCGATATCGACTAGGATCTTTTCAATGACACCGGTCTCGAATATTTCGATCTCGATCGCGCCTTTCTGCGTTTCGACCACGGCGACAATGTCGCCCCGCTTCACCTTGTCGCTCGGCTTGACCATCCACTCGACAAGCGTGCCGGCTTCCATATCAGCGCCGAGCGAAGGCATACGAAATTCAGCCACGGCGTCACCCCTCGCGTCCGAGCACGCGCTTAGCTGCCGCAACGATTTTTGTGGCCTGTGGGATGGCGGCCTGTTCGAGATGGCTGGGATAAGGGATTGGCACCTCTTCGCTGCACACCCGCGCGAGCGGCGCATCGAGGTCGAAGAAGGCCTGCTCGACAAGCCGCATGCAGATCTCTGCGGCGAGGCTGCCGCTGCGCCAGCCTTCGTCGATGACGACCGCGCGTCGCGTTTTGCGCACAGAGGCTACGATCGTCTCATCATCGAGAGGCCGCAGACTGCGCAAATCGACGACTTCCGCCTCCACGCCTTCGGCAGCAAGCTGCGTGGCCGCTTCCAGCGTCTTGAACAGCGAGCCTCCATAGGTGATGAGCGAAATGTCGCGGCCGGCGCGGCGGATCGCGGCTTTGTCGATATCAACCGGACCAGCATCGGCCGCAAGCGGTCCGCTCATATTGTAGAGCATGATATTTTCGAAGATTAGCACGGGGTCTGGATCTTCGAGCGCCGTCCACAACATGCCGCGCGCATCCTCAAGTGTCGCCGGGGCAAGCACCTTGATCCCGGGAATATGGGCATACCAGCCTTCCA